>Ga0082212_10001496_pt1 | contig 34476 bp, 33 predicted proteins | sample TergutNt197P3_FD_71548 | JGI IMG/M metagenome (GOLD analysis project Ga0082212, IMG submission 71548) | Neocapritermes taracua P3 segment gut microbial communities from Petit-Saut dam, French Guiana - Nt197 P3 | ecosystem: Host-associated > Arthropoda: Insects > Digestive system > Gut ... | reverse complement strand
AGTCATCAGACATGACAAAAGGGACCGTCCCCTTTGTCATGCGCCCCGTCCCCTTTGTCATGCGTCACCCCGAGCTTGACCCGGGGCCTACCCCAGCGGTTGCAGAAGGCCAGCAGTTGTCGTCCACAAGACCTTCCCCCCTCCGCACCACCACAGCGCCCTGGGCCTACGTGAAGATCGCGGATGGCTGTGACCGGTTCTGCTCGTACTGCACCATCCCGCTCATCAAGGGGCGCTACCGCAGCGTGCCAGCTGAAGAGATCCTCACTGAAGTCGCCGGCCTGGTAGACGGCGGTGTGCGCGAGATCGTCCTCATCGCCCAGGATACCGGCATCTGGGGCCTGGACCTCAAGCTGGAAGAAACAGCCCCCGTAAGCGACCTCCCAGGCTTGCTGCAGGCGCTTGCTACCGCCCACCCTGGCATCTGGTTCCGTGTCATGTACCTGCAGCCGGAAGGCATCACCGACCCCCTGCTCAACGTTATGGCAGCGTATGACAACATATGTAACTACCTGGACATCCCCCTGCAACACGCAAGCGCCCGCGTGCTGGAGCAGATGAACCGCAGCGGCAGCGGCGCTGAGTACCTTGAGCTGCTGAGCCGCATCAGGGCAGCGCTGCCTGATGTGTGTCTGCGCACCACGGTGATAGCCGGCTTTCCAGGAGAGACCAGGGCTGAGGCAGCCGAGCTCGAGCGTTTCCTCAGAGAAGCGGCCTTTGACTTTGTGGGTGTCTTTGCGTACTCACAGGAGGAGGGCACAGTTGCCGGCGCACGTGCAGATCAGGTGCCGTTGCGTACCCGCAAGGCCCGCGCGCAGCGCCTGCGTGACGTGGCGGACGCGGTAGGCTTTGAGAAGTCGGCACAGCGCATCGGCGCTACAGAAGAGGTGCTGATAGTCGAGCTTGAAGAGGACGCGCCAGAGGACCCTTTCCCCCTCATCGGTCGCACCAAGAGGCAGGCTCCCGACGTAGATGGTGTCATCCACGTGGACAGAGGTCGCCTTGGGCAGCGGGTTTCTGCTACGATAGTGCATGCCTATTGCTACGAGCATGACGGAAAGGTCACGGCAATCCTGGATGAGTGTTGACACAAAGAACACAGCGGGTAAGGATGAGAAGCCTGGCGGATCTCCAAGAAACCAGAACTTCAAGGAGCTGTTGACGCCTGCCAACATAGTCACCCTTGTGCGCATCATCCTCATCCCCGTCTTTGTGGTCACCCTGCTCGCTCCCTGGCCTATCTGGTTCCCCGACGCCTCGCTCGCCATGGTGGCCAAACCCTGGATAGCCGCCGCCGTCTTCGCCCTGCTCGCCTTAAGCGACAGCCTGGACGGCTATCTCGCCCGCTCCCGCAACGAGGTCACCACGCTGGGAAAGTTCCTCGACCCTCTGGCCGATAAGATCCTTGTCACCGCCGCACTGCTCGCCCTTATCGAACTGGGCACGCTGCCAGCCTGGGTGGCGCTTATCATCATCGCCCGCGACTTTCTGGTCTCCGGCCTGCGCATGGTCGCCTCGGCTGAGAACCAGGTCATCGCTGCCAGCCGCATAGGCAAGAGCAAGACGGTCTTCCAGATCATCGCCATGATCCTCTTCATCATCAAGGACAGCCCCGTCATCACAGACTTCAGCCTGCAGCTTGGCCTTGGCGCCATGCTCACCTGGCTTGCAAACCTGCTTGCCTGGGTCATCATGGGCGTCGCCCTGCTGCTCACCCTGCTCTCCCTGGTCGATTATTTCATGAAGTCCAGCTCAGTCCTTGGACTGCCCATCGATACCAAGAAGAAGCAATGAGAATAGCCCAAAGCCTCATCGCCTGTGCCCGTGAGCGCAACCTCACGCTTGGCGCCGCAGAATCCTGCACCGGCGGCATGGTGGCAGCGGCTCTGACCTCGGTGCCTGGCGCCTCTGAGGTGTTCAAGGGGGGCGTGGTGAGCTATGCGAATGAGGTGAAGACGACCCTTCTGGGCGTGGACTCCTCTGACCTGGAGTCTGTTGGTGCGGTCAGCGAAGAGGTAGCCCTGCAGATGGCTCAGGGCGCACGCACAGCGCTTCAGGTTGATTACGCGGTGAGCGCCACCGGTATAGCCGGCCCGGACGGTGGCAGCGAGGAGAAGCCGGTAGGCACGGTCTGGATAGCCGTTGCGGGTCCACAGGGCGCCCAGGCGGCCTGTCACAACTTCACAGGGAGCCGCGAAGAGGTCCGCAAAGCAGCCACAGAAGCCGCCCTCCAATCCCTCCTCGAATCTGTAACGCTCAAGTAGGACTGGCCAGGGTGTTCTTTGGGATTCACCAATAGTTCAGGGTGGGTTCGGTTATTTGCAAGGCTCAAGCCAGATTGCTGTATTCACGCTGGCCGCGTAGGGTAAAACCCACCAGTTTGCTGGTGATTCCCCCCTGTTTCTCTCTAGAAAGATTGACACCGAACAAACGTTCGTCTAAGCTTTTACTAAGCGGGAATGACGCAATCATAGGATGGAGACCCTGATGCAACAAGATAAAGCCAAGGCTTTGGAATTCACCACCGAGCAGATCGAGAAGAAATTCGGGAAAGGCTCTATCATGCGTTATGGGGAGGGCGGTCCCAGCATGGAGGTGGGGATCATTCCCACAGGCTCACTCTCGCTCGATGCCGCTCTTGGTATCGGAGGTGTTCCGCGAGGACGCATCATAGAGATCTATGGGCCGGAATCCAGTGGTAAGACCACACTCGCCCTCCAGATATTGGCAGAAGCACAGGCGCTTGGGGGCATTGTCGCCTTCATCGACGCAGAACATGCACTCGATCCCAGCTACGCAGCGCGTTTGGGCGTGGATATCGACGAGGTCCTGATCTCGCAACCGGATACTGGGGAGCAGGCGTTGGAGATCTGTGACATGCTCGTTCACTCAGGAGCCATTGATGCCATCGTCATCGACTCGGTTGCTGCTCTGGTGCCTCGCGCTGAGATAGAGGGGGAGATAGGGGACACCAACGTCGGGCTCCAGGCCCGCCTTATGAGCCAGGCTCTGCGTAAGCTTGCCGGCTCGCTCTCCAAATCCAACACCACCTGCATCTTCATCAATCAACTGCGCGAGAAGATCGGCGTCATGTTCGGCAACCCAGAGACCACCACCGGGGGTCGAGCCCTTAAGTTCTTCTCGACAGTGCGTCTCGACATCCGCAAGATCGACACTATAAAGCGTGGTACCGACATCATAGGCAATAGGGTACGGGTGAAGGTCGTCAAGAACAAAGTAGCTCCGCCCTTCCGCCAGGCTGAGTTCGACCTCATGTACGGGGAGGGTATCTCCAAGGAAGGTTGCATCCTCGACCTGGGTGTTGAAGAAGGCATTGTCAAGAAGTCGGGCGCATGGTTCACCTATGGGGATGAGCGCCTCGGCCAGGGCCGCGAGGCAGCCAAGGAGCTGCTACGGAGCACGCCAGACCTGCGTAACGAGATCGAGGGGAAGATCCGTGTGATCCTCGGTCTAGACCCAGGTGATAATAATGAGCAACCTACACCCTCGGATTTAGATGAAACAACAGTCGCAAGCGGCGCCTGATAGCCCAAAAAGCTTCGATGAGCAGCTCCAGGAAGCTCGGAAGTGCACCGAGCGTCTTATCAATTATCGAGACCGCTCTGCTGCAGAGCTTATGCAACGCCTTCAAAGAAAGGGCTTCGAACAGACCGTTGTCGCGCATGAGGTAGATAGTGCAATAGCCATAGGCTTGGTAGACGACGAACGCTTCACCCGCTTGTTCATCCAAGGCAAGAAGAACCGCAATTGGGGACAAAGGCGGATTGAAAGCGAGTTGAGGCGCTTTGGTATAGAGCTCAGACTCTGTGACGGATACCCAGAGCGCTTCTTCACCGAGGAAGATGAACTGAAAAGGGCAAGTGAGTGCCTCAATCGCTTCCATACAAACGCAAAAGACCCTTGGGCTGCCAGTTATCGCTATCTGGTCTCCAAAGGATATGAGGCGCAGGTTGCTCAAAGAGTTTTGAGAAGTTGACGATTCAACCTGCTAGGAATACCATATTACGTGGCATTTTGATCGATTCACCCGTGCAGCATCGGTTATCTGATCTGCGGTTTTCATACAGGGTTTGATCCAGGACTGGATCAGATCACTATGCCGGATGTTTGATCCGGCTTTTCTTTGGGCAGACATCCTGAATATCAATGATTTGGTTATCGAAGGGAGAGCCGGATGGCTGAAACGATTCTGGCAATCGTTGCTCTGATAATCGGTGGCGCTATCGGTTTTGTTCTTGCTCGTTTCGTCCTCAGTGCAAACGCGAAGAACGCTGTAGCCAACGCAGAGCGCACATTGAAAGATGCTGAAAGACAGGCCGATGCGCTGAAGAGAGAGGCGCAGGTAGAGGCAAAGGATGCCGCGCTTCAGATAAAGGCAGAGGCCGACAAGGACGCAAACGAGCGTCGAAAGGAAATAAAATCACTGGAGAACAGGCTGCTCCAACGTGAGGAGAACCTTGATAAACGCGTTGATGCACTTGATGCCCGCGAGCACCAGCTTTCCTCGATGAATGGTCAACTGGAGCGAAAACAAAAGGATTTGAGCATTGCTTTAGAAAGCGCCCAGACAGACCTTGAGCGTATTGCCCAGATGAATACAGATGAAGCCCGCAAGGAACTACTCGACCGGGTTCGTGACGATGTCACACGTGAAGCAGCGACCATCATCAGGGACTCCGAGACCTACGCGCGCAATGAGGCAGACAAGAAGTCCCGCGAGATCCTCAGTCTAGCAATCCAGCGCGTAGCCGCTGATCACACGGCTGAGCATACGGTGTCTTCAGTCAGCATACCTTCTGATGACCTGAAGGGTAGAATCATCGGGCGCGAAGGGCGTAACATCCGCACCTTCGAGCAGATTACCGGTGTCAACCTCATCATCGATGATACTCCTGAGGTTGTTGTCATATCGAGCTTTGACCCCGTACGCCGCGAGATAGGGCGCATCACCCTGGAGAGCCTCATCGCGGACGGTCGTATACACCCTGCCCGTATCGAGGAGACCTTCAACAAATCGACCCAACTTGTCATGCAACAGGTCCAAGAAGCTGGAGATGCTGCTGCTTTTGATACAGGGATCCACGACCTTCACCCCGAGCTTATCAAGACCCTGGGGCGTCTGAAATATCGTACCTCCTATGGGCAAAACGTCTTGAACCACAGCCTGGAGGTCGCGTACCTCGCAGGAGTCATGGCAGCAGAGCTTGGGCTTGACCCAACAGCAGCTAAGCGTGCCGGCCTGCTCCATGACCTGGGCAAAGCTATCGACCACGAAGTCGAAGGCTCTCACGCAGTCATCGGTGCGGATCTGGCGCGTCGTTTTGGTGAAGGCCCCGAGATCGTCCATGCCATAGAGGCTCACCACAATGATGTCGAACCAGGAACCGTGATAGCGGTGCTTGTCCAGGCAGCCGATGCGATCTCAGCGGCTCGACCTGGAGCCCGGCGGGAGACCATAGAAAGCTATATCAAGCGGTTGGAGAAGCTCGAATCCATTGCCAATGCCCATAAAGGTGTTGAGAAGACCTATGCAATGCAGGCGGGTCGAGAAGTCCGCGTCATGGTCGAACCAGAGGCCATCTCAGACGCTGACTCCGTGGTATTGGCACACGATATCGCCCGGCAGATCGAGGATGAGATGGAGTACCCCGGCCAGATCAAGGTCCTGGTCATCCGAGAAAGCCGCTCTATCGATTATGCCAAATAATAGGCGTTGCTCGAGATGACGGACGGCAAACTCCTAGATTTCATCGAGCAGGTCTCTGGAGGGACTCATATCCGCATAGAGGAGAACCTTGGTAGCGGCTTTGTGCGGCTACGCAGCGAAGAAGCCGAGCGACGACAGGCAAAGCATGATATCCGCCAGGTTGAGGATATCGTCATCGAGATGCTGCGCAATGCACGGGATGCATCGGCGACCGCAGTCTTCATAGCGACGATAAAAGAAGACGAAACACGTACCATCGTAGTCATAGATGACGGTGAGGGTATCCCGGCTCCACTCCACGATCTCATCTTCGACGCACGGGTCACTTCAAAACTTGAGACCATGTTGGAGGATGAATGGGGTGTCCATGGTCGTGGTATGGCGCTCTACTCCATAAAGAGTAATGTATCCAGTGCGAAAGTGGCTACCTCTGCCAGTGGTCTGGGGTCGGCTCTGGTCATCCAGGTTGATACTTCTCTCCTCAAGGAGAAGACGGATCAATCGACCTTCCCCGACATTGAAAAAGATGAAGAAGGCGGGTTGGTAGCCACCAAAGGCCCACACAACATCCTGCGTTCCGCCCTTGAGTTCGCGTTAGCTTATCCCAAGGCGCCTGATGTCTACCTGGGCTCGCCCGCCACCATTGCAGCCACCTTGCTTGAGTACGGGCAGAAACGCCTGAGCAACGAGGACCTGCTCTTCTGTGATGACCCTCAGACCCTCTCTGTAAGCAAGCGGCTTGCAATCAGTTCTGACGCGGGCGATCTCATGGAGAACTGCTCACGTATGGGGCTGGAGATCTCGGAGCGCACCGCGCACCGCATCCTCTCCGACCAGATCGCACCCACGGCGCCTCTACTGGAGCTGGCAAAGGGGGAGCGGGCGCGTAAGACGGCGGCAAACCTGATGAAGGACAACCGTGGGCTCAAGCTTGCCAAAGAGGATGTAGAGGCCTTCTCGCGCGAGATGGAGCAGGCTTTTGAGACCCTTGCAGAGCGCTACTACCTGAGCTTGACAGACCAGCCGCGCATCAAGGTCAAAGGCGACTCCATCACCGTGCGGTTCCCCATAGAGAAGGACTGATCAGCGAGTCAGCCGAGCTATCCCTCTAGACGTACCCCCCTTTGCAAGCGAACGGATGTTCGGTATACTTATGCTGAGCTGAAAGGGATACCACATGCAAGCTAAGACAGCTGAACCTGTTGTCATACTCGGGGTTGATCCGGGGTTAGCGAATACCGGCTGGGGGATTATCGAGCTGTCCGGCTCCAGGAAGCGTGCAGTAGCCTATGGCTGTATCACTACCGATGCTGGCAGCGGTATAGCACAACGGCTCAAACAGATCTATGACGAGATAACTGCGGTTATCGAGCGGTACCAGCCTTCAGAACTCGCCATCGAGTCAGTCTTCTTTGGTTCAAACACCCAAAGCGCCCTCTCAACTGGACAGGCACGCGGAGCGGCGCTGCTCGCAGCAGCAGCGCGGGAGCTTGCGATAGGGGAGTATTCTCCCACACAGGTCAAACAGGTGACAGTGGGTGTGGGAAGGGCACAGAAGCAGCAGGTGCAATACATGGTCAAGGTGATGCTTAAGCTTGACCATGAACCAACACCCGACCATGCTGCCGATGCCCTGGCTGTGGCCCTGTGCCACGCACAGCTCAGGCCTTTGGTGTAGAGTTGTATGTACAGGAACAGCGCGAAAAGGCGCAGGGAACGAGAAGTGCAGGAGCCAAGGTATGATTGCATCCCTCAAAGGACGGGTCACAGGCTTTGATGCGGCCAGCGTCATCATAGATGTGAATGGCATAGGCTATCGCGTCATGCTCTCGACCATGAGCCTTGCCTCTGTTGGCGGGCAAGGGGGAGAGGTAGCCTTGCTGACCTCGATGATCGTGCGCGAAGAAAGCATCTCGCTCTACGGTTTCCTCAGCGAGCAGGAGCAACAGCTCTTCGAGAAACTCATCACTGTCTCCGGTGTCGGCCCCAAGGTCGCCCTCAGTGCACTTTCAACCTTTGCTGCAGACACGCTTTCCCAGATCATCCTTGGGGAGGATGTTGCCCGAATCGCGACCATACCGGGCATTGGCAAGAAGACGGCACAACGCATCATCCTGGAGCTGCGTGGTGTACTTGACGCTTATAGCACAGACAAGGCTACCAGCCCCACAGCTTCCGCGGCCGGCACGCAGGCCACTGAGGCTCTGATGGGCATGGGTTTCACGGCAACAGAGGTGAATCTCGCTTTGAAGGGCTATGAAGGCGACACTCAGGATGTCGCCGCCCTCATCCGGTTTGGGCTCAAGAGACTGGGGGCCTCCTGATGGCTCTTTGGGAAGCCGAAGGTTTCCAACCTGCCGGCGCAGCCCATAAGCATAGCCCCGCCACACAGGCACGCTCCCTCACGCCTGAGTTCACTGAGGATGACCTCGGCCTCGACCGTTCGCTCAGGCCACGCAAACTGGATGACTTCATCGGACAGACCCGGGTCAAGGAGAACCTCGCTGTGCTCATCGAGGCAGCCAGGCAGCGCAACGACACCCTCGACCACCTGCTGTTCTCTGGTCCCCCTGGCCTGGGGAAGACAACGCTCTCTTCGGTGGTTGCAAACGAGCTGGGCGTCTCCATCAAACTCACCAGCGGGCCTGCCATAGAGCGGGCTGGCGACCTCGCAGCGATACTGACCAATCTTGAGCAAGGAGATGTCCTCTTCATAGACGAGATACATCGTCTCAACCGGGCCATAGAGGAGGTCCTCTATCCTGCGATGGAGGATTTTGTCCTGGACATCGTCATCGGCAAGGGACCGGCAGCCCAATCCCTTCGCCTTGAGATACCCCACTTCACGCTTATTGCAGCGACCACGCGCACCGGCCTTCTGACCGGGCCGCTCAGGGATCGCTTCGGCATCTCTTTCAGGTTGGATTACTACAACAACCAGGAGCTCCACGACATCATCATCCGCTCTGCGACCATTCTCGATGTCAGTATCGATGAAGCCGGCGCACGCGAGATATCACGGCGTAGCCGCGGTACACCGCGCCTGGCGAACCGCCTGCTCAGGCGGGTACGCGATTTTGCGTCTGTCAGAGCGGACCACGAGGTAACAGAGGAGATCGCAAAAGCGGCGCTTGAGTTCTTCGAGGTCGATGAGTTGGGCCTGGATGCCATGGACAACAAGATACTCCATGTGCTCATATCCACCTTCTCTGGCAAGCCGGTGGGACTGAATACCCTGGCAAACGCCCTCGGCGAGGACCCGGAGACACTGGAGGACGTCTACGAGCCCTATCTGCTTCAACAGGGTCTCATCCAACGCACACCCAAGGGAAGGATCGCCACGCAACGCGCCTTTCAGCACCAGGGTGTGCCCTTCGACCTGTTCTCCTAGACCAGACAACTGGAGGAAACGTGTTTGAGAACGACTATCTGATGCGCATCATCCTGCAGTTCGTTGCTGCGTTGCAAAGGGCGTTGCGGGAACAGAATGTACGCCCTGAGGAAAAGGCCGGCGATCTCGAGCAGCTAGTAGGCGAGGCTGTCAACATAGATGCGCGCCTGCTCTTCTCCATGGCGCCAGAGTCATTGGTCTCCATGCTGCAGCTGGGGGATTTTGACGAGAAGCTCGGGGGGTATGTGCTCCGAGCCCTGTACCTGGAAGCCGAGCTGCTTGATGAGGCTGATATGAAGGATCGCGCCGACCTGAGAAGATCCCAGGCCGACGCAATCGCGCAGGCATATGGATTCGACATCACTTCTGCCGATGTCGCACCTGAGGCGCTCGAGGAGTTCTTGCGCCAGCAGGAAGAAGGATAGGGCGCTTCCCTAGAAGCGGGCCTCCCAGACGCCGTGGAGGTTGCAGTATGCCTGGACTATGATCTGCTCGTTGACCTGCTCTATATCAAAGGCTGCTTCAGGGGCATCTGCGGCGGTGAACTCCACTGAGTCGATCAGCTCGGGACCGTCGAAGATCTTGATCCATTCGATAAGATGCTCTTCGGTCTGTGGATGGGCGATGCCCTTCAGGCCGATGCTCACGATATAGACCGTGTCCTCGATGACCTCGATGCTTGGCGTATGCTTCAGCTCGAAGTCACTCGCAGTGTTGATATCCTCAAAGGTATGGATCTCGTAGTCGCTCATGGTTACCCCTCTCTTGTGGGTTGTAGGTTTACTGATGAATACGATACCACGAATCAATGATATAGCGCAGGCCGCTTATTACTGGTAAACTTGCGACAAGGGTATTCTCTTGGTGTGCAAAGCGCCGATGAAACGAACCATAAACGCAGCAATTCGAAGCTTGAAGGGATTGAACATGGATGAAACGGGAGTGTTGTCATTACTCGATGAGCTATCTGATCTCATTGAGGATGGTAAACCAGCATTAGGGAATCGTGATAGAAGACAGATCGATGTGGCTCCGGCTCTGGATATTATCGACGAGATCAGACAGAGTTTTCCCGTTGAGTTCTCTCAGGCCCGCCAGATAGTCCGCGAGCGACAGGGCCTGCTCGAAGATACCGAGGCAGAGTGTAACCGCATCCTTGAGGATGCCCGTAACCAGGCCCTCATCATTGCCAGCGAGCAGGAGATCGTCAGGATCGCTCAGCAACAGGCCGAGAACGTATTGGCTGATGCACGCGAGATGGAGCGCGAGACGCGTGCCGGCGCCGAGGACTATGCGGATAACGTCTTCTCGCATATCGAGTCCACACTCGACTCACTCAATGAGAACGTACGTCGCTGCCGGGAGAGGCTCAATAACAAAGCCTCCCGCTAGCAGAGAAGGAAAACAGAGAGCCCGCATCGCTGAGCTACCAGGTTCTCGATGCGGGTTCTTATCGTATTGAAAGAGACTCCTATGACCGAACAAGTTGATCTGCCTTTCAGACTGCTCCCTGAACTGGAGGAAACCGGCTCACAGCGGGAGCTTGAGGGCGTATTGATGCTTGAGCAGATACGCCGCGGCTACCAGGTATTCCAGCTCAGAGCCGGGATATCCTACCAGCTTGAGTTGAGGAATACCGGTGATGGTGTGCTGTTACGTGGCCTTGCCCAAGGCGAGGGGGTCTCGGAGTGCGCGCGCTGTCTTGAGGAGGCGGCCTTTGCTGTTGAGGGAGAGGTTGAGGGATACTATATCCTTAAGCCCGACGAGCAGGAGCTGGGGCTGTCTGACGATGAATTCACCGCGGTGGGAGCGGATGGCGTTGTCGACCTGGCGGTGCCCATTACCGCGGCTATCATCTATGAGCTGCCACAGGTGCTGCTCTGCAGTGAGGACTGCGCGGGGCTTTGTCCCAGGTGCGGCGTCAACCTGAATACCGAGAGCTGCGATTGTGCCCAAAAACCCAACCCCGACAGCCCCTTTGCCAAATTGAAAGACCTCGTCGACTCAGACTAGTTGTTCTGCTAAAATGGGTCGGTTCGTCTATTACGCATGCCTGAGGACTCTAACCGCATGTGGCCCGCAAGGGTTGCGGTCTAGGGGTTGAGCCAGGCAGAGGGCTGGGTTAGGGCTTCTAACCTGGCAACAACAAAAAAGGAGAGAAGAATGGCTACGACTGTCAGTATCAGGTCGCTGTTGGATGCGGCCGTCCACTTTGGACACCAGACTCGCCGGTGGAATCCCAAGATGAAACCCTACATCTTTGGCGACCGCAACGGCATCTACATCATCGATCTAAAACAGACCCTCATAGAACTGGATAAGACCTACACCTTTGTCAAGGACCTCGCCGCGCGCGGTGGCGCCCTGCTCTTTGTGGGGACTAAGAAACAAGCCCAGGAGGCCGTTGCCGTGAATGCTGACCGGTGCGGCATGCCCTATGTCAACGCCCGTTGGCTAGGTGGAATGCTTACCAACTTTGTGACCATCCGCTCGCGGGTGACCTATATGGAGGAGCTGGAGGCTATGGATGCTGATGGCAGGATGGCCGCGCTTCCCAAGAAGGAGCAGATCCTGCTGCGCAAGGAGCTTGGCAAACTGCAGACCAATCTGAACGGCGTACGCAACATGAGGGCTGTACCTCAGGCCATCTTCGTGGTGGATACCAAGCGCGAGGAGATCGCCATCCATGAGGCGCATCGTTTGGGAATCCCGGTAATCGGCATCATCGACACCAATGCTGATCCGGACGAGGTTGATTTCGGCATCCCTGCGAACGACGACGCCATACGTTCGGTCTCGCTGCTGTGCGAGGTCATCGCCGACGCTGTGATCGCCGGAACAGACCTGACCGGGATAAGCGAAGAGGAGATGGACGCCGGCGATGAGACACTAGAGCCTGAAGCCGCAGAGGACGCAGAGGCTGAGGTATCGCCGCATGACGTGAGCAAGACCTCCGCAGAGCCTGTGGCTGAGATCGCGGAAGAGCTGCTTGAAGAAGAAGCCGAGAAGGACGCCCCGGCAGCTGAAGGTGAAGAGCAGGCAGAGGCTGAGGGGGATATAACGGAGGCGGTTGAGGAAGTCAGCGAGGCAGCAGAGACAACCGAACCCGTCGAGGAGCCAACCGAGAAGGAAGAAGCGGCCGAGTAACCTGGCGGCCCACTCATATACGCAAAAGAGGAAGGGAATCAACATGGCAGAGATAACTGCTTCACAAGTCAAGGAGCTGCGGGAAAGCACCGGCGCCGGAATGATGGAGTGCAAGAAGGCGCTCGTTGAGGCCGAAGGTGACATGGATAAAGCGGTAGACGTCCTCCGTACCCGCGGATTAGCCGTGGCAGCCAAGAAGGCCGGCCGTGCGACCAACGAGGGACTGGCAGCAGTCCTGGTCGCTGAGGATGGCAGGTCCGCTTCGCTGGTAGAGGTCAACTGCGAGACGGACTTCGTCTCACGTAACGAGATCTTCGGGGGATACGTAGCGAAGATCGCCAAGACCGTCTTGGATACTGACCCCGCTGACATCGATGCACTCAAGGCGGTAGTTGTTGAGGGGGAGACCATAGAAGACCTGCTCACTGCGGCTATACACACCATAGGCGAGAACATCCAGATCAGCCGTTTTGTGCGACGGACCGTTGATGTCGGCGCAATCTCCTCCTACATCCATGGTGGCGGTCGATTGGGCATATTGGTGCAGTTCAAGCTCGGTCAAGCCGCTACGGCACAGGCTGAGGCTTTCAAGATCATGGCAAAGGACATTGCCATGCAGGTTGCGGCAGCCAATCCGGGTGCAGTCACCCGCGAAGGCTTCTCCGCGGAGCTTATAGAGCATGAGATGGCGATCTACAAGGCAAAGGCGGCAGAGTCCGGCAAACCTGAAGCGATCCAGGAGAAGATCGCCGAGGGCAACCTGAAGAAGTTCTATCAGGAGAACACCCTTGTCGAGCAGGCCTTTGTAAAGGATCCCGATCAGACCGTGCAGGCTGTCATCGATAGCGTGGCAAAGTCACTGGGCGACAGTATCGAAGTCATCGGTTTCGACCGCTTTGAAGTTGGGCAGGGATAAGGCGCTGTACTTATCGTTATTTAAAGGAAAGCGGGGGTGTCCTCTACGGGATATGCCCGCTTTTGCTATAGTTGCACGAGCAGAAATATACGTGCGGACAAAGGAGAGCTGTGGCTGACTTCATCTACAAGCGGGCACTTCTCAAGTTATCCGGCGAGCATCTGGCCGGGGATCAGGGATACGGTATCGATCCCAAGGTGATCACCGGGCTTGCCAACCAGATCAAGAGCATCAAGGACAAAGGCATCGAGCTAGCCATCACCGTTGGCGGGGGCAATATCTTCCGCGGTATGGCGGCTTCCACTGAGGGTATGGACCGCAGCCAGGCAGACTACATCGGCATGCTTGCCACGGTGATGAACGCATTGGCGTTGCAGGAGGCGCTCGAGCGCGCCGGCGTGTTCACGCGGGTCCAGAGCGCCATTGCCATGCAGGAGATCGCCGAGACCTATATCCGTCGCAAGGCCATCCGGCACCTGGAGAAGGGGCGGGTTGTGATCTTCGCCGCGGGTACCAGCAACCCCTATTTCACCACGGACACCTCCGCTGCGCTGCGCGCCTGTGAGATCAATGCGGACGTGCTCTTGAAGGCGACCAAGGTAGACGGGGTCTATGACAGCGACCCCATGAAGAACCCCTCTGCAGAACGCTTTGAGCGCATCAGCTATCTTGATGTCCTGACCAGGGAGCTGCACGTCATGGACTCCACGGCTATCTCGCTCTGCATGGATAATAAGCTGCCGCTGATTGTATTCAGCCTGCTCAAGGAGGGCAATATGGAGGCGGTCCTGTGCGGTGAGCCCGTCGGGACCACAATCTATTAGGAGGACCTTATGATCGAAGACATCATCGGTGCTGCCACTGAGAAGATGGATAAGACCATCACAAACCTCAGCCACGAGTTTTCCACCGTTCGCACCGGACGCGCCTCCGCAGCTATGCTGGAGCGCATCTCGGTGAGCTACTATGGGGCGCAGACCCCCATAACGCAGATAGCGAGCATCAAGACGCCTGAGGCGCACCTTTTGGTTGTGGAACCCTGGGACAAGCAGATAGTCAACGACGTGGTCAAAGCCATACAGGCCAGTGACCTGGGCATCATGCCTTCCAATGATGGTGGCATCATACGCCTGCCGTTCCCGCCACCTACCGAGGAGCGCCGCAAGGAGCTGGTCAAACAGTGCAGACATATCGCTGAGGAGGCCAAGATAGCCGTCCGCAATGAGCGCCGTGACGCGAACTCCAAGCTCGAGCGCCTGATCAAGGATGCGGACGTCTCAAAAGACGAGGTACACCGCGCAGAGGAGAGGATCCAAAAGCTCACTGATAAGCACATCGCAGAAGTGGATGAGCTCCTCAAACGCAAAGAGGCAGAGGTGATGGAGGTCTGACCGGTTTGGACAAGCTTACCAAGCTCTTTGAGTCTCCTCCGTCAGACATCGACCTTACGGCATTCGACCCTGAGCGCATCCCGCTGCATATCGCGGTCATCATGGATGGCAATGGGCGTTGGGCGCAACAGCGGGGAAAGAACCGGGCTTTTGGGCACAAGGCTGGCATCGAGGGAGTCCGGGCGCTGATCCGCACGAGTAATGACCTGGGCATCCGCTACCTTACCATCTTCAGCTTCTCCACGGAGAACTGGCTGAGGCCCAAAGACGAGGTCAGGACCCTCATGTCCCTGTTCGCCAATACCCTGGCAGCAGAGCTGGACGGCCTTAACGAGGAGCAGGTGCGCATAAAGACCATCGGCGACCTCTCGATCCTCCCCACCACCACCCGCGTCACCTTTGAGGAGGCGGCCCGCTACACCAAGAACAACACTGGCATGACCCTGATCATAGCCGTTAACTACGGCTCCCGTCTTGAGATAACCGCTGCCGCGCAGAAGCTCGCGCACCGCGCGCTGGCCGGCGAGCTGGATGCGGCGCAGATCGACGCATTCACCCCAGAAGACTTTGCGCAGCTGCTTGAGACAGTCGGCATCCCTGACCCGGAGCTGGTCATCCGCACCAGCGGGGAGTACCGCCTCTCGAACTTCCTGCTCTATCAACTTGCCTACAGTGAGCTCTATATCACACCCACGCTCTGGCCGGACTTCGACAAGTATGAGTTACTGCGCGCCCTGTTCGCCTTCCAGAAGCGCGAGCGCAGGTTTGGTGGCGTCTGAGATGGGCAGCCTCAAGAAGCGCGTGCTCACCGGCGCCATCTTCGCCATACTGGTTGTCGGTCTGACACTCCTCAGCACTATCACCACAGTGATCATGACCTCAGCGCTCTCGGGCCTCTGTGCCTTTGAGCTCTTCCGCATGCTGCGATCCGACGCCAAGCTGCCCAATGAGATCTTAGGCACCACCGTCGCCGCGCTCTATCCCATCGCCTACGCACTGCTGCACTTCAACGGCCTCCTGTCACTGACGGTCCTCTTCGCGACCATCCTGCTCATCTGGTACGTCTTCTATACCCCGGCGCGCATCACCGACGTCGCCATCACGCTCTTCGGCGCTTGCTACACCGGTCTCATGCTCTCATCCCTGGTGATGATCAGAGAGGTCGTCCCCGGCTTCTGGGGCGGCGTTTTGGTGGTGGGCATACTGATCTCGGTATGGGGCAACGACATGTTCGCGTACCTGGTTGGCTCAAAGATCGGCAAGCACCCCATGGCGCCGCGCATCTCACCCAAGAAATCCTGGGAAGGCTTCATCGCCGGCATGCTCTGCTCGGTGGGTGTCTGGTGCCTCTTCCTCCTCATCCCAGGCCTGGAGCTGACCCTGGCCTGGGCCATAGTCGGCGGTCTGGCCTGCGGTTGGGTGGGGATATTGGGAGACCTCGTCGAGTCGCGCATCAAGCGCAGCACCGGCTTCAAGGACTCCAGCAACCTCCTGCCCGGCCACGGCGGCTTCCTCGACCGTTGCGACTCACTTATCGTAGTAGGCGCCGTCGCCTCCCTCCTGTTCAGAGTCATCGGTCTATGAGCGCCACTCAGGAACATAACGATAAGAAGCGACATCTTGTCCTGCTGGGATCTACGGGCTCCATTGGCCGCCAGACCCTCGAGGTGCTGCGTGCTCATCCCGGCTCTCTCCAGGTGCTTGCCCTGGCAGCCCATCGTAACGTCGATCTGTTGGCCGCACAGGCACAGGAGTTCAAAGCCAGGTATGTGGCTATTGGAGATGAGCAGCTTAAGGACAGTCCGGCGTTGAACCAGTTCCCTGACAGTGTCAGCATTGGTTTTGGCGCAGCAGCCATCGAGCGCCTGGCTACCTTGGAGGAAGCCGATATCGTACTGAACGCCCTGGTGGGGGCTGCCGGCCTCAGAGCCAGCTACACAACACTCAAGCAGGGGAGGACCCTGGCGCTGGCCAACAAGGAATCCCTGGTGGTGGGCGGTGACCTCATCATGCCGCTGGCGAACCACGATACCCTGTTGCCTGTGGACTCAGAGCACTCGGCAATCTATCAATGTCTGCTGGGGGAGCAGGAATCAGAGGTCAGCCGCATATGGCTCACTGCCTCCGGCGGGCCCTTCCGCGGCTTGACGCGCGAGCAGCTGGCGCTGGTTTCCCGCGAACAGGCGCTGGCACACCCCACCTGGCTCATGGGCCCCAAGATCACCATCGACAGCGCGAGTCTGATGAATAAGGGTCTGGAGGCTATCGAGGCGCACCATCTGTTCAACCTGGACTATGACAGGATCCGCATAGTAGTCCATCCACAGAGCTGCATCCACTCCATGGTTGAATACCTCGACGGCAGCGTTAAGGCCCACCTTGGCGTCACGGACATGCGCATCCCCATACAATTCGCGCTCTCCTATCCTCGTCGCTGGCAAACCCCCCTACAGCCGCTCGATTTCACCAAAGTCTCCCAGTTGACCTTCGAGGAACCTGACCTGGAGCGTTTTGGCGCCCTTCGCCTGGCTTTGGAGGCGGGCAGGGCAGGCGGCACGGCCCCCGCTGTACTCAACGCGGCAAACGAGGTCGCTGTGCAGGCTTTTCTCGTCAATAACTGCGGTTTCCTTGCCATTGAGCGTATCGTCGCAGGCGTGTTGGAGCAGCACAGCGTTGAGGCGGTCAGTGGGTTGGAGCAGCTGGAAGCAGTCGATGCCTGGGCCCGCCAACAGGCCCTAAAGCTTGTGTCCACTGCGTAACGCCTCTTTGGTAGTTGAGCAACCACAGGTATACTGTCAAACATGGAAATGGTTTTTGAAGGTATCAAGGTTGTATTCTTCGGCGCTCTGATGTTCTCTATCATCGTGACTATCCACGAGTTAGGGCACTTCACCACTGCGCGCCTCTTTGGCCTGCGCGTCAAGGAGTTCATGATCGGGCTGCCCGGCCCCAACATCGGTTTCCACTTCAAGGGGACCAAATTCGGGGTCACCCCCTTCCTGTTGGGCGGCTATGCCCTGATTGCGGGCGGGGCGGGCATGAAGGAGAACACCCATCTCGCCTCAGCCTTCTCCTACCTGGCACAGCACGGCACCCTCACGGAAGAGCAGGCTCTGGTCGCAGAGGCAGAGCTGGGTTATGACCTGGAAGAGGCGCTTGATGTCCTCCATGACTGGGGGACCATCAAACGTGTCAAGAAGAAGGGGCGCTACACCTATCTGATGCCCCAGACCATGTTCATCGCAGAGGGACAACCGCGTCAGGTTGAGGACGCGCAGGCCCACATCACCGCAGAGCGCAAGCTCACCTACGACGCGGCGCCCTGGTATAGAAGGGTCATCATCCTGGCTGGCGGTGTCATCTTCAACCTGATCTTCGCCATCATCATCTTCACCAGCGGCATGATGCTCATGGGCGCCCAGGAGCCCACAACAACCTTTGAGAGCGTTGTTGCGGGCAGTCCTGCTGAACTAGCCGGCATACAGCCGGGTGATACCATCGTTTCCTTTGAGGGCCAGCCTATCGACACCTGGGAGGCCTTCACCACCTGTATAGCTGCCCATAAGCCCGGCGACCAGGTGACGGTTTGCATAGACCACCAGGGAGATCTGCGCGACCTACGCGTTGTGCTTGCGGACAACGAGGGTCGCCCCATGCTTGGTGTCACTACCAGCCTTGAGAAAAGACCCGTCCCATTCTCCGAGGCTTTCACCACCTCTGTCGGCTTCATCGGCCTGGTGACTCAGGCGATACTCAAGCTCTTCAACCCCGCTACCTTCAACGAGGTGATCAGCGAGTCCACCTCCATCGTGGGCATCTCCTTTGAGGCACGCAACTTCGCGGCAGAGGGTTTCCTGCCTTTCATCTACCTCGCAGCGGCCCTGTCGATCTCCATCGGCCTCATGAACCTGCTGCCCTTCCCACCCCTCGACGGCGGCAAGATCATCGTCGAGACTATAGAACGCGTCACCCGCAGGAAGATACCAAGCTCTGTCATGAGCGGCATCTCGGTCACAGCGCTGGCCCTGCTCGTCCTCCTCTTCCTCTATGTCACCAATCAGGATATCCATCGCTATATCCTCGGCGGATAAGGGGCAATCGGACGCATGGTAAAGAGAACAGCAGACAAGAAGGCTGAGAGGGCACGCGAGCTGACCCATCCCGTATCCGTTGGCGGTATGACCATCGGCGGGGGAGCGCCTGTGGTGGTCCAATCCATGCTCAATACGCGTACCTTTGATGTAGAGGCCTCACTCGCCCAGATAGACACACTCAAGCAGGCCGGCTGCGAGCTTGTCCGCGTTGCCATCCCCTCACAGGCTGAACTCGAGTCCTTTGGTCTCATTTGTGAAGCCTCGCCACTGCCTGTTGTCGCTGATATCCACTTCGACCACAACCTCGCCATCCAGGCGGCGCAACGTGGCGCTGCAAAACTGCGCATCAACCCAGGCAACATAGGCTCCTGGGAGAAGGTCGACGCCATCATCGAGGCAGCCGGAGCTTCCCATATCCCCATACGGATCGGCGTGAATGCCGGCTCGCTCTCTTCCTACTTCGCAGAGCGCGCTGACCTGACACAGCCCGAGAAACTTGTCGGCAGCGCCCTGGAGTTCGTCGAGCACTTCACCGCTCGCGGCTTTTCTGACCTGGTGCTTGCGGCCAAGGCCCATGATGTGACCACCACGGTTGGGACCTACCGCCTCCTGTCTCGCGAACTGCCTCAGGTGCCCCTGCACATTGGCGTCACTGAGGCGGGAACCGCACTGCAGGGCACGGTTAAGTCTGCGGCAGCCCTGGGGACCCTGCTGTTGGACGGCATAGGCGATACGCTACGCGTCTCTTTGACGGCTGATCCGGTCGAGGAGGTGCGCGTAGCCTGGGAGCTACTAGCGGCCTGCGGCCTGCGCCGCCTGACACCGGAGCTCATCAGCTGCCCCACTTGCGGCCGCTGTCAAGTGGATCTCATCAGCATTGCGACACAGGTGGAACAGCGCCTCAGGCAGATACGCAAGCCACTTTCCGTGGCGGTTATGGGCTGTGTGGTGAATGGCCCAGGCGAGGCCCGCCACGCCGACGTGGGCGTTGCCTTTGGTGGCGCCGGCAAGGCTGCCCTCTTCACCCAAGGGGAGATCATCTCAACCGTTGATGAATCCCAGGTTGTAGACGCTTTATTCGCAGAGATCAACCACCTGAACTAGTTAATCAACCTGCCTTTATAGGAAATCGGTTGGATACTCACTTGCATCTGGCTTCACCCGTTTCAAGCCACGGTCGTACTCAGAACTCTCCTCAGAGAAGAAGTAGATCCATCCACCAGTTAAACTTGGCTCTGAAAGGATGGAATTGTACCCACTACCCCTTATCAGTAGCTTGTTCTTCTTGCTTTTCACATCGTAGCTATGAAGATTCATAGGGTCGAAATAATACACAGTACTCCCAGATACTTGAAAAGAAGTCAGATACATTGAGGTTACGATAAGGGTTTCTTCCCTCGTGTCCAGATCAAAACGGTAAAGCGCGGTTTCACCCGCTTGAGCATGGGGAGACCAGAAGTGCAACAAATAGTAGAGAGAATCCTCTGTTTTCACTACTCCTGAGTAATTAAGTCCCCCTACAATAAAGCTACCAGAAGGAAGAGCGAAGAGCTGCTCTCCCTCTTCTATGAAGGTGGTAAGATCCGCCCTGTATACGCCTTGACTCTGGTCGCTGTATACCGTCTTAACGTAGTAGATGTACTCATCTGTAACAAGAATGAGAGATGCGCCAACATCTGCCGATACGGGCTCCTGTCCCTCTCTGAACTCGATCTCACCATTTGTTATATCGAACACAAAGAGGAAGGGTTTCTCGTACTCTCCCAGACCTGTATAGAAGGAATAGGCATACTTCCCTTTTGGGCATGAATCAAAAAGCAATCCTTCAAGGATGAGTGTTTCGATATCACCCTCCACATCGCTGTATCCTCTTGAGAGGATTTCAAAGAGTTCCTCGGGGATTGAAACACCTGGTTTCATCTTAAGTCCAATTGAAACAGGCTCGCTGTCGCTGCTACCAAGGTCGAGTGATTTTATCTTAATATGGTACTCTGTGCTGCCACTTCTCAGATAGCGGAGACCTTCGACAAAATAGAGTATGTCATCCTCTACGTAAAGAGAGGGTATATATATGGAATTTATGCCTTCTTCCGTGATCGAGATGCGATAGATCTCTTCAGCTTGTGCACCCTCGGTATCATCTATCCTCAGTATCCTCGCTTCACATCTACTGACGTTAAAATCGTCCATGGTAGAGCCGTCCACGACAAAATCGTACATAGTTAAATAAGTTGAGTTCCCTCTTCGGAGCACCAGATTGTTAGAACTGCTCTCAGACCCTCCATCTGAATTTGAAACAGTATTGTCACTACCGACGTTTTCTGGCCCCTTGCTTGTACCGGGTGAGTTTTGACATGCGAACAGGAGGAATCCGGCAAGTGTCAGCACAAAGGCTGCTGTAAGCAGTTTTACGGTTCTTAAAGGTTCTTTCATCTCAGCCCCCATGTTTCTGTCCCTACTTGCCACTTTCAATTGAAAGCTATCAAATACTGAATTGTGTGTCAAACTGCTGCCTCATCGCGAAGTTTACACTGGGCTAAGACCCGGTGCTTTGAGCCTTGGTAGCAACGCTGAGTGCCCCGACCGCATTATGTCCCTGTCCTACTACACACCGTCCACCCGTCTCACGTCATGCGCTACAATGGTCAGCGGATAAGAACACAGAGAGGAACCAACGTGTCAACAACGCATCTGCTTCGCATGAGTCAATTCTACGCTCCCACGCTCAAGGAAGACCCCGTCGATGCCGAGATCGCCTCGCACCGCCTGCTCATCCGTGCAGCCATGATGCGCAAGGTCGCCTCCGGCATCTACTCCTTCCTCCCGCTGGGCTTTTTGGCTCTCAAGAAGCTGGAGCAGATAGTGCGTGAGGAGATGTGCGCCATAGGCTCGCAGGAGATGCAGATGTCCATCATCCAGCCCGCGGATCTCTGGCATGAAAGCGGTCGCTGGGACGACTACGGCCCTGAGCTCTTCCGCCTCAACGACCGGCATGAGAACACCTTTGCCCTGGCTCCCACCCACGAGGAGCTCATCACCTCGCTTATCCGCAATGAGCTGCGCAGCTACAAGGAGCTGCCCAAGTCCCTCTTCCACATCACCAACAAGTACCGCGATGAGATACGGCCCCGCTTTGGCCTGCTGCGCGGCCGCGAGTTCATCATGAAGGACGCCTATGACTTCCATGCCAGCAAGGAGAGCCTCCAGCAGGGCTACGATGATATGGCCAACGCCTATGGACGCATCTGCGAGCGCCTGGGCCTGACCTACTACCCCGTTGAAGCGGATAGCGGCCAGATTGGCGGCAAGGTGACCACGGAGTTCATGGCGCTGGCAGACGTAGGCGAGGCAGAGCTTGCCTACTGTGGTTGCGGTTACGCGGCCAACACCGAGGTCGCCCAGGCAAACATCCAGCCCCAGGTGTTCAAGGCCGGTGAGCTGGAGAAGCTGCACACTCCCATAGAGGGCAGCATCGCCGCACTGGCGGAGTTCTTGGGCATCCCCACAAAGGCTACGGTCAAGGCGCTTGCCATCAAGGAGCCCAGTGGTGCGCTGTCTGTGCTCTTCATCCCCGGCGACCATGAGCTGGGCGAGCTCAAGGCAGACAAGGCCCTGCCCGGCTTTGACTTCCTCACCGACGAGGAGATGCAAGACAGCGGCCTGGTTAAGGGCTTCATGGGCCCCGTTGGCCTGCCGCAGGGCGTGCGGGTCATAGCCGACGTATCGCTTAAGGACACGGCCCACTGGGTGACCGGCGCCAATGAGCCTGACTACCACTTTGCTGCCGCTGCTCCTGGCAGGGACTTTGACGTGGACCTCTGGCTGGACCTGGCAACTGCCCAGCCCGGCGACCTCTGCCCCACCTGCGGCAAACCCCTGCAACTGGCCCGCGGCATCGAAGTGGGCCAGGTGTTCCAGCTGGGTACCAAGTATTCTGAGTCCATGGGCGCCAGCTTCATGGCGGAGGACGGCAGCGAGAAGCCCTTCCTCATGGGCTGCTATGGCTGGGGCGTCACCCGCTCGCTTGCCGCCGTGGTAGAGCAGTATAACGATGAGAACGGGATCATCTGGCCCATCAGCGTTGCCCCCGCCGAAGTAGCAGTCCTGCCCTTGGCGCTGGGCGATGAACTGGTCGAACCGGCCTCCCTGCGCATAGCCCAAGAGCTCATCGCTGCTGGTATAGAAACGGTCATCGACGACCGCGATGAGCGTGCCGGTGTCAAATTCAACGACGCCGACCTCATAGGTTGGCCCTATCAGATAGTTGTGGGTAAACGCGGCCTTGAGGCAGGCGAGGTGGAGTTAAAAGATCGTCGTAGCGGCCAGAAGCAACAGATACCGCTTACTGAGATAGTCTCTCAGGTGAGGGCAGTGGTGGAAGATGCCCGTCAAGCTTATCGCTGAACGTTTCCCTGTTATTGAGCCCACAAACCTGAACTTCCCTTGGCTGCTTGCTTTCACCACGCTCGCCGAGCACAGGGAAGAGCGTTTTGACTTCATGGCCGGCAAAGGTGAAGCCCAGCGCCGTGAGCTTGAGGCCGCTCTCGCTCCCATGGCCGTAACCTGGCTCACCCTGGAACACGGCGCCACCATAGTCGATTTGACAGAGCTTCCGTCATTGCGAGGAGACTCAAAGCAGACAAATCTCCCGTCATTGCGAGGAGTGAGCGAAGCGAGCGACGTGGCAATCTATGGCAGCGATTCCATTGTTGGGGGCTTAACACAGCGTACAGACCCACAGTTCCAAACCTCCCCATTCCCGTCTCCCCATGCTGACGGCGCCATCCTCACAACACCGGGCCACGCTGTGGCCTTCACCACCGCTGACTGCCTCCCCATAATCTGCGTCTGCGAACAGCTACGGGTTGTCGCTGTCCTCCACGCGGGCTGGCGCAGTCTTGCCGCAGGCATCATCGAGAGCGCCATCCAGCGCATGCAGGCAGACTATGGCGTTGACCCTGTAGCCCTGAAGGCTTGGGTAGGGCCGGCCATCGCCCAGCAGGACTACGAGGTATCCACCGACACACGTACGGCGCTGCTTGAGCGACCTGCCGTCACCACGCAGCTCTTCAGCCCGACAAGACCAGGCCACTGGCTTGCCGACCTGCCCGGCGCGGCAACTGCGATCCTCACCTCGCTGGGTCTTCCCGTTGCCAGCATAGCACGTCATCCTCAATCCACCCTGCAAAGCCTCCAGCTGCATTCCGCCCGACGCGACGGCACAACCTCAGGCAGAATGGCTACCGTAGTGGGGATGACATGCTGAGCCCACAAACGGGTTCCAATCAAATGCCGTTCTACAAACGGAATCTCATCGTGCTCTGGATCGGCTGTTTCGCAACGGGTGTCGGCATGTCCATGATCGTCCCGTTCATTCCGCTGTTCATAGACACACTGAGTGATTTCACCAGGCAGGAATTAGCGTTTTGGAGTGGGATCATTGCCTCTGCCCCATTTCTGATGCAGGCTTTGATTGCGCCTCTCTGGGGCCGTCTTGCCGATCGCTATGGCCAAAAACCCATGCTGCTGAGGGCCAGCCTTGGTATGTCCATCATCATCTCGGCAACAGGGTTCGTTACGAGTATCTGGGCGTTTCTGGCTCTGCGAGCGGTATTCGGGATCCTCTCCGGGTATCTTGTCAACGCAATCGCATTGATAGCCGTACAGACGCCAAAAGAGGAATCAGGGCGGGTACTTGGCACCATGAACACGGCGAACGTCGGCGGTATGCTGGTAGGCCCGCTCCTTGGCGCGTTTGTGGTCACCTTCGCAGGCTATGCCCAGATATTCTTCACTACCGGAGGGATAATCGGCGCCGCCTTCTTCCTGACCCTGTTCTTGATAAAGGAGGACTTCACCCCTGTCAGCAAGGGACAGGAGGTCTCGATAAAGACGGCCTTCAGGATAATCGATAATCCTCAGCTGATTCTGGGGATGTTCCTTACAACACTGATAATCATGTTGGCCAATTCAGCTATCAACCCGATACTCTCGCTGTATGTGCGCGATATCCTGCCAGAAGGAGAGAGTGTCGAACTGTGGAGTGGTATTGTAGCAGCAGCTCCCGGCGTTACCACTATCTTCGCCGCGCCACGTCTGGGTGCGCTAGGCGACCGTATCGGCACACAGAAAGTCCTGCTCTTTGGCCTGGGTTTCTCGGCATTGATCTTCATACCCATGGGATTGATCACCTCCATCTGGCTTTTCACGGCGCTTCGCCTGCTTATCGGTGTGGGAAACGCTGCCCTGACCCCCTGCGTACAGGCTCTGCTCAGCCGTAATACCCCCAAGGAAGCCATAGGCAGGATCTTCGCGTTGAATCAGAGCTCGCAATCCATAGGCCTGGTAGTAGGCCCCTTATTAGGGGCGAGCATCGCCGGCATGCTGGCTTTCCCCTATATCTTCTTTGCTACCACGCTCCTTCTCCTCATCAACCTGCTCATCGTCCTGCGCGTAAGTAGGACAAAACCTGGAGACCAACAGTCAGAATCAACTCCTGAGAACTGACCACCACCGCTCTTCCGCTATAATGGGAGATTGTGTAAAAATCAGCACACACAACGGGAGCGGATTTGCAGGACTCGATAGTCATTCGCGGGGCACGCGAGCATAACCTGAAGAATATCAATGTCACCATACCCCGTGACAGGCTGGTGGTCATCACCGGTCTTTCAGGCAGTGGTAAGAGCTCGCTTGCCTTTGACACCATCTACGCAGAAGGACAGCGGCGTTACGTGGAGTCGCTCTCTGCCTATGCCCGCCAGTTCCTGGGACAGATGAACAAACCCGATGTCGACCACATAGACGGCCTGTCGCCGGCGGTATCCATCGACCAGAAGACCACCTCCAAGAATCCGCGCTCAACCGTGGGCACTGTCACCGAGATCTATGACTACCTGCGGCTGCTCTTCGCGCGCATAGGCATCCCGCACTGCCCGGAATGCGGGCGTGAGATCATCCGCCAGACCACCGACCAGGTGGTCGACAGAATCATCGAGATGGGCGCGGGTAGAAGGGCCTATCTGCTTGCCCCCATAGTCCGCGGCCGTAAGGGCGAGTTCGGTAAGCTCTTCGCTGACCTGCATAAAGAAGGCTTCGCCCGCGTACGCGTGGACGGCGAGGTGCGCCAGCTGGCTGAGAAGATAGACCTCGACAAGAAGTTCAAGCATGATATCGAGGTACTGGTCGACCGAATCGTCATCAAGTCAGACGCCACAACACGGCTTGCTGAGGCGGTGGAGACCGCAACACGCTTGGCCGAGGGCAACGTCATAGTCCAGCTGCTTGCGGATGAGCAAGAAGGGCTTCCTGAGCTGGAGGAGGGCTTCTCCTTAGCGCTTGCCTGCCCTGTTCATGGACACTCCCTCGATGACCTGGAGCCGCGCGACTTCAGCTTCAACGCCCCCTACGGCGCCTGCCCCTCCTGCCTGGGCCTCGGTTTCACCCATGATGTCGATCCCATGCTCATCATCCCAGACCCCTCGCTCTCGCTGGCGGATGGGGCCTGGGTTGTCTTCACAACAGCTAGTAACTATTGGCCACAGGTGCTCACGTCAGTGGCCAAGCACCTGGGGGTTAGTGCCGACACACCCTTTGAGGACTACCCGCGGCATATCCAGGACGCCTTCCTCTATGGGCTGGGGAATGAGCGGGTCCGCGTTGAGTATGTGACCCGCGACGGGCGCGACACACACTGGTCCATCACTTTCCAGGGCCTGGTCAAGGCAACCAACAACCGCTATGAGGAGACAACCAGCGAATCGCAGAAGGCGCGCTTTGAGGAGTACTTCTCCATCGCCCCTTGTGGCGACTGCGGTGGCGCCCGCCTGAAACCCGAGATACTGGCAGTGACCGTTGGAGGTAAGAACATCCATGAGGTCACCAAGTACTCCGCGCGTGACAGCCTGGAGTTCTTCGAGGGGCTCAGTCTCAGCGAACGAGAAGAACAGATCGGTGGGCGGGTCATCAAGGAGATCCGCGAACGCCTGCGCTTCTTGGTGGATGTGGGACTTGACTACCTCACGTTGGACCGGACCACCGCGACATTGTCGGGGGGAGAGGCGCAGCGTATCCGTCTTGCCACGCAGATAGGCGCTGGCCTCATGGGCGTGCTCTACATCCTTGACGAGCCCTCCATTGGGTTGCATCAACGCGACAATGCCCGCCTCATCGCCACGCTTGAGCGCCTGCGCGACCTGGGCAACACGGTCATAGTGGTGGAGCACGACGAGGAGACCATCCGGAGCGCCGACCACGTCATAGATATAGGCCCAGGCGCCGGAGAGCACGGTGGCAGCATCATCGCGCAGGGGGCGCCTGATACCATACTGAGGGCAGAGGGCTCCCTGACAGCGGATTATCTGTCCGGTCGCCGTGAGATACCCATACCGGAAATGCGTCGCGAACCGGGTAGGGGAGTCATCCAGATCACCGGCGCCCGCGAGAACAACCTCAAGGACCTTGATGTTGAGATAGAGTTGGGCGCTTTGACGGTGGTGACGGGTGTCTCTGGATCCGGCAAGTCCTCGCTGATCACCGACACGCTGGCTCCGGCGTTGACCAACCGCATCCACCGCTCGCATAAGCGGGTTGGCCCGTATGAGAAGCTTACAGGGGTCAACCTGCTTGACAAGGTGATAGACATAGACCAAAGCCCCATTGGGCGCACACCTCGCTCGAACCCGGCAACCTATGTGGGTCTCTGGGATGATGTGCGTGCGCTCTTCTCGTTATTGCCAGAGTCCAAGGCACGGGGCTATTCTCCCGGCCGCTTCTCCTTCAACGTGGCGGGAGGACGTTGCGAGGCCTGCAAGGGAGATGGGCAGATCAAGATAGAGATGCACTTTTTGCCGGATATCTATGTGCCCTGTGAGGTCTGCAAGGGCGACCGTTATAACCGCGAGACCCTGCAGATCACCTATAAGGGGAAGAACGTTGCGGACGTGCTCGACATGAGCGTGGAGGAGGCCCTGCATTTCTTTGAGAACCTGCCTAAGCTCAAACGCAAACTCCAGACCCTGTATGACGTGGGGTTGGGATACATCAAGCTTGGGCAACCAGCGACCACGCTTTCTGGCGGCGAGGCGCAGCGGGTGAAGCTCTCAAGCGAACTCCAACGCGTGCAGACCGGCAACACCTTCTATATCCTTGACGAGCCCACAACCGGCCTGCACTTTGACGACGTGCGGCAGCTGTTGGACGTGCTGCAGAGGTTGGTGGAGAAGGGCAACACGGTGCTGGTCATCGAGCACAACCTTGATGTGATCAAGTGCGCAGACCGCATCATCGACCTTGGCCCTGAGGGTGGCGACCGCGGCGGCGAGCTTTTAGCCTGCGGCACACCCGAGGATGTGGCGCGCAATCCTAAAAGCTATACCGGTCATTTCCTGGCTGCGGCCTTTGAGAAGGCCCACCACCCGTTTTAACTGTCAGGCGTTACACCTGGAACAGGTCGGTGCTGAGGTATTTCTCACCCCTGTCCGGGAAGATGACAACCATGACGCCGCTTTCCAGCTTCTCGATCTCCTTGATGGCTGCCAACATGGCGGCCCCGCTGGACATGCCCACAAAGATGCCTTCTTCGCGGACGATGCGCCTTGCTGTCTCATATGCTTCCTCGGTGTCTATGAGGATGCTGTCGTCTATCTCGTTGATGTCATAGATCTCAGGGACTATCGCCTCAGCCAGGCTCTTGAGGCCCTGGATGTAGTGTCCCTTTACCGGCTGTGCCTCGATGATCTTCACACTGGGGTTCCGCTTCTTGAGCATCATACCAACGCCCATAAGTGTGCCTGAGGTGCCCAGGGCCGAGACAAAGTGCGTGACGCGGCCTTCGGTCTGTCTCCAGATCTCCAGGGCGGTGGTCTCGTAGTGGGCGATCTTGTTGTACTCGTTAGAGAACTGGTTGGGATTGAAATACCTTTCCGGGTAGGCCGCAAGCAGCTCTTTGGTCTTCAGTATCGCACCGTCGGTCCCCAGGTCCGGGGCAGTGAGTATGACCTCGCTTCCAAAGGCCTTGATCATCTTCTGCCGCTCGATGGAAACAGCGGAGCTCATGACTATCTGCACGCGGTAACCCTTGACCGAACCTATCATGGCCAACGCGATCCCGGTGTTGCCAGAGGTTGCCTCGATGATGATCTTATCTTTGGTCAATACCCCCTCGGCCTCCGCCTGCTCGATCATCATCAACGCGATCCTGTCCTTGATGCTGCCGGTGGGGTTGAAACCCTCAACCTTGGCGTACAGCTCCACTGCCGGGTTGGGGTTCATTGTGTTGATACGCACCATGGGGGTATTGCCGATGGTGGCGAGGATATTGCCGTGGACCATGTGCTCTCCTGTCGGGAACCTGACGTATATGAAACAAGAACGTTAGCCATAGTATCGCATGCACCGATAATTGACTATCATGGAATATGTTCCAGTCCTAAAAACCCTCAAGGACTTCTCGAGAAAGTGCAGGGGTGGTGCGATGAGAACAGGAAACTCCCTTAGAAAAGCGCTTTGGGCCGCGGTCATTGCAGTTCTCTGCATATGCTTGCTGACCTCACTGCTTACCTATATCTACAATGCGACAGCGCGGAACAGCTCCCAGGAAGGACTCCTAGAGATCCCGGAGCGATATGTGTCAGCACAAGAGGGTGAACCAGATATTCTAGGCTCTCGGGCCTACATCACTGAGAGCCTTGAGCGAGGGCCGGGTTGGCAGCAGATAGTGTTTGACAGTCCTTTCCAACTGGGCGAGAAAGAGCTGGCTGGTTCTTGGCAGGCTCCCGATGGCCCTGAAGACTACTATGACATCGTATTGGGGTCCTATCCCTGCATCGACGGCTCGACTGTGGCGGTTCCCATGGCGGTTGAGTTCGCGCGCCAACACCTCGGTCTTTCCGATGAGGACGCCAATGGCTTAGCATGGTTCAACACCACACATAATGCCTATCTCGAACTGATCACAGGAAGTGGATACGTGTCCGGCATGATCAGATCCGAGAACGCCTTCCTGCGCTACGATGAAACTGTAGACATCATCATCGTAACAGCGCCATCAGGCAATGAACTATGGCTGGCGCAGCAATATGGTATTACCCTCATCCAAGAACCGGTCTGCTATGATGCCTTCGTCTTCATCACCCACAAGGACAACCCTGTGGATAGCCTCACCCTCGATCAGGTGCGTGGCATCTATTCTGGAGAGATCACCAGCTGGAGGCAAGTGGGAGGAAATGATGAGAGGATCATCGCTTTCCAACGTGAGGAGAACTCGGGCAGCCAGACAGGGATGATAGATCTGGTAATGGGCGATATCCCCATGCTTCCGCCCGAGAAAGTCAAGGTGGCCATAGGTATGGGGATGCTGGTAGACGAAGTAGCGGAATATCAGAACAACGCCTCAAGCATCGGTTACACCTATCGCTACTACATAGATAACCTGTATAAGAACGAGAACATCAAGATCCTCAAGATAGACGGGGTGTCTGCAGAGGAAGAGAATCTCCGCTCAGGCGCATACCCCCTAACAGTGAGCTACTACGGTATCATCAGGGCAAGCGATGAACAGTCTACCGGGGGGCTGTTCCTGGATTGGATGCTGTCTCCAGAAGGCCAGGCATGCATCAAGCAGGCGGGCTACATCCCTTACTATGAGTGAGACAACTACAGCGCATAATGCAAATATGGAAGCATTTACCCGTTGAATCCTATATACTGGACTAGACTCACCTCAGGCAGGGCATACAGGATTGATACCATGTGGTTGGGTAGCATGGCGCGATTCGCACTTGCCCGTATATCTGCTGAAGTGGAGTTGTTGGTCGAAGCAAGTATCAGTAAGAGAAGGGATCTGTTATGAAGAAGGTATGGGGCAAGCTGATAGCAGGAGCTGTGGCATTGACACTGGCATTCGGAATGGCAACTGCACTTGCGGCTTGCGGTGGTGGTTCTGACCCCAATCTCGGTGTGTGGAAGGCTACCAAGATCGAAGCGCTCGGTCAGAGTATGGATGCCGATGAGGTCTTTGGTGGTCTATCGTTCGAGCTCAAGAGTGGCGGAAAGGCTACGATGAAGCTTGAGAACGATACCTACAACGTCAAATGGAAGGTATCGGGCAATGCCATTACCATTGAGGATGCCTCGGGAACTGTATCAGGAACGATCAACGGCAACACCATGATCATAGATGATTGGATGGGGATGGGATTCACCGTCACCCTTGTTAAGCAATAATGGGTGTTTGTTTTGACAGCGTTGTCCCAAACGCTGAAAGCATGTAGGACCATTGAATGACAAAGGGCCTGTCCGATATCTGCGGACAGGCCCTTTTCAGGTGATGAGCGTATTGGATAACCTACCCACCATCAAAGAGCAACTCGATGCCGTGCCGCAGCAGCCGGGTGTCTACCTGTGGAAGGACGCCCAGGGCAAGGTGCTCTACGTGGGCAAAGCCAAGCAGCTGCGCAGCCGCATGCGGCAATACGTCAACCTGCAGGACGAGCGCATGATGATCCCACGCCTCATGGAGCAGGTCGCCTCCTTTGAGTACCTGGTCACTGGCAGTGAGCATGAGTCCCTGGTGCTGGAGAAGAACCTCATCAACCAGTACGCACCGCCCTTCAATGTGGACTTCCGCGACGACAAGAGCTACCCTTTCATCGCTCTCACCAAAGGTGACGTCTTCCCCGCAATAAAATACACACGAGAAAAACCGGTTCCTACCACACGCTACTTTGGCCCCTATACGGATGCCCGTGCTGCCCGCATAGTCATAGATGTCGCCCGTCGCGTAGTACCGATCTGCCAGGCGAGCTGTGTGGAATGGAAGCGCCTGAGGCGCAGGCTCGAGGCGGATCCCAGTCTTGCTTTAGCTGGGGAGAAACCCTGCTTCGATTCCCATGTGGGTCTGGGTCCGGGGCCGTGTACAGGCGCCTGCAGTCCTGAGGAGTATGCCAAGCAGGTGCGTAGCATCGAGCGTTTCCTGTCAGGGCATCGCCGGGCATTCATCGAGGAGATCGAGCGCGAAATGCACCAGGCAGCTGCTGACCTCGACTTTGAGAGGGCCGCCCGCTCCAAGACACGCCTGGAGACCATACGCTCGCTACAGGACCGGCAGCACGTGCAGATCCCACCTGCGCTCTCCGCAGACGTCATAGGCTTCTATCGCGAGGAGACAATCACCGGTGTCCACGTGCTCACCGTGCGGGAGGGCATTGTCATCATCTCCAATGAGTTTGTGCTGGACAAGGGTTTTGATGTCCCAGACGGCGATCTGATAGACGGGTTTCTCGTCCGTTATTATGAGCAGGCCACTGACGTTCCCCGTGAAGTGGTGCTTGAGCAGGTCTCTGAGGACGCGGCGACTATTGAGGAATGGCGCACATCCAAGCTCGCTTCGAAACACGGCGCCAGGGTGCGCCTGACGGTGCCGCAACGCGGTGATCGTTTGGAACTGCTTGAGCTCGCGCAGCGCAACGCGCGGCATACGCTCATGCGCTACAAGGTGCGCACCCGCTATGACGAGGAGCGCATCAACTCCGCATTGCTTCAGCTTGAGAGCGCGTTGGCCCTGGATAAACCGCCTTTGCGCATCGAATGCTTTGATATATCCACCATCCACGGCTGTCATTCCGTGGCCTCCATGGTGGTCTTTACTGCCGGCGCCCCTGAAAAGGCGCAGTATCGCCGCTTCAAGGTGCGTCTGGATACGGGAGAGGCGAATGACTTTGCCATGATCTCAGAGGTACTGGGGCGCCGCTACGCTCCCCAACGTATGGCTGACGAACGCTTTGGCGCCTGCCCCGACCTGCTCATAGTCGACGGCGGGAAGCCACAGCTGACAGCAGCCCTGCAGCAGCTTGCGGCGCTGGGGCTCGACATCCCGGTTGCCGGCCTGGCAAAGGCCGACGAGGAGCTCTTCGTCCCCTGGAGTGATACGGGACCCATAGTCCTGCCCAGCGGTTCAGAGGCGCTCTACCTGGTCAAGCAGATCCGCGATGAGGCCCACCGCTTCGCCATCACCTTCCATCGCGAGCTCAGGGGCAAGGCTATGACGGCCAGCGTGCTTGATGACGTGACTGGCCTGGGGCCCAAACGCAAGAAGTTGGCGCTCAAGGCCTTTGGCTCCTTTAAAAAGCTTTGCGAGGCAGATGTTGAGGCCATAGCCGCCGTTCAGGGTATACCACAGGATGTAGCCGCAGAGATCTTCGCCGTCCTGCACCAGGATAACCTGTGAGCATACCTCTGTCCTGATTGGACAATCGGGCACCTCCATACCCCCCCCATACCCCCAGATGCGCACTACCCTCGGTCGTACCACCTTGTAGCTGCTGTGGAAAATCAAATCAACCATAGTTTGATTTTCCACAGCAGCGGACACAACGCCAAACAGGCCGCTGCACACCTGCGTTTCCGTACTGACCTCCCTGGATGCGCGAGGGGGACTGGCGCCTGGCGAGGTGATATCGCGCATCTTGCGGGGTTGTGCCGGGCGCGGGCCCGCCCTGCTCGTCATGCTCTGAGTTGTTAGCAGGAAATTGAGGTTGTGTGAGCCTTCAAGCCCTTCTCTTTGGCATAAATAGCTATTGGATTTATAAACGTGCAGGTAAATAGATAGCTTGTTAAAGACGCACATTACAAGCCCTAGTTCGAGGCTCACACAACCTCAATTTCCTGCTAACAACTGCTAAAATGGTGCTATGGAGCTCTTACTTACTCACAGAACGGCATTGGAGTACTGGCGCATTTCTGGCAAGGCGCAGGATAAGCTAGCCCGCAGTCGAGCAAAACGTGTCGCACCTGCTCGGTTTCCGGGATTCACAGCGTTAAGCCAGCTTGCATCACAAGGGCTTTCTATGCCACTGGATGCCACGGTGAGCTCAAAAGCTGCCAGACGTGTGACGAGTGTGGTGCGTTCGCATGTGTTTGAGGCGGCTTTGCCCAGGGGAGGCGTGGTGTACGTTGGGGGCGGTCTTTGTGTGAGCTCGCCGGAGTTGTGTTTCTTTTGGATGGCCAGCGAGCTCTCACTGGTGAAGCTCATCGAGCTGGGCTTTGAGTTGTGCGGGTCTTACTCTCTGCCTGGGCCTGCGCCTGGCGAGGAGGGCGCCTACAGACGCCCACCGCTTACCAGCACAAAGAAGTTGGCAGCCTTTGTTGGCCAGATGGCGGGGGCGCATGGTGTGAGGAAGGCAACCAGGGCCTTGCGGTACATTGCGGACGGCTCAGCCTCGCCCATGGAGACGGTGCTGGTCATGCTGTTGACGCTTCCGTACAAGCTGGGCGGCTACGGGTTGTACATGCCTGAGCTCAACGCGCGGGTCACCCCCGCTAAGACGGCTAAGAAGATCGCGAGTAAAAGCCATTATTACTGCGACCTGTTCTGGCCGGATGTCGATGTTGCGGCAGAGTACGACAGCGACCAGTTCCACACCGGCCCTGACCGGATTTCCAGCGATTCCAAACGACGCAACGCCCTGGCTACCATGGGGGTGCTGGTGGTAACCGTGACCAACCGCCAGATCCGCGACACGGTGGAGCTAGAGAAGGTCGCCAAGCAGCTTGCTGCCGGCATTGGCAAGCAGCTACGGCATAACGAGAAGCCCGGGTTCCGCAATGCGCAGCGCGAGCTGCGGGGCATGCTGTTGTAGGCGCCACAGAGATGGACCAGCCGGCATACCCGCTGACTGGCCCCTCCAACCAAGAGAAGCCGGCATACCCGCTGACTGGCCCTTCCAACCAAGATACCCCCAAACTGCCACCCCCATTCTGCTACACTGTAGGTGGCAGTCAGACAGACGGGAGGGGACGCCTTGGACACA
>Ga0082212_10001495_pt1 | contig 34487 bp, 25 predicted proteins | sample TergutNt197P3_FD_71548 | JGI IMG/M metagenome (GOLD analysis project Ga0082212, IMG submission 71548) | Neocapritermes taracua P3 segment gut microbial communities from Petit-Saut dam, French Guiana - Nt197 P3 | ecosystem: Host-associated > Arthropoda: Insects > Digestive system > Gut ... | reverse complement strand
CGCGGGCGTATTTCCATGTGACGGTATTGGTTATGTGATATTGCTGTACCTGCAGCCTGCCCTGATAAATACGGATGTTGGGCGGATGGTAGCTCTTGTCTGGGAACGATGTGTTCGGTGAATAGGGAGCAATGAATTCAGAAAAGAACATCATTAAATACAGAAGAAACAGAATGATGAGGGAAGTGAGGCCGATGGGGCGTGTTTTTAGGTAGATGAAAAACCGCTTCATGCTACAAAACCCTCATTGCTTACCATAACGGATACGCGGATCGACCAGGGCGAGAAGAATGTCGGCTAACGCCATTCCCACAAGCGCTAAAAAGGATATGAACATGATGTTCGCCAGCACCAGGTTGATGTCCTGCTGCAATACCGCCTCGTACATCAGTCTGCCGATGCCGGGGTAGGCGAAGATGATCTCCAGTATGAGCGAGCCGGAAAAAAGGCTTGCCAGAAGGTTCGCGCTGCCGGTTATGTAGGGGTTCAGGGTGTTGCGGAAGGCGTGGTTAAAGTAAATCCGCCATTCCCCAATGCCCCGCGAGCGTAGGCTGGTGATGTAGGGCTGGCCAAGCTGGTCGAGCATGGTGGCGCGAATCATCCGCAATGTACCGCCTATGCCGCCCAAAAAAGCCGCCAGAAGCGGCAGAAAGATGTGATGGGCGTAGGAAAAGACAAATTTAGCCGGCGCCTCGGAGAAAGGAAAAGGCGGATAGGCGGTTACGGGGAACAGCCCGGTGACCGAAGCGAACAACTGCAAGAGAATGAACAGCAGCAGCCCGGGAAAGGCATGCAAAGCCAGGGCGATAAACGTAACGGCGAGGTCGGTTTTGGTTCCCGCCTTGGTGGAGAAGTACACACCCAGGATAAACGAAAAAACGGTAATCAGCACCAGCGAAATGACGTTTAACAAAAGCGAGTTCAGAATGCGCGAAGAAATGAGGAACGAAACCGGCGCGCGGGAGATAAGGCTGACCCCGAGATCGTGATGGACGATGACGCGGTTGAGCCAGCGGAAATACTGCACATAAAAGGGCTTGTCCAGCCCGAATTCGGCGCGGTAGGCGGCATACTGCTCGGCGCCGAAATTCCTGTTATCAACGCCGCTTCTTGCCTCGGTGCTGCCCATAAGCTGCTGTATCATTATCTGGTCAACAATATCGCCGGGGGCCAGCGCCATCAAACCAAAAACCGCCAGCCCCAACAGGAACAGCATCACCGTCATCGTCACCAGCCGGTTCAGGATATACGAGAAAAGCGGCATTTTCCGCTTAAACGCATAAAATGGCTTCAGCAGGTTATTCATTGCGCAAATAAATATGCGATATTTCCGCGCTGTTCATATTATCGAAATAAACGTTGGAAAAATCCCAGCGGTTTTGCAGCGCCCAAAAACTTCTCGACCGCATCAGATAGATTATCGGACACTGTTCCAAAATCAGGTTTTGATATTCATCCCAGTAGGCCTTTGCTTTTTCCCTGTCGATGGTGTAGCTGCCCTCGTTGTACAGGTGGTCGATACGCGCCTCCCATTCGGTAAAGGGTTTTTCCTGCAGGGGATGCCAAAGGTGAAGGTTTCCGTTAGACGGCCACACATTGGAGCCCTGAGTAGGAAAAAGGTTGTTTCCCAGGCCGATCATAATGGTCTGCCAGTCATATGAAGAACTCAGCTGTTCCACCAGTTTCTGGAAATCAGTGGCGCGGATATTGACCTTGATACCGATTTTTCCAAGTTCGTCAACGATAATCGACGCAATGTCGCCGGTGACGGTGGAGTCTGAGGTAAAAGAAAGGTCAAATTCCACGCGGCGGTTTTTTTCGTCACGGAGGATACCCCGCCCGTCACGGGAAAAGCCGGCCGATTCGAGCAGTTCCAGAGCGCGCTGGGGGTTATACTGGTACTCAAGGACAATGCCGGGGTTGTAGAAGGGATTGGGCGGCGGAAAAAAATCAAGTTTGGGCTCGGCGAGGCCGCGGTAAACCTGCGCGTTGATTCGCCCGCGGTTTAACAGGCAGCTCATCGCCTGGCGGAATTCTTTTTTGGTAAACCAGTCGTAGTAGGGAGCATTTGCATTTTTTGGATTCTGGTTGAAGCTCCACAGCCCCGCGCCAAGGTTTCCTTCGGCGTTGAACACGGTGTAAGAGTCGCCCTGATCCCTGACCAGTTCGTTCAGGTCTTCCGGGCGGGAAGTGTAGGTTTCAAGTTTTTTCTGTTTGAAAACAAGATACTGTGTGTTCTGGTCGGGAAGTATCTGTACGATATTTTCTTCAGGAAAAGGTATGGAAAGACCGGCTGAGTCTTTTTTCCAGTAATCGGGATTCCGCCTGAACACCAGGCGCTGGCTGGGTACATATTCGACAAGGAACCATTGGCCCATTGAAGGGATCAGTTTTGGATCGGAAGCCACGCTGAAAAGGTCAAGTACACCCTGAACGCCGTTTGCCTTTTTTGCCGGCTCGTAAATATGCCGCGGGCCGAAGTCACGGTTGGTGCTTAACAGCGGATCGGCAACAATACGGGGAAAATGAAAACGAAAGCGCTTCTCGTCGATCTTTTCGATGGTGATGCGTTCTTCTCTGCCGTCTTCCATAACAAGAAACTGACCGTTGTATCCCGAACTTTGAAAATCTTCGTCTCCCTCAATTTCGTCGTACCAGAAAATAACGTCATCGCTGGTAACGGGGATTTTTCTGTCTGAATTGTAATAACTCCAGTACAGATCACTTCTCAAAGTACAGATAACGTCCAGCGTTTGACTGTTCTCGTTCACCACAATCTGTGGTGAGGCGGCCCGCGGCTTCCATTCGCGGCGTACAACGTCGTAATCATATAAATAATCGGTCAGGCTGCGCATAATGCCGGAGGTTTCCGCGTCCAGTCCCGCAATCAGATGATTGAAACTTTTCGGGTCCTTTATCATGCTGGAATGCCAGCTTCCGCCCAAAGTGCCGGGGACAAAAGCCTCGCCCCGCCAGGGCTTACTGAGGGTTTTTGCCAACAGTTCCTGCAAACCCTCGGTATTAAGTTCCTCAATCTCTTCCAGGGAGAGTTCTTCGTCTTTTGTACAGGAAAAAAGCGCCAAAACCAGACACAAGGGGAAAATAAAGAACAGTTGTTTCATAGGTTGATAGTAGAATAGATAGTAGCATTCTGGCAAGGGCGGTGAGGAAGCAGAATCAGACACCGAATTTAACAAAAACAGCCATGTCATACGACAGGGCTGCCAAAATCGTTTGAGCCGTGCAGGATTCGAACCTCCGACCACCGCCTTAAAAGGGCGATGCTCTACCGACTGAGCTAACGGCCCGTTATTGACCAGCTTTTGCTGACCATCGCGCCGCTTTCAAAAACGGCTTGAAACAACACACTATAAAAACCTTAAAAAAAAGTCAAGCGATGTACAAAACCTCCGACCCCTTGACATGGTGTATCATATATACTACACTTTTTTGTGAACATAATACGATATACAGCGGTCTATCGGATTTGGTATAGAAACCTAATTGATGTCCGTGCAAGGGTTCGGATTGATTTACGCTTAAATTCCGTACGAAAAGGTGTCTTTGGCGATCAGAAAAGTGTTGGGGATGGTATTTTTGAATTGAAAATAGATTATGGTCCCGGGTATCGGGTGTATTACAAAATGGCAGGGACAGATATTGTGGTTCTGCTATGCGGCGGTGATAAATCGACGCAAGATGCAGATATTAAAACGGCAAAGGAAATACTGAAGGAGTTGGAAAATGGAATTGCATGATTGGGATATGGCGGATAACATTAACACCAAAGAAGAAGTTTATGCCTATCTTCAAGGGGCTTTGGAAGAAAACAATACTGAGACATTATTTGATGTAATCGGCGCAATCGCAAGATCAAAGGGCATGATGATGATCGCAAGAGAACTCGGACTTAGCCGTGAAAGTTTATATAAATCTCTTTCGTCAGGCGGGAATCCGTCTTTTTCAACGATTTTAAAGGTTCTTGATCTCCTTGGATACAAAATGCAGGTTATGCCAAAAAGCGCGTAACCATTGAATTTCTTTGTTCATGCGGATTTAGATGCTTTTTACGCTTCGGTGGAACAGCTTGATAAGCCGGAACTGCGGGGAAAACCGGTCATTGTGGGGGGCTTGCCCGGCGATCTGCGGAGCGTGGTTTCAGCGGCTTCGTATGAGGCGCGCGCTTTTGGGGTTCATTCGGCGATGCCCATTGTCCAGGCGGTAAAACTCTGCCCCGGCGGGAGTTTCCTGCGGGGGAATATGGAGCGCTACCGGGAAAAGTCCGCCGAGATAATGACGATATTCGCCGATTTTTCCCCCGGCGTACAGCAGCTTTCCATCGACGAGGCGTTCATCGACATTACCGGCATGGAGGGGCTGTTTGGACCGCCTGAGGCAATTGCCGCAAAAATAAAAGAGCGCGTTTCCGAAGAGGCCGGACTGACCGTTTCCGTCGGTGTTTCGACCAACAAGTACCTGGCAAAAATCGCATCGGGAATGTCCAAGCCAGACGGCCTGTTTGTTGTAGAGCCGGGCGGGGAGGAAGGTTTTATGCGGGCGCTGCCGGTGGAAAAAATATGGGGCGCGGGAAAAAAGACGCAGGAAGTTTTTGCGAAGCACGGCCTTAAAACCGGCGGCGACATTTACCGGCTTTCCCTCGGCGCGCTCACTTCGCTGTTTGGGAAGGCCTTCGGCCTGTTTCTGTACCGGGCGGTGCGGGGCGAGGAAGCCTCGGCTTTTGACGAGGAACGGGGCAGTCATTCAATCAGCGCCGAGCGTACTTTTCCCTACGACCTGCATGATACATTCGCCATCGAGACCGCCCTTTTCGATCTGTGCCAAACGTTAATTTGGCGGCTGTTGGACAGTCAGTGGCAGAGCCGCACCGTTTCGGTAAAAATTCGTTACAGCGATTTTACGACTGTTGGAGCGCGGCAGACTTCACCCGCCTATATTACGACACTGAACGAACTGTACGACCGGCTCCTTGCCCTGTTCCGCAAAAAGTATCAAAAGGGGAGGGGACTGCGCCTTATCGGGGCGGGTCTTTTGAACCTGGAAAAAACGAGCGCAAAGCAGGCAAATTTATTCGATGACGGTTCTGAAAAAGAACAACGGCTTGAAAAGGCGATTCTCAATATAAACAAAAAATTCCCAGACGCCGCCCTGCGCCGCAGCCGCTCCTGGCTGACATGAATGGGCATTTTTGTAAAAATTTCACGCAGAGGCGCAGAGGGCGCAAAGGGGAGGAAAGGTTCTTGCGCGCAATTTCTTAGTCGCGTATATTCCTTTGCGTTCTTTACGTGAGATATTCGCGTAATTCGTTGACTCTTTTTCAGTATGTATTCTCGTCCATGGCCTGGAAACGTTCACGAACCGCCTGCAGCAGGGCAAGTTCGCGGTTGATGATCTTCTCGTAGTCCAGTTCACCGTTCCCTATCCGCATGGCTTCGTCTTCCCAGAACTGGACCCTCTGCAGATTGATAAAGTAAAAACGGCGTTCCTGCGCCCTTTGTGCCCATTCCAGCGCGGCGTTCCAGTAGTACAGGGCGGTGCGATAGCAGGTTTCCGCCGTTTCAAGGCTTTCGAGGTTTTGTTCTTTCCACGGGGCATTGTAAAAATAGGCGCGCCGCTTGTTCCACTTGTTTCCCAAAAAAAGGTACTGTTCGATCATCTTGAGGTTAATGTGCATGTTAAACAGGTAGCGGTATTTTTCCCATTCGGTTTCGTTTTCAATCAGGGCAAAGGCATAGAGGGGATTGCAAAAATCGGCCTGCATTGCCTTTTCAAGCCAGTAGATATTTTCCATGGTGTCGTCGGGATACTGGATATGGTGGAGATGAAACAGGCGGTAATACTGTTCTTTGTAGGTGACATAGTAAGAGTTAAGAGGAATAGCAGAGAAAAAAAGCACAATGCCCAGAACAGCAGATTTTATCGCCTTCAAAACATCTCCTGACAGTTATCAGTTCTCTGCTATTATCGGCATTTTTGACAGTGCGCGCCACACATCTTCGGCGACTTTTTCCACATTCTGCGCTGCGTCAATGATCTCCACTCGTACTCCGGCGCCCCGGTACTCGCCGAGCAGAGATAAGTAACGTTCTCTGACTTTTTTTTGGAAGTCAATATGCTCATAAATTTCGAGCGATGGGCGCTGCTGCAGGCGATTCAGGGCAATTTCCGGGTCAATATCAAAAAAAAGCAGCAATTCCGGCGCCGGAAAAGCCGAATTCAGGCTGCGGGGAAGCTCTTCGCCGCACTCAATGCCCTGGTAAACCAGCGAAGAAGGGACATAGCGGTCGCAGACAACCAATGATCCATGCTGGCAGTGTTCATTTATACCGCCAATGGCGAAAATATGTTCGTTCCGGTCGGCGGCAAAGAGCCTGGCAAGGGTTTCAGGCCGCAAAGCGATCTCATTTTTTAGCGCAGAACGGATTAAAATACCAATTTCACTCCCGGTTGGCTCGGAAGTAGGGTGAAAAAAAGGCAGATTCGTGTGTTTTTCGCTGAATTTATGTACCAGCAAGGCAAGTTGGGTGCTGGTTCCGCTGCCGTCTCCCCCCTCAAGAACGGCGAAATTACGAAGTATTTCCATCAGTGAGGAAAATACCAGATATATTTTGATTTTTCAATATCTTTTCTACACTATTTTGGATACAAATTCCGGAGAAATTTGTTATACTTATATAAACTAGGTGAGCTATGCCTCCACTATATCTATAGTGCAGGGTGGATCAACAGTTGTAAGGAAAGCAGGTGCCGGGAAAAACTCCCCCGTTTCGGTTATACGCCCAAATTCTCATTTTTTCCGCCCTTGTCGCTCTGGGTGCGTTGATACTCCTGCCCCTGCAAAGGTCGATGTACGCAGGGATGATCAGTATCCGCGACGATTTGATCAGTAGGCTGGAAACCCGGATAGGCAGAAAGATTCGCTATTCATCGATCAGCCCTTCAATTTTAGGTTCTTTTGACGTTCGGAATATCCGCATAACCGGCGGGGACGGTGATATCGTTCTTGCCATGTCCCGCTTTCGTGTTGCCTATTCGCTGCTTGATCTTCTGAGGGGAAGGACACGATCGATACGCTCCGTGCAGATCGATTCTCCGATTGTCGATCTGAATACTGCGAGGGATAACGATCTTCTGGATCTGTTCAAAAACAACGGAAGCGGAAAGGAAAGTTCACTGCCGTCTGCTGCCGAAATGCTTCCCCAAAAACTCCTGGTGCGGATACGAAACGGCATCTGCATTGTGAATACAAAAAACAATCAGTTTGAACTGGACACGCTGAACCTCAGCGCGGAGATCGATGGAAAAAGAATAATCCTTGACGGCAGGTGGACTTCGGGTGTATCGGCAGACAGGTTAATAGGAGAGCCGGTCAGCTTTCAGCTCGGGATGAGAATAACAGGTACCTGCGGGACAAACTTTGAAGACGGGGAAGGCGTTTTCAGCATACCGTCCATTTCCGGGGATGTACACAGCATTACTCCCCTCGCTTTTGGTTTTCTGGTAAAGGACAAATCATTTAATTTCTGGAAAATGCCCGACGCGTTTCCGCTGGACATTTCCTTTCAATATGAATTTGATGACGGTACTATTGATGCGCGGCTGGACAGCAGGGAATTAATACTCCGCAAGTTTGTTTCTTTTTCCGGCGGCCTTGAAAGCGCCCATCAATTGCTGGACATAGCCGCTTCGGGTTCTGCTTCCTTCAGGCGAAGCCATGACGGTGATCTTGATTATTCCATCGACATGGCAGGCGAGGCGCTTGACGGCAGTTCTGCGTCATTTGAGATCCGCGCCGCCGGCGATGAAAAAGCCGTCCGAATAGATGCAGCGAGGCTTTTTATTCCCAGGCTTGCGGATTCCAACTCGTTTTTTTACGGCAATGCCGGCTTCAGCGGAAGCGTCGGTCTCGCTCCCCCCGCCCCTGCCGGTATGATTCTGCTGGACAATTTCAGCGTTTCCGGCAATGAAGTCATTGATGCGAAAATTGCCGTTTCAACCCATGACGGGGAGATAATCCTTTTCTGCGATACCATGCATATTGGACAGGTTGAGCTTACCGCCGTCAGCGCCCTGTTCCAGCCATCCGAAAACGATCTTGGTTTTTCCGTTTCTGCCCTTAGGTTCATGGATGTTGAATCGTATGACAGAGTGCGGCTGGGAAGGCTCTCGCTGGAAGGAACCATGGATTCCGTTTCCCGGCGAATGGAGGCAAGCCTCCTTCTGGATTCGTTTTCGGCAGGCGATCTTGTCAATATGTCGCTGCCGTTTGCAGACAATCAACTCTTCCGGCTGCCATTCGACGTAATGCTTCGGGATATCTCAATCACCACCGAGCTTTTCTTTTCTACGGATTTTGATCATCTCCTGTTCAATGCTCCCCGTTTTGTCTTTTCCGGCGGAATTGGTAAACCCTTTCTGGGGCTTGTTTCGATATCCGGTACCAACCGCCGTTTTGAATTGAATGGCGGCCGCTTTATCTGGGGGGAAGAATCAGTCTTAATGTCGTGCGAGGCGGAATTTACCGGTCCCGAGGATATCAAATTTTTGGTGAATGCACATTACCGTGAACTTGGCTATTTTGTTGAAGGGACAGTTATTGAGGGAAATACGATAAACATTCACGGATCCTACGGTCTTAATGTGACTCTTGCGGCTTCTGGCAGGGGCTATACCGGCTATTTGCGCGCTGAAAATTTTCCGCTGCCCTTTATCGGGCAGCCGGCTCTGCTTTCATTTTCAGCAATGCTCCGTTATGAAACGGCGGCTTTATGGTCGATGGATTTGCAGGAATTTACAATTGCTAATATAGCAAGTCCGGTTGGGCTGGCCCGGCTGCACATCTCCGGCAGCGCCAATCAAAACGGACTTAATCTTCCTGTTTTGCGCTACAGCGACAGGCTGGGTGAACTGGGCGGACAGGCGGATATGTCATGGACGGATAATTATTCCGCCTTCAACGGGGGGATTTCTTTTGGACAGGGAAGGGAAATCTACCGCTCGGAGGGTTCCTATAAAAACCGCCACCTTGAACTTTTTATTTCCGGTACATCAATGCGGCTTGACCGGCTGCTGGGCAGCCTGAATAACACGCTTGCCGATGCGAATATATGGCTTTCCTGGGATTCGGTTGATTCTTTCCGTGCGGAATGCCAGATCACATCGCTGAGCGGCAGGGTGCTCAATCAGGAATTCCGGGCAAATGCCCGTGCCCAGATGGACTCGGGTGAATTGATCATCAGCGGCCTGAATTTCAATATAGCGGGCGTTCAGGGAACGGTGCCGCAGTTTTTCGTCAGCGGTACCCGGGGGCTTGCCCAGCTCAGCGCCGAATTGAAAGGAGCAGCCGGCGGAAGGAGAATGGAAGGGGGCATTTCCTTCACGGCGGATTTCAGGCCGGTTCGATCATGGTTTCAAATCGGCGATGCCGTGCGGTCTTTTTCGGGCAGGGCGGGTCTCAACGATTTCCTGTACGGCAATTCCCAGGAGCCTCAGACATTTGAATTTGCCTTCTCGCGCAGGGGCGGCGAGTTTTCCGCATCCGGCGGGCCGCGGAATATGCTCCGTCTGCAAATAGACGGCGACGGTAATTTTTATGCCGGTCTTTCAAGCCCGTTCCCTGTGCGCGGAACGGCTGTGGGCAGCATACGGCAGAACGAAATAGACGCCCGCTGCGCCGATCTGTATGTTGACATGGGCGGCTTGTTTGAATTGCTGCCGGAAAGTCCGGAAATTCACCTGACCGGCGGCTATGTTAACGGATCGATCAATGTACGCGGACCGCTTACCGATCCGGAATTTTTCGGCAGTGCCAGGGGAACCAGCCTGAGTTTCAGAATCCCCCAGTTTATGCCGCAGGAACTGCGCCCCATTCCGTTTAACGTGGCAATTGACGGAAACGAAGCGCATTTTGGCCCGGTATCTGTTGCTGTGGGAAACGGCGCGGGAACGGTTCAGGGCTGGTTTCGTTTTGACCGATGGATACCCAATATTTTCAGCCTGGACATTCAGGTTGGGCGTGAGACCTCAATCCCCTACCATTTTGCGCAGAGCGGTTTTACAGCCCGCGGTGATGTGTCGGGCAGGCTGAATGTTGCAATGGAAAATGTTCACCTGGACATTACCGGAGAACTGTACGCCAACAACTCGGAACTAGGCATCAATTCGGATGAAGTCATAATGGCGCAGGGACCGGATCTTTTTCCCAATGTAAAGATTCCCTTTGCTGTTAACCTTGCGATTACCACGGGGCCGGCAGTGGAATTTCTCTATCCCAGTTCGCGGTTTCCAATTCTCAGGGCACAGGCGGATATGGGGACGAAGTTACATGTCACAGGCGATTCTGTGGCACAGCAGTTTTCCCTGACAAGCGATGTAAAAATACGCGGAGGGGAAATTTATTACTTTGAGCGGAGTTTTTATATCCGGTCGGGTACCCTGGTTTTCAGGGAGAACGAGCGTTCTTTTGAACCACGTCTGACTGCGCGCGCCGAGGTACGGGATCGCAACGATGACGGTCCGGTAACCATTTCCATGATTGTTGAGAATGCCCCCCTGCTTTCCTTTACCGCCCGTTTTGAATCTTCGCCGCCGCTTTCCCAGATGGAAATTTTTGCGCTCATGGGACAGAGCTTTATGGGATCGCCGGTTGACGAAAACACCGGCGCCTACCAGAGGGCATTCCTCAATTCAACGACAGACCTTCTTGCCCAGTTCATTTTTGTACGTCAGCTTGAACAGGTGGTAAGAAATTTCATGCGGCTTGATATGTTCAGTGTTCGAACCCAGGTTTTGCAAAACATGGTTTTTATGGCAACGGGTCTGGCAGATATACCGGTTGACAGAACCTCCACGGTAGGTAACTATTTTGATAACACTACCATTTTTGGCGGCAAGTACATTGGACAGGATATGTTTATACAGGGAATGCTGACCATGAACTACGACGCGAACAGAGATACTATGGGAGGTTTGACTCTACGGCCTGATATCGGGATTGAACTGAAAAACCCCCTGTTCAGCCTGCGCTGGGATTTTGTCCCGACGCATCCTGAAAATTGGTATGTTAATGATAATTCGATAACCTTCAACAAGACATGGTCATTTTAGGAGATTTGATGGGCGCCCTTTTTCGTTTTGCTAAAACAGGATTTCTTCTGATTCTGCTGGTGTTTTTTTCTGCATCCCTTTCTGCCCAGCAGGGCGATGAATGGTATCAGGGGAAACCCATCAAGGATATTGTGTTTACCGGCCTGCGGCATGTAAGGTCGGTTGAGCTGGAAGGGCTGATGGAACCTTACAAGGGCCGCCCCTTCGATGATTCTATTTTCTGGGAAATACAGGGCAAGCTCTATGCCCTTGAATATTTTGATTTTATCAGTCCCAGCGCCGTGCCTGCGGATGCTACCCGCAGCGAGGTAATTATCCGTTTTACCGTTACCGAGCGTCCCATTGTGGGCAGAATCAACTTTGTCGGCAATTCCGGGCTGCGAAGAAACGAATTGCTTGATACGATTTCGATAAAACTCAGCGAGGTAATCAACCAGGCAAAAATAAGCATTGACGAACAGGCTATCATCAACAAGTACCTTGAAAAGGGATACCCGGACATAAAAGTACGATCGGAAACGCAGCCGCTGGGGGAAGGCACTATCAGCCTGTCTTTTTTCATTACCGAAGGTGAAAAAATTTCAATTTCAGAATTCCGTTTTGAGGGCAATGCCGTCTTCTCTGCGAGAACGCTCAGGGGGCAGCTTTCCCTGAAGTCAAAAAACCTGATCAACGACGGTGCTTTTCAGGAGGCGAAGCTCATCACCGATCGCGTGTCCATTGCCCAATACTACCATGACCGCGGGTATATTGACGCCGAGGTAATCGACGTAACCAGGGAAATCAACAAGGACGCAAAAGGAAACAACAATCTTGTTCTTACATTCAGGATTTACGAAGGGAGGATTTATACCTTTGGCGGCGTAACCTTTGAAGGAAATCATATCTTTTCTACCGAGCAGTTGTCCGCCCTGGTTCGTTCAAAGATCGGCGATACGATAAACGCCCGCAGAGTAGAGGCAGACCTTCAGCGGATTGCCGATCTGTATTACGAAAACGGCTACATTTTTAATACCATCAGCCGGCTGGAAAACAAGGATACCGCTGCCGGAATAATTTCTTTCCATGTGCCCATAATTGAACGGGGCAGGGCGCATATCGAAAATATCATCATCAAAGGCAATGAAAAAACCAAAACCGAAGTGATACTCAGGGAAATACCGCTGGAGCCGGGAGATGTGTTTTCCAAGACAAAGGTTATGGAGGCATTGCGTAATCTTATGAACCTCCAGTACTTTTCAATGGTAGTGCCGGAAACCCCGCCCGGCAGCGTTGACAGCCTGATGGATCTGGTGTTTATCGTTGAAGAACAGCCCACTATGGACCTGCAGTTTGGCCTTACATTCTCCGGCAGCGCCGATCCGGAAACATTCCCCGTTTCACTGCTTTTAAAATGGAGCGACCGCAATTTCCGCGGCACGGGCAATTTGCTTGGCGCTGAAGCAAATTTTTCGCCTGATACGGCGAATCTTTCAGTCAATTACAATCAGCGCTGGATATTCGGCCTGCCGTTTTCCGGAGGTTTTGATTTTACCGTTCAGTGGGCAAACCGCCTTGCAGCAACGGACAACAACTACCGCTTTTACGGTGATGAGCTTTTTGCTTTTCCCGATGGTTTTGAATCATGGGAAGAGTATAGAATCGCCGACAGACTGCCCCCCCGGGAATTTCTTATGGAGTATCAGCAATGGTACCTTTCACTCGGATTCTCCACAGGTTACCGCTGGATAACTCCCCTGGGATCGCTGGGTATTGGCGGCGGGATAAGGACAGGTCTTATACGAAACGACTATGATGCCGGGATTCACCGGCCTTTTGATCCGGCGCTCAGGGAAGGAAACAATAAATGGACGCCAAGGAATTCGTTCTGGTCAACCATTTCTCTCGATCAGCGGGACATATTTTACGATCCTACCAGCGGATTCTATATTTATGAGCGTTTCGGCATCTATGGTATTTTGGGTGATTTGGAACGGGAACATTATCTGCGCAGCGACAGCAGGGCGGAGTATTATTTTACCCTGTTCAATCTGCCGGTGACCGATAAATGGAGCTTCAGAGGCGTCCTTGCGCTTCATACAGGTTTGTCGTTTGTTTTCAGGCATCCGGGCAGGGATGTAGATACCAATATTCCGACGATGGAGGAGGCAAATAAACTCGCTATTGACGGAATGTTTAACGGGAGAGGATGGAACGGTGAGTACCGGAACAAGGGTCTTACCCTTTGGGAAAGCTGGGTGGAAGTCCGGTTTCCCATTATATATGGACTTCTGGCCTGGGATTTTTTCTTTGATGCAGCGGGCGTGGAGACCGTCCAGGGGTTATACATGAAAAAGGGCAATTTCACCCCTGAAAATATGCGATTCAGTTTCGGCGGAGGTCTGCGTTTTACTCTGCCGCAGTTTCCATTCCGCTTCAGCCTGGCAAAACGCTTTAGGGTAATAGATGGTGATGTGTATTTGGAGCCGGGCAGCCTGTTCACAACCGGACATCCCAATTCGGGCATCGATCCGGTTTTCTCATTCGCCATCTCTTATTAACAGGATTTATATAATGGGGAATTAACAATGAAAAGGTTATTTTTATCATTGACCGGTATGTTCGTTCTTGCTTCCGGCCTTTCAGCCCAGCAGCTCACGCGTTTTGCCGTAGTTGATCTTCCGAAGGTTTATACCGCTTTTTTCCGTGATTCCCGTGCTGTGCGTGAATTTGAGGAACGAAGCGCCAGGGTTCAGGCTGAAATCGACAAGATGACCAGGGAAATTCAGGAATTGCGATCAAGGCAGGCGGATGCGGTTTTACAGGGAGATCAAACGCAGGCGATGCGGCTTGAAAGTGAAATTTACCGGAAATCGGAATTTATGCGGGAGTACTATAACATCAAAACCGCCGAGCTTGAGGACCAGCGAAGAAGATTAACACAGTCCGGTACTTTTCTTGAACAGGTGTACACCGAGATACGTTTAATCGCAGAAAGCGAGGGCTACAGCATGGTGCTGAATCTTAAGGAAAACACGGGAATTCTCTGGTACAGCCCGACAGTAGACATCACCGACAAAGTCATACAAAACCTGCTGAACAAGGCCAGGCGCTGACAATCAGGCCATCTATGGGCGACAGTCGTTCCAGCCCCATGCTGGATCAATACCGGAGGATTAAGCGGGATCACCAGGGAGAGGTGCTGTTTTTCCGGCTGGGTGACTTTTACGAGATGTTTGCCGAAGACGCCCTGGAGATTTCCGCTCTGCTGAACCTGACCCTTACCAGCCGCAGCGGGCTTCCCATGTGCGGCATTCCCTATCATGCCGCGAGGGCGTACATCGCCCGGCTGCTAAAACACGGAAAAAAAATCGCCATCTGCGAACAGCTTGCCGATTCGGCCAAAGGTCAGAAACTAATGGACCGGCAGGTTGTCGAGGTTATTACTCCGGGAACCACTGTCGATGAAGATTACCTTGACCGGGGCAGTTCCAACTATCTTGCCGCACTTGCTTCGTCGGGCAGTTTTTTTTCCTTCGCCTATATCGACCTGTCGGCCGGCGGCTTTTTTGCGACCTCCTTTCCGGCCGCCGATTCGACCGAGCGCCTGCGGCAGGAACTGGAGCGCCTGCAGGTAAAGGAGATGCTTGTCCAGGAATCGCTGCTGGAGGAAAATTTCGGCATCGCCCATGCCTGCGATCGTTCAGGACTGGTGCTTAACCGCTGGGCCGACTGGATGTTTGACAGTGACAGGTCTCAAAAAAGGCTCGAGCGGCTGTTCGGCGTTTCCAGTCTCAAATGTTTTGGCCTTGATCAGAACAGCCCGGAACTTCTTTCCGCCGGCGCCCTGCTTGACTATCTGGACGATACGGCAAAAACCCTTCTGCCCCACATCCGCTCAATAACCCTGTATGAGGACAGCGAATTTGTCGGGATTGACGAATCGAGTCAGCGGAATCTCGAATTGGTGCGCAATCTTCGTGACGGGGATGTGCATTATTCCCTCCTGGAAGTGATGGATGAAACCCGCTGTGCTATGGGAAAGCGTCTGTTAAGACGGCGGCTTTTGCACCCCTTGCGTGACATCGAAAAAATACAGGCGCGGCTTGATATGGTGGAAAAGCTGTACAGGGATCAGGGCAGCCTTGGCGTCCTTCGTGAAATTTTGGGAAAAACCCCCGACCTGGAACGGCTGTCTTCCCGGCTGGCGATGGACAAGACCCACGGCAAGGATATGCTGGCTATCAAGAACGCGCTGGTGAGCTGTAAAACCCTCAAGGAACTGCGGGACACGCTGGCCATTTGCTTTGAAGCCGATACATCTGCAGCGCCCTCTGACAGCGGTTTTGACAGCATAATGGATCTAAAGGAGCTGCTTGAACGGAGTATATGTGATGATCCGTCCATTCTTTTAACCGAGGGGAATCTGATCAGAGACGGCTACAGCAGTGAACTGGACAATCTGCGCGAACTGCGGGATTCGGGCAGGCGTCTTTTGGAAGCGTACCTGGAGGAAGAAAAACTGGCGACAGGTATTCCCAGCCTGAAAATACGCTACAACCGGCTTATCGGTTATTTTTTTGAGGTAACAAAGGTACATGCGGCAAAAGTTCCCCTGCATTTTATCCGAAGGCAGGGCATTGTCGGCGGAGAACGTTTTTCCACCGAGCGTCTTGCCGGCCTTGAGTCCGATATTAACGGCGCTTCGGACAGAATCATTGAGCTTGAACGGCGCCTGTTCCTTGAGATACGGGAGCAGGCGAAAAAAGTTCTTGGAGAGCTTGCTGCCGAAGGGCGCCGCATAGCCGAACTGGATGCCGCCCAGTCGCTTGCACGGGCGGCCTCGATTCGCCTTTGGGTGCGCCCGGCAGTTGACGATTCAAATTCCATTGCCATTTACGAGGGCCGCCATCCGGTTGTGGAGGAGCATCTTGGCCGGGGGGAATTTATTCCCAATGACATCCTCCTTAACAATGGGGAAGGCAGCCCCACATTCGCCATGATTACCGGTCCCAACATGGCCGGAAAATCAACCTACCTCCGTTCTGCCGCGCTTATCACGCTGATGGCTCAGATGGGCAGCTTTATCCCTGCGCGGGAAGGCCGCATCGGTGTCTGCGACAGAATCTATTGTCGTGTAGGCGCGTCCGACAACCTTGCGCGGGGGGAATCGACCTTTCTTGTTGAAATGAACGAAACCGCCTACATCCTTAACACGGCAAGTGAAAAAAGCCTGGTAATCATGGATGAAGTGGGCAGAGGGACGGGAACCAACGACGGTCTTTCCATTGCCTGGGCGGTCAGCGAGGAGCTTCTTAACCGGGTAAAATGCCGTACCTTTTTCGCCACCCACTACCACGAGCTTTCATTGTTGCAGCATCCGCATATCGTCAACCGGTCAATGGAAGTGCTGGAAAAAGACGGCGGGATAATTTTTCTGCGCCGGCTGCGGGAAGGCCCCACCGCCGAATCGTACGGTATTCATGTCGCCCGTCTTGCCGGACTGTCTCCTGCTGTTTTACACAGGGCGCAGATTATCATGGACCGGCTTCGCGAAAGAGATGCAAAATTACGGGAAACTATGCCCGAAACAGGGAATAACAGTACAGTTAACCATAATATATATAAGGTTAACGAAAAGACGAGTCCTCCGATACCGGCTGCACGCAAGCATCAAAAACCCGGGAATGAAGCAGTTTCGGATTTAACTCTGCCCCTTTTTAATTGAATCCATGCCCGATTGACACTAACGTAATGCCGCTATATTGTATAGCATGACTCGGAAAATTATCTTGACGGGCATCTGTCTGCTGACGCTCATCTGCAATGCTGTTGTTGCACAAACCCACAGTTCTGTTCGCCTGGACAGCCAGGTGTACTATATCCTGGAACAGGCTGAACTCAGGGGTCTGTGTTCCCCGCTGCCGGGAATCAGGCCATATACAGAATCCATAGTTGTGGGAAAAATCAATGAGATACTCGGTTCTGAAGGCAAAAGGGGTCTTACTGCGTCTGAACGTGATATATTAATGCAGTACGCCGATAATTTTTCAAAACAGAAACCGGGTATCGACTGGAAAAGGGGCGGCTATTACAATGAAACTGCAATTGGTAAAAATAACTTTCCGCTTTCGCTGAATGCCGGCGTTACCGCCGATATTACCGGTTCTGCCGGCATATATAATTCCGGCGACAAGTACTATGGAATGGAGAGCTGGGTAACCCTATATATGAACGGAGATTTGGGGCGCAATGTTTCCTACAATTTTGACTTTTCCGGCGGCCTGGTAAGGGCTCCGCGCAGGAATCTTGGTCCATACAATACCTATTATGAGACTTTTCCGGTTCATGAAGAGACTGCTGCGCCTGAAGACGAATATGTGAACAGAAAAATCAATGCATACAGTGAACCTATGACGTATTTTCCCTATACCTATCAAAAACGGTGGGACGGTTCGGTCTTCTTTTTCGATGATCTGAAGGGTTTTGACGAATGGCCGAATGACTTTGCGGGCGGCTATAGCCTGCCTGCGGAATTAACCGGGTCTTTTCTGGAAAACAAGTTTATAATACGTTTGGGACGAATTGCGCATGAATGGGGCTCAACGCCGCTTGGTTCAAGTCTTGCCTTCAATCAAATGGCGCGTCCTTTTGTGGCTCTGGAAACCGAGTTCAGTCCGGTTTCATGGTTCAGCATGGCCTGCTTAACCGGTGCTTTGGAATATTACAACCTGGACGGAATAAAAGATTCCTCGTTGACATTTCAAAATTTATTTTCGGTGACAATGTACCAGTTACGATACAAGAATTTTATTTCCTTTGAACTTATTGATGCGGTCGTTTATCCAAAACGTTTTGAGTTGGGATATATTTCGCCGGTAACCAACAATTTCTTTTATCAAAACAACGTCGGCGATTTTGACAATATGGCCCTGACATTTAATCTGAAGGCTCAATACCCGGGGCTGGGAAATCTTTGGCTTTCGCTTTTTGTAGACGAAATGGATTTAACCAGCAATCTGTTTACGCTTGACCGTCAGATGATTGCCTTACAGGGTGGTATAAATATTTTGCTGCCCTTCCTGTCATTTTCATCGTTACAGTTAAGCTACACCAGGGTGAATCCGTATTGCTACACGCATAACCGCAACTTTAATCCCTGGTACGGAGACCTCAGGATGGAGACCGGATATACCAATAACGGTGTGTCCCTGGGCTATTATCTTCCTCCAAATTCGGATGAACTTTTGCTGCGTTTCAAAACCATGCCGGCAAAAAATGTCAGCGCTCACCTGCAGTACCAATTGATCCGGCACGGAGCAGACTTTGGAGACAGCGCGGTAGACGGCAGCAATTTGTCGTCCGAACTTGATCCTGATGACAGGAATACCAATCTGGTTCTTAAAAGATTCTTTTTACAGGACGGCGCCTATCAATGGCTAAATATTATTAAAATTGGCGCCGAGTGGAACCTGCCCAAGCTGCCGGTAACCCTCTTCGGCGAAGCCGGAGTTGTTATCTCCTTTTTTACCGACATAAATGAAGATGCCAATGTTACCGGTGAGGCTCATCCGTTTTCGGTGATCAATACGAGTGAATATCCGAAATCAACAGGATTTATCATTAATCTGGGTTTTAGGGTATTTTCCCGCTAAAACAATGGACTAGGAGGCAGCCCGCCGTTTGGAAACTGAAGTTTTTGAACGTCTCTAAGAAAGCAAAACGAATTTTCCTGCCATACATAATGTATGCGGGACAGGTTTTCAAACAAACTGGCTGACAAATTCCGGCGTGCGGTGTTTTTTTTGAGGGAATATTTTTTCCCTTTTGGCTGCTCCGTCTGCGGCGTAAATCTTCTCAACATAGATGAAACGTGGTATGGATTGTGCGGCTGCTGCCGGGAAAAAATAGATCATGAGCTGGATACAATGCAGGCTGGAGCAATATGCGATTGCTGCGGCAAGCCGCTTATCTCTGAACAGGATCGCTGTCTTTCATGCAGGAACGGAGAAAAACGTGTTTTTGACAGGGCGGCAGTACTTTTTCCCTATACTGGGCTGTACAGGGAACTGCTTACAGCATATAAATTCGGCAAAAATTCCGCCCTTGGAAATTATTTTTCAGAAAAAATAAGGAAAGCAGTGGAGTGCGGTACAATTCCGCACGGTGCCTGTATCGGACCAGGCACTATAGTGCCAGTTCCCCCCCGGCCCGGAAAAATACGCACAAACGGCTGGGATCAGGTTGAGTTTCTGGTACGACTCCTGGAAAAGACAGGCAGCAACATGAAAGGTCTTGAGGTTAATCGTTGTCTTAAGCGGCTGTCTTCAAGAAGCCAAAAGGAACTTGGGCTGGAAAACCGCCGCACCAACCTGAAAGGCCGCATTATACCGGTAAGAAAAGTTCCCCATACAGCCATTGTACTTGACGATGTAATGACAACCGGTTCTACCCTCGACGCCTGTGCATCGGCTTTGAAGGATGGAGGCGCACAGGCGGTATATGGCCTGTGCCTGTTCTATGATTAGCGTTATAATGCGTACAGATGACAGGGAATTTGCGTGACAGGCTAAAGAGAATTCAACAGAAAAAACAGGACGTGCAGACTGCGCCGCCGTCACAAACCGAATCAGACGGCAGTTCCGGGAAATTTACCCGTGGCGGGGACGTATCCGCGTTTACCGCGCAGGGATGGTCCCCGGCTGGCTATATGACCCTGCGACATGAAATAACCTCACGTGAAGGCATTGAGCTTCCCGAAACGCTGCCCACAGCCGCCGGTATACTGATGCCGGACATTGGCAGCGCCGCATACGAAGACCTGCTTTTTTTTGACCTTGAAACAACCGGCCTTTCCGGCGGCGCGGGGACAGTGGCGTTTCTGGCGGCATTCGGCAGACTGGTCCCTGCCGGCAGAACCGGGCCAAAAACAGCGCGGTACGAACTGCACATAACGCAGTACCTGCTCCTTGATTACCCCGGTGAAAGCGATTTTATCGGAGGTATGCTGTGTGAATTCCAGAGCGGTGCCGGTCGTAATGTTACAATGGTCAGCTATAACGGCAAAAGTTTCGACTCGCAGATACTGAAAACCCGCTGTTTAATGAACGGCATTACCCCTCCAGACTACGGCCATACCGACCTTTTGTATCCGGCGCGCAGACTTTGGAAACGGCTGCTTCCGAACTGTTCACAGGGAACCATAGAAACAGGCATATTGGGCATTGACAGAACCGGCGACATACCCGGCGCGATGGCCCCGGATATCTGGTTTGATTTTCTCAGAAACGGCAATACAGAACAGTTATTAGGTATTTGTGATCATAACCGCAGGGACATAAGCGGCCTGGCCGCACTCTTTGCGTCGATGATCCAAATCGCCGATGATCCTTTGTGCGCTGCGGAAGAAATCGACTTTGACATTGAATCTCTTTCGCTCCGCTGGTATGGCATTACACGGCGCGGGACGGATATGGATCTGCATGAAACGGGGAAACGGCTCCTGCAGTTTGCGGCGGATAGTGGTTATCCCCGGGCTGTTTTGCGCTTTGCACTCTCTCTGATTGGGGATGAACAATACGGCAGGGGCAGGGAATGGCTTCTAAAAGCCGCCCGTGAAGACTGCCCCCTGCCTGTCCGCCTTTCGGCGCTGCGTGCGCTGGCGATACACAGCGAGCGGCGGCTGGGAAATACGGCGGAAGCTCTTGGCTACAGCGAGCAGGGTCTGGAATTACTGGAGCCGGATTCATGCCTGTACCATGATTTTGAACACCGGGCGGAGCGTCTGAGAAAAAAACTGATTAGCGAATGAACGGGTTTTAGTCGGATTTCTTTTTGGCGATAGTTGCATCATCGTTCAGGCCCCGTATTCTTTCCATGTGCCCCCGGAAAAATGCGGATGATCCCCTGCGGCGATCTATTTCGGCCTGCATCATTTGCCGCACAGCCTCGGCAAATTCCTTTATTGATTCAGAGGTAATTTCGCCTTTTTCATCCCGGCGGACAAATTCTGCAGGATAGACCGGATTAAGCACCACAAGGGTTTCAACGGGCAGGGAACGGCCCCAGAACGACCAGGGCTTAAACAGGCCGTCGGAAAAGACGGTAACCAGCGGGATAACAGGAACATCCATTTCGGCGGCCAGTTTGAACGCGCCGGACTGGAACTCCCGAATGTGCTGGTTATACAAAAAACATTCCCCTTCGGGGTAGTAATGCAGGTAGCGGCGGTACTTAAAAGCCCTGTCACAGATGCCGGCAATCTTGCGAAAGCTGGTTTTGCCCCTTGGAATGGGAACTCCCCCCAACAGCCGTGTGTATGTCCCAAGAACGGGAAATTCTACGGTAGCCTCCATCAGTGTCTGGTAGATCAGGCGGGGCAGGGGAAGAAAGGCGATTTTAACCGGATCAAAAAAAGTGGTATGATTTGATACGGTTATGGCGCGCCGAATACCGTAAATACGCCAGCGGTGCTTGTACCGGGTCGAGTGCTGCATAACATTGAACAGCATGGCGATGGGAATGGTCATATAAAATGCCCATCTCGAAGCGATCCTGAACCAGAAGGAAAGGTCGATAACGGGACGTCCGTGCCTGTACGGCATCAGCTTACCACCCGGTCTTTCCAGAGAAAGCCCCTGCCCGAAATGGTTCTGAACCATGACCATGCCGCCATATATATCAGGTTGAGAAACATCAGTGGCCAGAGAAAACCATACCACCAGTTCAGCCGCTGTCCCAAAAACATAAACAGCCATGTCAGGGTATACAACACGACCACTGCAAATATGTGGAGAGTCCACGGACTGGATTTTGCAATGCAGAAAAACAGCAGGGGAAAGGGAAAGAAAAGAAAGAAAAACACTGCTATTAACAAAAAGACAAGCAAGATTGAATTTTTCCCGAGAAAATCGAAGATATTTTTTCCGATTCCTTCCACTGCGGCATGATAGCCCTTGTACATGCGGCATTTTACATGCTCTGTAATGTTGAGAAAGCGGGTAGAGTAGCCTTTGCTTTTTATATAGCGGCTCATATAAATATCTTCGCTGGTCTTTTTCTTGAAAGCTTCACAGCCTCCAATTGCCTCAAAGACATTGCGCTTAACGACAATAAACTGGCCTATCGCGGCTGAAAACCAGTTTACCTTCGTGAAGCGGTTTAGAAACAGGGGGATGGCAAATCCGGTGAGGAAGAACATCAGGGGAACGGTCACTATTTCGCCGAAAGTCAGAAATATCTGGCCGATGTATCCTGATACCAAATCAGCATTGAGACCCTGCATATTGGTCACCGCCCATGCAATGCTGGTCGGCGTATGGATTGTGTCCGCATCGGTAAAAATGAATATCTCGCCCTGTGCCTGGCCTGTCAGCTGGTGCAGGGCAAATGGTTTGCCGTACCAGTCGGGAGGGAGGGGTTTGCCGTTAAATATTCGTACACGGTTGTCCGCAGCGGCGATACGTTTAAGTATGTTCAGGGTATTGTCGGTGGAATTATCGTTCAGTACCAGGATTTCGTAGTTTTTGTACACCTGGTTACGCAGCGAGTTGATACATCGCTCAATATTCTGTTCTTCATTTCTTGCCGGAATTAGAACGGACACTTTTGGCCCTTCAAAAATTTCCGATGCGAGGGTAAAACGCCACATTTCATAGTGGTTTGCCAGGGACAAAATAAAAAAATACGACGCCACAACAACCAGCAGCGGGTAATACAGGGGACTAAGGACTTCAGCAAGAAATTCAAACATCAGCTTCCTCTATCTGGTATTAAGCAATTCGGCTGCAAATTTATTTGTAGGATATATTTCAAGTGATTTTATCAGCCAGGGACGGGCATCGGCGTGTTTTTTCTGCTGCAAATAACCGTATCCAATAGCGGAGTATACATTGAAATAATCGTCTTTTTCAAGATCGCTGTTTACCAGTATTGCCTGCATCATTTCGATTCCCCTTCTGATGTTATTGAAGGGGGCAGGGGCGAAGACCCAGCGCGCGGCGACAAGGTACTGTGCGGCGGCACTGCGGCTGTTTATCGCCAGGGCGTTTTTGGCGAATTTTTCAACATTAAGGCCGTTTGCTACGGTATATGACCACGGCCCTATTGAACAGGCCTGGGAAAGATTCTCGGCCCTTAAAAGCCAGCCTTCCGAACTTGGTGCTGTTGCAAGGGCTTTTTCAGCAAGCCGCATTCCTTCATGGTAATGAACAACAGCTTCCTGTTTTCGCTCATAAAAATGCAGCGTGCGCCCCATTAAATATTCGCACCGGGAAAGCGCTGTGTCCAAAGCGGTGCCGGTACAATGTGCCTGTGCCGCAGCTTTTGCCGCTTCGTACAACGGCCTGATCTCGTTAACACCGAGCTGTTGTCCGTAAACCGCCTCCCGAAGCGGTATCAGCCACTCGGGCAGTGTTTCTCCCCATAATCCAATGCCGGTAATCAGAAAAATTATCAGTGACAGTTTGCGCATCTGACATTATTATATCGAATAAAAAAATAAATTCCAATATGCTGCTCAAATTATTGTTGATAATTAAATAATTAAAAGTAAATTTCTTACCGCCCTATAATAAACTTACCGGGTCAACATCAATCTCAAGGTATACCCGTCCGTCCCGGCCATGTTCGTAACGTTCAAGAAGGAGACGCGCCGCGGCGTGCAGCGATCCCATTGATGTTCCCCGCAGAATAAGCTGACGGCGGTGATTTCCGTTGATAATACCGATGGGACATTCAGCCGGCCCCAGCATATCAGCTCCGGGCGGGATGAGCGGCCCGGCAAGGGATGCAAGCCGCTTCATGGCTGCATCGGCGCGGGCGGGATCGCGGCTGCGGGCGCCCAGCCGGATAAGGCGGGTGTAGGGGGGGAATTGCAGCGCCTGGCGCTGGGCAAGTTCTGCGGCAAAAAAACCTTCGACATCGACCGCACAGGAACGGGTGATAACCGGGTCGCCCATGCGCAGCGTCTGCACGATGACCTTGCCGTCGGGAAAATAACGCCCGGCCCTGCCCGCCACCTGCACGATCAGGGAGAAAGTGCGCTCGGCGGCGCGGAAGTCCGGCAGATGAAGTCCCGTATCGGCGAGAATCACCCCTACAAGCCGGACGCCGGGAAAGTTAAGTCCCTTGGCAACCATTTGGGTTCCCAAAAGCACATCAATCGCGCCGCCTTTGAACAGGGCAATGGTTTCTTCAAGCTGGCCTTTTTTCCCCACCGCGTCCGAGTCGGCGCGGCGGATGCGGAGATCCGGGAATGTCCGCCGCACTTCTTCCTCGATCATTTCCGTGCCGAAGCCGCGGTACGCCGCCTCAAGTGAGCCGCAGCGGGGACAGGATGCGGGCGGCGGCTGGGAGTAGCCGCAGTAGTGGCAGAGGGCTTTGCCTTTGCTCTTGTGCCAGGTCAGGGAGACGGAGCAGCGGCGGCAGGTTTGCTCGTAGCCGCAGGAGGGGCAGTGGTAAAAATAGGCAAAGCCCCGGCGGTTGAGGAACAGAATCGTCTGCCGTCCCATGCGTGCCGTTATGCGAATTTCTTCTTTCAATTCCTCTGTCAGGCAGCCTTCAGTATTTTCAAGACTCACCGGCTTGATCTCCGGCAGGCTTCCGCCGGAAAGGCGCTGCGAAAGGGCGAGCCGTTTAATGGTTCCCTCCGCCATGAGTTTCCATGCCTCTGCCGAAGGAGTCGCCGAACCCATTACGAGTTTTGCCCCCTCTACCGAGCAGCGCCGAATCGCCACCTGCCGTGCATGGTAGCGCGGAGTATTGCCCGATTTGTACGAGCCGTCGTGTTCTTCGTCGATGATGATCAATCCAAGATTTGACACCGGTGCGAACACCGCGCTCCTCGGCCCGACAACGATGGATGCTTCGCCGCGCCGTATCCGCGACCACTCGGCAAGGCGTGCGCTGGGACTCATGGCCGAATGCAGCGTCGCCGCTGCCGAGCCAAAACGTTTTCCGATAAGCTGCGCTGTCTGGTGGGTCAGGGAAATTTCCGGAACCAGGTAAATGACCGACTTGCCCGCTTTTAGCATCTGTTCGGCGGCGCGCAGAAACACTTCTGTTTTTCCCGAACCGGTAATGCCGTAAAGGTAGAACATGGGGGGAGTGGAGGGGGAGGCTTCCCCACTGCCTCCTGTTATTGCGTCTAACGCTGCCTGTTGTTCTGCAGAAAGTTCCAGCGCCGAGGCGGAAATATCCCCGCTGTCGCCGGAAATCGAATCGCCGGAAACCATGCGCCGCCCGGACGGGATCATCGCCGCAATTGCCTGCCCAATGCCGCAGAGGTAGTAGGCGGAAAGCCATTGGGCAAGGGCGATGTCGCGCTCGTCAAAAACCGGTTCCGCATCAACTACCCGGCGAATGGGCTTTATCGCCGTTTCGCTTAAACCTTCCGGCGGTGTCTCGCGGCGGGCAACGATGAAGCCAAGGCTGTCCCTGCCCCTTTTGCCGAAGGGGACCATTGCCCGTTTGCCAACAGCAGCTTTGCTGATGACAGCAGCTTTGCTGATGACAGCAGCTTCGCTGATGACAGCAGCTTCGCTGATGACAGCAGCTTCGCTCTTTTCGCCGGCGCTGTAGGTGAAGGCCTGATGCGCGGGGATGTCGAAGACCAGTTCAAACCACATCTTAAAAATACCTCATGCGGAGAACGTAAAGTACGCAGAGAGGTTTTTCATCCCACATTATCTTCCCCTTTGCGATCTCGCGAACCAAAGGTTCGGCGTCTTTGCGTGAAAATATTTGGAAAAAAGTTTTTCATAACATTACTTTGTCAAGCGCGGAACGCAGCAGTTTGAGATCTTCCCATGCGGGGCGCTTTAGTTCCTCGTTTCGCAAAAGGGCGCTGGGGTGATATGTAGCGATGAACGGGATGCTTTTGCCGCCGGACTGGAACTCAACAATTTTTCCCCGCAGTCTGCCGATTGGTTCGGCGGTTTGGAGCAGGGTTTGAGCGGCAACTCTGCCCGCGCAAAGGATGAAATGCGGCCCCAGAAGCTGTATCTGCCTGCTGAGGAAGGAGGCGCAGGCAGCGGTCTCGTCCGGCTGGGGATCGCGGTTTCCCGGCGGACGGCACTTGATGACATTGGCAATAAAACAATTGGTTTCCCTTGACAGTCCGATTGCGGCAAGCATCTTATCGAGAAGTTGTCCCGCCCGGCCGACAAATGGCCTGCCGGTTGTGTCCTCGTCGGCTCCCGGCCCTTCGCCAATGACCATTACAAGCGGCGAGAGGGCACCTTCACCGGGAACGGCGTTTTTTCTGGTTTTACACAGGCGGCAATGTTCGCAGCAGCGCACGTCTGCGGCAATCTGCTCAAGGCCGTCCAATTCCCCTGCTGCGGCATCATCGGCAAAGAGGTATTCCCGTTGTTCCCCGCCATATCCGCCCCGAAGGCTGGCAGCGGCAAGGTCAACAAAGCGGGCAAGGCTTGATTTTTCGGCGGCGGTCATGATGAGGTATTGTACCATGTCCCCTGTTTGCCTATCTATCCTTGGCCGATAATAACATCATGAGACATTTGCTGTTATTGCTGTTCTTTATTCCGGTTTTGGTGTTTTCCGAATCATTGTATTCGCCCACATGGGGTTTTGGCCTTGACCTTCCCGAAGGTTATGATTATGTCGAAGGGAACGCAAAAGACCGCTTTTCCTTTAGCGGACCGGGCGGTGTGTATTTTGATCTTTTGGTATACAACGGGACGTATGCGGCTATGGAAGATCTGGTTGACGACGTGAATCGCCGGCTGGGAAACCAGGGGGTAACTGATTTTTTTGTTTACCATAACAGGCGTGCGGCGATTGTGGAATTAACGTTTGCCGATTTTACAGGATGGGGGCTTTGTGTTGAACTTGGGGACAGTGCGTCTGCGGGCACTTCTGTGCCCATGCTGCTTGCCCTTTCCTACAGCCCTGCGGGAAATGGCGCGGATATCCTTCACCTGTCGGCACTGGATTCCATTGTTCCTTCAGTCGATGAGCAGTACTACCCCGGTCCCATAATGGAGTACAGTTATCCGCGGGGAGAGGCGAAACAGGCAGCCCTTGCCTCCAGCGGAATAAGCGCCATGATACGGGAAAACGATGCGGAAGCCGCCCAGGTTTTTATTGAGCGGGAATTTCTGATACTCAAGCAGTACCTTCTTTCCGAATACTGGCGGCAGGCGTGGATTCGCTATTATCGTTTGGTCTACCGCGATTCCTATGATCGTATATCGAACGCCGCGTATGCCCTTGTACGGAATTGGGGCGGAAACAGCAGAAATGCAGCCGGAGCTGAGGGGCAGAGGGAACTGGCTCAAAAAGCCCTCAGCTGGGTGCAGGGTTTTATCTATGAACGGCACCTGGATGGAAGCGATTTTGTAAACCTGGTCAGCGCCGTCACCGAGGGCAGGGGGGACTGTGACAGCCGCGCCATGCTCTGGGCGATAATCCTTGCCCATGCGGATATACGCGCCGCAATAATGGTTTCCCGCGAATACAGCCATGCGATGGGTCTTGCGGATATTGATGGAATTGGCGCACGCTTCGAAATAGACGGGACCCGGTGGCTGGTAGCCGAAACCACGGACAAAATAGATATTGGCTTGATTGATGCAGGCATAAGCAATATTGAAAACTGGCTGGGCATATTGTTTGATTAGCCCGAAGGCAGCCCAATAAAAAAGCCGCGCAGGGAAACGCCTATATTCCCCGCGCGGCCACAGGTAATGCCGGGTCTATCCGGCGCCGCCAATTTAATGGCGCAGGATCCCACCCAGACCCGGCTCTGCTCTCAAAGAGCGTCCTCAAGGAGCGTTAAGCGAGTGAATCTCCCGAATAAACTCGTCAACGTCTTCAAAATGCCGATACACCGACGCGAAGCGGATATACGCCACCTTGTCGAGTGCGCCCAGCCGCCCCAGAATCAAATCACCGATGACCTTTGAGTCGATCTCGCGGCTGCCCTTGCTTGCGATAGCCGCTTCGTCCTCGATTTCATTGACCAGGCTTTCAATCTGCATCCGCGACACCGGCCGTTTTTCCAGCGCCCGTTCGATGCCCCGCTCGATCTTTACGCGGTCAAAGGGTTCCCGCCTGCCGTCCCGCTTGATAACCATGAACTGACTGTCCTCAGTTCTCTCGTAGCTGGTAAAACGGTAGCCGCAGTTCTCACATTCCCTGCGTCGGCGGATTGCCTCCCCGTTGGCAAGGGTGCGGGATTCTACGACTTTGTCTTCGATGTTGCCGCAATGGGGGCATCGCATATTGTGTCACCTCTGACGGCGGCGCTATATATAGCGCCCCATATATGGTGTGGGCGCCCATTTTTATAGTGCCCCATATATGGTGTCTTGTCAATTATGGCACACTACAGGTTGGGTGTCAAGGGGAATTTATTGTTGATTCGTGCTGAGGACGCAGAGATTAAGGGATTCGGGGTGAAAAGTAATTGACGGCTACCGTTTTGTCAGGTACTTGCGGATGTCCAGTGCGACCGCTGCGATTATGATGGAACCTTTGACAATCTGCTGCCAGTAGGGCGACATACCGATAAAAGTAAGGCCATAGTTGATAACGGAGAATATCAAAACGCCGATAACAATGCCCGGCACGGTACCAATGCCGCCGAGGTTTGAGACGCCGCCGACGACGCAGGCGGCGATGGCGTCCAGTTCGTAGCCGCTCCCATAGTTGTTGGTCGCGCCGCCGGTGCGGGCGGCTTCAAGGCTTCCGCCGAGGCCGTAGAGAATGCCGGCAATGGTATATACCATAATCAGGGTGAGGGTAACATTCACTCCGGAAACCCTGGCCGCCTCGGCGTTGCCGCCGATGGCGTAGATGTTTTTTCCGTAGGTCGTTTTGTTGAACAGTACCCAGGTGATGAAGGTGACAAAGGCAGCGATGATCACAATATAGGGAATCGTATAAATCTGGGCATCTTCGATTTTTTCAACAAGACCGAGTCTTAACAGTAACTTATCAGGGCCGATAAAGCCGGTTCCAAGGGTACGGAAACGCTGGTCGATTGCTCCGATGGGCTGCGCTCCATAGGGAGGACGATCAAAATACAGGGAGCAGGCGCCCCATACCGCCACCATTGTTCCGAGAGTTCCGATAAAGGCCGGAACTTTCAGTTTGGTAACAAAGACGCCGTTAAGAAAACCGAAGAGTCCGCAGGCCGCCATCGCGATAAGAATTGGCACAATAAGCGGGAGCACCTCCAAATCGGGGTACATACGGCGGGAAAAGTCCACCGATTGCAGCATTGATGATGAGAGAACTGCCGCAAGACCCACCATGCGGCCGCAGGAAAGATCAACGCCGCCGGTGATAAGTATTGCTCCCATACCCATAGCGAAGATGATCCTCGTTGAAGACATCGCAAGGATATTTCTGATATTTTTAAGTGAAAGAAACATCGGTTCGCGTATGGTGATAACCAGGACAAGGACGAGAAAAACCAAATAAATGGCATATTGTAGGCCGAAAGCCTTTACGGATTTGATATTGATTGTGCCGGTTTTCCTAAAGCCCATTTGTTTCTCCTATTGTTCGAACTGCGCCGCCAAACGCATAATTTCTTCCTGAGTTGCGGTATTCCCCCTGAGGAAACCGGTTACCCTTCCTTCGCACATCACCATTATTCTGTCGGAAACACCCAATAACTCCGGCATCTCCGACGAAATCATAATGATGCTTTTTCCCTCTTTCGCAAGATTGATAACAATATTGTATATTTCGTATTTTGCGCCCACGTCAATGCCCCTGGTCGGCTCGTCCAGGATCAGTATGTCCGGCTCGGTCAACAGCCAGCGGGCGAACAGCACCTTCTGCTGGTTGCCGCCGCTTAGATCCCTCATCAGGGTTTTGCTGCTGGGGGTTTTGACATTCAGCACCCGGATTTTTTCTTCGGTGTCGTGGTCGCATTTTTTTTCGTTGATCAGGCCAAAGCCGCCGACGTACCGGCGGATATTGGCAAGGAGCATATTGTCCCTTACCGAGCGCATGGGAATTATCCCCGAAGCCCGCCGCTCCTCGGTAAGGAGGGCAAGTTTTTTCTGCTTTGCCTGGCCGGGGGTTTTAATCTGCGCCTGCACACCATTGATATAAACCTGTCCGCTTTCCACCGGCCGCAGACCGAAGATCGATTCCACCAGTTCCGTCCGCTGCGCCCCTACCAGTCCTCCGATACCGAGGATTTCGCCCCTGCCCAGGCTGAAACAAACGCCGTGGAAGGAACGGGGGCGGGCTGAACAAAGGTCTTTCACTTCCAATACCGTTTCGCCGGGGATATTATCTTTTGGAGGAAAGCGGTTCGACATATCCCGTCCGACCATGTATTTGATTATTTGATCGGTGGTCAGTTCTTTCGCCGGATAAGTGCCGATGTGTCTGCCGTCCCGCATGATGGAAACCTCGTCACAGATGGCGAGTATTTCTTCGATTTTGTGGGAAATGTATATTATGGCAACGCCTTCCCCGCGCAGCCGCCTGATAATTTCAAAAAGATGGTGCACTTCGTTTTCGGTCAGCGACGAAGTCGGCTCGTCCATGATGATCACCTTTGCGCCGTAGGACACGGCCTTGGCGATCTCCAGGGACTGTCTTTTTGAAGTGGACAGTTCCCTTACCCAGACAGAAGGGTTGATGTCCATGTTAAGGTCTTTGAAGAGGGCCTGGGAATCCTCAAACATCTTTTTGTGATCGACGAATTTTAGGGGGCCGAAATTCCGTGTCGGGTAACGCCCCAGCCAGAGGTTTTCCATGGCGGGGCGCAGGGGGATGGGAAACAGTTCCTGGTGGATCATCGAAATCCCCGCGTCCAGGGCCTGCCGGGAATTCTCGAAACGCACCGGCTTTCCGTCCAGGATTATTTCCCCGTCGTCGGGATCGTAAATCCCGAAGAGGCACTTCATCAGCGTTGACTTGCCGGCGCCGTTCTCGCCCATCAGCGCGTGGACGGTTCCCGGCCTGACATCGACGCTGACCTTGTCCAGCGCATGAACACCGGGAAAAGACTTGGATATTTCCTTAATCCGCAGGATATACTGCCCGTCGCTCATGCGCGTACTCCGCAATAAACCAGAAGAAGAGTCAACGAATGCGTACCTATGGTACGACGCAAATGCAAACGAATAAAATTAATATTGAGTATTCGTGTACATTCGCGCCATTCGTTGATCTTTATCTTGGCCTTAGTCCATGAAGTTTCTGTAGTTGTCCCTGGTTACCTTCTGATAGGGAACCCAGATGTACCTTCCGTCCATGCTGCCGGCGGTGGTGGCCGGCGCGAGGCCGTTGGCAAGGGCATAGGCGATGTCAAAGGTTGCCTTTCCCTGGTTTTTTGCGTCGTTCAGGACCGTGCCGAGCAGGGTGCCTTCCGCCAGCGCCTGGAGGGCCGGGGCGGTAGCGTCAACGCCGACTACCGGCAGGTATCTGTCGCCGGTGAAGAAACCGACTTTCCGCAGGGACTCGATGACGCCCAGCGCCATGTCGTCGTTGTTGCAGAACACCATGTCGATCTGGTCGCCGAAGCGGGCCCAGAAGGCGTCCATTTTTTCAACGGCCCTGGGCCTGTCCCACATGGCGGTGTCAACGGCGAGTTCCTGTACCTGGATGCCCGCATCCCTTACCGCTTTGATGGAGAACTCGGTGCGGAGTTCGGCGTCCTGGTGGCCGGGCTCGCCCTTGAGCATGATGTAGTGGAGCACCTGATCCTTGCCCTTGTTGGCGATCCACCACTCGGCGGCAATCTGGCCCTGCATGGTGCCGGACTCTTCAGCCTTGGCGCCGACGTAGTACACCTTTTCCCATTTGTTCATGTCCTCGGCGAAGGGTTCTCGATTAAAGAACACCACCGGCACGTTGCCTGCCCGCGCCTTGTCCACAATCGCCCCTGCCGCAGTCCTGTCCACCGGGTTGATGGCGATTGACTTCATCTTCTTGGTGATGAACTGATCCACCTGGTCGTTCTGGGTGGGTTGGGCGTTCTGAGAATCCACCGTGGTCAACGATGCCTTGCCCTGGGCGTTCTGCTCAATGGCATTCCGCGTGTAGGACATAAAGGTGTCGTCAAATTTGTAGATGGCTACACCAATCTCGGGCAGTCCGCTTTCCTTTGCCTTGCAGCCGACGAACATCGACCCCAGTACCGCGAGCAATAAAGCGAAAACAATAAACCTCTTCATAAGTCCTCCTAAAGAATAATTTTACCTATTATACACCGGTTTCCTGATTTAGGGAATATGTTTTATCGGTTTCCGCGCCCTGACCAGCATAACGTCGCCGATACCCAGGAATTTTGCCGCCTTATCGGCAATGCGCTTTATGGGCACGGGCGCGGTTCCGGCGGCAAGCCCTCCCCATGTGTAGGTTCCTTCCGTAATAAAACCTGCGGCTCTTAGCATTGCCTTGAGGGTACGGGCCGAGAAAAGGTACAGATGATCAAAGATTGCCGATCTCCACCTCCTGCCGAACAGCCGTGCCTGAAACCCGTCTATGTTCGGCGTGATTACCATGAAGCGGGCGCCGGGCCGCAGCACGCGCCACATCTCGCGGATAAAGGTATCCGGATTGTTGAGGTGCTCGACCAGATGGGATGCAAGCGCCATATCGAAGGAGCCGCCGGGGAAACGGCACTCTTCCAGTGTTGTATTTCCGATATTGAGCTCTCGTTTGATCCGGGCGTATTCGGCGGACGGGGAAATTTCCACCCCTGTCACCTGCCAGCCCCGCTCTTTCAGAAAAGCCAGCATTGCCCCGGTGGCGCATCCCGCGTCCAAAACGCTTGGCGGTTCGTTTTTTCCTTCCAGCAGTTCCTTTTCAATTTGAAAAAAACCCGCATCCTCCAGGGCAAGTTTCTGGATTGAGAGAAAGGCCATTTCATTTTTGAGCTCGTATGAAAAATAGTCCTCTCCAAAGAGTTCCCTGTAACGCCGCTGCACATTGGCGGCAACGGGCTGAGGGTTCATCTGAACCAGGCCGCATTTCGCACAGCGGACGTAGGAAAAGCCGTCACAGGAAAGGGACGGCCTGAAATGAATGCCGCCGCAGAGAACGCAGGGAATAGATTCTCTGTCTTCCTCCACAACGGGTGTTGACCAGGTTTTTACGGATATCACCTTATTCATGGCACAGGCAAGGCGCGACGCTCATTCAACGAGTATCCGGGTAAGGGAATTGCGGGAATTGCCGGCAATATCCTCCACAACTATTTCGAGCATCGCCTGTCCCCTGTTGAGCTGCACCTCGCCGACTTCAAACGCCGGATAGGGACCGTATACCCGGAGCGCCGGAACCAGGCCGCTGCGGTTAACCATCAGCACGCCGTCTCTCGCGCTGATGGTCTCAAAGGAGAGGGCGCCGGCTTCCTCGCCGTTAACAAAACAGACAATCCTGTGGGGGGCAAGCTGTAATCCCCGATCCTGGAGAATGTCAACGGCGTTGACGGCAATGGCGTACCTGTCCTGGCTGATAGTCCGTAACTGGCTGCCTTCAATGATCCTGTCGTTGGGGCCGCGAAGCTGTATCCCCAGTATCTGCGGCTGAACCGCGTCGGGAAAGGGGGTGATGACCATAGAGGGATTGACCCAGCGTCTTTCCCTGCGGTCGTAGAGCATGAAATATAGGCCGTCCCTGCGCGACCAGCCGGAAGTCCCCGCTGTGGCAACCGGGAAGCCCTGGTACACTTCCGGCGGCTGCGTCAGCCTGCCTTCGTCCCTGCAGCGTCCGTATACGCTCACCAGCCCGTCGCCGTGATCAACGGCTGTCCATGCGCCCAAAGGGGAAGGCAGGCGGGAAGCGCTGTCCGTCCCGGACCGGGAGAAGATAATCTCCCCCTTGTCCGCGGCATGCACTATTCCCTCCCCTTCAAACACCACCCCCAAAACCGGCCTGCCCTGATCGTTAAAGCCGAAATTGCGGGCCACGACAGCCTGTGGCAAAGGCCATTCCATCGCCGACAGCGAAACACAGCCAAAAAACGCCGCCATGAACAACAATCGCCTTGTCATACAATCACCTTTTTTCCAAATCAAAGGAAATCAACGTCTGCTTTCCGCCGACAAACAGCCGCGAATCCGTCCTTCCCAAAAACACCTCCCCGCTTTTGAAAGGCGCCTCGATTATCAACCTGCCGGGAAGCCGGATGCCGATAAGTTCCTTCGTATCCCGGGGACGGGAAACGACGGCAAACACCAGGGCCTGGCCGCCAAAATGGTCTATGGCGCTTAACTCTCCTTCAAATTCCACCTTCCTCGACTGCCGCGATCCCAGTTCAAAAAGTCCCAGTCCCCCGTGCCGCTCAAAAACAACCCAGCGGTCTTTTTCGATGAAAGAAACATACACAGGCCGGCGATAGTCGCTGTTCAGAAATTCATGGTAAACAACTTTGTAATCGCTTT
>Ga0082212_10001494_pt1 | contig 34505 bp, 25 predicted proteins | sample TergutNt197P3_FD_71548 | JGI IMG/M metagenome (GOLD analysis project Ga0082212, IMG submission 71548) | Neocapritermes taracua P3 segment gut microbial communities from Petit-Saut dam, French Guiana - Nt197 P3 | ecosystem: Host-associated > Arthropoda: Insects > Digestive system > Gut ... | reverse complement strand
AATGACGGGCGTACAGATCGGCGACCGGATCGTTTTGTTTGCCAAAAACGGCAATTCCGAGAGTCGTCCGGTCAGCCTGAGCATCAAAGGATCCGGAACATTCAACGTACTGATCACCGATCTGGAGAAAGGAAATTGGGAAATAACCGGTCCGAAAGCGCTTGGTTTTGTCAGGAACGATCATCATCTTGTCTATTTTCAAGCCACCGCCGGCGATTATGTGATAACAAAAAAATAAGATTAACAGGAGAAGGTTGGCATAATCGCCTTGCGGAAACACACAGGTAATAAATCAAATTAGTTTAATATTTACGCATACCAGTTTCGTTTTCTGCTGTTCAGGTTATGCAATATATCAATACAGGTATTGACATTTTCCACTACCTGGAAGTCAAACATTCCCGCACAAATGAAGTCGGCTCCGTTTTCGAAAGCCCACCTGAAACCGTCTTCCGGGGGGATGGCGCCTGCTGCGAGCGTCTTAAAACCGATCACGGGAGTTTTTATCCGGTTGACAAATTCAACGGTACGGTCGGGGAATGTGCAAAAACAATTGTCGTGAAACATATTGTGATCGCTGAAATTAATATTTTCCACCTCGTACGGCACACGGTTTTCGCGTGGATGCGCAGACCAGTAATTGTCATGATGCATCGTTTTCATATAATAATCGGGAATGATGCCGTTTTCCTCACATACAATTAGCGAATCAATGGTATGCGCGCACAGTCCGGCGATAACGCCGTTGCTCCGGATCCGTTTCAAAATACCGTCAATCAGTTCCAGTTTGTTGCCGCGTACCAGCCGGTCGCACACGCCTCCATGCAACTGTATGATGTCAATACCATTATCAACGGCTACAGTCACGTTTTCGTAGATGTCGTCAGCCTGTTCATTGACGCCTGCCTGACAAATCACGATGATCTTACTGCCGGTGAGTTTTTTGTACCTGACGATTACAGGCATGGCTTTGAAACTGGTATTGATGCAGTTCATACCGGCCTGTTCGCCCAGCATGATTGTTTCAAAGACTTTTTTATCAGTGTTATAGGCTTTGAATAGTTTGTCGACATACAGCAAGTCGCGCGCATGTGCATACCCCACAATCTGATTGCCACCCATGATCATCCGGCTTATTTCGAGGTTGCCAATTCTTCCCGTAGGCAGTTTGCCTTTCAGTTCGCTTATTGCTACTCTGTTGATTTGAATGGTTGCACCCGACAGGGCATCGGCGCCATAGGTTCTGCTGTTCCGGTAAGCGCTCCATCCGAATAAACTCAGGGCAGGTAAAGTTGCCAGGTCTTTCAATAATTTACGCCGTGTATTTATTGTTGCACTTTCATCTACCGGAACGGATACAGGCTCGCTATCCGTTTTTTTCTTTTTTGTCAACAATTCGACCGCGCCATGCAGCCCATACCCCTTTTCCTTATAACCAAAGAGAAAGACAAGCAGTATTGCTTCAATAAGCAACTGATTAACAATATATACCGAACCGTCGCCACCGAACAGATTAATACCAAAGGGCGGATATGCAAAATAATACAGCATGAGTAGAAAAGCCCCGGAAATAGATGCCCACCGGGTACATATTCCGACAAATAATGCCAGTCCTATCAGTACCAGTCCCCACATGTTAAGAAAATCGATTACGGCAAGCCGTGAAGGGGACATTGCCAGCCAGTGGTAAAAACCTGAAAGAAACCCGTAGGTATTGTTCAGATAGGATGCAGCCGACCATTTGTCGGCAAAAAGTTTGATAATCCCTTCATACAGGAAATGCCACCCGATGGCAGCACGGATAATGGTAATAATAGATTTCATTGCATTTCAGTATTTTTCATATTTTCATTTCGGAAAAAAAATTAGGATGCAAATATACGATACTTTTAGGAATTGAAAAAATATTTACATTTTTGAAATATTATTGAAACTAAAAAATTATTGCTACTTTTGCCGGTTAGAATATTCATTTTATCGCTTAACTTAATCAAATCAGATGGAAAATAGAAAAACCAATCGACGTACTTTTATCAAAACCTCCTCTTTGGGAGCATTGGGATTGATAAATGTCCCTTCAATCCTTACAGGTTGTACAGGTACCGGGTCGAAAAATGACCGGCTGAAAGATACGGTATCAATTCAGGATGTAAAAGGTCTTGTTTTCGCTACTCCGGAATCCCGGGGCGTGCCGTCCGGCGCCATTCTGGAAATGCTGGATTTCCTGGAAGCGAAAGGCGTTTGCATGCACAGTTTTATCCTGATGCGTCATGGCGCCGTTGTCGCCGAAGGCTATTGGCCTCCTTTTAATAAAGACCGGAAACAGCGCATGTATTCGGTCAGCAAGAGTTTTACTTCTGTCGCCATCGGCTTGATGATCACCGAAGGGAAACTGAAACTTGACGACAGGGTAGCGGATTTTTTCCCGGAAAGCCTGCCTGAAAACCCGCATCCTTTCATTCTTCAGGCCACGGTACGCGACCTCCTGATGATGTCAACCTTCAACCCGCGTTCGGCAGGCATGCGGTCAGGTCAAACCGGCGTATGGTCGTTTTTCAATTTAAGCGATACACTGCGTCCGCCGGGAGCCATATTTGCCTACGATACGGCGGGGACCAACACACTGGCCGCCATCATCGAAAAACAGACGGGTATGCCCTTCCTTGAGTATATGCGTCCCGGGGTATTGGAACCTATCGGCATTTCCAGTGATATCTATTGTATACAAAACGTTGACGGGCGTTCATGGAGCGGATCGGGTGTATTGTGTACCACCCGCGACCTTGCCCGTTTTGCCTTGTTTTGCATGAATCAGGGCGCATATGAAGGAAAGCAATTAGTCAGCAGGGATTACATGCGGGCTGCAACCTCCCGTCAGATAGAGAATGCTGTCGGCAGGAACGAATCCGAGATGAGGCACGGCTACGGATACCAGTTCTGGTGCCTGAAGGATGGAGGATTCGCCGGTTATGGCATGGGCGGACAGTTTATGTTCTGCCTTCCAAAACACGATATCATTCTCGTTACCACAGCCGATGTACAGTTGGATAGCGAAGGGCTGGGCGATATCCAGGATGCGCTCATGGCCTTGCTAACGCGCTTGGGGAACAGGATGGCCGATGATGCCGCCGTACAGAAAAAACTGTCTGCAAGGCTTGAATCATTGGCGATCCAGCTGCCCGAAGGCAAATTAAGTTCGCCGGTTGCCGCCCGTTACAGCGATAAGGATTTCAAAATGGAACCAAACCCCATGGGGCTTTCCAATGTACGGATCAGCTTCAAAACGAATGAAGTCGTGTTTAATTATAAAAACGAAACCGGCGCTTTCGCCATTCGGATTGGAGTGGGACATTACCTGTCGCAATCATTCCCCGAGCCATACAGCGGCAGGGTGTCAGGCGTGCGTGATACGTATTACGATACCATTGCCGGAGGAGCCTGGGTCGACGAAAACGTATTCAAATGTACCGTCAAGGCAGTGGATACATATTTAGGCACATTGAGGATGCAGCTCGTGTTTCGCGATGACATTCTGTGTGTCCAAATGGCAAAAGTTGCCGAGAATTTCTTCGACAAATATCAGGGTTTCGCCTGGGGACGCTGTTAGTATTCAAACTGTTTTACTTATTAACTTTTTTTCAATCCTATCTTCCTGCCGGCAAGGGCATAAAACAGGATAAACAGATAGCAGGGTATAAATATCCAGTAGGCTGTCTGGAAATTGGCGGCAGTAGCTATTTGATCTGCGGGTTTGAGCGCGTCAAGAAGGAATCCGAAAATAAGCGGTATGATAGCGCCGCCCACAATGGCGACAACCAGCAGGGATGCGCCGGATTTGGTGAATTTCCCAAGCCGGTCGATGGCTATTCCCCAGATGGCGCCCCACATGATAGAATGGGCAAAACCTAAACCTGCCAGGAAATAAATAGCGACATGCGCCGGAAGCGTGATTACTAAGAACGATGATAACAGGGCAATCAGCGAAAACAGGATCAGCGCCTTGTTTTGTGACATCCATTGCAATAAAAAGATGCCTAAGATATATCCTGCCACCAATCCGATAGGTACAAAAGCCGAATACCTGGCAGGCGATTCCAAACCGATTGATTTGGCAAAATCGATCACCGAAGCCATGGGCAGCGTTTCCACACCTACATAGATGAATAGTGTAACAGCGCCAAGAATGAGATGCGGAAATTGCCAGATAGAGGTTTTTTGATTGGCAGCCCGGACGTTTTCATTTTCCGCATCGTCTGCCGTTTCGCTTTCGCCCTGAGCCTTTATTTCCGGCAGGGAAACAAAAAACATCAGTATGGCAAACAGCGCAATGATGGCAGCCGCAATGCCGAATGGAATAGCAGCTTTAGCGAGTTCGGGTTGCTTGACATCAATGAACAGACTTAAAAAAATCGGCCCCAGATACCATGCGGATTTATTCATGATACCCATGGTGCACATCCTTTGCGCTGCCTTTTCAATAGGGCCGCAAATGGCGACGTAGGGATTGACGGTGGTTTGCAACAGGGTGTTTCCTATCCCGCCGATAAAGGATGCCAGCAGGAACATGTAAAATCCTGCCATGGACGAACCCATCCTTGCCGAAGGAATAAACAGCAGCATACCTGCACTCATGATAAAAAGCGCCAGGATGAGCGATTTCCTGTAGCCTATCTTTTTGATAAGCCATCCGGAGGGACCACCGAATAGCAGAAAAGCCGAAAATGTGGCTGTTAATACTAAATATGACATGCCTTTACTCAACGAAAAGGCGCCTTCGAGTATGGGTACCATGATACCATTGATACCTACTCCAAACCCGATCACGAAAAAAGCAACCCCGATGATTACTAACGGGAATAAAAATTTGTTTTTAGTCTGTGTCATAACTTTTTATTTAATTAATAATTAAGTAATATTTTTTACCTTCTATCAAGAGGCGTCAGCAGGTCTTCATTGGCTTCCGGATCGCCTTTTGCCGGTCCATACCAGACGCCACCGCCGAAAGTGACGACGAATATCATTTCCGGATCGCGCGGGTCGGGTATCACCCGATGTCCCCATTTGAAATTATATCCCCTGCTCCGGTTCCACGTTGCGGCGCCGTCTTCCGAATAATAGACCGATGCGTTGAAACCGCAGGCGTAATACCGGCTGTTGCGCGGGTCGAATGAAACGGCGTAGATATGCTGGTCATGTTCCATCACCTGTTTCCATGTTTTGCCGTCGTCGTCGGAGACGAATATCCCGCCTCCCGTATCGGAAGCAAATCTATCCGGCATTAATTTTCCCCAGGCCGATAATACGAGGCGTTTCGGGTATTTATCGGTAATGACAAGGCTTGTGGGCCCGTTACAACCGTCGGGTAGCGTCATCTTTGTCCATGATTCGGTGCCGTCGGACGATCGGTATATAGCGCCATCCCAGTCGTTTCCGATACTGCCGTCCGCGCTTCGCCGGCTGGTTATCAGGAACAGCGCTCCGTCGCTTTCCCTCCGTTCGATTCGCCAGGCAAAAGGCTCGGCGCCTTCTATACCGTTATTCTTCTGCGTCCAGGTTAACCCTCCATCGGTCGACTTGTAGACGCCTTTGCCGAATGCGCAGGCATACAATGTTCTCGCCTCTTTATTGCTTGTCGGGTCCAGCAGGATATGCGTCATGGCAGCCTGGCCGATGGATTCGCTCACGACTTGCCATGTAGCGCTTCCGTCATGGGTGAGCAGCACGCCGCCGTTATAGTTGTCGATGCCGGATCGGAACATCTTGGGAACAGGCAAATCATGAATTCCGCTCATCACAGCCCAGGCCCGTCCTTTTACTTCGGGATCGAAAACCATCCAGTAGGTTGTGTTTACCCAGCGCGGCGGGACGCCGTTATCATGGGTGGCGCTAAGCCATCCTTCCCCGCCATTTTTGCTCTCCATCAGCCCGATATCGGTCAATGCAAGGAAAATATGGTTTATGTCAAACGGGTCAAAAACAACGTCATAACCTGTCGTCACTTCTATCCCCCGCGTTGTCCAGCTGCCGTCGGGTAGCGGTCGGGTGTAAACGGCTTCCCATGACTTTCCGCCGTTTTCAGTTTTGACGGTACGGGCGTAATCCGTTCCGTAACAAACATTTGCATCTGTCGCCGATACAGTGAAACTGAACGGACTACCGCCCCAGCCCGAGCTGAAACGATCGCTTAGCCAGCAGCCATTGTAATTTGTCATGTTAACGCGCCCGTATTCCCTCCATGGAAGCGTCCATGTTTTTCCAAAATCCTCACTTTTGGCTACGCCAAAGCAAACGGTATCGGCATGAACCGCCAGACTACTGTACGAAACATACACCGTCGCAGGATGAAGTGCACTGGTTGCTATGGTCTTAAAATCTGCCGTTCTACGGTCGGATGCGCAAAAATTGAGTAGGCCTTCCTGACGGTTTTGCCACGATTTACCGCCGTCATCGGAAATAAAAATGCCTGAATCCGTGTCGGTGCGATTCAGGTATCCTTTTCCGGAAAGCGCATAGAGGATATATTTCCCGGCATCGGCGTCGTAACCGCCGGAGAAAAGATTGAATTTAACATTATTACCAGGCAAGCCGTAACTTTGCCATTGACCGTCGACACGCTGATCGACGCCGCCGTTCCAGGTGACATAAAGCGTCCGCCGGTCGAACGGCGACGACGGATCAATGAAAATATTCATAATAGGATACTCGAAATCCCGTTCTTTCTTCCATTCCTGTCCGCCGTCAACGCTCGTATATAGCGCCAGAGACTGGTTGATGCGAATGACGGCGTACATATGCTTCGATTGCGCCGGATCGATGGCCAGCGCCTGTATTGACCGCGATGTCGAATCTTTCAGGACTAACGATTCGCCTGCATGGTCGCCCCGCGAAACAACATACAGCGTTTCCGAAGGCTTCGGATAAAAAAGTTCCCATGTATGTCCCTTATCAGCGCTTTTGAACAGCGCATATGTCTGGGCATAAACTACATCCGGGTCAACGGGATCGAAAACGAAAAATCTTGCCATGTGGCTAAGGTTGAACATTCGCCACGACTCGCCGCCGTCATTGGTAACAAAAGAGCCGCCCATGTCGCAGGTAACGAACACGGTCTTGGGGTCGTGCGGACTGACAGCAGGGTTGAACTGTGCGCCTCCGCCTCCGGCGCCTGTATGGCTCCATTCGACGCGCCGTTCATTCGACCGGATGGATGTACGGGCGCCCGGACTGCACGAAAACATGCACATGATTACAGCAAAACATGCAATGACAGCATGTTGCTTTAAAACCGGTTTTTTCATAAACAGGAAATATTAGACTGAAGGAGCGGAGCCTGCCAAAGGAATTTCCTCTTTGATACCGGGTACGGGTCCGAACTGATACGTTTCGGGTCCCAGTTTCAGATTGGAAGCCATGACTTGATCCCATGTGACAAACTTGCCGGTATATGCCGCTTCGCGTCCCATGATAGCCATGAGTGTCGACTGTACGTGCTGTTCAACATCGTTGACCGGCGTCCCTGTGCGGATAGCCGTAACTAAGCGGATGTGTTCCTGAACAAACGGGTCGGGAACAGCCATCGACTGATCGGTATCTTCCTTTTTCGGATAGGGATATTCCCAGGCAACAGATCCGTCCAGGTTAAAAATCTTGTTACTGCAGTTGGTATAGCCTTTTGTACCGTAAACCATGATCACCCCCCACTGGTTATCGCATCCGTCGATCTGCCGCGAAGTACAATGAGCGCGATGCCCGTCTTCAAACAGATATTCGACGCTGATATGGTCATACATGTCGCCCGTGACGCGACGTTGCCTGCCGCCATTCGCTTCCGCTCTCACCGGACGTTTCCCGCCCAGGAACCACGACATCTGGTCTATCTCATGGATAAACTGCTCCACGATGAAATCGCCGGACGTCCAGCAGAAATTCACCCAGTTACGCAACATGTACTGCATGTCGTCCCAGTCTTTCTCACGCTTCCTGAACCATAATGCGGTACCCAGACGCGAAACATGCGCCGAGACAATTTCACCGATGGCGCCGCCGGCAACGCGCCGGTATGTTTCAATGCAATCCTTTTGCGAACGGCGAATCGTACCGCTTATCACCGACAGGTTCTTTTGCGCTGCCTGTTTTCCGAGCGCCAGCATCTGCCTGGCGCCTACCGGATCGACGGCGCACGGTTTTTCGATGAAACAGTCTTTCCCGGCCTTGAGGGCATATTCAAAATGCAACGGCCTGAAGACAGGCGGCGTACAGAGCATCACCACATCCACTCCGGAATCGATTACCTGCTTATAGGCGTCGAATCCCGTAAAACATTTATCATCGGGGATATTTTGTCCTTTTGCTTTTAAGGCTTCGCGACATATGTCCAATCTGTCTTTGAAGACATCGCCTATTGCCGTTATTTGCAAGCCGTTGCCTGCATCTAAAAAATTCAGGGCAGCGCCTGTTCCGCGTCCGCCGCATCCCACGAGGCCTGCTTTCAACGGTTTGCCGTCAGGGGCTTTATCCCTGATCTCTATAACTTCTACCTCTTTCAGTTTTTCCTCTTTCGGATTTGAGCCCGAGCATCCGCTCAAAATGGCTGGAACAGTCATTGTTCCCAGAACGCCAAATGCCGATTTCTTGAAAAACGACCGGCGCGTTGTTTTGTTCTTTTCCATGATATTCTACAATAATTTATAATGTTTATATTTTTATTCTTTATTGCCTGCAAATATACGATACTTGTTTTGAATTTGAAAATAAATTTTATAATGACATCCCCTTCTTTTGATAGTATTGGAAGAAGTTCTATCTTTGCACTTGTTTTATTTATAAAATGTAACCAGTATGAAAATGGATACTTTAATACCCATCTCACGCCGTATTTTTTTAAAGAAGGCGGCAATTGCTTCGTGTCTTGCGGCTTTCGGGATTCCGCCAAATCAGGAGGAAGATGCCAGAAGACGCTTCATTGCCTTACAGCAATCCGAATGGAAAGAAATCTTTACGGATTCAGGTCGCGGTGACTGGCGCGATAAATGGTTTCTCGACGGCGACCTTGCGAAAGTGGAAAACAGCCCTGAAGGCATGACTGTACACGCCGGCCCGACGGCGCAAAGCGAGGCCGACCATGCCGTGTTGTGGACAAAGGATATTTTCGAAGCAGATAATCTGAAAATTGAATACAATTTCACACGCATCGACAACTCATTAGTCAATGTTGGCACTGTCAACATTATCTACATCCTCGCGCAGGGAGGGAACGGGAAACCGCTGGATATTCTGGAATGGGCTAACGAACGCAGAGAACCCCACATGGCAAAATATTATAATTTTATGGATACCTACCACATCAGTTATTCGGTCAGTCAACCGCCATCCTCACCACCCGAATCGGATAAGTATATCCGCGGACGCCGTTATTCGGCTTCGGGATTGAACGGTACCGAACTGACGCCGGAATATATGAACGTGCCGCTTTTCGAACAGGGGGTAACCTATAAAATGACCTTTATCAAAGCAGGAAGTGAACTGTTCCTGCATGTCGAAGGCAATGGCCGGGATATGGTTTTCTATTTCGACGCCACAAAGTTCGCTCCGATCACCAAAGGCAGGATTGGACTCAGACAGATGTTTACCCGTGTATCCCGTTACTCGGATTTTAAAATAGCAATCAAGTAATGAACAGGACAGGTATCTTTTTAAGTCTATCCGCATTGAGTGCGGCAGTCGTATCGTGCGGCGAAAAACAGAAAATCCCCCAACAGCCCAATATTATCTACATCCTTGCCGATGATTTGGGATATGGCGAATTAGGGTGTTACGGGCAAAAAAAGATTGAGACGCCAAATATCGACCGGCTGGCAGCGAATGGGATGCGTTTTACTCAACATTATTCCGGATCGCCTGTGTCCGCTCCTACCCGATGTACTGTTTTCACCGGCTTACACACCGGCCATGCGTATATCCGTACAAACGACCAGGTGGACGAAAGAGGATACGGCGTGCAGGATTATGCCGTCATGCTCGCCGACTCATCCTTTGAGGGACAGCGCCCGATGCCTGCAAACACGATCACCTTTCCGCAACTGCTGCAAAATGCGGGATACACAACCGGTATCGTCGGCAAATGGGGATTGGGTTACCCCGGCTCGGAAAGTACGCCTAACAGGATGGGGTTCGATTTCTTCTATGGCTATAACTGTCAGGGCTGGGCGCATACGTATTACCCGCCATTCCTGAATCGTAACGAACAGCGCGAATATCTGCCCAACGAACTGATACCGCCACACAGTTCGCCACTCGATGAAGGCGCAGACCCATACGACGAAAAAAGTTATGCAAAATATACGCAGCAGGTTTACAGTCCCGACCTGATGTATGACGAAATCATCCAATTTGTGGAAGAAAATAAAGACAGGCCTTTCTTCCTTGCCTGGACAACTACATTGCCTCATGTGGCGTTACAGGCGCCTGAACGCTGGGTGAACTATTACCGCGAAAAGTTTGGCGACGAAGAGCCGTATACCGGTTCCGGTTATTTCCCTTGCCGATACCCTCGTGCCACCTACGCCGCCATGATCAGTTATTTGGATGAACAGATAGGCGGATTAGTGGCTAAACTGAAAGAATCAGGTATCTATGAAAATACCATCATCATGTTTACCAGTGACAACGGCCCCGCATGGAACGCCGGAGCCGACCCTGACTGGTTTGACAGCGCGCAACCCTTCAATGGCGGACGGGGATGGGGCAAAGGATCCGTTCATGAAGGAGGCATCCGTGTCCCGCTGACTGTTACATGGGAGGGCGTTATAAAACCTGATACACAAAGCGACCACATCAGCGCCACATGGGATGTCATGGCTACGATCTGTGAAATAGCAAATATGAATGCCCCCGAGAACGACGGAATCAGTTTTGTACCCGAGCTCTTGGGTAAAAAGCAAAAGGCACATGAGTACCTTTACTGGGAATATCCTGATGAAAAAGGCGAGAAAGCGGTTCGTATGGGAAAATGGAAGAGTGTGATTCTTGATTTTCGTAAAAACGGCGACACCAATTTGATGCTGTTCGACCTCGAAGCCGATCCGCAGGAGCAAAACGACATAGCCTCCCGGCATCCGGATATCGTCCAAACCATGCGTAAAGTCATGTCTGAAGCGCATGTGGAACCGCCGCTTAAACAACAATCCTTCGAAGGAGTTCTTATCCATTAAAAACGGAAGCGCGGGGCAGCTACCCCGCGCTTCCGTTTTTATTACAGGTTCGTCAGTTTCAGGTTTCTGAACTGTATCGGTCCGCCTTCACTCTGCAATCCGATATGTCCTTCTTTTACTTTGTTTGTTCCCTGATTCTGAAAAACGCCGTTGATATAGACTGTGATCTTACCGTCCTTCACCTCGATCTTCGCCTTATTCCATTCCCCGATTGGTTTTTCATTGGACGGTTCGCGTTTTTTGATGACCGGAAAGTTCGGTCGTCCGCTTGCCGGCGCTACATATTCTACCATATCGGAGCCTCCGAGAAGCACAAAATCGCCTGCATTGCCGGCTTGTAACTGACACTCTATACCATTCGGAAACGGATTACCCGGCTTGACTTCCGCTATCGTCAGGAATATACCGCTGTTGGTGCCTTTATCAATCCAGCTCCACTCCAGTTCGAGCGTATAATCCTTATATTTTTTTGCCGTATACATATACCCGAATGGGTTTCCATGTACCACGATCACTCCATCCTGCACAGAATAAACACTCTCGGCAGGCGCCTTGTCACCGTCCACAACAAATTTCCAGTTGGACAGGTCTTTTCCGTTAAACAATTCTTCTGTTTGTGCAGATACGCCACAAACGAAGCATAGCATCAAAGCTATCATCCAAAATACATTTTTTTTCATAAGATATAATATTAAGTAAATAAAACACGATAAAAGCCTTTGTCGATAAATATTTTTTAATTCGTAATTTGTAATTAGTAATTGAAATTGCTTGGAAATTTCTAATTTCCAAGCAATTTCCTGTATCGTATCCGTTTCGGTTCGGCATATCCCTTTTGTTTCTTTTTATAGTCTACATATTCGGAGTAGGCTCCTTCATAGTAGGCTACTTCGGAGTTTCCCTCGAATGAAAGGATATGCGTACAGATACGGTCGAGGAACCAGCGGTCGTGCGATATGACGACCGCACATCCGGCAAAGCTCTCCAATCCCTCTTCAAGCGCCCGCAGTGTATTCACATCAATATCGTTGGTCGGTTCGTCGAGCAGCAGCACATTGGCTTCAGCTTTCAGCGTGATGGCTAAATGCAGTCGGTTCTTTTCGCCGCCCGACAACACGCTGCAGAGTTTTTCCTGGTCGGCTCCGGTAAAGTTAAACCGTGAAAGATAGGCGCGTGCATTGATCTCCTTACCTCCAACGCGGATAAACTCGCTGCCCTGCGAGATAACCTGATAAACGGTTTTACCGGGGTCGATGTCGCGGTGCGTCTGGTCGGCATATCCGATCCTGACGGTTTCGCCGACTTCAAAGGCGCCCCTGTCAATGGCTTCCATGCCCATAATCATTTTAAAAAGCGTTGTTTTTCCCGCTCCGTTCGGGCCGATCACACCGACGATGCCATTGGGCGGCAGCATGAAATTCAGGTCGTCGAAAAGCAGCCTGTCGCCAAATGCTTTCGCAACATGCACCGCTTCTATTACCTTATTACCCAGGCGAGGGCCGTTCGGCACAAATATTTCTAATTTGGCTTCCCGCTCTTTCTGGTCTTCGTTCAACAAGGACTCGTAGGAGTTCAGGCGCGCCTTTCCTTTTGCATGTCGCGCTTTGGGTGCCATCCGGATCCATTCCAATTCGCGTTCGAGCGTTTTACGGCGTTTGCTCACCTGTTTTTCTTCCTGTGCCATCCGCTGTGTTTTCTGGTCTAACCATGAAGAATAATTACCTCTCCAGGGAATACCTTCCCCCCGATCCAGTTCGAGAATCCATCCCGCCACATGATCGAGGAAATAGCGGTCGTGGGTGATGCAAATCACCGTGCCGGCATATTGTTGCAGGTGCTGTTCGAGCCAGTCGATCGATTCGGCGTCCAAATGGTTTGTCGGCTCGTCGAGCAGCAAAATATCCGGTTGCTGCAATAACAGTCGGCATAACGCCACCCGGCGGCGTTCACCACCCGAAAGCGTATCCACGATTTGCTCTTCCGGCGGACAGCGAAGCGCATCCATAGCACGTTCCAGTTTGCTGTCCAAGTTCCACGCATCCAAAGCGTCGATTTTATCCTGTAGCCCGGCCTGGCGGTTCATCAGTGCATCCATCCTGTCAGGGTCGTCCAGGACCTCCGGATCGCCGAAGCGTTCGTTAACTTCCTCAAATTCTTTCAAAAGGTTGACCGTTTCCTGTACGCCCTCCTGCACAATCTCCTTAACAGTCTTTCCGGCTGTCAGTTGCGGGTCCTGATCTAAATAACCGACCGAATAGCCGGGTGAAAAAACGACTTGTCCCTGATAATCTTTTTCCTGACCGGCAATAATCTTCAGTAATGTTGATTTTCCGGAACCGTTCAAACCGATGATACCTATCTTAGCGCCATAAAAAAAGGATAAGTAGATGTTCTTCAACACTTGTTTTTGCGGCGGGAAAACCTTACTGACCCCCACCATTGAGAAAATTATTTTTTTATCGTCTGCCATAGTTTATACAATTACAAAAAATCGCGTAAAGATAGGGAAAATAATTGAAATCTGAAAATTGACAGTTGAAAATTATTTTGTTATTCTCTGTAAAAGTAGTTGCTTTTTGCTATTATTTGTGGCTGTAACTATAAAATAAAGCACACTTTCAGCCAGCAATAAATATTTTTTTTGGCTGTATCATATATATTTTATATATTTGCAGCCAGAAATAAATTTATACAATGATGATTGGACGTAAAGAAGAACAAGCAGAATTGCAACAGATTATGGAAAGCAAACAATCGGAATTTGTTGCCGTTTACGGAAGACGAAGAGTGGGTAAAACATTCTTAATCAGAGAATTTTTTAAAAATAAGTTTGCATTTTATCATACAGGCATTGCCAATTCCGATATAACAGTGCAGTTGGATTCATTTTCAAAATCGCTCAATGATTTCAGCAAAATTTCGTTTCCAAAGTGCAAGACCTGGTTTGAAGCGTATGAAAATTTAGTGTATTTGCTTAAACATTCAAGAATAAGAGGCAAAAAAGTTGTTTTTATCGACGAAATGCCCTGGATGGACACGCACAAATCAAAATTCGTATCGGCATTAGAATGGTTCTGGAATTCTTTTGCTTCTGCTCAAAAAGATATCATTCTGATAGTTTGCGGTTCGGCATCCTCGTGGATTATGAACAAAATAATCAAAAATCATGGAGGTTTGCACAATCGCATAACGCAACAAATCTATTTAAAACCCTTCAGCCTAATGGAATGTGAGCAATTGTTTGCTGAAAACGGAATATCTCTAAATCGCCACCAAATTTTAGAAAGTTATATGGTTTTCGGTGGTATTCCTTACTATTTGTCGTTGTTTCAAAAACGTTTTGGCCTTTCTCAGAATGTTGATAATCTTTGCTTTAAAAAAAATGGAAAATTAGCCGATGAATTTAATAACTTATACGCTTCGCTGTTCAGGCATTACGACAGGCACATTGCCATAGTAAAAACGCTGAGTACGAAGTCAAAAGGATTGTCGCGTGAAGAAATAATGAAAACTGCAAAAATCTCGGACGGCGGCGGATTAACCCGCACGCTTGAGGAACTGGAGACAAGCGGATTTATCAGGCGTTACAATTCGTTTGAGAAGAGAGAAAAAAATGCAATTTACCAGCTGGTTGATTTTTTTACGTTGTTTTATTTCAATTTTATGTACAGCAAACTTGAAAACGATGAGCATTTTTGGACAAATTTTATTGAGAATGCCCGTCACCGTGCGTGGAGTGGCTATGGTTTTGAACAGGTTTGCCTCGCTCACTTACCACAAATCAAGCATAAGTTAAGCATTGGGGGCGTTCTGACAAGAACTGCCTCATGGCGTAGCAGCGACAAAGAAAATGCCGCGCAAATCGACTTGCTGATAGAGCGAAATGATAAGGTAATCAATCTTTGTGAGATGAAATTCACCTCGGAAGAATTTGTAATTGACAAAAATTACGATGAAATTTTACGAAATAAACGGGGCGCTTTCCGCACACAAACCAAAACAAAAAATGCAATACATATTACATTAATAACATCATACGGAGTAAAGCACAACGAATATTGGGGTAATATCCAAAGCGAAGTTACAATGGTTGACTTATTTGCATTTTGATTTATTAATTGTACATTTGTACCGTTTCGTAATTAGTAATTCGTAATTTGTAATTAAAAAAAAGTATGTCGAACATTGAACTCATTCTCATTCTGGTTGGCAGTATCGGATTGCTGTTGTTTATGGTATTGAAACTCAAGATACAGGCTTTTCTGGCGCTGTTGGTCACATCGGTTTTCCTTGGGTTTGCGACGGGTATGCCAATGGCGTCGATAATCAAAAGCATTTCCGATGGTATGGGGTCTACGCTCGGATTTGTAGCCACAGTCGTTGGTATCGGAGCAATTTTCGGGCAAATGCTCGAATCGTCGGGCGGCGCCGAATCGCTTGCTTATTACCTGACCAAACGATTCGGCAAGGAAAATGCGCCCTATGCATTGGTTATCACCGGCTTCCTTGTAGCCATTCCGATCTTCCTCGATGTTGGATTCATCATTCTTGTACCTGTCCTTTTCGCTTTGGCTAAGGGCAGTGGGAAATCGCTTCTTTACTTTGCCATTCCCTTGCTTGCAGGTTTAGCAGTTACACATGCTTTTGTGCCGCCTACGCCCGGCCCCGTGGCGACAGCCGAAATCATCGGCGCCGACCTGGGCTGGGTCGTACTTTTCGGATTCATCATCGGTATCCCTGTCGCTTTGCTGGCAGGGCCTTTTTTCGGGAAATATATCAGCCGTAAAATACACATAGAAGTTCCGAATACGTTTGAAATGCAGGATAACAAGACATTAAACGACCTGCCGCCTTTCAGTCAGGTGATAACCATCATAGCCGTACCGATGTTATTGATCCTTTGCAATACCGCTTCGGGTGTGTGGGCGGATGCGCATGGCATGAAAGACAATTTCTGGATTCAACTTCTTGCTTTCATCGGTCATCCGTTTATTGCCCTGATCATTGCTACTTTCTTAGCCATTTACTTCATGGGTATCAGGCGCGGATTCAAAAAAGATGCTATCCTGCAATTAAGTACAAAAGCGCTGGCTCCGGCAGGATTGATCATTCTCATCACCGGCGCCGGCGGCGTTTTCAAACAGCTGCTTGTCGACAGTGGCATTGGCGTGCAATTAGCCCAAAGCATGGCAGGCTCTGCAATGCCTCCCATCGTGCTGGCTTATATCCTTGCTTTGCTCATTCGCGTGTCGCAAGGTTCGGCTACGGTAGCCATGATCACTTCAGCCGGGATCGTCTCTCCACTGCTGATGTCGCTTTCACTGTCCGAACCGCATAAAGCGCTTGTTGTGATTGCCATTGCAGCAGGAGCGACGACAGCATCTCATGTCAACGACAGCGGTTTCTGGCTCGTGGGAAAATACCTCGGCATGACCGAAAAACAAACCCTGCAATCATGGACCGTCATGGAAACCATTATATCCGTCGCCGGCTTCGGACTGGCGCTACTGATAAGCGTGTTCCTGTAGGGGTAAGTCATGCCTTACCTCTGTTAAAAATCAAAAAACTGTCTGGCATTGTAGTAGCTGATATTTTCAACCATCCGTCCGATGAATTCGAGTTCGGAAGCAGGCAACTGTCCGCTTTCGACATCATTTCCGAGCAGGTTGCACAGCGTACGGCGGAAATATTCATGGCGCGGATACGACAGGAAGCTGCGTGAATCGGTCAACATGCCAACGAATCGGCTTAACAGGCCAAGCATGGATAAAGCATTCATTTGTTTTTCCATACCGTCTTTCTGATCAAGGAACCACCATCCCGATCCGAACTGCATTTTGCCGGCTACCGACCCGTCCTGAAAATTACCGATCATGGTTGCAATCATTTCATTGGCGCAGGGATTCAGATTATATATAATCGTTTTGGCAAGCTTGCCCGAGCTGTTCAGTCTGTCAAAATATTTCGACATCGCTTTGGATGTATTAAACTCGCCGATGGAATCGAAACCCGTATCTGCACCTGCTTGCTTGAACATAAGCGTGTTGTTGTTGCGGATTGCACCGTAATGGAATTGTTGCGTCCAGTCTGTTTCCGCATCCATTTCGCCAAAAACAATCATCATGGCCGATTTGAATTTCAGTATTTCATCGTATGTAAGCGCCGTTCCGCCGTATACTTTATTGAAGATATTTTTGATTTCTGCGCCGGTATAATCTTCGGCATAAAACTCTTCTATCCCGTGGTCGGAAAGTTTGCATCCCTGTTCCTCGAAGAACTGATGCCGTTTGCGCAGGGCTTCAAGTACATCGTCAAAGGTGGAAATGGTCACGCCGCTTACTTCCGACAGTTTTTCGATGTATGCGCGGAAGTTATCGGGCGATTCGACCGCCATCGCCTTATCGGGACGCCACGTTGGAAGCATCCTGATCTCGAAACCGCTTTCGCGGGTACGGATATGGTGTTCGAGCGAATCGACAGGGTCGTCGGTAGTACAAACCGTCTCTACCCTGTATCGACGCATCAGACCGCGTGCCGAAAAGCCGGGTTGCGTTAATTTTTCATTACATTCGTCATAGATTTCATTAGCCGTTTTTGGATTTAACAACTTGTTGATTCCGAAAGCTGTTTTCAGCTCCAAATGCGTCCAGTGATAAAGCGGGTTTCTCATGGTATAAGGAACGGTCTCCGCCCATTTTTCAAACTTTTCCCGGTCAGAGGCACCTCCGGTGATGAAATGTTCGTCTATCCCGTTCGTACGCATGGCGCGCCACTTGTAATGGTCGCCGCCAAGCCAAATTTCAGTCAGGGATTGAAACTGATGGTCATCAGCCACCATTTTGGGAACGAGGTGGCAATGATAGTCGATTATCGGCATTTTAGCCGCATGATTGTGATACAATTCCTCTGCCGTCCCTGTTTCAAGCAGGAAATTTTCGTCCATAAAATTCTTCATATTCATATTTTATTTTAAAAAAACTGTAAAGAAACGAATTATTTTCAAAAAATGAACTATTTTTGCAGCATTAATTTTAAAAGCGAAAATGATGAAGTACTTATCTAATTTATTGGGAATATTACTTATAATAGTATTCCTTACATCATGCGGAAGCGTTCCGTTAACAGGAAGAAGACAAATATTATTGGTATCCGATTCGGAAATATTGTCTGCAAGCCTCACGCAATATGATGCTTACATGAAAACTGCGGTTAAGTCGACCGATCGAACCAAATCAGCCATGGTGGAGCGTGTAGGGAAAAATATCGCAGCGGCTACCGAAAACTATCTGAAACAAAATGGCATGGAAAGTGAAATTAACAACTTCCGATGGGAGTTCAACACGATCAAAGATGAATCGGTCAACGCTTTCTGTATGCCGGGAGGTAAAATCGTGGTTTTCGAAGGTTTGCTGCCATTGGTTTCAACCGAAGACGAATTGGCGGTGGTGATTGGGCACGAAGTGGCTCATGCTGTTGCGAAACACAGCAATGAACGAATGAGTCAGGAAGTGTTAGCCCAGGTTGGCGCCTCTGTTGTGGATATGGCATTAAGTCAAAGAACGGCAGTTGTAAAAGAGATAGGCAGTACTGTTTTCGGGCTTGGCGCACAACTTGGCGTTATGCTTCCCTACTCCCGGCAACATGAGTATGAAGCCGACTATCTGGGACTTGTTTTTATGACCTTAGCCGGATATAATCCGAGCAGCGCGATGACATTCTGGAAAAAAATGTCGGCCCTGTCCGGTAATAGCGATGGTTCTGATTTCCTGAGCACGCACCCCAGCGACAGCAAACGGATTGCAGAAATTCAACGCCGTCTGCCCGAAATGGAGAAATATAAAAGGAGATAGTATAGATACCTTAAATAATATAATCATTAATTATATATTCGTATTAACCTTTAATTTTTTTTAGCCTATGGAAAAATAAATGAATAAAACGGATTGTACAAGTCGCGTTTAGTTGACTGTACAAGTAAAAAAAATATGTGTAAAAATAATACGGTACACCTTTTGGTGCACCATTTTTGTTAATTAAAATTTAACCTAAAAATGTATGAATAATTATTTTCTAAAAACAATGATGACGACATGTTTGTTGTTCCTTTTTTCAGGAATAATACAACTGTTTGCAAATGATGAGATGTCTGTTGCACAGCAACGAATTACGGTGACAGGTACTGTAACCGACAAGGGAGAACCTTTACCCGGCGTTACCATTCTACTTAAAAACACTACGAATGGAACCACGACCGACGGAGACGGGAAATATTCCATTACGGTACCCGGCGAAAATGCGGTTTTAACATTTTCGTTTATCGGTTATATTACGCAGGAGATACAGGTGGGCACAAAGCGTACTATTGATGTCACGCTGGCGGAAGACGCCCAAACGCTCGAAGAAGTAGTAGTGGTAGGGTACGGTGTCCAGCGAAAGAGCGTGATGACAGCCGCCATCAGTTCGGTCAATATGTCAACCGTGCGTCCGGTGGCAACGCAGCGCGTCGACCAGATGTTGCAGGGACGGGCCGCCGGTGTAATGGTATTAAATACCGACGGTTCGCCGGGTGGTAATACCACCATCCGAATCAGGGGTATGAACTCCATTCAGGGCGGTAACAACGCTTTGATAGTAGTTGACGGATTCCAGGGAGGCGACCTCACCGCAATTAATCCCAACGACATCGCATCCATCGAAATTCTGAAAGACGCATCGGCAACCGCTATTTACGGCGCGCAGGGAGCAAACGGCGTCGTCCTGATCACCACCAAACGGGGTACAACCGATAAACCCGTTGTCAATTATTCTTCCGAAGTCGGTTTTGCAAACCTGCTGATGGGCGGTGTCAAACTGATGAATGCGGCAGATTATGCAAGGGATCAGAATATGTATGAAATGGCCAGGAATTTTGAAAATGTTCCGATTCCTATTTTTTCGGACGCAGAAATAGCCGAATTTGAAAGAACAGGCGGCACCAACTGGATTGATGAAGTATATCGGACAGGCGTTACACAAAACCACAGGATTTCAATGAGTGGCAGGTCTTCACGTGTGAATTATTATGCATCCGGCTCTATTTTCGACCAGGAGGGAATTTTGATTAATTCAGGGTATAAAAGATATTCGCTGAGAACCAATATGCTTGCTGATGTCACTGACTGGCTGAAGTTTGATTTAAACTGGGACTTGTCGCAACAAAATAAATACGGTGCACAATTTGGAAGCCAGTTAGACTGGCCCGGTAACCCGATTATGGGTGCATTTGCTTTCGCACCCACGATACCTGTTTATGATGAAAACGGTAATTATTCAAAATCAAGCAACAGGTATGGCAATCCCACTCTCTGGAATCCCGTCGCAAGCGCAAAGGAACCGCTCAACGAAACCGAATCCACAACAAATAATATTAACCTGTATCTGAATTTTCAACTGGCAAAAGGACTGACATTACGTGCTGGTGCAGGGTTCAGCATATCGGATTATAACGCAAAACAGTTTTTCAACAACTATACTTTCACCGGAAGTCAGAACAACGGTTCGGCTTATGCCTACTACTCGAAAGGCAAGAGCATCCAGAGCTCCAATGTCCTGACCTATATAAACGACTGGGGAGATCATCACTTGAATGCTGTTGTGGTTGGCGAATATAAAAATAACAATTCGTTTTCATTTCAAGCCAACAACAGCAATTTTACCATTCAGGAAACAAGCGTTTACGGACTTAGCGGAGCAAATATTCAAAGAACGTCCTCAGGATACAGTGAAAGGAAAATCCTGTCAGGTGTAACAAGAATAAATTATGCATTTGCAGATAAATATATTATCACAGCAAGTTACCGCGCCGATGGATCGTCGGTGTTCGGCGCCAACAATAAATGGGCCTATTTCCCCTCTGTATCTGTGGGATGGAGGCTTACGCAGGAATCATTCATGAGTAATGTTGACTTTTTAACGAATGCGATGATCAGGGCCAGTTGGGGTAAGACAGGTAATCAGGCTATTTCTACCTACCAGACGCTGGCGCGAATCAGCTACATGAATGTGTATCCCTGGGACGGAGGCAACAGTGCCAATCTGGGGTATTACATTTCATCCGCCTCCAATCCGAACCTGAAATGGGAAACCACCACGCAGAAAAATATCGGTATTGACCTTGCACTTTTCCGCAACAGGTTGAGGGTTACCGTCGAATATTACGACAAAGTGACCGACGACCTGCTGATGAGCAGGGAATTACCAAGAACAACCGGCCTGAACAGCATCATTGACAATGTAGGCTCCATGGGTAATAAGGGATGGGAGTTTTCTGTTGACGGAGATATGGATTTCGGCCAATTAAGCTGGACTACGGGAGTCAGTTTGACCGCTTCCAAAACCACTGTGCTGGATTTGGGCGAAAGTGAATTCCTCTCTTATGCCGCAGGCGGATCGGGACAATCTGTAAATATTCCGATCATGTTTTTGAGAACAGGTAAGCCATTCGGTCAGATTGAGGGTTTCGGTTATGAAGGGACATGGAAAACAGGTGAAGAAGAACAAGCCGGCAGATACGGTCAGATGCCCGGCGACCCGCGATATACCGATGTTAATAATGATGGCAGGATAGACTATGATAATGACTGCATGGTTATAGGAAATGCATTGCCCAAATTTATTTATGGATGGAACAACCAGTTTAGGTTTAAAAACTGGGATCTAACCTTTTTACTGCAGGGAACGTACGGGAACGACTTGTTTAATGTCGCCAGCATCGGTCGGGATGGAACAAGGGAAGGATACAGCGTAAAAAAACTGAAAAGATGGACGTTCGAAAATCAAAACACCAGTGTTCCGGCAGTACATACCGATCAATACCGGCACGACTATCGGGAGGCATGGAACGCGGCGCATCCTGATAATCAACTTATCAGCACCATTACTTTCCCGACATCCGGAGGTAATGCTACTTCGAGATGGATTGAGGACGCTTCCTACCTCCGGCTGAAAAACCTGACGGTGGCATACAACCTGCCTTTCAAAAAGCATATAAGCAACCTGAGAATATATGCGAGCGGAACGAACTTGCTTACATTTACAAAATATTCGGGCTTCGACCCCGAAGTAAGTTCCTATACTGGCAATGACGCACAATTCGGAACGGATTACAACAGTTATCCCGTGTCGAGGTACTATAATTTTGGAGTAGAAATCACATTTTAATAATTGAAATCATGAAGAAAGAATATATTCTAAACAGACCGGCGATTATCCTGTTGGCGGTTCTTACATTCATTACATCATGCGACCTGTTCAATTTGGACGAAAAACCGAAGAGCTTCATTGCGCCTGAAAATTATTACAATACACCTGCGCAAATTGAATCTATTTTGGCTGGAGCAATGAGACGCACTTTTGCGGATTGGTCTGGTTATTCATACAATCCGGCATTTCACAGACATACAGACCAGACCGGCGGTAATCTGATTATTACCATGAACTATGCTTCGGCCATCTGGACGCTACACTGGGCTAATATTAAAGACCTTAATTTTGCCATCATAGCGTTAAATGATGGCCAGGTGTCAGGAGCGAACCAGGAAGTGGAAAACCAGCTGATGGGTCAGTTGAAGTTTCTCCGTGCATGGAACTATTTCCAGTTGGTGCGACACTGGGGTGGCGTGCCATTACTGACGGATGAAACCGAAGATTATTTTGTAGTGTTACCTCCCCGTGCAAGTGTTGCCGAAGTCTATGATTTGATAGTCAAAGATTTTACGGAAGCAGTTCAAAAACTGCCTGCCGACTGGGGGTCTTTGACTGGACGTCCTGCAAAAGACGCTGCAAGGGGATTGCTGGCTAAAGCGTATCTTACAATGGCTACAGCGCCGCTCAACGATGCAAGTAATTATGCGAAAGCCGCTGCCATGGCAAAAGAAGTGATGGATGCAGGCAAATACAGGCTGGTAGAGGATTTGACAGAAGTTTTCAGTATGGAAACCAAATACGGGCCTGAAATGATGTGGAGTTTTAACGCGAACGACAATGCCCGTTCTACCGACCCGAGAATCTGGTCTGATATGAACGGATGGGGCGATTATGGCGTAGCCTCCTTTTGGGTGGATTCAGTTTATCCCGAACAGCCGCGCAAATACGAATATCTTGAATTATACAACAGAGATGGCGAACGCTTCAACGATTTGGGACAGGGCGTCGGCATCAATAAATTTTTGTACGATACATGGGAAAATTTCGACCGCGGCGTTACGACCATCAACATACCCATTTTACGTTATGCAGATGTGCTTCTGATTTTCGCAGAAGCAGAAAATATGTCGAAAGGCGGACCTACGCAGGAAGCCGTAAATGCTATTAATCAGGTAATAAACCGCGCAAACGGCTATGAACCAAACCCTGCTTATCCGCTATTGACTACGAGTATGTCCCGTGATGAATTCGACAAAGCCGTCATCAATGAGCGCAGTTATGAACTTTGCTTTGAATACGACCGCTGGTGCGACATGGTGAGAAAGCGTATTATTCCGGAAGTAGTGAGGGAACATCTCCTTGTTAATTTTTCGGAAAAAATTTATCTGTTTCCAATCCCTGAAGTTGAAACCAGATTAAATCCGAATATGGAGCAAAATCCCGGTTATTAGTATTATGAAGGCTGCAATCAGGTTGTGCGTAATAATAACGTACTGCCTGATTGCAAGCCTTACATATCTAATATCTATGAACAGGAGAGATTTTCTTTTGAACACAGCGGGAATGGGTGTTGCAAGCCCGTTGGGAGCAACTGCATTACCAAGCTTATATGATAGTCCCCATGAGCCGATGAAAAATACGGTAACCATCAAGGGGGCTGTCGTTTGTAACAGGACAACGGAAAAAAACCAGTGGCACCAGTGTTGCGATAGTGTAAACATTAAGCATTGCTATTGTTATAATCCGATCCGTTGCACAACAGTTGCTGAAATGGGAATTTCTGAAGAGCAGTATTGCAATAGCGGCGATCATACGCCCGTCGTCTTTGCGGTCGAAGGGACACGCGAGATCGAATCGGAGCTTGCAAAACTTGTTGACACGTATTTTCCGACTGGTGGCATGAGCGCCGATCAGGCGCAGACTTTTCTCGATGCTTATGGCGCAAGGATGAAATATACCCTCACAGGCGATTACAGGCTTTTGCGGGATGTTCACAATGCCGTCGAACGTTCTTCGCTGTTCATGACCCTGACTGGCAGGCCTTACAGGAAGAATGGCAAGTTGTTTTTTGAATTATCCGATTTTATCAACCCCGGACAGGAGACCGCAGAAATACCGAAATTTCCCTCACGGATGACGGAACCCGATAAACCCTTCACGCCTGTCGCCGATGAGCCGTTAATATTGAATATAGCAGAGGGAATGACGCTAAAATGCGTTTGTATTCCATCAGGGTCTTTTTTGCAGGGATCGGCTTTTTATGAACGTCGCTATCAGGACGAATATCCGCATAAAGTGACTTTGACAAGTTCCTATTTTATGTCAGAGGTACCCGTTACCCAGGAAATGTTTGAGGCAGTCATGGGATTCAACCCCAGCGTCAATACCGGACAACAATTTCCTGTGGAGAATGTACATTACCGTGATATCCTCCGCTTTCTTGAAATCATTTCCGGACGAAACGGGAGAGATGTCTGCCTGCCGACCGATGCCCAATGGGAATACGCTGCAAGAGTGGGAACATCGAATCCCTGCCTTGTCACAAAATACCACAATCAGGTGTCGGATAATTTGAAATCTTTCACAAGTAATGCACCCGATGCAAAAGAATTGCGTGAACCTAAGCCTGTCAAGAGCCATGCGCCAAATGCCTGGGGTCTCTACGATATGTTTGGTCATGGATGGCACATCATGAGTGACTATAAGGATGTAAATCCGCGTGTCGGGACAGTCGACCCTCAAGGACCTCCATTGGGAACAAAAACCATCCAGACTAACCGTTTTGGACCCATGCACCGTACTAAGGGCGGTTTTTATTACAACATTGCCCGTCCGCCCATGCACGGCGCCGCCGGAGAAGACGGCACATTATGGGAGAGTGGCGCTGTAATTTTCCGCGTTGTAGTCAAAAGGTGATTACATGATTGAAAAAAATGAAGAAACAAATATGAAAAAGTATGTCAAGTTACTCCTTTCCGGGCTGTTGGCGCCTGGTTTACTGTGTATGGTTTTATATGCCTGTACATCAAAAGACCGTATCGTGACCATGAGCGGTTCCTTACTGTGCGAGACGGCGGTGGTTCCCGCTATTTATATGGACCAACCCGGCAATACGCACCATGAATATGTTTTTTATGCTGTCAAAGGCGCCGGTTATGTTGATAAAACGGATTTCAGATTGCGGTTCAACGATCGGCTCTCCGTAAGATGCAAATACATTCCAGCAGGCAGTTTCTTCATGGGATCGCCTTTTTATCAGGCGCCGCGCTATCAGGATGAATACCCACACAAGGTAACACTTACCAAGTCGTTCTACATGACAGAAGTCCCGATCACGCAAGCCATGTGGATCGCAGTCATGGGATCGCTTCCCGTACCGCCGCCTGCAGAGTGGGGCCTCCCATTCACCGACCGCGTCGAGGAGGGCGACAACAAGGCTGTAGAGTTCGCCAATTGGAGTGAAATACAGGAGTTTTGTAAACGGCTGTCCCATCTCAACCTTGTCTCGGTACGGCTGCCAACGGCTGCCGAATGGGAATATGCTGCACGTGCCGGTTCGTCTTCTCCTCCTTTTGCTGCAAAATATACACCGACGGCAGTCGGTTATAATGGCATAGCCAAAGCTAAGAGCGGCGACGTCAGACAGGGCGAACCCAATCCGTACGGACTCTACGATATGCTGAGCAACGGCTGGCACACAGTACTTGATTACAAGAATGACAATACCCGCCATGAACAAACCAATCCGACCGGTATAAAGGAACCCTGGCAAGCCAATACTTTTCATTCTTTGATGCACCAGTCCAAGGGCGGTTACCACTATGCGCTTAACCAACCCAACATGCACGGCGCAAACGGCGAAGACGGCGGTTTATGGGAAGGCGGTTCAGTCATTTTTCGCGTAATTATCGAATACGCCGACAGTATCAGCTACAAGTGATACATGATACATTAAATTATATTTTATTAAAATAAAACTACAATGAAGAAACAGATTATTATGAATATTGCTATTATAGCAACATTATTATGGGGAAGCGCGGTAAAAGCGCAGACAGGAGCGCTTGACAGCGGCTCATCAAATGCAGAATCGTTTGATTTGAAAGTATGGGCTGTGCAGGCAGAGCAGAAAGTCAGACCGGATGACCGACCTGAAAACAACAACCTTGTCTGGTCGGACAGCGATAAAAAAATTACAATCGCAGGCGCCGGAAACGAACATGTGCCTTTTCAGGTTGTTATTTCAACCAATATAAGCGGATCGCCGCGTCACATAAAAACACCCGACGGCTTTTTCATTGAGATATCCGACCTTGCTTCTGCAACAGGCGGAAAGATCAGCAAAGAAAACATCAGGTTTTATCTTGAGCATTATATCGTCATATCTGCCGTTTCAAGCCCCGTTGGCGCTACCGGCTATTGGCCTGATGCACTGGCGCCGATACAGGTTCCTTTCGGGATGGGCGCCCAGTATGATGTGGTAAAGAACCGTCCGGTTTGGGTTGACATCATCGTTCCAAAAGACGCCAAAGGCGGCAAATACACAGGCGCCATTACCGTTACGCAGCATGAGAAAATAATTGAGACGATTTCTGTAGAATTGAATGTATATAATTTTTCCCTGCCCGACGAAACGCCCCTTATCACTTACATGAACATTTCGCGCGGACAAATTGCCGGTTTCTACAAAAAACCGGCTAATTCCGAAGAAATTGAAAAACTCACGCAGGTATATTACGACAAATTGTACGAAGGCAGGATGGAACCCTGGTTCAATGATATGCTTGATCCCGAAGCGGAGTTGAAAGACGGAAAAGTGGTTTTGAAATTCAACCACGAAAGGTATCTCTACTATATGAACAAACTGAAAACCAAGCGAGTGCTTTTCGAGGCTTTTCCCGGCAGACTGCGAAGGCAGATAACAGCAGCGCCTTTTACTCCGGAATATAATGCAATTGTTAAGTCGTACCTATCGCAGGTGGAAGCGTATTTTACCAAAAACGGCTGGCATGACCGTCTGGTTTTCAACAGTCCGATTGACGAGCCAAACTCAGTGGAAGAATTTGAAAATACCCGCAAATGGGCAACGCTTGTTAGGGAATCGACCTCGGGTGTTCCGTTTTTGGTTACAAGAACGCCTGTTCCGCCGAAAGGTCGTCCGGAATGGGGTACTCTCAGAGGATATGTAAATAATTATTCCATACATGGAAATCATTTGAACGATCCTGACATTAAACGTGTGATAAAAGAAGAAAAAGCGAAGGGCGGAGAAATGACATGGTATGTTTCATGCGACCAGATCTATCCGCAGCCCAATTACTTTATTGATGCGCCTCCATTGGATTTGGTGATGCTGCCATGGATTACCGCCCGTTATGATATGGACGGAATATTGTACTGGGCTATCAACCACTGGTCGCAGACTGTGAATCCATGGAGCAACCCGAATACTTTTCTTTCCGGCGTCCTGTGCAGCGAAGGCTGGGAACTGAATGGAGAAGGCTCGTTGTGGTATCCGGGCGATTATGTCAGACGCTTTACCGGCCAACCTGATGTGGAAGGTCCTGTTTCGTCCATCCGGTTTGAACTATTACGCGAGGGCATCGAAGATTATGTATATCTTTCGATGCTAAAGCAATTGGGAGACACTGCATTTGCCGACGATCAGGTCAAAAATCTGGTGGTTGACGTAAAGACTTTCACCCGCGATGTCTCCATACTGTACAATACCCGAAAGGAAATGGCTGCCCGCATTGAGGCGTTGATTAAATCAGGCAAAAAGTAACAAAATTATAAAATTATTAAAATGAAAAAATTGTTTTTACTGTTCGCAGCATTATGCGTTCACAGTATGATGTTTGGCATAAAACCAATCATCGTTTCAGCCAACGAATGGATCTATCCGGATGTGACTAAGTATCAAAGCGTTAGTAACCGTATCGATATACACGCTCCGCGCGGCGGGTATGCATCCGTGCAGATACTCATTCCGGGAACCGTACCCGGAAATGAAATCAAGGTTACCTGCTCGGGCGATCTGGGCGTTCCTGAATGTTACCGTTTATTAGACGTTTTCGTAGCCGGTAATGTGGGAGAGCGAGGCGGACTGTGCAGGGAAGGGGTAGACCCAACCCCCTGGGTCACCCGCCTGGCGCCTTTCCGCGTCTATGATGCGATGCAACCGTTTGACCAGGGAGGCAACAAGGTGGAAAAAAAAGTCACCGCGCTGTATATCTGCTTCCCTGTCGCAAAGAATGATGAGCCGGGCGTACGTCGCGGAACGACCACCCTTACCATCGGAAAGCAAAGTGTGAACATTCCGACCCAGGTCACTGTGCATCAAGCCACCATGCCCGAAAAGAGCCGGCTTTCGATTACCAACTGGTACACCCAGGGAAATATTTCGCGTCCATATGGCATCAGGCAATACAGCGAAGAATGGTTTGAGATGTATTCAAAACTGATGAAAACGATGCAGCGTACGCGTCAGACGCATATCATCATCTCTTTGGGATCAATAGATATCGAACAAAAAGCAGACGGGGTCTATACCTTTGATTTTTCCACTACCAAACGAATCATGCAGATGGCTGTAGATGCTGGATTTCAAACACTTGAACTTGGACATTTAGGTGTTCGGAATTATCGGGAGCATGAGAATATCTGGCTGTTTTATTCCCCGCAAGGTAAGAAATTGTACGCATCAACCGAAGAGGCCTATACCTTCCTTGCACAGTTCCTGCCCAAGTGGACGGCTTTCCTGAAAGAAAACGGCTGGTACGATATGTGCGTGCAGCATGTGAGCGATGAACCTACACTTCAGACGGCTGACGATTACCGTATGCTTTCGGCAACTGCACGCAAATTCATGCCCGGCGTTCCCCTTTTTGACGCCATTGTGCATCCCGAACTGCGCGGCGCCTCCGATTATTGGATTCCGTACAACAGTATCTATCAGCGCGAACAGGAAAAATGGGAAAAACTGCGTTTTCTGGGCGACGAGATTTGGTGCTATACCTGTACCAGCCCCGGCGGCAAATGGCTCAACCGTACATTGGACATGGAATTGCTGCGTCCTCGCCTGATGCACTGGGGTAATTACCGTTTTAACCTGACGGGATATTTGCACTGGGGATTCAACTACTGGCATTATCCAAATGATGTAAACCCGATGGAGTACCTGATCGAAAATTCCATCGTCTATGAACCGGATGGTACTACCCCTCGCGGCTGGCCTGCCGGCGACAGTCATATCTGTTATCCCGGGAATAATAACGGCCCGTGGATGAGCGTACGTGCCGAACGCATGCGTACAGGCGCGGAAGACTGCGAATTGCTGCATATCATTGCAGATAAGGATAAAGCCAAAGCCGACGCCCTCTGCGCCAATGTATTGAAGTCGTTTGATGAATATACCACAGATGTGAATGTCTTCGACGCCAATTACATCAAATTATTGGAAGCAGCCGATGCGATCAGATAAAAATAAAAAGCCCGGTAAGCCGGGCTTTTTATTTTTTTGTCCGTTTTGTTTTGTTATTTCAAAAAAAAACGATACATTTGCAGCCCGATTATTAATAGTAATAACAAGTAAATAAAAGATAAACAGATGAAAAGGACATTTCAACCTTCGAACCGCAAGAGAAAAAACAAGCACGGCTTCCGTGAGCGTATGGCTACTGCCAATGGCCGTAGAGTACTTGCCGCACGGCGCGCAAAAGGCCGTGCAAAACTATCGGTTTCTGATGAGTACACCAGTTAAAAGAATTTTCCAATTACCTGTCTACATCCACTTGTCGGCAGTGATTGCCGTATCATTTCTTGCCGGATATGGTACCCTTAAATATATTAACCGGTATACGAATCACAACCAGGCTGTTTATGTGCCGGATATAAGGAAACTGCAGATTGAAGATGCAGAGCCTTTTCTGGCACAAAACATGTTGCGTTATTCGATCGTCGACTCAATCTACTCAAAGGAATTTATGCCGGGCGCAATCGTTGAATTGATGCCCGAAGCTAATTCCAAAGTCAAAAAAAACCGAATCATTTATATCACTGTGAACGCTAAAACCGAAGAAACAGCGCCTGTTCCCGAAGTGACCGACCTCTCCCTGCGGCAGGCCTATTCCGATGTGAAAGCGGTCGGTTTCAAATATGTGGATATGAAATATATAGCGGGAGAATACTACAACCTTACAGTCGGTATAGAATATGAAGGCAAGTTAGTTAGTAGCGGTACACGCGTGCCGCTTTCCGCAAATTTGATACTTGTCTTACAGGATGGAAATATTACTCCACCGGAAGGCGATGAGGCTGACGATAAAAAAAAGGAACCCGTGAAAATTGATGAAAGCTGGTTTGAATAATGATGAGGAATTTGAGGATGAGTTACAGTCTCCCGATCAGGAATGTCATCTGTACGAACATTTCCGTTTTGTAGCCGATAAAAATCAATCGCTTATACGAATTGATAAATTTTTGACAGACCGGTTGCCGAATGTCAGCCGCAACCGGATACAGCTAGCTGCCGAAGCCGGCTGCATCCTTGTAAACGGAGAACCGGTTAAAAGTAATTACCGTATAAAACCGCTGGAAACGATCGCTGTCGTGATGACAAGACCCCGGTTTGAAGTCGATATCGTTCCCGAAGACATCCCCCTTCACATCGTGTACGAAGACGATCAGTTGCTCATTATCAACAAACAAGCCGGATTAGTAGTACACCCCGGACACGGTAATTATCAGGGAACACTTCTCAACGGTCTTGCCTGGTATCTGAAAGATGACCCCCAATTCGATCCGGACGATCCGAATCTCGGATTAGTGCACCGTATCGACAAAGACACCACCGGACTGCTGGTGATTGCCAAGCGTCCGGAAGCCAAAACCGACCTCGGATGGCAATTTTTTCAAAAGACAACACAGCGAAAATACATCGCGCTGATCTGGGGTATTCCTAAAAACGAGGAAGGACGTATCGACGGAAATATAGGACGGGATCTGCGCGACCGGAAGAAAATGACGGTTTTTACCGACGGCGAACATGGAAAAACAGCTGTAACACATTACCGCATACTGGAGAAATTCGGGTATGTTTCGTTAGTCGAATGTCGGCTGGAAACCGGACGTACGCATCAGATACGCGCCCATATGAAACATATCGGACATCCAGTATTCAATGATGAACGATATGGAGGAGACCAGATTTTGAAAGGTCTTCCTTCATCAAACTACAAACAGTTTATTCAAAACTGCTTTGCCTGCTGTCCCAGACAAGCCTTACACGCTAAAACACTTGGGTTCAGACATCCGGAGACAAAAAACGAAATGCTGTTCGATTCGGAACTGCCCCAGGACATGACGGCGCTGATTGATAAATGGAGAGGTTATTTCAATTATGAATTAGGAATTGGGAATTAGGAATTGGAATAAAATATTTTTGCGATTTTATCGTCTTAACTGAAAACTGAAAAAGATTATATGAAAACGATTGCCATCATTGCGGGAGGGGATTCTTCCGAATACGACATATCGCTGAAAAGCGCCAAGGGATTATCCGGGTTTATCGACAAAAACCGGTACCGTCTTTACACGGTTTTGATAAGAAATGGCGACTGGACAGTTGAGTTACCTGACGGAAAAAAGGCTGATATCGATAAAAACGATTTTAGTTTTCAATTTGAAGGACATACAATAAAATTTGATTATGCTTATATTACGATTCATGGCCGACCCGGCGAAGACGGACGCATTCAGGGTTACTTAGATTTACTGGACATTCCCTATTCTTCATGCGGAGTTCTTGCCGGCGCCATCACATTTAATAAATATATCAATAATCAATTCTTAAAAACGCAGGGTGTACGGGTTTCCGATGCAATTCGGCTGAAGAAAAGTCATTTATCCAATGCAGAGACTGGCGACGCAGGTAGCATACCTTCACCGACAGAGATTATCGGCCGACTGGGTCTTCCCGTTTTTGTCAAACCTAACGAGGGGGGTAGCAGTTTCGGTATCACCAAAGTCAAAGAAGCGTCGCAAATGCTACCGGCTATCGAAAAGGCGTTTGCCGAAAGCGACGAAGTGATCATTGAACGTTTTATCGAAGGGATAGAAGTTACATGCGGCTGTTACAGGACAAAAACCCGGCAGGTCGTTTTCCCCATCACAGAGGTTGTAACAGAAAATGAATTTTTCGATTTCAATGCAAAGTACAACGGCGAAGTACAGGAAATAACACCGGCGCGTCTGCCGGACAAATTAACAGCCGCTATTCAACGGGAAACATTACGGATATACGACCTGATCGGCGCTCATGGCATTATTCGGATTGATTACATTATTCCTACTGATAATCAACCTGTTTTGCTTGAAATTAACACAAATCCCGGAATGACTGAAACGAGTTTTATTCCACAGCAAATAAAAGCAAAAGGATTTGATATTAAGGATGTTATGTCGGAAATCATAGAAGACTTATAGAAAAAAAAGAATAAAAGTAGCAGGATATTCAAATAACATTCGTATGTTTGCAGTCAAACCAGTGTAATAGATGAATACAGATTACTCAAAATATTACTTTGAAGATATTCGTCCTTTCAATAATGATGAAGTGCATGATGCGATTGAATCGCTTACAGATTCAGCCGGACTAAAACATGCATTGAAATATATCATGCCCGACATGAATTGGAAAACGTTTGTCGAATCAATGCGGAAGTGTGAAACAAAAGAGCAGTTTAAATCCCGCCTCGCTTACAATGCAGTCATGGAAATTGCTAAGAAGACTACTTTCTCGCTGACTATATCAGGACGAAGTCGCATACCTGAAAATCAAACTTGTACTTTCATATCCAATCATCGCGACATCGTTCTTGATGCAGCCTTTCTAAACGTCCTGCTGCTTGATATCGGACATAGCATGACGCAAATTGCCATCGGCGATAATCTGCTTATTCATCCGTGGATCAAAACAATCGTAAAGTTAAATAATTGTTTTATCGTAAAACGCGATCTTGCCGCCCGTCAATTGTTGAAATCAAGTGTGCAATTATCGGCTTATATTCACTATGCCATAGAAGATTTGAATGAATCGGTTTGGATATCGCAGCGTCAGGGACGTGCAAAAGATTCCAACGACCGGACTCAATTAAGCGTGCTGAAGATGCTCAATATGGCTGGGGACAATAAGAATCCCCTGCAAAACCTGATGAATCTGCACATTGTCCCGATCACCATCTCCTACGAATATGATCCATGCGATTTCCTGAAAGCAAAAGAATTTCATCAAAAACGCGAAAACCCTGATTTTGTTAAAAGTAAGCGCGACGATTTGTTGAATATGGAAACAGGCATGTTAACAAATAAAGGTCGTGTACATTTTACGGTCGGCTCGCCCATCAACGACCGGTTAATCATGCTGAAAGACAAAAACATGGATAAAAATACGCTGATCGCCATGATTGCAGATATTATCGACCGCGAGATATATAAAAACTATCGTTTTTACCCCTGTAATTATGTGGCGTATGACTTATTGCATCAAAGCATCTTATTTCGCACCAACTATGACCAGCGCGATAAAATACAGTTTGAAAACTATTTACAGCGTCAGATCGACAAGATCAGCGACCTGCCGAACAAAGACGAAAATTTCCTCAGAACTAAAATTCTCGAAATGTACTCCAATCCGCTTCAGAACTACTTAAACTCAAAAGAACTGAAAACCGAGAACTGAAAACAACAAATTATGAAGATCATTGCCGTTGGAATGAATTATGCAAATCACAATAAAGAGATGCAACATTCGTTAGTATTACCGGAACCGGTTATTTTTATGAAACCCGACTCGGCGTTGTTGAAAAACGGTAAGCCTTTTTTCCTCCCTGATTTCTCGTCGGAGATTCATTACGAAACAGAGGTTGTCGTGAAAATAAATAAACTCGGTAAAAATATTGACGAACAATATGCGTACCGTTACTATGACGAGATAACGGTAGGGATTGACTTCACCGCGCGAGATTTACAACAGACGTTGCGGCAAAAAGGTCTGCCCTGGGAAATTTGTAAAGGTTTTGATGGCGCCGCCACTATTGGCTCATTTTCCCC
>Ga0082212_10001493_pt1 | contig 34522 bp, 32 predicted proteins | sample TergutNt197P3_FD_71548 | JGI IMG/M metagenome (GOLD analysis project Ga0082212, IMG submission 71548) | Neocapritermes taracua P3 segment gut microbial communities from Petit-Saut dam, French Guiana - Nt197 P3 | ecosystem: Host-associated > Arthropoda: Insects > Digestive system > Gut ... | reverse complement strand
GCCTGAACTCAATCTCATTGAGAATTTTTGGTCTTGGCTTAAACGCAGGCTCAAAAAAGTCATTTCTCAATTCGATTCTCTCGACCTTGCTATTTCAGACTCTTTTAAACTTATTTAACTATATATGATGTTCCCGACTGGGAATATGCTTTAAGAAAGTTTGCTTTAAAAGCAACAAATACCGATTATTTAAAAGGTATGGTTTTGCATTTGTTTGCGGACAAAAAATTTCATGCTTTCTGGAATGAAAATACACCTTTTCCGTTTCAAGAAGGCAAGGAGTTTTGGGAAAAATACATGGAACAAAATAGAAAAATAGATTCGTATGCTTATCATAATACCGAGTGGGCTTACAATCTTTATAAAAAAATGGAGAATTGGGATTATAGCGGTTTTATTGAAACTGAATATATAAAGCAAGAAGATGTAAAATTATCAATTCAGGGTCAGCATAAATGGTTACTGGAAAATAAACTTGATTCATCATCGGTTTTCCCTCCAGCTTTTGTTGAAAAACTTGTGGATGAAACGGCAGAAGATTTCAATAAATGGTTTTCCAATTTAAAAAGTTAAATTTGAAGATTATAAGCAAACTCAGTGCCGCCCGACAAGTCAGCATTTGATAAATAAAATTTATATCATCTACGTAAAGTGGACAAACGCAAGCATTTATTGACATGACTTTTCTGATTTGAATCTATATACTATATAAACAAGAGGGCAGACAGAGGTTTCCAAGAAGCCTATTACTCTACATCTGATGAAGTAAAATGTAGGGGACGCGCCCCTGCGCGTCCCGCCGATAAAACCAGCGTAAAATCAGAATCGCGGGACGCGCAGGGGCGTGTCCCCTACAAAATTTACCGTTAAGCAGCATAATACGCGAAGAAAAAGAGGAATTGAATGTTGAATAAAGATTTTTATATTGAATATATCGACGGCATACCATGCAAATTAAAAACGCCGTTTGATTTATCGTTTGTCAATAAGTATGGTAAAGTATTTAAAGTATTTGACGAACAGCGTTCGGGGAATTTATGTTTCGGAACGGAGAAAAACGGACAACGTTATTTCGTAAAATTCGCAGGTGCGCCGACTATAAATTCTGGCGATTTGCTTGAACTGCTTGAGCATTTGGAATCGGCGGCTGTTGTTTATCAGGAGTTAGCGCACCCGCTTTTGATTCGCCTTGTACTAAGTGAAAAAATCGGCGGAGGTTATTCTGCCGTATTCGAGTGGACAAACGCAGTATGCGCGGGGCGGGATTATCCCGAATCACGCGCAAGATTTATGGCACTTCCGCAGGGAAATCACGTTAAAGTATTCGAGGATATTATGACGTTTCACGCTCACGTCGCCGAAAAAGGTTATGTCGCGGTTGATTTTTACGACGGAAGCATAATGTATGATTTTGCCCAAAGTAAAATAATAATTTGCGATATTGACCTATATCAGAAAGCGCCATATACCGGAGGATTGGGAAGATGGGACAGCGCGGACGACTTCGCGCAGTTCTTTTCACCTGAAGAATTGACGCAGGATGCCGTATTAGATGAAATTACTACTGTTTACACTATGGGGCAAACGGCATTTGAGCTATTTGCAGACAGTAACCGTTTGCCAGAGGCGTGGACGTTAAGCGCAGAAACTTACGCATTAATCAAACGCGCGGTCAGCAATGACCGTGATCAACGGCAACAGTCCATTGGGCAGTTGATAAATGAGTGGAAATCTGCAATGTCGGTCGAATAATATAAGCATTTGTGAAACAAACAGGAGGGTGACTATATTTTAACCCTCTTGAAAACAGGAGGAATTTATGAAATTGGTCTACAAAAATCTTGTAATCCGCAAAGCCGTAGCCGCCGACGCGGAACAACTCTGCACATGGTGGAACGACGGAAAAATTATGGCTCAATTTGGGTTGCCAAATGGTGTGGGATGTACACCGGACGAAATACGCGGCGACGGCAATACGGAAGGCATTGATAATTATCACATCATAGAACTTGACGGCAAACCCATCGGCGAAATGAATTACGGTAATTTCTGCTTTCCCGATGGCATTATAGAGCTTGATGGCAAACCTATTGACGAAACGACTTACCATAATATGGACGGATCAGCGGAACCCGGTATCAAAATCTGCGATTTTTCCGCACGGGATAAGGGTTACGGCACTACGTTGCTTACTATGTTCATTGACGCATTGTTTCGCCATTGCGGTTATGAAAGAATAGTTATAGACACAGACCTGAAAAATGAACGGGCGCAGCATGTTTATGAAAAAAAACTGGGTTTTCGCCATATTGGGATATACAGAAATTCTTCACTCGATGAATCAGAATATTATGCGTCGGTTGTATATTTCGAGATGAGCAAAGCCGACTGGTTTGCTTATCAAAAAGAACCTTTGGAGTACATTCATAGCATTGAATAGTGCAAACATATTTCCGGTCATCCGGCACCGGCAGGGAGTAATACGAAAACTTTAAAATAGAATCTTATGCGTTTAATAATACAAATTGAGCAAATGAACTATGGGAACAAATGGATTTATGCGATGATTTTGATTTCCTCGAAACGCAGTATGTAGTAAAAGAAGATTTAAAAGCTAATATAGAACGTGTCCGTGAACATAAAATGAAAACAAATAAAAGTCCGCCCACTGCATTTCTTCCAACAGTAATTGAAAAATTTGTAAATGATGTATCGGTTGAATTTAATGAATGGTTATCATCATTAAAAAATTAATTAAAAATATTAATTTTACATTGTAACTTTGAAAAGAGGCGATTTTATAAATAAACAAGAATGGCTATTATGTCCTGTATGTAAAAGCAAAACTCGTGATAAACTGCGGCAAGATACGACACTTGCGGGTATTCTGAAATGTTCCGATTGCGGCTCGCCGCTCGCATTTATGCGGAAGAAACTGAAAACCGTAGAAAAAGGGGTGTACCGTTGCAGTCGCTACAACAACAACGGCGGTAAATCGTGTACGCCGCACTACATTGACGAAGTGGACGTTTGCGCGTTTGTGCTTAAAGACATCAGACAACACGCAGTATTAGCGGCGAAACTCACGCAATCCGAACCAAAATCAAGGAGGCTGAAACCCGTTTGACAGTTATCACGTCCACGCTGAAAAATCTGTACGAGGACAAATGCGCGGGCAAACTCCCCGAAGATGTTTTTTTGAACCTGATGAGTGACTTCACAAAAGAAAAAACGGCAATCGAGGAACGATTACCGAAGTTACGGCGGGAACTTGACGGCATACAGGAAACGGCGGGTGAGATTGACGACTGGCTTTCGTTGATAATCAGCTACACGGAACTTAAAACGCTTGACCGTGACACGGTGACAGGGTTAATCGAAAACATAACCGTGTCCGAGCGAACAAAGCAATACGGCAGAAACGAACAGGAAATCGAAATCGAGTACAGGTTCATAAAAAATCTGCTCACGAACGACAAAGAGGACATTGCTTAATCTCTTAAACAACGCCCTCAACGCTTAATGAAACCGCTTTTTAATACGCTTCCTGTAAAAGTGTATTAAAATTCTGGCGGAGAAGTCGAGAACGTCACTAATATCCCAAATATATTTTTTTATATCAAGCGTTTTATGTACGGAATGCCTACTTTCTCCGGTAGTATCCGTGAGACACATGGTAAAACTTCAAATCATTCATATCTTAAACCACAATCGTCCAAGGTTGTATTTATAATTTATATGCCATACTCTATGGTAGTTTTCTCCTTATTTCACTTGCAGCGGCTATATCTTCCGGCGGACATTGCCAAGCAAAGTTGGCGATAGCCAATAAACACTCACGCGGTAATTCGCTTGTGCCATGTTTGTTAATATATTCCTTAATAAACCCTATAATAGCATTGTGGGGCTTCTCTTTGTTGTTTGTGGCAATAGTTATGAATACCTCAAGCCATTTGTCCGGATTATTTTTTAGATACACAAAATAATTATCCGCCTCGATTGGTTTAAATGGCTTGCGCTTCTGTTCTTGATACAACGAATCATCTGCTACAGGTTCTTCACTTTGGGTTATTTCGTAAGGGTTAAGACTTTCCCATTTACCGTTAAATACTGGGGAAATAAATAGGCTATAAACAAACGGTGCGGGCAGATAGTCACAATATTTTTGTAATACATATCCCTGTAGAAATTCCGTTATCTCTGTTGTTTCACCTTGAAGACCATTTATAAAATCAGCCGTTTGGTTAATAACGATATAATATTCTTTTGGGAACAACCACCACCGATATCCGAGAAACGCAAAAATCCATTCAATATAACTTAACCGAAAAGACTCGTTTATCATTAATACTAAATGAATTAAAGAAAAATGCTTAAATGCAAGTGTATTTTCGACATTATTTTTGTTTGCAAACGTAACATCACAAACAAAATCTGACAAATTGATTAAACACCATGTTGATGAGACAGCTTTCCAAACATTATCTTTACTTTCATCGTTCCATATCCGGACAATCACTTTCTGAAAAGATTCACGAAGACGGATTATGTACTCATCGTACTCTGGCGGAGCGCAAAACTTTTCTCCAACCTTGCGTACTTCTTTTCCAATTTTAGATTGTTCGATTAGGCTCTCATTTACGGATTTTCTGAGGGCTTCCAAGCGCGGTGTCTCAGCTATTGAGCAATCGTCTGTCTGCGTCTGTGCTTTTAGCAGACACGCAAAAATATAATCTGTATCCGGCACATAATACTTCACTCCGTGCTTAATTAACTCGCTGATATGCCTGTTATATTCTTCATCCGAAATGGCACCATCATGCTTTAGCACTCGAAGAATGTCGAAGATATTAACTGTCCAGTTGCACTTATTAAAGTAACGGTCATCGCTCCAAAGTGCCGTTGGAAAGTTCTCAGTTTTGTTTTTTGTAAAAGCAAGCGTACAGCGATAAAGGGATTGGGTAAGAATATATGATTCAGGTGCCTTAACAGACGAATTTGGGTATTGTTTGAGATGTTTAATGTTTCCCGATTCAATATAGCTTTTAATGACCCTCTCGAAATCTGTCAGCCACGCCAAGAATATCTGCCTGTTTTCTCTTCCATGTTTCGCATCTTGAAGATTTTTATAGATAATTTGCATAATATGAACCTTGAATAGCTTAAGGAAGTCACCGAGAATTTCTTTTTCGGCAAGTTCATCTAAAACGACAGTATCAACAAGTATGTTGTCTCCGGATTTTATTTTCCGGTTATTTTTATTTGTTATGACTTCACCTTGTAAAACGTCATTTTCTATAAGTATATCAAAAAGAACCTGCGTCTTTTCTCTGATAAAATCATATTCCTGCGGCAGTTGTCTCTTATCAAGTTCGGTTGAAAATGAATCAGTTATAATAACAGCATTAACGCTTATTGCACTTAAATATTTATTAGCATCACCTAAGTCTACTCTACTCGTTTTACTGGCATTTTCTATTTCTTCAATATTAGGCTGGTTAATAATCGTTATTTTATCTTTATGTGTGTCGATAAAGTCAAGCAATAATCTTTCCTTTTCCTCACGGCTTGGTTGCCCTGAGTTTTTGATAGAAATGATTTCGCTATTGATAACTTGCAACAGTGAAGGTTCAATATAGATGATTTCGAAGTATTTTTCAAGCGTGGGAAACAGATTCAAACAATATGCTGTTAAGCAAGCTGTGTAATCCATAATAATCCGTTTGGATTGAATATTTTTGACAAACAGTGTATCGGGTTTACCTCCATAATGCCAAAACAGAATAGTACCCATCTCACTATTCCAGTTACTATAGATAAATTCACCAAGTTTTCTGTTGTTTTGATCAAGAACAACATGGATTGGTGCTTGGCAATTATAGTACATATCATATATCTTTTTTGTCTGTTCTTCTTGTTCTTTTAAAAACTTTAACACCGATTGTATATCAAAAACTTCAATCCAGCAGTTGGCTTTATTCTTAGCCTTTTTGTTTTTTTGTAAAGCACTAATTTTAGGTAGTGCCGAAGCAACTTCGTTGTCGTTATTTGTTTTAAATCCGATATTCATCCAATTCAGCAGTATTTTGGGGTTATTGGGGTAATAAGACGCTAATTGCTTCGCATATTTGTACGCTTCATTGAGGTCAATTCTTTCTAAGTGCTGTATTAGATATTCCGTCGCTTGAATACTATTGGGATGTCTGCCGACAAATTCCTTTAATACATCGGCGGCGTTCTCAAAATCACCATTGCTTGCGTATAAAGAAGAAATCTGACAAATAACTTTTTCATCATTTGTACGGAAACTTGTTTCATTAATCATAGCAATGGCATCATTAAATTGTGAATTGACAACAAAAATATTTATTTTTAAATCGCACAAAGCAGGGGTAAGCGTCGCAACCTTCTCAATGTCTTGCAAAACAGTTGCTGCCTCGTCGCGTTTACCTTTGTTATACAATGCTATTGCCCTGTAGCTTAGAGCAAGGATGTTCCCGTGCTTTCCATACCATTTTTCCGTTATATGCGCCAACTCACCCCATTTTTTATGACGATGGTAGAAATGCGTTAAATTATAATAATCAACCTCATCACCGTATTTCGCAATGAGTCCTTTTCCGAGTTTTTCGATTTGATTCTTACTTGAAGATTTATTGTTTGATACAACTACAAACAATGCTCGTTCCATTTCCTCGTCATTTAAGGAACAGGTATTGATATAGTTTTCCGCTCCTATGTAATCTTCTTCAGACAGCAATGCATTAACCCGTAAAGTCAGTACCACCTCTTGCGGTAGTTTTGCGAGAATATCTGCGTGTTGTTCGATTAACTTGTTAAATTTGGCTATATTCTTATTTACAATATAATTTCTCAGAAGTAGAACGAATTCATGACCGCTATCTGATTGCACTATCTTTTGCGTTAATGCAGAGATGCTTTCAGGAGATATTTTCTCATTATGCATAAGATTGAATGAGATAGCAACGCAGTCAGCAATATCGTCACGAAGCAATTCGTCTCGATATTCATATTTTTTGACGTCGTTCGTAATCCAAGCACAGAGCAGACAACCGGAAAGAGCCATTCTTTTTATTTCATCGCTCTTTCCTGTTGCGGTTATAGCTATTTTTTCAAATAAAACAGCGGCATCTTTCATTCCATTTATTTGTTCTTTTGTAGCATAAATCTCTTCTACACCAGGTATAGCCAATCCAAGTGAGGGATTGATATGTCGATTAAATGGGAAATATCGCCAATATCTTATGGCTGCAATTGCGTACTGATATTTCACAGAATCTATGTTGGCTTCTAACAACTTTCCAATATTTTTTTCTGCTCGTTCAAAATCACATGATTGCAAATAACATAACGCTGACACGAATATCGTCAAGTCATCGGCAACAATATTTGAGTGTCCAGAGAGAACTTTTTCGCATTCGCTCCCCCGCTTAAGTTTATACAAGCAGTAAAGATATTGGTTCAACACATTAACAGAATTGATATTATCTAATATTTGCAAAGCCTTATTGTCCTTTCCGTCTTCCATAAGCGCGGCCGCTCTATACAATTTTGGGTCGAGCTTATCATACAGCTTTACAGCGATATTGAAATACTTCTCAGAATCCTCACGGCAGAACTTTAAGCACAATTGTGCTGCCAAGTGATAATAGTTGACATAGTTCTTATTGCTTTGATTGTGGGCATTTTCTACATAAGGCTTGAGTTTTTCCCACATAGCCCTTTCGTCATGGCTTATGTCCAATTGTAGAATCTCGTTATAAATTGTATCCACCAGTTTCTTGTGGTCGTCTGCCATTGGCTGCAATTCTTCAACTTGTGTAGATAAAGCAGTAATCATTTTAGATTGCTCAATTATGGTTATGTCCTTACTTTGAGCATCCTGCATTTCGGAGGGGTGATATTGCGGGGTAAAATATTGTTTTATAATATTCTTGATAACATTTTCATCTTGCTTCGCTATAAGCAAATCAAGTATTTCTTCGTTGCAAACTGGTATAAGTTCAATATTACTCTGCTGAAGGGATTCCACAATGTCGATATACGCCTTACTGGTAGTTGTAACGTTTTTATTGCAATATAAGTAAATTATATCCAGCCGTCCAATGTAATGGCTGACCGATGTATTCATGGAATCCTCGATTTGTCTATATTCGACCCCGTTCTCAAAGAATTTTGCCTGAAAACTTATTCGCTTACCATCACTTTCTCTTGTAATGGGTTCGCACTCAATTCCTGCATTATTCGGATTTGCGTGCATGACTTGTGCATTAGAGACAAACTGATGTTTAAACAGCAATCGACACATACTTTCGAATGCTGCGGGCTTGTTTGCGGAATTTACATATTTAAAACAATCCCAAGATATATCCATCGTTTACACTTCCTTTGCGCTATGCTATATCGAAAAATCTTAATCCTCGCCCTTTTAATGCAATATTGTCATATGCTTCTGCAATTTTGTTAAGTTCGTTATCGAAATCTTTGTATGTTTCAAATTCTACCACTTTACCGTTTCGCGATAAAGTGGCTTTATCGAAATATACATGAGCTTTTAGTTTACGAAAAGCAATTTTTACACGATCAATAGTAGTCATTTAATTACTCCATTATTTTTATTAGACTGTAATTTCCTTGTTTTCAAACAATTTGAAACTATCATCATACAATAATTCGCCGCATTTTAACTTCTCTGCGAAATACAACAGATTTTGCGAATTTATCGCGCCGCCGGTTATACTTGTCTAACTCAATATATTTTCAAGACTATTCACGAAATTTCTTTTAAAGAGCTACAATGCAAACAAAAAATAAAAATCTTTAATCTTGTCATCGAAATTCATATCATTATCTTGTTTATATTTTCCTCTAATAATTCTCGTTTTTTCTTGGTTAATTCACATTCCCACAGTCGAATCACAGTATAACCCAATTTTTCTAAATGCGCTGTTACTTCAATATCTCTACATTGGTTACGTGAAATCTTTTTAGTCCAATATTCCTCGTTATCTTTCGGGCGCGTATTTCTACAATCGTGACCATGCCAAAAACAACCATCCACGAAAACGGTAATTTTCTTTTTGGGAAATACAAAATCGGGCTTGCCAAATAGTTTGACGTTTCTGCGCCAACCGATAATTTTATTATCTTTAAAATATTGCAACAACTTTAATTCAGTAGATTTATTTCTACTGGATTTTACTTTGCTCATAATTTCCGAGCGTTTATCTTTATCAAAAACATCAACCATACTTATTCCTGCAACGCATTCCAGAATTCATCGTGAATTTCATCATAACCGCGACCTTTGAGGATTTCGGGAGTTTCTTCAAGAGATGGAAACTCATTTGAAATTTCACTACAAAGGCAATTTAATAATTCATCGCCTATCATTTCGGCATAATTTCCGCGCAATGCTTTTTCATACCAGTCAATCAGATTTTTTTCCGTAACTATGCTTTGTATGCGGTTACGCCAGCCGATTTGATTAAGAAGTGAAATGATAAATCTTTCTTCAGCTTCTTTACAAACTATGACTATTTTATCGCTTGAAACACCTTCGACGATTCCCTCCGCTAATTCTTCATTTAAACTCAAATGCTTTATTTGTATAGCCGGTCCCCAATTTGAATACATATCAAGCCCTCTGTCCGCCGCGTTTGTTACGCCGACACGAAAGACTTTAGCGTTTTGTGTGTTTTTAACGTTATACCCACAAATATCTCCTCGCCGAAGCATCCCAGTATCAAGGCACATTACCATTTTAGCAAAATCGGCAAATTCAAATAAAAGTGGTCCTTTCGATTGATTTATTGAAAGCTCAATCTTTAATTCCAATGCCGACACAAGAGTCGAAAATAAGGCATAGACAATAATCTCGTAGATTTTGTCAATACTTCGTTTCAATCCTGCTTCAGTTGTAAAAGAATTTATTAATTTAGCCACATCAAAATTTTCTTTATTCGCCGTAAGGCAATAATCCAATGCACTTGCGAGTTGAGAACGTTTTTTTACGAAACGACTATAAACATAAGCTTCAACTGCGCCATTTGTTTTAATATTTTCGTCTCCAAGAATTTTCAATTTTTCTGGCGGCATAAGAGTGCTAAATAAATCTTTATGATAATTGGCAGAACTATTGCTTTTTCTTCCAACTAAAATTTGGCACATATCATCACGCCATTTATTGCTTTGAGTACGATAATTATCAAGATTTAATAGATTAATAGTATCTGGCGACATTCTATTTCTATACAATATCTCCGCTATTTGAATTGGTCTATATAAATGAGCTCTTGCGTCTTTAATAAGTTTATCAAGCGCGGCTTTGGCAATTGTTATATCAGGCATCGGCATTCCTCCATTCATATTTTTTCAATGCGATTATCATTTCATGCGCGACTGCTTTAATCACGGGAACAGCCACGCTGTTCCCCGTTTGTTTTTTTATACTGCTATATGGTACGACAATTTTAAACGTTTCAGGAAATCCTTGCAAGCGCAACATCTCTCGTTCTGACGGACGACGTTCATTGTTTATAAGGATATAATTTGCGGAAGCTCCCGCCCTCAATGCACAGGAAAAATAATGCGGAGTAATAGAACCGCCTACGTTTTCATGCGTTATATACGGACGTTCAAGCATTTCTTTCATTCGTTCAAAACGGCTTTGTTTTATTTTTTCGCGCACCCATAATGATTTATCTACTTTTTCGTTGTCTTCGAGTATATCTTCAAGCGACAAACATTGGGATTGCGTAACAGGCGGAGGAAACATAAAATCAACATCGTCTAAAAATCCGCAAATAATAATGCGTTCGCGTTTTTGCGGCACACCAAAATCCAATGCGTTAAGGACTTTTGAAAAGACTTTATATCCTAACGTTTCTAAGTGTTTTATAATTATTTGAAAAGTTTTTCCATTGTTATGAGCGGTTAAATTTCTCACGTTTTCAAGCATAAACGCTTTGGGTTGCTTATCCCGCAGTATGCGTTCGATTTCAAAAAATAGCGTTCCCTGAGTTTCGTGGTTAAATCCTTCTTTATCACCTATAATACTGAAAGGCTGACATGGGAATCCACCTAGCAAAATATCAAAATCCGGTATTTCCTCTGATTTTATTTTTGTTATATCTCCAGCGGGGCGTTCTCCAAAATTTGCTTCATAGGTTTTCGCCGCTTGCTCGTCCCATTCCGACGAAAATATGCAATGACCGCCTACACTTTCAAAACCTAACCGTATGCCGCCTATACCCGCGAATAAATCTATAAATTTAAAAGAGTTCCATTTTGAATCTTCTAAATATGTACTATCATCAACTTGGATTATCGGTATAAAATCAAACAACGATAATTGTTGAAAATCGTTTCGGTTTGACGTTTTTAATTGTTGCCTGCTCATTAACCCCAACTCCCTTGCATTTTCTGTATATATTATATCATAACTTATTATTTTTTACAAGTTTATTTTATGAACCGCGAAAAAAATCTCTCGGATTAAATTTCCGAGCGATTAACACTCACCAAAACAAACTCCTCAACCGATTTTACTGGTATCTTCCACACTTTTCCTATCTTGAACCCTTTCACTCTACCACTCTTTAACAGCTTATACCCCGTGCTTTTACCAATATCCAAAATTTCGCAATACTGGTCTATATTCAGTATCTCGTCTATGTTTTCAAAATATCCTAACATATAATTTTCCTCCGTAAATCCTTTTATTTTTTGTTTGATTTTTCGCCCTCTGAAATAGTTTATATGATTGTGGTATCGAATGGTATTTTACAGTATGTTGCGGTATCTTGCAGTAAAAGTATATATTTGGGGGATATAAATAACTTGCGGTGTTATTGATATTTATATAAAAAGCAACCCTGCTGACGTAGCATTGAATACTTCAGCAGGATTTATTAATAAAGTCCGGTAAAATAATTATATATTATCCATGTAGAATAAATATATTTAGCTATACTCGTTAAAACACTTTACTGACTTTTCATCATTTACAAACATAATATTTTCAAAATGTGGCTTCAATTCGCAAAGTAAACCCAACATTTAACAATCTTGGATTTTGCTCAGAAAAATTGCGAACGAGAAAAATAATAATTATACGTAAAAAAGGCTTGTCGAAAAGCAAGTCTTAAAATTTGAAATTAAAAATATTTAGAAAACTATTTACATGAATTTCTATTTAAACATATAATAATTATTGATAGGAGAAGTCAACAATTATATATAAAGTCATAATATTTACATAAAATTCACATTTTAAATGTTGAATATTATTGTTAATTAAGGAGAAATGGTAAAAATGAAAAGAGTTTTATCTATCGTAAAACCAATAATTATTATTTGTGTAATTATTATATCTATATTTTTTATCAAAGACAAAATATTTATAAATGCCACTAATTCTGTCAACAGCGATGAACTTATAAATATTACTGCAAAATATTACCAAACCAAGGAGAGGAATTATGAAAAAGGTCACGCAAGTTATCTTACTATGCAGCAAAACGATTTATTTAATTTTGCGGATTTAATTTTTGAAGGAACTTTTAAGTATAGTGAAAATTATACATATATTTATTATGAAGACAGTGACGAATATCAAGAATATTTTACATTTTATTATTTTGTGGTTAATAATGTATATTATGGGGATGAAACATTATCAAATAAAATAATTAAACTTGGAATAAGAAATATTGGAAAAGATAATGATTTAGCAGAAATAATTTTAAAGGAAAATAGTAACTACGTTTTATTCACAGAAAAATATGATAACCCTGATTTTAAATATCTCATTTCCTTATATCAATACACTTTTGAAATTTATGATTCAAATATATATATTTCTCATGAACTTTTTGGACAGAATACAAAAGAAGAAAAAATCGAACAAGAAGTCTCTGATTTTATGGATTTTTGGCTCAAAAAACAAAGCGATGAAGATAAAATTATACTTGATGGTTTGTTAAACGAAAAAATTTTTACTTATTCAAATATTGAAACTATTAAATCAATTTTAAATATAAACGAAATCAACATAGATACTAATATCGGAGAAAAAACTAGATTATCTTTAAAAAAGTCAGTATTTAATGATTTTATAACTGATGCAATTGATTATTATAAAGGAAATAAATAAAGTACAAAGAAAAGAAAAATAAGGAAAAGAAAGACATGAAAAATAAGTTAATACTTATTTTGTTATTTTTTTTAATATATACATTGTTAAGTAATACTGTGTCCGCAGATACTCAAGTAGAATATTCATCTGGTAGTAGATGGGGCTATTTAGAAGATTTTGGCAATGGGTACATGGGAACAAAAAATTTTACGTATAAAATTGACAACCAATTTAATAATACTTGCTTAAATGATTATGATTTCACTAATACAGAAATAGAATATATAATATGTGGGATAGAATTATGGGGAATTAATTTATCAACAATTCCAACTTTCGCAAATCCTACTGTCACAATTAAACGTGTATCTTTGGCAGACCCGAATGCACTAGGTGTTGTTCCCGCAAAGACGCATATAAAGGATTCTGTGACGAATCATGTTACCAGTGCTGAAGTGCAGTTATCGACAAAAAAATGGCCGTATAATCCTACAAAAGCCCCAATGGTTGTAGCTCATGAATTTGGACATGTTGTAGGTCTTGCACATGTAAGCCTTTCTGACCAAATTATGTATGGAGAGCCATTAGATGGAGCGAAAATAACTGAATTTGATATAAGAGGAATGAAAGCAATGACTCATTCTTGTAACCCTGATGGAGAAGGACATATTTTGATATTAAATGGTAGTAAAGAAACTTGTAGGGTATGTGGAGCGTCTGGAAATCCGAATTGTGTTCATTATGCGAATTCTAATGGTTATACTTGGAAAAATGATTCCTACCATTCATTCCAATGCAAGGATTGTGGTAATATGATTGAAGAAAAACATAACAACATGAATGCGTGTGATAAATGCCTGTTGATAATTTCGGAGTCATCCGTAGTCCCTCTGGAATCTAATCCTAAAACAAATTTAACTGAAGATATTACATGCACAACGATCTCGACGATAGAATATACTACGACCCCGAACGGGGAAATCACAGACCTCAGTATACCTACAAGCTTCTCAATAGACAGAACCAGAACATTACCTCCGAAAACAGGTGATAATATAGGGAATATTTTAATGATATTTGGATTACTCGGAATATCTGCGGTGGAATTTATAATTTCAAAGAAAAAATTTAATATTAAATAACTTATGGGGTAGAATAATACCCCCTAATTTCTATCGTAAAAAGCAAAAGGCTTTTTAGATTGTTTTTAAATTAAAAATTAATGAGATTAATGTAAATAAAATAGCTTGGGTTTTAAACCTCAGGCTTTTTTATGTTATAGAAAAAATAATAAAAAAGCGGCTTATTTAGCAAGCCAGAAAAGAGAATAATATATGAATAATTACATAGAAGAAAAGGTTTGCACAGAGACAAGCCCTAATGAAAAAAATATTGTTGTTCGTAAAAATAATAATAAAAACGACCTTACTGCTATTGTATATCCTTTTGATATTCAAGGAGATTATAAAATAGATATAAAAGAATTAATAGAACATGTAAAGAATAACATAAATTCCCATAACAATTACATTGGGAATCAAAAATTAATTGGTGATATTGAAGTAGTATTTACATTTGATACAGCAATACGAACGGATTATGGACTTGAAGGACTGCTTTTAAAACTTAATTATAATTTAATCAACGAAAATGAAATTCAGCCGCCGAATTAATTTCATCAATTCTTTGGTCGAAATTAATTACTGGCAAAAGTTCTTGGGGTAAGTCAAATCGACCAGGTTGCTTATCCTGTTTCCATTCAAAGCGAATTGCGTTTATTTTATAGGGCGGATAAGATTGTCCTATTACCTGCGGATAGGATTGCCATCCTTGGGATTTAAATCTATCTATCCATATTTGTGTCATATCTTCATTGTCTATCTCAATACGAAATACGAACACACTACACATTTTAAAATCCTCCTAAAAATTTATTTTAATAATTTGATTTTAACATACAGGGAAATATTTGTTAAATATTTTTATTGTTAATCCATATAACAAAATGGTCGAGTAAATTTTTTACAATTTTATTTATTCGTTTGGCATATTTGAGTTTGTTCGCTACGGGAGGGCTAATGGTATAATATATTTTTATAAATATCCGTCCGAATACAGAATGAGCCAACACGTTATCTCGAAATTTTCTTAATAACAATACTTTAGGAGCATCATACGAACCATATACAGCGGTTGCTATATAACAACCCGATTTTACATTTTCTTTTTGAGCAAGCGTTTCTAAAAAAGCTGTATCTCCCCATTTAGTCAATAATTTTTTCATTTGTTCTTTTTGGGAATAAGACATACTATGAGTGCTAATAACATTTTCATATCGTCCCCACCACTCGCTCCATTTTCTCCCAGACACATAGCTGTATTCACTTGCTATAGCATGGGAAATAATTTTTCCCAATCCAACGCTTGTCTCTTTCACGTTATTATCATCTGCCAAATCATAGGCAAAGTCAACTAATTCCAAAATCATTAATGAACGAGTATAAAATTCATTTCCTGATTTATAAAGATTAATAAATTCCTTAAAATGATTATAAGATAATGTATAAAAAGAATTTGAGAAAACACAAATATCTTTTGCCATCATATTTTTTGCCAACGAAACTGCTGAAGCCCCTTCCGAAAGCTCGTTTAAAAGTTCTTCTGAAACTCCTTCTATCGGCTCTTTTAAAAGACTTTTGAAATTTGCTTCTGATTTTGTTAATATTTGTAACGCATTCGTTATAACAGACAATAATTCATTTATTCTTGGATTGGCTAAATTTGATTGCCATGCACTACATAAACCACGCCTGTAAATTGCATACCAATTATCAAAATTTTCTTCAAGAATTTTTGAATAATAATTATAAGCATCAGCATAATTCCCTGCATCAAAAGAAGTATCGGCAATTCTTTTATAATTTTCAATATTTTTTGTATTATCAATTTTAACTGTCTGTATTGCTTCTTTTACGATAACTGTTGTGCCACAGTACATGCAGAATCCTGTTTCTCTTGTATCGTCTAATTGAATATCAGCCCCACAATTTGGGCATTTTGCGGCAATTAATGACATACTATCTTCCTTTCTAAAAAATGGGCATAGTTATCCTGTTCCCATAATATTTTTAAATTTCTGCCTAATACCATCATTACATTCCGAATACAAATCGGCAAACTCAATTAGAGAAAAAATTCCGAATTCATATCCTATATAAAACACTATAAAATTTAAGGCTTCGGGAGTATAATTTTTCAAAATTACGGGAAGACATTTATGGAAATATTTTTCGCCTTCAGGCAATATAGTATAAATTTGGAAGAATAAATATCCAAATAAAACACAGATAATATGGAATGCTATCATTGTTAATTTGGTGCTTGTAAATTCATCTAATTGCCAGAAATCTTTCAATTGACGATAATCTTCTTCAATTTCAGGGCGTAATTCATATGTCCTTATAATATATTTTGCTGACTGTTCCAAATCAGTCGTTATAAAAACAGCATATTTATCTTCGACAGTTTTAGGTTTAGTATTCCAAACAACACAAGCATTGAAATCTACATCGTCTTTAGGATTATCGCCTTCCCAAAAACCGCCTAAATTAGATACAAAAGCAATTTTTTGATTTATACGTTTTTTGTTAGGGTGATTCATCCACTTATTTTCATATTGTGCTGTTGATATCGCCATTTCATACGCTGGCATATTTGTCTTTAATGGAATATAAGTATCAACACCACGGTGAGATTTGAGATAATTAATATGTTCTCTTGAGATGAACCCTCTGTCGTTTATAATAATATCACCGTATTTGAGAACGGGAGAATTATATAAAATATCTTCGCTTAAAGCAGAGTCATGAACATTAATCGCACCGAATCTGGCATCTTCTATAATACCTGTATCTTTTATGATTCCTCTAAGTGTAGATAATTTATAACCACGGGATTTATTATCTTCGTTATCTGAAACAACACCTGCCAATTCATAATTTTTATTTGAAAAATTCACTTCAAGTTTTGTGCAATCGAGAATGTGTATATTCGCTGATAAATCGAGTTTCGGCATTATGTAATCTTGGACGGTGTTATTATAATTGATAAATAATTCTGAAGGAGCATATTTTTCAATAATAGCTCTCAAACTGCTTTCCCGCATTAACCCTTTTCCTAAATTACCTTCTGGGTCATGTAAAGTGAATCCTAATTCGGCTAAGGCTCTCGAATCCGTTATGGCAAAGGGGATATCTGTCACACTTGTTTTAGTTTTCATTTTGGCTGTTGCGGCTAACGTTAAAGTTAAACCAAACGGGATTGTCGTATTATCCGCTCTTTTATCGGGAATACCATCTTCAAGACATTGTAGAACTTTATTTCTGTGCATAGATAAAATGATTTCGTCAACAAAATTTTTTGTACTTGAATGAACAGCATCAAGTTGACCGTTACGCATTTTCGATATGACAGAATTTTTATTTTGCTGACAAAATCTTATCACTACGCACACCTCCCTCCTGTTATTTTCACTTTTAGTATAATATATTTTCACTTAAAAATATACATATAATTTGTAAATTTTATTCTTAAAGTGAAAAAATATTGTTCCGCAAGTGAAAATTGTTTTTGTACAATTAAGTTACAAAAATAATGAAAAATAGGGAGATATAGAAATGCAGAATACAAATTTAAGCGAACAGATAAGAAAATTAAGATTGTCGAAAAAAATGACACTCGCAGTAATGGCAGAAAGATTAGGAATAACGACATCAACAGTAGCTGCTTATGAAAATGGTTCAAGAAATCCATCACATGATGTACTTGTTAAAATAGCCAGGATATTTAATGTAACCGTAGATAATTTGCTTGGATATACTGAAAAAGATTATATTGATGTTTCTGAATTAGTTCCCAAACAAAGAGATAATATTGAAAGTTTAATTTCGCTTTATAGAAAATATAACGCGCTTATAATGAATAGATTAGGTTTGGATTGGAAGAAAAATTCATGGGCAATCAATGAATGGTTTGAAAGTGATGCAGATGCCTTTATTGAGATGCTTGCAACTTTGAAAAAAATTGATATTGAGGCAGAGGACTTAGATAAAGAAGAAATCAGAAATTTAAAGGAAAAATCAAAAACTAACAGCGTAAAAGATTTAGAAGACAGAATAAAAATTCTTGAAGAAATGATTAAAAATAATAAAAGTAACGATACATAATTATGTCAGAAAATACAAAAAGCCTGTTTTCACAGGATTTTTCTGTTAAAAATATAAGAGCCTGCCTTTTTGGACAACGTAAGGCAGGATTATACATCTCTATGTCCACCTTTTGAGATTACTCACCATTACCTATGGGGTGCCCTTCTAAAATGGAGATTAATCCACTTTAAAAGACCATTGATACGGCGATAATGTCCCCGTACTAATACAGGGAACTCGAAAGTCCTGAGCTTTGCCATTTTTTTAAGTCCTCCTTACTACGAAATTCATCTTCTACGAAAATCTTTTCAGGAAACCTCAATGGGTTATGAAAAAAGTATAATATAAAATTGTTAAAAAATATATCTAAAATGTCAAAATATGTTGTAAATGATTTTTTTATATGTTATAATATTTTACATTACGTATAAAGAGGTTAAAAATAATGAAGTTTATTTATAATAATTATTTCAGGAATATTATAACATATGTGATTGCGATTATTTTAGGGTTTATAGGTAACGGAATATATTCTAAACCAGAAAAAACATGGGTGCTTATTGTATATATTATTTTAGGAATCATATTATTAATATTAGGAATCATATTTACTGTAATTTATACAAAATCGGATAAATTAAAAGATGATAAAATTTTAGAATTAGAAAATGGTCAAAATATTGAAATATCAAAACTATCAAACGAAAATAAAGAAATAAAAGAAAGTAATGTTAATTTAAATAGAAAATTTAATGTTATATTTAATGCTTTCAAAATGTTTGGTAATATATTTGATAGTTCAGCAATTGGAATATATGATATTATAAAAAAAGCTAGGGACACAAAAAAAATAGATTTAAATATATGGAGTCACCAAAATATATGTGATTTTGTATGTGAACAAATTTCAAATTTATTGCTTGATATTTCTGAAAGCGGAAATGATTTTTCAGTAAATATAATAATGCCAACATCAGGGAAAAAATTGTGTATGATTTCTCATAAAAGCACATATGCAAATATTCCTAAAATATTTAGGCAAGAAATCTCAGAAAGTAAAATAAAAAAATATTTTTTTGGAGATTTTTTTAAAGAAAGAAGTAGTAGAGATATTAAATATTTATTAAATAAAGAAGAAATTGTGAGAAAGTTTTATTTTGATAAGAATGATAGCAAAGAAAAATACTCACAATATATAGGAATTCCGATATGCTGTAGTGAGGGACAAAAAATCGGACTTTTGCAAATTACCGCAGATAATAATAGTATAATTACAAAAGACGAAACTAAGATTAATAAAATAATTAATGAATATCTAATGGTATATTCTAACTTTATATTATTTATAAACAAAGTGGAAACTGGAATTAGTATCGTTATTTAAAGATAATAATTCACAAAATATATAATTTATAAGGTAAGATGGTGATTAATATGGCAAAAAAGAAAAATGCTCCTAAATTAAAAATGCCAATTATTGATATGGCATTAAAAAAAGGATTAATTGTAATTTATCCTAATTACATAGTTAATGAAAAAGAAGAAGACGGTGAAGTAAAGAATAACGATGAAAACAATGTAAATACTGGGGAATTATAAGATTTTAAGAAACAAGGGGTGTATAAAATACACCCTTTTGCATAAATATTTTTACTTTGCGAATTGAAACAAAATGTGGATTTATCTATTGACAAAATTGTTAATTTGCGGTAAAATACCATAAGAGAAACAACAACGCGAGCAACTGTAGGAGTGTACCACCACTCCCACAGTCTGTAATATACGGTGAGTCTGGTTCACCATACACACATCGGAATCATTTCCGTACACGCAATATTATTATAGCATGATTATATGATATTAGTCAATAGTCAGGTATAGTAAGTGTGTGTTATTTCGGATTATGCGCCGTAGTATGGGGTTCAGTCACCATGCGACGGCGTTTGTTGTTTTCTCGGCGGAACGAACCTTTGGGCGGCGTGAGTTTCTCATGCCCCCTAAGATAGTCCGTTCGAGAATAATATATTAAAAAATTAAAGGAGAAAAAAATTATGATATGTCAAAATTGCGGATTCGAAAATGAAGCAGTAGCCAAATTTTGCAAAAATTGTGGCAAACTCTTGACACCAGAGGGGGCATCACAAAATGTAGAACCTACTCCTGCTAATATTACCATGCAGGGAGCAAAAGAAAAAATCAACGAACAATTCACCAACGTTAAACAGGAAATAGCAGGAGTAAAATCTGTAAGCGATGCAAACTCGATTGCTTCGTCTTTGGGGATCTCCGTTTCGCAGATATAACAGGATATAGTTTCGGGGATTGGAGCAAGGATATTCGCCATTTCTATTTTTGCTTTTGCTGCTATACTCATTTTTATTATATACCTCCTCAATATATATTTTGGTTGAATAATATTATTCAGGTATATAATATATAATTGAAAACAGCCATTTTATGGGAAACAAACAGAAAGTTAAACGATACATAATTACCACTTAAACTATATAAATATTCCCATCTCTTTGCTGCTCTCAATCAATATATATCGGTTCCCATGATGATTTTCTAACTACCACCCTACAAAAAAATAATAAAAAAGAAACATAATAAATCGACCCGGACTTACTATATTTCACAGAAGGAGACCACAATGAACAATAAAATAGGTATTCACACATTTAACACATCTTTTGACATATCGGAGATAATCTATGATGATATACTTCGCCAATTATTCGAGTATGCAAGCGTAAATAAATGCAGATTGATACCCGACAAAAAAGAGCTTACAAAGAAGCAAATACGAAGATTCTTGAATATAGCTGACAAAATAGACAACGATTGGAACTATAATCGGTCATGGACGTTAGATTTGAGGCAGCGGGGATTGAATATAGTCTTGCAGGAAATGGCAATATTCGATAAGGAGCATAAACGAAATAAAGACATAAAACCGGTGAAGTTCGTGAATTATTGTATTCGTTACATAGTAAATCCGGCGCAAATCATGGGTGGAGACTACTACAACATATACACTGAAAATCATTTTATTGATGTTTGTAACAGAATAGACGAAATAACTGCCTCTGTCTGTGAATTGTTGCCGTCGATGCATGATATATATCTGCGCCGGATTGATTTTTGCCGTGATATAACGCTTGACTCCCAAAAGCATATAGACACATATATTGAAATCTTACAGAAATACCAAAAGCATAAAAGATTCAGATTACTATGGCTCCCCGCTGGAAATAATCGCAGAGTTTTACCTATGGGCAGCATGACCTTACAACGCGGCGCTACAATGCTATATATCTACGACAAATTTTACGAAATGTGGAGTAAACGGAGTCATTATCCTGCCGAAGATATATTTAAGTCAGAAGGGATATTGCGGTTAGAATTGAGAATTTACAACGATAAAATATACTACGAAAAGAAAAAGCGTGGGCTCGAAAACACACTTGATTTCCTGAATGAATCAATGAAATTAGCGCGTCACTTTTTTGGATATTACTTGAAAATATTATTTTGCGAGGGGGACTATTACTCCTATGACAGAGCAAATGAAATCATAGAAAATAGCCGGCACACAGAAAAAACCAAGGCAAAATTAAAAACTTTGCTCGAATGTATAAGCGACAGGCATAGCATAAACGGAGGAATTAATGCAATGATTGAATGCGGGTATAAGGCGTATCAGATAAATTACGCGATAAATCAATTAAACGAACTCAACGTAAATCCCGTCACTATTTCACGCAGAACTAATATTGAGTACTTACCTAATTTACTGCGTTATATAAATGCTATGGATTAATTTTTATTTTATCATGCCTACCGCAACTGCCCATTGCATTGCCTCAAATGCCCAATCAGATATATAATCGTTATTGCAAAGCGAAATAAAAATTGAAATGTCAAAGACATAAATACATTATTATAACTTGTTACATCTGCTGATCCCAATTTAGAGTAGACATAGATTTCAATTATTTATAAATGGCGGAGAAAGATTTGCACCAAGCGTGACCAACATAAAAATCATTAATAAAGTCGTTTGCGTTACAGGCACCGTGTCGAATATAAAAACAATTCTAATAGATGGAAACAGATACATAGTTTTTTAAATCAATTAACATAAAATATTAATTTTAGTCATGGTAAACAAATATGGGCTTTTAAAAAGTATACTTTTATATAAATTTATCAAATCATAAAATGAATATTCCGCAAAAGATTCAATCGTTGACATCTTAAAATAAATTTGATATAATTATTACATTAATTAACCAAATAAAAAGCAATAAAAAAGATTTAAATTATGAAAAACTTGTTTAGCAAAAACAAAAGTGAAAAAAAAGATAAAAAGAATACTAAAAAACTAATATTTCTTTTTGCGCTCAGTTTGATTTTTTTCGGGATTGCAATCGCGCTTTATCCTCATATCATTTCAAAATATTTCGATTACCGCCAGCAAAATCTCATGAATTCCTGGCTGTTCAAAAACGCCGGTATTGCTCATCAGGATATACCGGAAATTCCGGATGACATGGAATATCCTGATATTCCGTCGGAAGCGGACGCTCTCAGCAATGATATTTTTGAAGAAGATATAAACGTTTTTTTTGATTTTAACTACGCGCTTCAAATGATGACCGGCATTTTAAAAATCCCGTCTATAAATTTAGTGTCCCCGATTCTTATAGGCGACACTAAAGATAACCTTAATATAGGGGTATGCGAAGTAAGGCAGTCTGTAAAAGCCGGTGAAAAAGGAAACTATATACTGGCCGGGCATTACAGCCGAATACGCGGCAGGCATTTTAACCGGCTCCCCGAAATTCAAATAGGGGCGTCGGTTATTGTTCAAAACGATTACGCGTCATACGAATACATAGTTTACGAGATATTGTTTGTAAAGCCTGAGGACACATGGGCGGTGCCGATAAATATACCCGAAAAGATCATAACTTTAATAACCTGCGATTATTCTCAGGGCGAGCCGTATGGCAGGGTAGTAGTAAAAGGTTTATTGAAAAAGTGATAAAAAAAGAACGCCGAAGCGTTCTTCTTTTTTTATACATTAATTTTATTAGCTAAATATCCAACAACCATCAGTATCATCCCATTCAATTTCAACTTCGCCGTTGAACGCATCCAGAACAGCCGCCGGAGTAGCCTGAACTACCTGTACATTAACCGCAGCCTCCGACAAATTAATGCTTATCCCATTTCCAAATTCATCTTCAAACTTGCCCATATAAGTATTCTGGAAATCGTCCAGAGTCATACCAAGAGTTGATGCAATGCCTGCCAATGCAGTCTTATGCGTATAATTCTTGTCCATGCCTATTATACCAAATCCAATTTCAAGTTTACCGCCCAATAAATCTCCGATATTCAGCATATCGCCATCAGGATCAATAATCGCATAATATTTACCTTCGCCAAATTCTGCCCAATCGATATCATCATCTTCAATTTCTAAAGCGTTTATAGAATTGTAATAATAAATATCCGGCATCAGATTAACAACTTCATCAAAATAATCAGCAAATGGCAAATCAGCCGCAATACTTCCCTTAATAGAACTTATATCAATTTCTACCACAACTGTTCTATTACCGTCAAGTTTGAACTCAATATCATCTAAATCAAGTATAAGCCCTATGCCTTCGCCGGGATATAATGTTACAAAACTTGCTACTTCATCAATTTCATAATACCAATTCTCCACAACCTTAGCTAATGTAGAAGGAGCATTGCCATTAAAATTATACAGTTCATTAGGAGTATATTTATTAACGCTGGCGGCGGCAACTAAATCAAGTTCTTTTATTTCTATTTCTATTTCGTCATTGTCACCAACAAAACTAAATTCTGCTGCCATAACTTCTGCGTCATCAGCGTTAATATTAACATCACCTGCTTTAATAAACCATGCGTATGTACCTATAAGGGCTATACTGGCTACCAAAACTATTGATAAAACTGCCAGTAACATTTTTTTGTTTTTTAAGAGTTTTTTCATTATTAATTTAATCTCCTGTAAGATTTATTTTTTAGGAAAATTTCCCTGAAGAGGAGAACGCCGAAGCGTTCCGCCTCTTTTTGGGTTTTGTTTAATTTATGCTGTTTGTTTTATGCGTAAATTATGGTAATAATAATTCTAATTCAGCAATCAGATCGCTTATAGCAATTTTAGCTTCATCAATGAGTCCGAGCACGAATGAAATATCACTCGGGGTTATTGGGGTTCCGACTGTGAATAAATTACCATTAGGCGACCAATCATAATAGATTCCATCATTAATTAAATGGGCCATGTAAATTTCAAGAAGATATTCCGAAGCAAGCAAATATTGCATGTATACAGGATCATCATCTAATTCGGTATCTTTAATACCTGCATCTACAAGATCATTCCACAAATCAGACAATTCATCCACAAGGTCATTTAGTGAGTCGTCCCTGCCGTCAATATAAGCATATAGTTCGTCAGCAAAGTCGTCTATAATATCAAGCATTTGGTCTAAGGCGATGTCCCAAGCGTCAGGGCCAAATACGTCTATAACTGCCTGCTCAGTAGCCTGAACTGCCGTGATTGAAGCTACGCCGTCAGCAATGTCATCCAGATATACTGTTAATCCTTCTGTCATATAATGTTCCTGTTGATGTCCGTGGCCTATGATACCGACTTCTATTGTAGCCGTATCGCTGATAGCGGCAATTATATCGTCTATATCTAATAACTCTCCTGCCGGTACATAACGATAATATTTTCCTGCACCTGCGCTAACACTGCCGCTTACCGGATTAATCCAGATATCATCTGATGTTGCGCCAGCTTCTTCAGCAGCATCATACAAATCACTTGCGTCAACCCCAAAACTGCTTAACACTCCGCTCAAGTCAATTTCTACTACGATGTCCCTGTTGTTTGCGAAATCCAACAAAGCGGTTGCTGAATCTGCTTCAAAATCAACTGTAAATTCTGCGCCTTCTCCCGGAAGAATTCTCATCGAATTAGATGCATAATTAAGAGCCGGAACTTTGTCTACGTATGCTTTGTCGGGATTAGAGAAGTCTGCAAATCCGCCGGGGTATGCCCAATAGCTAATATCGTCGTTGTATATAGAATTTTCAACTAACACAAGGTCTGTTCCGAGAACTTCATTCCATACGTCTTTAACGAGAGGTCTTTCTGCGTTCGGATATAAATCCACGTATAAGCTAATACCTTTAGGAGTCAGCCCTACATCAAACGTAATCGACGTTTCCGGAACTTCAAAATATGCCGCTGTAAGTTCCGCTGTGTCGCCGTCGCCGCCATTTATGTCTATGTCGCCCGTTTTAACAAACCATGCGTATGTACCTGCCAAGATCATGCTGGAGACTAAGATTACTGCTAAAAGTGCCAGATAAAATTTCTTGCTTTTCAAGAGTTTCTTCATTTTAGTTTACCTCCATAAAATGAAATAATAAAATTAATAAAATAAATATTTATTTTGCCTCTTTTATTATTGGGAGTTGGGGTTCTCCCCCGCGAATTATCGCAGATCAGCCGCGTTGTTATCGCGCAACGTGGTTAAACGCCCGGTTTTTTTGGTTTTTGCGTGAGTCCGGGAAACTCGATGTATAATATTTATTTGTTTTCTTTTTCTTTTGATTTCCTACTCACTCCGACTATTGTAATACTTCCTGTCAGAATAAACATCAGGCCTGTCATAGAATAAATAAACGGATTTGTTTTTTCTCCGGTCACCGGCATTTGGTCGATGAATTCCGCGTCGCCCTTAGGAATACTTGCTTCCGTCATATCAACCAATTCTTCTTCTGTTGTAATCTGAGGTGCTGTAGTTGTAGTCGGGATATATTGTGTCGGCCCTACGAAATCCGCGTCTGCCTGAGGGACGCTTGCGTCCGTTTCGTCAACCAGTTCATCTTCTTCCGTTGTTGTCGCTGGTAGTTCATCTTCACTGGTGAGTTCGTCAATAGTGGGTTCTGTGGTTATTTCGGTAGTTGCGGGCGTTTCTGTAGTAGGCTCTTCGATAGTGGGCTGCGTCGGGGATTCCGAAGTAGTAGTCGTAGTTTGCGCGGATTCAGTCGTAGTCGGTCCGGGAGTCGGGTCAGTGCCCGTAATAATTTCTATATAGGTAACTGCAAATTCTATCACGAATGCCGCGCTCAGAGTCATAAGCTCATTTTGATTATCATATTTGTCGCCCTCATTTTTGCCATTGTCGTATGTCGCGTTAAACTCCGCCCTGAAATGATACATTCTTGTGCCGTTTGCCGGAGGCAAAGTCCATGCGTAAGTTTTTGTGCCGTACTCCAGAAGTTTCTGATTATGGACTTCCGAGCCGTTTTCCGTGACAATCAGGGTGATATAGTTTGCGAGATTGGGTAGTTCGTATTTATCTTCGCTTATGTCCCTGACGGTCATTGTGACGGTCTGGATATTTTCGGCATCGTTTATGATCTGCAAATTAAACTCCGCGGCTTCGCCGGGATAAAGTACGGGCAGTTTGCCAAAAAGATTGTCGCCGTACAGGGTCAGATTATCCGCAGTCATTTCCAGGTCACCGTCGCCGCCCGGAGCGAGTGTATAAGTACGTTCCACCAAAGCGTTTACGGGAATCGCTGAGAAACTGAGTATCACACATGCAATGGCTAAAATTGCGAGAAGTTTTTTAATACTATATTTCATCTTTAACCGCCACCTCCTTCCACAGTATCAAGAGCCCAACTTGTTACGCCGGGATTAATAGCATTTTCCAGAGCGATTGTGTATTCGTATGCTTTTCGCGTCGCCTGTAATGCCTCTGCGATAAGGGTAATTTCCAAATTCCAACCGTTACGCTCACCATCTATATTTATTTCAGGTAGGGGAATCGGATCCTCCGCCGGTTGAAGTATAGTGTAATCATCTGTGATGGTGGTAATAGTATTATCAATGAAATCCTCAAAGCCATCGCCGCCCATGTAAACCAAAAATAATCCATCTTCGCCGGTTCTTAATGCCCAATCGTCGTCTGAAATTTCCAAATTACCTATTCCAGTTCCAATATCACTCGGCGGAACTCCTGCTGTACCGTTCACCCATTCCGCAATCACGCGCACTCTCAGGATTATCGGGATAGCGCTTGTGTTTACGATTGAATATTCGCCGTCGTCTTCCTCCAATTCTACATGAACATATCCCATTTGCCCGGTATCGTCATTTCCATCTAAAGTCTTCCAAAACCATGCGTAAGTACCGCTGAACATTGTTGAACTGATTAACATAACCGTCAAAAGCATAGATATTATCCACATCAGGGGGATTTTCTTAAATAAATTCATACTTATATTATCCTCCCCCTAACTCGCTCAACTTATAAGGCAACATTGTTAAATTTAATTCGAATACATCGAGAACTGCTGCCGGGGTTGCCTGACAATATGTGACTTTTACAGCCGACGCATCAAATTTATAATCCATTGTTATGTTTCCGTCATACTTCGCGTATATTGATGTTCCTATTGTTAGTGGATGCAATTCCAGAACTTCTTCGCCGTAAAAATCAAGTCTCACTTCAAAACTTGCGCCAGTTATAATATCAGTAAGATTTTTAATTTCCATTATCCCATAAAACGCGCCGTCGCTGTCAACATAATAAACACCGCTATCGTCCGGCAATACCGCTTCGCCCAATATTCTGACGCCATACTCTCCGTCTTCACTAATAATATATATTTTTTCTTCTGTAGAGTCGTAAACAAAATTATCGCCAAGGTCTATCTTATATACATAATCCCTCGTACTGCTTTTATCTGTTAATGTAAAAGTTGCGATCGCATATTCACCCGGCACTCCTAAGTATGTTGGTTTAGTTACGCCATTGATATAATAATTAATATCTACCGAGTACTCTGCGTTGATATTTGCCGCTTTAACCGTTACCGAGTCACCCTGAAAGGGTTGGTTCCCGCTGTTATCTGCGAACCACGCGCTTGCGGTTATAACTGCCGTCATAACGAAGAAAATTATCAAAGTATGAGCAAGGGATCTTTTGCCTATCTTCAGCTTTTTATTTATCATACTTTATCACCCCGCAGTCTCTGTAGAACGGTTGCATTTCTGTTGTGATTGTTATTATTATGATCCAGTCTCTGCCTTCCTGGTATTCTGGATTTGCTCCATGCGTATCGCTTATATATGGTACAGCCACAACGGATTGCGTTGCATGATACCCGTAAGGAATATATGTGTCCGCGATATATTTGTTGGTATCATCATCAACTAAAACTCCTTCATATACTTTATCCTCTATGGGATTTGTATAAGTGTCAACAATCCAGCCTGCTACATGGAATGTACCTGCATCCGGTTTAGTGACTTTTACATCAGCGGCCTCTAATTTTGATTTATGATCTAGTACTTTTTGGCTACCGGGAGTTTCGTCCCAAACGGTTCTGATTATCAAGTTGCCACCTTTACGGTAAGCGAAATATACTTTATCGGATTTTTTTGCCGTCGTTAACGTAATTTCATTACTAGTTGGATTACCGAAAGGAAGAACATCATAATCCGGTGCTACCCCCGGTACAAGATAATAAGTTTCGCTGTCAACTACGATAGAAAGCGGTGCCGTTATCGTATATGATGTACCATAGTTTAAATCAATGCTTAATGTACTGGTAGCACCACTGCCATAATCATGCTCATAATATTCTACGCTGTGAAAATATGATAATGGTTTCGTCTGTAAATCTGTTCTGCTTTCTGGCGGCAGATTATCGTCATTTAAAATATAAGTGTAAATTAATATTGCGCCGTAGTCGCGTCCTCTTTGGGGAACTGTAAAATATCTTCGAGTTGAGGTACTGTTTACGTCTGTATAATCCACATATGTCGGACCGTTCATAGAAAATGCACCCGTGGGGTCGGCGAGTACTGATTCATTATAAATATCAAGCCTTACGGTGTAAGTAAAATAAATTTCTCCATCGCTTTCATCTACATCGCCGATATCCCAGATAAACAGACCCTTCCGATAATCGTTCATATCATATCCCGCTGGTAAATCATTACCGATATAACCCGGCGGATAGAACGTTACAGTTCCCTTCACGGCACCGCTTGCATTATATGCTGTGAAAACTTTTGGATCAGCTTCATCTGTAAGGAGATCGTCGGTGTCTGGATCCACAAGGTTAAAGCACGGTCCGATCGGGTCTGTTACTGTTGCGTTTGACGCTGCCGCCGCGATATTGATTTGGTTGGCAACAGACGCGAATATTGCTTCCAACATTGCAGAGTCAGTAGTAGTATAATAATATGGATTGGTAGTAGTTCCCGTACCACTTGAGCACTCGCTTAATACATATTCTGCATTTTGGCGTTCGGTAGTGGAGAGATTGGTGGCTAATAATGCTATAGAATAAATGATCATTCCTTCCCTCTTAGCCAATTCAGCCTCGTACATTGCCGGAATACCATGGTTTGGAGGAAATGGTGTGGTGTCATTGTTAGTGGCATTTCGAACGTTTCGTTGGGTCAAACCTACGGTATAACCATATGACCAAATATATCCCCCTCCTACCGGAGTGCCTCCATAGTTCCAGATATTTGTGGGCGGCTGATTAAAATCAAAAATCCAGTTGGCGTAAAGAGCCTGTGCAGCTGCCGTAGTACCGTTGGCATTATTATACATTACCGCTAAATTTCCAGGGTTTGACGTAGTATATGTTATCGTTGTAGTAGGAGAATAACTCCTGTTAGGTTCGCCGTCACTAAAAATTACAATATATTTGTTGTCTGCAGTAGAGGTTTCCAACATCAAGCGTGCCTCATGAATAGCGCCTTGTAAAAAAGTACCGTGCTGCCCTAAAGTATATGAATTATTCAACCCATAAATCGCTCCTAATAATCCATTATTGGAACCGCTCGCATAATTACCCCTAGCGCCAGTAAAATTTTGACTATTAAATGTATGTTTTGTTACATCATAGGCAAAACTTACAAGTCCGATTCCGATATTAGATGAAGTACCTGATACCGGAAGCAATGCGTTCACGAAATCTTGGGCGGCGGTTTTGGCATTACTCAGCTGAGTAGCACTCAAACTCTCAGATCTATCTATTACCAATACTATATCCGTCTTTTTTGATACTGTTTCTTTCTTATCCCAACCTCGCAGAGAAACGGTCACATCCCATTCCCAAATATTATTATCAGGGTTATATTTATCTGACGGTTCCGCTTCTTTGGCAATTTTTAATTCGCCTTGATCGCCAGTTGTCGGTAATAAAGAAGATGCAAAAGACGCAATTCCCAAAGGTTCATTCCAAGTCCAATTAATCGTTTCGATTATCGCTTCGCTTTCGATCGCTTCATCTTTCCACAAAGCATACAAATCAATATTTCCCGTAATTTCAATATGGTCACCAGGCTGATATTTGGTTCCGCACCCGTCAGGATCCGTATCCCAGTATGTAATGAAGAATTCTATATCATATATTTGATAATCTTCATTACTTTTTATCGGCAGAACAAGCGTCATTCCGTTATCATCAAGCACGGTTGCGTATTCTCCCATAGCGTACAAATTGTTGTCAATAGGTACTTCTCCTATTACTTCGTCATTGTTAGCGTGATATGTAACGGTGTATGTGCCGCTTGATCCAGTTGAATTATCATCATCCGGGTCTGTCGGATCACCCTGTTCTTCCTGATCTTCTTGGCTTTCGTCATTGCCATCGTCGTCAGGGTCACATTCGCAAAGGTATTCTCCGCAATCTGCACAGGGTTCGCCGTTCGGATCAGGATCCGCACGAACGAACGCTATGTATTGCGAGAATATGCCGAAAGTCATAACCATAGCTAAAAGTATTGCCATCATTTTATAGCTTATGGTTCCTTTTTTGTGCATTTTTTGATATACCTCCTTTGCATAAAATTTTGCTCAATTTGTTTTGTCGGGTCCTTTTCAGTTGTCATTTTCGTCATCAATATCCACATCATCCCTTTCCATATCTGTTATTTTGCTGTCATCTTCAAACAAATCATCATCTTTTTTTAAATTATTGGCTGTTTCGCTCCTTTTTTTTCGTTCCAATTTACCGTCGGCGAGTTTAAGCAGATAAGGTATAATAAACAATCCAACCGCAATAACGGCTATCATTCCTAAAATCCCTATCGGAGTCCGTAAATTTATGATAAAAGTGCCGAGCCCGTTCATATAAAATAAAACTTTACCGAAGATAGCTCTCGGCGCGATTGGTCTGTCTTCGGTGTTGTTTGCGTCGCCCATAGTTATAAACTGCATGTTTTCTCCGCTTCCGGATATTTCAATTATCCTGTGCGTGAGGAGTACATCGTCGCTGCTATTGGGTCTGTATGTAATTATATCACCGGTTTTCAATTTTCCGGCATCGGTTTCTTTTATTATTATGAGGCTGCCTGCGTCAAATGTGGGCGTCATACTGTCTGTCAGTACTATAAACGCCCTGAATCCGATTATGCTTTTTGGGTTCTCTTTATCCATACCGGATATTCCGAGCAATAGCGCAATCAGAGTTACGAGAACCACTGCTATTATGAGAACCGCCGAAATAATATTGTAAATAAATTTAATTATTTTCATAAATCATACTTTCCGATTATGTAATATATTAAATGTTAATATTTTTCTGGTAAAAACTATATTTTATTCATATTATAAAGTTTATCATATATTATTAATCCTGTCAATCAATTTTATAAAGTCTTTGTAAAATCTTTATAACGTTTTAATAAAAAAATTATAATTACACAGTAACAAATCATATATGTAGAATCTAAGACACAATCACAACATTATTCATTAATATTTTTTGCCCTTTACCAAATGCGAAAACCATTTATTGCCAATTCGCATTGAAAATATTTTTATTTTAAATTTAAAATTAGACGATTTATATTAAACTTTTAAATTACATTTTGAAAATAAGATCGCATTGTATATAAAAATGAAGTAAAAAAAGTTCCATACTACATTAACAAACGGTTCACCAGCTATTCGATATTTTCAAGCATTCAAGCGTAAAGTCGCGGAGCATAAAATAATTATGATAAAAACAACATACTACAGGGGTTCATAAACCCCTGTAGTATGTTGTTTTTTAATAAATAATATCATTGAAAACTCGGCATTGCATCATGTTTTGCCTAACAATAACCACCCTGCCTTTTTCTTGTTTGTTATGCCCCATTGTTTAAAATTGTAACTCGATTAATAAAAAATTATATATAATCTGTATATGTATCCCGTTTGGCATCAGCATTTTTATTTTTTAATTGCCATGCCAAAATCGTACCGGGTTTAACTTGACCGCTAAATACAATTCTCAATTTTTTATCGTAGTTAATCAGATCGCTTTTAAGCATTTCAACCGTTTGTTCGATTTGTTTTATTGCGTCAGATATATCTGTTCCTTTTAGTTCAATAAAATAAGCGGCGAATTTATCATCGTTGAGAACTAAATAGTCGCATTTTTTTATATTTTCTGTTATAACATATCCATCTATTTTAAGTTGCCGCACTAAACAGTTATTATCATTGATAGCAATATGTTCTTTCTTTTTTTCACGGGAAACGATTATTTTTTGTCTATCTTCACACTTTGACTTAAATTCAGATAGAGGCAAACTCATTTATCGTCCTCCCTGTGAAATAATTCTATAAGTCCGGCACTTTTTTCATCTATTTGCACAGATGCGCCTTCAATTAATTCATTCATAATAAGTCCGTCTATCAAGGCATTCTCACATTTTCCGTCTATTACATGAAATGCCTGCAAAACATCTTTTTTAAACCAAGCCTGTTCGTTTATATCTGATGCTTCTTTTATATAAATTTTGTCAATTCCCTCGTTCTCCGCTTGACCGCATAATATAAGATTATTAAATTCACCGAGTATATACGGGCTATGCGTTGTTATTAACCCTGCATTATTACCAGCATTGATAAACAGAGCTATTACATCGGTCATATACATTTGGGATTCAGGATATAAGTGCGCTTCGGGTTCTTCAACTATGAGAAAAACCTTTTTCTTGATTGCAGAAAAGTAGGTTAATATATTTAATATCCAAACAGCTTCCTGCTGTCCTGATGATGCGTAACTGAGCGGAGCATAATTATCGTCATCAAAATATAGACGTTCTTGAGCATTTTCGTACTTATATTTAGCTTTTATTATTTTTTCGTAAAATTTATCTTCGTTGCCAAAAGACATTTTTTCAAACCATGGTTTTATTTTCAAAACGAGTTCAAAATATTTCCAAACAGAATAATCTATAGTTTTACGCTGAGTATCGTCCATAGACATGAATATATAGTTAAGTTGTTCAGAAAGTAATGATATGGCAATTCTACCTGCTGGAATATATATCGTTTCTGTATCGTCTTGGAATAAATTATTTAATTCTTCAGATAATTTATTTTTTGTTTTTTCGTCAATAGGATATACTAAATTAGATTTATCATCAAGAAAATTTTCTATTTTACTTCCAAAAGTATAATGCTGATTACCCATATCCAAATATATAAAAGTATCTTCTCCATAATTATATTTTAATATAAATTCAGATTTTAGTGAAGTCATTATAGACGACCTATCAAACAAATTTCCTGTTTTATATCCCAAATGGCGTAATAAAGCACTTTTTAACGGCTTTTGCTTTTCATTCTTTAAAATCAAATCCAAAATATCTTCTTTAACTGTCCTGAAAAGATATATCGCTTTTGCAATTGTGCTTTTTCCGCTTGCCTGCGGTCCCGTCAGAACTGTAAATTGATTTACGTCTATTTCACATTCTTTTATTGGTCCAAAATTTGATATTTTTATGTGATGCATTTTTGCCTCCAGAATTCAATTATATAATTTTTGTATAATGCCAATATCGTCTGTTATTTTACGTTTGACAAATTAATTATTTCAAATCAATTTTATTCTGCTTATATTATATCCCAATAACCCGTAGTTGTCAACGCTTGTATAATTTTTATTTCTATGATATATAGTAATATAAGTTGAAAAAAGTCTAAAAGCATGATAAAATAGAGACATGAGTTATGATAAAAAATATAGAGAACGCGCAGTGTTGTACAGAAAGGAAAGA
>Ga0082212_10001492_pt1 | contig 34526 bp, 32 predicted proteins | sample TergutNt197P3_FD_71548 | JGI IMG/M metagenome (GOLD analysis project Ga0082212, IMG submission 71548) | Neocapritermes taracua P3 segment gut microbial communities from Petit-Saut dam, French Guiana - Nt197 P3 | ecosystem: Host-associated > Arthropoda: Insects > Digestive system > Gut ... | reverse complement strand
CAGGCCGCTTTCAAGGTTGATGAACTGGGCAAGCCATGAAAAAACTTCCGAGGATGATGAAAAATGCTTTCCCAGAAAATGCTCCTGTATGATCTCAAACTAACCGGGTTTTGGGCTAGATCATATTTCCAAATATGAATCAGCGTAAAGGCTGTTGTTCATTATTATGTCCGCCGACTTGATCGTCTCCATGAGCCGCTGATCGCAGGGGTTCACAATGGCCGAGGTCAGACCGTTGTTGATGGCCATCGCCAGCATAACCGAGTCCATTATGGGGCGTATGTGTTTGGGCATCATGTTGGAAACATTGGAAAGCCCGCCGGTGGAATTCAACCCCATGTCCCTGAGCTGCCGGATAAATTCCAGCACCTGCCACTGCTTGTCCTGCATTCCCTTGATAACGAGAAACAGCGGATCGAACCAGATGTCTTCCGCCTCCATGCCCTGCTCCATGCCGTGTTCAAGCAATTGCTGGCAGTAGGCCATGCGCTCGTCGTTGTCCGATGGAACACCTTCTTTCGCGCAGAGGGCGATGCAGATCGCGCCGTTGGCGGCGGCAAGGTCAATGTTGGAAATGCGGTCGCCCGCGTCGGCGGAGTTGACAATGGGTTTGCCCTTCGCCGCGTTGTACACGCTCAGGCCCGCCTCAATCGCTTTGGTATTCGCCGTGTCCAGGCACAGCGGCACATTGCCGCAGCTTTCCTGTATCAGCTTAACCGCCCACTTCATCAGTTCGGGGCCGTTTTTTTCTGCCGGGCCGATGTTTACGTCAAGATATGTCGCTCCGGCGGCAATCTGCTCCCTTGCCCGTTTCAGTATCGGCTCGCCGTCCATCGTTTCCATCGCCGCCCGTATTGCCGGGGAAATGCAGTGGATACGCTCCCCTATCGTAATAAATTTTCCCATGACGAACCTCCTATACCTGTAATTCCTTGAGAAACTTTACCAGAGACACCGCCTCGTTTGGCGCGACAATGATCTTCCAGCCGGGAAGGTTCTCCTCCAGCTCGCCTTTCAGCACGGCGACCTTTCCCGGAATAATTAAATTCCTGTTACCGATTTTGCCCTCAACATTATTTTCCTTAATAAATTTTGCGATGGAACCGGCAGACAGCTTGCCCGCAGCCCAGGCGGTCAGCACTGAATAGCCGCCCGCGTCGCTGATAAAAAGATTTACCGGTACGCCGGAACGTTCAAGCTCGCCCGAAACGATAAAGTACGTAAGGGCAAAATCCACCGTGGTAGCGCACAGGGAATTTTCGTCTGCGCCGTTAATGGGGTAAATGCCCGGCTCAACCTTCATCGGCTTTTGGGGATCGGTAAAGATGTTCTGCCGCAGCCCGAACAGGGGGAGCGCCTGCGCGTAGCTCATCTCGTCCATGATGATGAGCGAGCCGTATTTAACGGTAAACAGCGAGGCAAGGGCTGTCTGCATAGAGGGATCGCCAGGGGCAATTTTGGCGGCGTTTACCAGCGACGGATAGCCGAAGCTGCGCTCACCGTCTTTCAGCGCGGCGCGGCGGATCTGCACCGCCCGGGCAAAAACGTCTTTTATGGAAGAAGAGCCAAGGTCGAGAACAAGGTTCTTGTTACCCAGGGCCTCCAGCGCCGCGACGGTATCGTGCAGGCTGTCCAGCGTAGCGCCGCTGACACCTAACGCAACGCCGTATTTGACGGCAAGCTCGCTCATCGCCTGATAATTCGATTCATCGGCGGCGTTCAAAAGCGGCTTGTTATCCTTTGCAAGCTCAAGCGCCGCCTGCGCCGCGCCGGGATCCTTCACGTCAAGGACAAGCACGCGCCCCAGGGCAAGGGATTTTTGTACCGTATTGAGAAACGCCGCCTCATCGCCGGTATACTCAACATTGACAGCTTCGATGTACATCCGCTCGCCAATCCGCTCATAGTCAATTTTTTTGATACCTTCAAGTTTACTGTCAGCATTTTCCGCATTGACGCTTACGCCAAATAATGTCTTTGAGACAAATGATTTTTCATGCCGGTACAGCACCGTTTCCCCGCCGAGTTTGTGTCCGTCCGCCCCGATGGTGATCAGCTTCATCGGCGGCTCGGTGGCCTCGCCCAAAACTTTCAGGGCGTCATCGGACAGGTGGGGGCATTTTTCTATCGCCAGCCCCCCTTGCGCGGCTTTCATGGAAAAGGCCATACAGGTCGGGCAGCCGCAGTCCTTGCAGTTGGTCTTGGGAGTCAGTTTGAAAATATCGAGACCTTTCAGCGCCATGTCCGCCTCCTACGCCAGTTCTGCGGCGAGTTTTTTGATAACCGCCACCGATTCGGGGTGCCGCAGAATCACGGCGTTGGAACCGGAAACGATGTCCGCTGCGGCTGTGGCGATTTCCATCTCAATGCCCCGCCGCTCCACCGGCCCCCACTCGGGAAAATCTTCCTCGGAAACAAGCGCCTCTTTTACCGTCCACGCCTCGCCGCCCACCGGCGTGACAACCGGCATCTGCAGCATGGTGTCGTTCTGGGCAAGCGCCGCGGAACGAACCCTGTCTATTGTGGAGAGAACGTACTCAAAGCCGTAACCGGCGGCGGCGGAACCGAGGTTCATCACCGTGTTTCCCGGCTGCACCCCCAACTGCGAGACAAGCACGTTGAGCTGCTTGGCGAGGTTAATATCCACTGCCGACTCCGCCCCGGCTTTCTGTCCGTAAGCCTGAACCGCCGCAACCGCCACGGCTTTATAGTTTTCCTCTTTCGCGGAAAGAAGCATAACATTTTTTCCCTGCAGGGCTTCGGCGATTTTCTCGAAAAGTTTGCCGTCTTTTTCGGCATTTTTGCAGCCCTGGATCACCAGCGGAAGTGTCGCCGCTTCGGCGGCCTCGCGGCAAAGGGCGGCGCAATCTTCGGCAGATCTGTTCTGACCGTTGGGATCGGCGCTGTCAAGCACAATGCTGACAAAATCGGCGCCGGATTTTTCGCAGGCCCGCCGTGTAACATCGGCGATGGAATCCGCGCCCTGGTAAAAAGCGGCGATTCCGCCCAGCGAACGGTCGGGGCCGAGGTCGGAAAATTCAATTCCCACGCGGGGCGGATTGGGGATGGGGCCGTCGAAACTGTAGAGGGGGAACACGCTCTCCCCGCCCAACGCCAACGCCGCATCTCCCGTGCCAATCGTTACCTCAGCAATGGAAGCGTTGAATTTTTGCGGAACATTTTTGAACGACATGATTTATTATACCCTGTACCGGCCTGGAACACAAGGTTTTTAGTTTTAGGTTACTGTGTAATCCCCGCCAGCTTGAGAATCTCCGGCACTTTGCTTTCCCAGCCAAGGGCCATAATGTGCACGCCCTGACAGTGATCCTTGCACTCGCGGATGATGCGGGCGGAAATTTCCACGCCGGTAATGCCGGCTTTGGTCTTTTCCTTGTCAGCGTTCAACTCGTCGATCATTTCCTGCGGGACGCTGATGCCGGCGACGTTGTTGTTCATAAATTTTGCCATTGCCGCAGACTTGGGAATGACGATGCCTAACTGCACCGGCACGTCAAACTGTTTCGCCCTTTCCATGAAGCGAAAAAACTTTTCGCTTTCGTAAACGGCCTGGGTCTGGAAGTATTCAGCGCCCGCCTTGACCTTCTGCTCCATCTTCGCCAACTGCACGTCCACGGAGTCACTGCACGGCGAGACGACTGCGCCTTTCGCAAAAGATGGAGGCGCGCCCACAAGTTCGTTCCCGCCAAGGTCGCGGCCCGATTCCAGGGTTTTTACCGCGTGTATCAGCGACACGGAGTCCAGGTCGAACACGGGTTTCGCCTGGGGGTTGTCGCCCAGCTTTGTGTGATCGCCGGTTAGCAGCAAAAGATTTTCAATGCCGAACAGCGCCGCGCTGAGAATGTCGGACTGAAGGGCAATGCGGTTGCGGTCGCGGCAGGTTATCTGGAAGATCGGCGTAAAGCCCCTGTTCTTCAGCGATATGCAGGTGGCAAGGCTGCCCAGGCGCATGACCGAGGACTGGTTGTCGGTCACGTTTACCGCCGTAATGTCCTTCAAATATTTGTCCGCCTCGTCCAGCAGGTGGTCGATGTGAAAACCCTTGGGAGGGCCAATCTCGGCGGTAACAACAAATTCGCCGCGCTTAAATAATTCGGTAATTTTCATGTTAACCCCTCCACAGCGTAATTGCGAATTTTTGCGGCATATTGCAGGCTGTCCAGGCGGCCTAGCCTTTCAAGCCGCCGGTATATCCTCTCCCAGCCACATTCCATTTCGCCGTCTACCTCGCACTTGCCGTTTTTCGATCCGCCGCACTGTCCGTTTACCAGGCTTTTCGAGCAGGCGGTGATCGGGCAGATGCCGCCGGTGCTGTTCAGATAACATTCGCCGCACTGATCGCAGTCGTACTCCAGGGGAGTCAGACCCTGGAAACCCGGCAGGGAATAGCTGTCGCAGGCGGCGAGGACTCTTTTTCCCTCGAAGTTTTCGGCGGCGGTCTGTACGCCGACGCCGCAGGAAAACACCAGTATCGTGTCCGCACTCTCCACCTTGTCTGCATATTTTTCCAACTGCAGGCGCAGATGGCCGGGGTTGCAGATATAGTCGGTGACAACGGCGGCCTCGGCGTTCCCGCTGCCGAGAAGACCATTACACAGCGCGGCGGCTTCTTCATCGGGGAAATGAACCTCCCTGCAGCCCTCGCAGCAGATTATCACCGTCTTTCCCTGTAACAGCGGCAGTATTAAATCCTTTTCTTTTAATTCTGTTATAAACATTTCATTTCCTCATCATCTCTGCGATGCCTTTCTTTCCTGCCTTAATCGAATAGAGCAGGGGTATCTTTGAAGAACAGATATATTGGCAGCACCCGCACTCAATACAGTCCCGGACATTTTTTTCATTCATGGCGGGCCAATTTTCTTCCGTGGAGTATTTGGGGTAGTACAGGGGCAGCAGTTCCATGGGGCAGACATCCACGCAGCGCCCGCATTTAATGCAGGAATCCGCCTGAAAAACCGCAGTCTCTATTGCGATGATTCCATTACAGCCTTTGATGACGGGCACATCGAGGTTTCCGCACACGAATCCCATCATGGGGCCGCCTAACTTGATGGTAACGTCATCGTCAATAACGCCGCAGTAATCAACAATGTCCCTTACCGCCGTTCCTGTCTTTACGATAAAGTTCCCCGGCCGGGCGATCCGCTCGCCGGTGACTGTCACCACGCGCTCAACAAGGGGCATTCCCGTTTGTATCGCGTCGCTGACTGCCTTTGCGGTACTCACGTTGCTGACAAGGCAGCCCACGTCCAGGGGCAGGCCGCCCGATGGCACATGGCGATTCATCACGCGCTTGATCAGCATCTTTTCCGCGCCCTGGGGGTACTTGGTTTTTACAACGGCAACTTCCATGTTGGAAATGTCCGCTATTTTAGACTCCATTAATTCAATGGCATCGCGCTTGTTGTCCTCAATAACGATGATCCCTTTCGCCGCGCTCACCGCCTTGATCAGCGCCCCCAGGCCAAAGATTATCCCGTCCGCGTATTCCAGCATCAGCCGGTGATCGGCGGTGAGCAGCGGCTCACATTCGCAGCCGTTGAGCAGCACCGTGTCGATGGGTTTCGACGGCTTTAGCTTGACGCTGGCGGGAAAGGCGGCGCCGCCCATGCCGACTATGCCCTTTTCCCGCACGATGGCAACAATGTCTTCCGCGCCGAGGTCGTCAAGATTACCGCAGGGTTTAACCGAATCGTGTACGGTGTTCTTTCCGTCATTTTCGATGATTACCGAAAGCACGTCCAAGCCGGTAATGGGGTGAGGGCACATTGTTACCGCCGCCACTTTTCCGCTGACGCTGGCGTGTATCATCGCGCTGACAATGCCGGCTGCTTCGCCGATCTTCTGTCCCATTTGAACCATGTCGCCGGTTTTAACCAGCGGCAGCGCCGGAGAACCCGTGTGCTGGTGCAGCGGAATAACCACCTGCCTGACTGCGGGGAATGGTTTTATCGCAATGCCTTCGCTGATCTCCTTGCGTTCCCTGGGGTGGATGCCGCCGTAGCAGCCGTCGAGCCTGCTTTCGCGAATGGATTGCACATAACCGTTAACAAAGGCGAAGTTGGATTTTGAATAGTCACGGAAAAACGCGGGGCGATCCAGGCACTCGGACAGGCGGCCCTGCTTTTCCAGTCTGCGGTAGATATTCTCCCAGGCGCAGTCCTTGTTATTGTCAACTTCGCACTTGCCTTTTTTGCAGCCCCCGCACTGTCCGTTGATCAGGCTTTTGGAACAGTCTACGATGGGGCAAATTCCGCCGGTGAGGTTCAGGTAGCACTGGCCGCAGGCATCGCAGCGGCGTTTGGTCAGCGCCATGCCGTGGCTGCCGTCACACGGAATCGAGTCGCAGGCGGCAAAGACCGGCAGCTCGGCAAAACCGGCGACGGTCTGAATGCCCAGCCCGCATGAGACGACAAAGGCGCTTTCAGCCCCGGACGGTAAAACATTCTGCAGCTTTTTCATCGTCATGGTTTTGTTGCACAAAAAGTCGATGCTCACGCTGCCCGCGACGGTCTTTCCCTGTCCCTCGACGATAGCCTGAAACTCGCCGCACTCCGGTTCGCCGCCGAGTTCGAATTCCCTGAAGCACTTGTTACACGCGACGATAAAAATATTGTCCTTATCCGCCAGAAACGACTCCAGTTCATCCTTTTTCTTCAGGCGAAATTTGGTGTAATCTTCCAATGCTATCGTCCCTCCAGTTATTACCCCAGCAGTTTTTTTAGACGGTTGACAAGAACCTCCCCCACTACGGCAAGGTCTTCTGCGGTAAAGGCAAACACAAAATTGTCATCAAAGAGAATCTGTGCCGAAGGGGAGAACTCATCGTCCGCCTGCCAGAGTATCAGCGAGACATACAGGCCGCTGCAAAATTCCAGGCGGTAAGCGGCATCTCCTATCTTCAGGGGGGCGGCACGAAGCTGCGGGTTTTGTTCAATCATCTTAACAAAGGCGGGAATGTCCCTGCCAAAGGTATTGGCAAAGCGCTTAAGACAGCGCCCCTTGAAATTCGAATAGTACAACGCCCCCCAGGGAAACTCGTTATACGACAACTGTTTTCCCTGCGACGGGAAATATTTTCCTTCGCAAAGGTAACGGATGAATAAAATTTTTTCGTAAGCCTCATGAACTTCGCTGCCATCATTGTCCAGCAGGGCAAATTCGGGATGGGATACACGGTACTCCGTTCCCATCACCCGGAGATTAAAGGCCCCGCCGTTAAATTCCAGGTTGCATTTACGCGCTATTTCCAGGGGGTCAAGGCTCTGATAAATTGTCTGGTAATAGCTCAGGGGTATTTCGGTTTTATTCGATGTATTCAAAAAGCGCTCCGTTGGTATGGGGCAGAAAACACGCCGCCACCAGTTCATCCATGTAGCCAGGATGGGTTGAAAGTTCGATATAGGTCATGCCCCTGCCGGTTTGTTCGATCATTGCCGCCGCCTCGGAAGACACCAGCATCGAATACGCGCCGTGCAGGGAACTGTTGCCTATATACTTAAATTTTTCGGCGGGAAGATTGGGCAGCATCCCTATCCGTATCGCGTTACGCATGTTGATGCCGCTGCCAATGCCGCCCGCAACATATACGTTTTCGATCACGCTATAATCAAAATCAAGCGAGGCAAGCAGGGTCTGTATCGCCGAAAAGATCGAGCCCTTCGCGCGGATAAAGTTGTCGATGTCGCTCTCGCCAAGACAAATCTCCCTTCCGTCCGCCGACTCGTCCGCAAACGCGGCGATGTAGGCCGCCCCGCCCCACTCGTCGCGGCGGATGCGATTCCCCTCTTTTACGAACTTGCCCCTGGCGTTGATGATACCGCAGCGGAACAGTTCGCCGATAAGGTCGATCAGGCCGGAGCCGCAAAGCCCCAGCGGTTTCTGTCCGCCGATGACGGTACATTGCGGCGCCATTGTTTTACGGTCAACCGCACAGGCTTCGATTGCCCCGTCCGTCGCCCTCATGCCGCAGCCAATGTCCCCGCCCTCAAAAGCCGGCCCGGCGGAACAGGCGCAGCTCATCAAGAATTCCGAATTGCCAAGGACAAGTTCTCCGTTGGTTCCCAGGTCGATGAGCAGGGAAATTTCCGGCTTTTTGAACATCATCGACGCGAATACGCCCGAGGTTATATCGCCGCCGACATAGCTCCCAATCGCCGGAGCAATCGCCGCTTCCGCGTCGGGGTGCAGGGGCAGACCAAGGGCGGCGGCGGAGAGCGGCCCGCTTTCAAAAAAGGCCGGTGTGTACGGTTCAAGCCGCACATACGCGGGGTCAACGCCAAGGAAGAGGTGGGTCATGGTGGTGTTAGCCGCAATAGCGGCCCGGTAAATCTGTTCGCCGGGGATCGCGGCGGCTTCACAGAGGCGGACGATCAGGGGAACGAGACATTCGTCGGTTACCGCCCGCCGCAGCCGTTCTTGGCCGCCCGATTTTCCGCTTTCGATAATGCGGCTGATCACGTCGGCGCCGTAACGAATCTGGCCGTTGCCCGCCGAAGCAGATGCAAGTATATCGCCCGACAAAAGGTTAACCAGCAGCGCGGAAACTGTGGTCGTACCGATGTCGACGGCAAGCCCGGCGATAACCGGTGCAGCGCCGCCGGGGAAAATGTCCAGCACGGTAAGGCCCGCTGTCTCTCGCCGCAAGACGCAGCAAACGGAAAAGTCCGCCTGACGCAGCAGTGACGGCAGCTTGCAAAGGGCGTACAGCGCAACATCTGCCCGCATTCCCGTCTGCCTTTCCAGTTTTTGAAGCAGCCGTTCCCGGTCCGCCATCGGGTTATCGATAGAGGGCGGGTCCAATGCAAGGCGCGTCAGGCTGAGTCCCGAATCGGGCTTAAGTCCCATAGCTTCAAGCTCGCCGAGCAATTCCCGAAAAGCGGCGTTTCCTCGGATCGAATCCGATCCGTCCACTCTGATCGAGCGCTGCCAGGCCGAGGCCGTATCGGGAACCAGCGCCGCAATGTCCGATTCGGCATAGCTTTCGCAGGCAAGCCGCCAGCCGTCGGCAAATTCCTGCGGCGCAATATGCCGCGACTGCCCGCCTTTAACATCGCCCGCAAGCACTTTTATGCGGCACTTGCCGCAGGTTCCACTGCCGCCGCAGGGCGCGTCCAGGGCAACGCCCGCCCTTTTCGCCGCTTCCAGCAAAGATTCGCCGGGCGGCACATCAACGCTTTGTTCCGCGCCGGTACTTTCGAGTTTAAACAGAATACGGCGGTTTTCACCCATAGCTTGCAAAAGTATACCATGGATTCGTGTCGAAATGACGTTTTTACCCGGGTTTTTTTTTAATCAAAAAATAATGTTTCTTTATACATTTTTTAACAATCGCATTACGACAATATAGTAGTTTTATCAAGGGAGGCTGCTGTATGAGGATTGCGTATTTTACCGATACCTTTGCGCCGGAAGTCAACGGCGTAACCAACACCCTGTCCAAACTTGGAACTTACCTGGATGGGAAGAATGTCCGCCATTTGGTTTTTGCTCCCGATTACGACGGACAAAACCCCCACTGCGATTCCTCGCATCGCAAGGTTCACCGTTTTAAGGGAATTACCACTTCCATTTCACCAAAGAGCCGCCTTGCCTTCCCCTCGTTTTGGGGGATAGACGAAATATGCGATAACTTTATGCCTGACGTAATTCACGTTACCACCGAATTTGGCATCGGTTTCAGGGGCATGCGTTACGCGCAATCGAGAAACATTCCGCTGGTAATGAGTTTTCACACGGATTATTGCAAGTACCTGAAATACCACAACCTTGAGTTCATGCAGCCTGTTTTGGAAAATTATCTTGCCTGGTTTTACCGTTCCTCCGCACGCACGCTTGCCCCCTCGCGCCATACCCTTGGGGAACTTTTACGCAAGGGGTACCGCAACCTGGACATCTGGTCAAGGGGCATAGACGCCGATACCTTCAATCCCGGACACAGGGATGAAACCCTGAGAAAAACACTGGGCGGCGGCAAATTTATGTTTCTCTATGTGGGGCGGCTTTCCGCTGAGAAAAGCCTTGACATGCTGCTCCATGCCGCCGCCGCTATTGAACGCCGTTACCCTGGTCGGGCGGTTTTTGTTTTTACCGGCGACGGTCCCTACATCGAAACAATCCATAACGCCCGCCTGCCCAACACGGTATGTACGGGATTCCAACGGGGAGCCGATTTGTCGCAGATGTACGCGTCGGCGGATTGCTTCGCGTTTCCGTCGGGAACGGAGACCTTCGGCAATGTGGTTCTGGAAGCGATGGCGTCGGGACTGCCGGTGGCAGCAGTGGCAGGCGGCGGCGTGACAGATTTTCTTTCGCATAACGACAACGCCCTGCTCTGCGAACCCGAAGACGCGGAGGCTTTTGCGGATAACCTTGTCTTAATGATGGAAAATGAAAACCTCCGATCGCGGCTCGCCGGCAATGGCCGGCAAACCGCCCTGTCGCGGGACTGGAACTGTATTTTTGACGGGCTTTTCGATGTTTACCTTGACGCAGTTGAAAAAGATTGCCGGTACAGCATGAGAAAATCGGCATAAAATAACACATAATATCGGAATTCATTTGCCTTCTGGCACTTTTTTTCGTATTTTTTAGATCAAGGAGACTAAATGAAAGCGAAAGTAGCCGGACATTGGCATGTGGATTTGAATAATTTAACGTGTCTCAATACAGAAAATGAAATGGTTATCACTTTTGTAAAAAGGGGGCCGGTGCTTGTTGGGACATTAAAATATATACCCGTTGAATTGGCGAAAAAATGGATAACAGACCCCAATAAGGAAGAAAACCTTAGAAAAGTGATCATCGAAGCAGAGGATGTTTTTTTCCAGGCATATTTTGCAAAGGACTAAGAAGGCAGATTTTAGCTTATTTGGTAATGTGCAGAATCAATTCCCTTTCCAGTTCTCCCGCAGTGGCGCTGCCATAAGCCCTTTCCCGAGAGCCAAGGTTAACAATCCTGTCAAAAATAATGCCCTCGCCTGATCCTCCCAGAATGATGATCCGTCCCCCAAGGTAAACCGCTTCCCGGGGATCGTGTGTTACGGCGATGAGCAAGCGGTTTTTCTGTGACAGATTCTCGCTTTCCTGCAATGAGAGGCAGAGGTCCATAAGGTGAATCCGCAGGGGGATGTCGAGTGACTGAAAAGGCTCGTCCATAAAGAGCGCCGGAGAAGGCCAGGCAAATGCCCTGGCCATGGAAACGCGCTGGGCCTGCCCGCCGGAAAGTTCAGAAGGATACGCATCTTCCTTGTCATCCAAAGAAACGAGAGACAGAAAATGCTGCGCCCTCTCTTTGGCCCCTTCTTTGCCGTAACGTTTTTCCAGGGGCAGGCTGACGTTCTGCCGCACTGTAAGCCAGGGCAGGAGCCGGGGCTCCTGAAACATAAAGGCAGATGCAACATCTGCCCCGGAAGGTTCTCCGCCGGAAAAATGTATCTCCCCCCCCTGAGGCTGCAACAGGCCGCTGAGGATTTTTAGGAGGGTGGTCTTTCCGCAGCCCGATGTTCCAAGGATAACCAGCGGACGGCCGGACTCTCCCCCGTCCAAATCGGCGTTAAAATGATTAAAAAGATGTTTGCCATGAATTTTTTGTTCGGCGTAGGCAAACGAAAGATCGCGGACGGTTATTTTCATCTTCTGCCCCGCCCGTGCAGTTTAATGGCAAGCGAAAGCAGGCCCTGGGAAAAGGCTGCGGCGCAGACGGTCGCGGCTGTCCAGGCAAACAATTCGGGTGTTTCCAACTGGGCTTTTGCCTGCTGCATACCGGCCCCAAGGCTCCTTGCCGGCTGTACCAAAACTTCCGCAGCGACCACCACCTTCCAGCACAGGGAGAGAGAACTCCTCAACCCCCCAAGGATAAAGGGAACAAGGGAAGGGATATAGAGATACCGCAATGTTTCCGCCGGGCTGATCCTGAACGCGGTAAAAAGTTCCTTTAATCGCGGGTCGGTGCTGTTGATGCCTTCGATAACGTTAGCTGTCATTACCGGAAAGACCATGAGAAAAGCGGTAAAGACCGGCGTTTTGCCCGAACCGAGAAAAAGAAAGGCGAGGAGAATGACGGATATTACCGGAGTGGCCGAGATCACCGAGAAGAGGGGCCGCAGAAAAGAGCGGATGCGCCGGTCCAAACCGGCGGCGATACCGGCGGCGATGCCCAGGGGAACCGCGATGACGATTCCCCCCATCACCCGCAGGAAACCGTCGGCCAGCGCCGTTAAAAAACGGCGGGTAGGAACCAGCGCGGCAAGACGGCGCAGCACCGGCAGCGGGCCGGGCAAAATAATGCCCGAACCGTACAGCCGCGCGGCAATGTCCCAGACCAGCAGCAGAAAAATTATTCCTGCGGCGGTCCAGAAAACAGTGCTACCATTTTTTTTCATTTAAGGTAGAACCCATCGGCGGGCAATGCGCCGCCAATGGAAACCGGATTGTATTCCAGAAACGCCCTGTACAGCGCTTCCAGGGAGGAGCGTCCCTGCGCTGCGGGAATAAACACATAGCCGGAGTTGGGAACCGCCGCTGTTACAACGGCGGCGCGCAAACCCAGATCATGCTTTTCCACCAGGGCACCGGCTTCGGCGGGATGGGCCTGCACCCATTCAATGGAATCTTTTACCGCGTCAAGAATAGCTGCCACCGCCTGGGGATTCGCGTCGGCAAAGGCCCCGTCCACCACAACGGCCGTCAGGGGAAAATTCTCGCCGCCGGCGATTCGAATCCACTCTTCCTGAACATTCGCGACGGAATGCAGATCCGACCTGCCCAGACGGGCCATGGTGGCGAAAGGTTCGGGCATAAGGCCGACGGAGATTCTTCCGGCGATGAGCGACTGGGCGATTTCGGGATAGGCCAGGGAAAAGTCCAGCTTAACGTCATGGTCGGGCTTTAGCCCCCTCGCTTCGAGTATCCGTCGGAACACATAGTCAGGAACTGCCCCCTGGGCGGGAACCTGCACGGTTCTGTCTTTTAGGTCGTCAAGACTCCGCACCGCGGGATCGGAACTGAGAAGATCCAGCATACCCATACCGATAATCGCCGCAACGCGGATATCCTTCCCTGTAGAAGCGAGTTTGGCCGCAACATCGGGAGGAAGCACTCCCACTTTTGCTTCGCCGGAAATCAAACGGGCGGCCATTTGGTCATGCTGGGCCAGGGCTTCCATCTTTACGCTATAGCCGGGGATTTGCGGGGGAGCATCAAAGAGGCGAATCATCCCCACCCCCGTAGGGCCGCGAAATCCGTACATTGTTAATGTTTTTGCATTCTCACTGTTTCCCTTTGCGAACAGAAAACCGGAAAGGATACATCCGAATAGAACCAACAGAACGATTTTTTTATTTTTCATAGATAAATTGTATAAAAATTACCATGCAACGTCCAGTACACTATAAAACCAAAATGCTTGCAATACAATTTTTTCCAAATTCTCACGCATCTGCGCCTCTGCGTGATAAATATAGAGTGAAGTTTTTGTATTTTAAAGTTCTAGCGGATTGACAGTTCCCCCGGCGCGGCGATACGGCTGCGGCGCATATAGTCTTCAATGCCGTCAATGATTTCGATCATTGCTGCAGGATGGGCAAAGGTTGCAGAACCGACCTGTACCGCCGCAGCGCCCGCCATGAGAAATTCCAGCGCGTCTGCGGCGCATGCGATTCCTCCCAGAGCCACGACGGGGATCGCGGGAAATTCGCCGCAGAGTTCCCACACCATACGCAGGGCGATGGGCTTTATCGCCGGGCCGGAAAGCCCTGCACTGATGTTGTCAAAAACCGGCCGGCGGTTCTGTATGTCAATCGCCATCGCCTTGAAGGTGTTTACCAGCGACAGGGCGTCGGCCCCGGCGTTGACACAGGCGCGGGCGACGGCGATCAGATCGGGGGCGTTAGGCGAAAGTTTTACCATGAGCGGCTTGGCAGTCAGGGCGCGGCGAACCGGAACCGTTGCCTCAGCGGCCGCTTGGGGATCAAGGCCGAACGCCATGCCGCCGGCTTTGACGTTGGGGCAGGAGATGTTCAGCTCAACCATGTCGACAGAACTGGCGTTGAGGAGCGCCGCTCCCTCGGCGTATTCTTCCACGGTAGAGCCGCTTAGGTTGGCGATAACCGCCGGGCCAATGGAACGCAGCCGGGGCAGTTCCTTTTCAATAAAGGCGGGAATGCCGGGGTTTTCAAGCCCGATGGAGTTTAAAAGGCCCGACGGGGTTTCCCAGACGCGGACGCCGGTATTGCCCGGCCTGGGATTTAGGGTAAGGCCCTTTGTGCAAATGCCGCCCAAACGGGACACGTCGATAATGCCGGCATACTCCCCGCCGTAACCGAAAGTTCCCGACGCGGCGATAACGGGATTCTGCAAACGCAGTCCCGCAATAGTAACAGAAAGGTCCATTTGCTTAGTATCGTGTAACATCCAAATGTTTACAATACAATCATTCCCTGTTTACCCTCACGGAGGCACCAAGGCACAGAGGAATGCATGGGATTAATAAAGCACACCCTACATTCCGTGCCTCCGTGCCTCTGTGAGAGGTATTCGGAGTTAAGTAAAAGTTAGTATACCTCGTTCGCCCTAAATATCGGTCCGTCAGCACAGCAGCGGCGGTTGCCGCCCGAGGTTTGTACCGTGCAGCCCAGGCAGGCCCCCACGCCGCAGGCCATCCGCCGCTCCAGGGAGACGAAGCAGGGAACGGCAGTATTTTTACATTTTGCCGCTACGGCTTTGAGCATCGGCTCAGGCCCGCAGGCGCAGACCGCCGCGTATTGTTCCGGCTCCAGAAAATCGGGGATGAGTCCTATGCGCCCCTCTTTGCCGAATTCCGCTGAGGTAATAACTTGTTCAGCTTCAAGTAAAGCCGGTCCCAAAAGCGTGGCTTTCTCTTCCATTTTAAGAGTTTTTCTGAAACCGGCGTAAAAATGGAAATGGTAATCCGGCAATTCGCAGAGCAATGCTTCCAGCGGGGCAATGCCGATGCCGCCGCCGATCAGGGCGATTGGTTTTCCGCCGCCCTTCGGCAAAAAGTCTGCCCAGGCGTTTCCCAGCGGGCCGATCAATTCCGCTTCCTCGCCGAGGCGCATGGCTTCAAGTTCCCGCGTTCCCGTGCCCCGCCGCGCGATCAAGAATTTTACGGTATTGGGTTTCCACAGCGCGACGCTTATTGGCCTTGCGAGAAACACGGCGCTTTGCTTCGGCTTTACCATGAAGAACTGTCCGGCTTTTGGGGCCGCGCCCGGCCAAACAAAATCCAACTGGAAAATATCTTTGGTAATAGCATTATTGATTACCAGTTCGCAGTACGCGCTCTGTTTTGTGTCAGACATTTTGTGCCGCCGCCTGTATCGCGTCACGCATTTCTGCCGCCGCCCTGTACGCCGCATCTGCGGCGAATGTATTGGACGCTGCAAATGCATCGCCGCCGGAACTGCCGATCTCTGCGCTCCATGCCTTGAGTATCGAACGGGAGGCATTCACCACGCCGCCGTTTCCTTCGCGCAGCAGCAGAGCCGCCGCTTCCGCCGCGCCGCCCTGCGCGCCGTAGCCGGGAATGAGAAAAAACAGATTCGGAAACGCGCTGCGGATTTCGGCGGCTTCTTCCCGCTCGGTGCAGCCAACTACCGCGCCAAACGCCCCGTAGCCGTATTTCCCCAAATGCGCGGCGGCAATAGTCGCCAGCTTGTTTCCCACCGCGTGATACAGGCGTTGCGGCGGCACAGTGCCGTTCAGTTCCAGATATTCAAAATCCCGCATACCCTTGTTGCTGGTACGCATTAAAACAAACGCCCCTTTGCCCGCGCTATCGGCATAGCCAAGCCAGGGTTCGATGGAGTCCATGCCCATGTAGGGGGAAAGTGTGGCAAAATCTGCCTCGAACTCCCCTGAGAAGTGAGCTTTCGCATAACGGAGGGCGGTATCGGCAATGTCGCCACGCTTGATGTCGGCGATAACCAGACCGCCTTTCCCGCGGATATAATTGAGTGTTTGGGAATACGCCGAAAGCCCGGCAAGGCCCATTTCTTCGTAACAGGCGATCTGCACCTTGTAGCAGGCCGCCGTGTCAAAAGTGGCGTCAACAATCGCCCTGTTGAAAGCCAGAACCGCGTCCGCGTCACAGGCGGCTTTTTGCCGCTCGGCGGGCGGAATGTATTCCGCCGCGGTATCAAGCCCCACGCACACATGCCCCTTTGCGGCGACAGATTCAAAAAGCCGGTCGATGTTATACAATGCCGCCCTCCTCATACACTATGCGTCCCGCGTTAAACGTCATCAGCACCTTTCCCCGCAGTTCCCTGCCCGCAAAGGGGCTGCATTTTCCCCGCGATTTAAATCGTTCCGGCGCCACTGTCCCTGTTGCCCCGGTATCGACGATGACAAAGTCCGCCCGCAGCCCCGGAGCAATCCTGCCCCGGTCGCTCAAACCAATAATCCGCGCCGGATTCGCGCTCAACAGCCTGGAAAGCTTATTCATTATTTTTCCAGAATCATCACACGGAGGCACAGCGGCACGGGGGGTCAGAATAGATTTCGCAAGCCCCTTTTCTTCCTCTGCGTTCGCGAACCGAAGGTTCGATGAGCCTTGGCGTGAGGAATTTTCAGAGAAATCATCAGATACCAGATAGGTCAGACAGGCGGCGAAGGAGGTTTCCAGGCCGCTGAAACCAGGGGCGCCGGCGGCTTTGTCGTCTTCGCTGTGCGGCGCGTGGTCGGTGGCAATCGCGTCGATGGTGCCGTCATCGATCGCGGCGATGATCGCCCGGCGGTCTGCTTCGGATCGCAGCGGGGGATTTACCCTGCCGAAACTTTCGCCCCCCATGCGCCGTGCGTCTTCTTCCGTTGCGCCAATGTGGTGGGGCGCTGCCTCGCAGGTAAGGGAAAAGCCGTCCGCTGCGGCGGAATCTTTTTTTGCCGTGCGGATTATTTCCGCCGCTTCGGCGGTAGAGACATGGGCGATGTGTATATGACAGCCGGCTTTTTTTCCCAGCGCAATGGCGCGGGCAGTAGCGTCATTTTCTCCGCCAAAATCACAGTGGCATGAAACGGGAACCCCCAGCCTTTTCGCTTCCCCCATCGCCGCAAGGAACAGATCGTCATCGTCAACATCCTTGCCGTCTTCCGAGAGCATCAATGGCAGGTTATAGCCGTTTTCCCTGTCTGCCCTGAACAGGTCCGTTATCCCCGAAAGTTCCCTGCCTTCCATGTTCTTTGTCAGCGACAGAACCGGGTACAGATCGACGAGGCCCAGGGCGTCGCCGCGATCCTTTAGGGCGCGGGTCTTAACATAAGTATCGATCACCGGTTTGGTGTTCGCCATGCAAACCACCGTCGTGTACCCGCCCGATACAGCGGCAAGGGCGGCAGATTGTACTGTTTCCTTTTCGGGAAAGCCAGGCTCGCGGAAATGGGCATGGAGGTCGATAAAGGCGGGCATCAGCACTGCAGAAGGCGGAAAGCCTCCGCCGTCTATGGTGATGTCCGCTCCGGGCAGATTATTATCCTCAGTAACAATATTTTTTATACAGCCGTTTTCAACAACAATCGAACCGGTAAAATCGCCGTCTTCGTCAACAATCCGGAAATTTTTTAATACGAGTCTGCGCAAATTGCACTCCTAATTTCTGAAGTCGCTTGCCGATCGTATTTCATCGCAGTATTCGCAGCGGTAGGTTTGCAGTTCGGTGTTTTCGAGGTGAAAAACATGGGGAACATACTTTTCGGTAGATGTAATACAGCGGGGGTTTTTGCAGATCAGCACATTTTCAACCTTGTCGGGAAGCTGGAGCTTTATTTTTTTGGTGACAGCCTGATTTTCGATAACGTTTATCGTTATATTGGGATCGATAAGTCCCAAAACATTGAAATTTATGGCAATGTCATTATCGCCGATTTTGATAATGTCCTTTTTGCCCATAATTTTTGAGCTGGCATTGATCACAAAGGCGACGATATACGGCGCTTTATCGAGGCCCAGCCAGTTAAAAATCCGAATCCCATGCCCCGCCTTGATATGATCGATGACAATTCCGTTGTTAATCCTGTCTATGTTAAGCACCGCTCACTCCCAGTATCGACGACAACAACGCCATGCGTACATACATCCCGTACTTTGCCTGCTTGAAATAGGCCGCCCTTGGGTCATCGTCCACCTCGACGGCGATCTCGTTCACCCTGGGCAGGGGATGCAGAACGACAAGTTCTTTTTTTCCCAATGCCATTTTTTCCTCATTGAGAATGTAGGTATCTTTCAGGCGGATATAGTCTTCTTCGTTAAAAAAACGTTCCCGCTGCACACGGGTCATGTACAGCACGTCCAGGTGGGGCATGGCCTCTTCAAGGCTGCGAATCTCCCTGAACTCGACATTGGATTTTTGCAGGTGGCGGACGATGTATTCGGGAGGGGTAAGTTCTTCCGGCGAGATGAAGATCATGCTGATATTTTCGTAACGTGACAACGCCTTTGCCAGCGAGTGAACGGTTCGCCCGAATTTCAAATCGCCGCAGTATCCGACGACGAGGTCTTTAACGCCGCCCCGCAGCCGCCTGATTGTCAACAGGTCGGTTAGCGTCTGGGTCGGATGATGATGGCCGCCGTCACCGGCATTGATCACCGGAACCGGCGAATAGCGGGAAGCCAAAAGCGCGGCGCCTTCTTTTGGATTACGCATAACAATCGCGTCGGCATAGCTTGCCGCCATACGCACCGTGTCGGCAAGGCTTTCGCCCTTCGCGGCGGAACTTGAACCGGGATCGGCAAAACCAAGGCAGCTTCCCCCCAGCCGCAGCATCGCCGCCTCGAAACTCAGCCGGGTACGGGTACTCGGCTCAAAAAAAAGCGTCGCCAAAAGCTTCCCGCCGCAGCTTCCTCTGAGGAATGTATCGTCGTTTTCGATTTTCTCTGCCAGGGCAAAAAGCCCTTCGGTCTCCTCAAGGCTGAAATTACCCGGCTCAATCAGGGAACGCCCTTCCAACATCGCCCTTTCAAGCTACCAAAAATCCGCAAAAATGACAAGCCAGACTTTATACCCCCATAACCTCTCACGGAGGCACGGAGGCGCTAAGATCACAGAGTTTTTAATGTTCCAATATGGGGACTAGCGTATTCCTATCTCTTAATCTGTGCCTTTGTGCCTTTGTGTGGAAAAAAACAAACATATCCTATATAGGCCAGGGGCCGGCGCCTTGGCGGATTAGGCGGATGTCCTCGCCGGATATGTCCAGAATCGTCGAAAAAATGCGTTCGCGCTCTTCGCCGCCGTCGAGAACCAGGTCCAGGCCGTCAATCCCTTCGAGTTCCCAGCCCCCCTCAAAGAGGTCTTCCTCGGGGATCGGGGGCAGTTCGTCGCCTTCCCTGGCTGCGGGGCGGACAAAATCCATGTCTTCCTGCATTGACCTTTTGGCCGTTATCGAATAGAGGGGCTGCTGGAGCGTACCGATTAGGCCTAGCGGTATGGGATGGCCCGGAATCCTCACCCCGGCTTCCCGGCGGCGTATGTCCAGGGCCTTTTCGGTTCCCAAAAGCGTCTTCAGAATAAACACATACGGCCCGGGGGAAAGCCGCTTGATCAGCCGGAACCGGCTGTTGTCCAGGCTGCACAGCTCCCCGAACTGGGAAATGTCGGAACACAGCAGGGTAAAGTGCCGCTCCTCCCGCTCGCCGGAAAGCTTTCGCAGTTTCTTGATACCGGACGGCGATTTGAGCGAACAGACCAGGCTCCAACTCGTATCGGTAGGCAGGGCGACAAGCCCCCCCCCCTCGAGAATTCGCGCCGCTTTTGCCAGAACGCGGTCGTCTATATTGCCGGGAACAACGTACTCGATCATATGTGTTCACATAAATATATCACGCAGGCATTATGATTTCTATATGGTTAAAAATATGAAAAAGTATACATTTCGCCTAATATTTTCCGATCCGGCCTAAATTGCGAATTCCTAAGTCGTTACCCCATAAGGAATTACAAAATATTTTAAAAAAAACAGCAACTTGGCATGGAATTTGCTAGATAAATGGCATATTTGTTTCAGAATCTGGCTCTGAGACAGGAACAGGCAAAAAATGGAGAGGCTATGAAAAGTTCAGGCAGGTCGGGGTACAGAAAGACGGAAAACGAAGAACTCCTTCGGATTTATTTCGACCAGATAAAGGCATACCCTCTCCTGGATTTTGAAGAAGAAATCACCCTGTCCCGCCTTGTCCAGCAGGGAAACAAGGAAGCCCTGCACAAACTAATCCGTGCCAACCTCCGGCTTGTGGTAAAAATTGCCCGTTCCTACGTCGCCCGCGACGTTCCCTTCATAGACCTTATCCAGGAGGGCAACCTCGGACTGATGCACGCGGCGGAAAAATATGACCACGCGAAAAACGTCCGTTTTTGCACCTACGCCGCATGGTGGATTCGCCAGTTTATCATCCGCTACCTCACCAACAAACGCCGCATCGTCAGGCTGCCCCACCGGAAAGAGGAGATCCTCAGGAGGATTCAGCATACCTACCACACCCTTAGCCAGACTTTAATGCACCAGCCCCGCACCGAAGACATTGCCGACGAACTGGGGATTCCCGTACGCGACATCGACTTTATCATCAACATGAGCTCCGGCCCCCTGCCCCTGGAACTGGACAACAACAAGGAAGACTCGGGCGCGACGATGGAGATCCACGAGGACTACACCTACAGCCCCGAGCGGACGTTGTTCCGGAATTACTACCGCGAAGGCGCGCGGCGGTTTCTTGAACGGCTCAAGGACAGGGAGCGCCAAGTGCTCGCCTACCGCTACCAGCTTGAAGACGGCGAACCCCACACGCTCAAGGAAATCGGCGACAAAATGGACCTTTCGCCGGAAACGGTCCGCCAGATAGAGATGAAGGCCATCGCGAAAATCCGCAGCCAGGCCGACGAACTCAGAAAATTCGGCGCGCTTGAGGCGATGTAGGTTTCGCCCGATTATCCGTCGTCCTCCCATTTGCCGTACAGCGTAATGTCATTGGTAACAGGAATGTTAAAATAATACGGTACGGTAAACTGCTGATCCGAATACCAGTCGACCGGGATGATCGCATTCGATGCGTCTCTCACCACCGGTTCGGCAGCCCTTTCCCCGCATTTCACGTTTTGATCAGGCGGGGGAATTGGGCCGCCCGTAACGATAAAATCGACTGCGTAATAGGCTTGGTAGCCGGGGATTTCGCTGCCGTTCTTTTTACGGTGATCGTCGTCATCCTCATCGTGTTCCCAGTTGCATCCTCCAAGAACAAGAGCAACTGCCATAGCAGCCGATAAAGCCATAAACCATCTTTTTGTTTTCATTTTGCGCCCTCCTTAACAGGCAATAATTCTGCCGCAGATAATCTGCGTTTTTGCGAAACGTGATTATGGGAATGCTATTCCCCTGTTACAATCGTTGTGTATTGGACAAACAATCTGAAGAAAAACGGCTTGTTGTAATACTCAACGGTTGCGATTTTTGTTATTCCTCCATTTCCGGCAGCTTCCGATATGGTGGGATACGTTGTTCTCCCGAATCCAAAGACCACCGTCGATGAAGCCGTCCCCGTCTTTTCTGAAACGGCGTTCACACTGCTCAGAGTCGGGTGCGGTCCGTTGAACAATGACAGCGCGGGTCCAGATGCGCAGCTTCCAAGCATCAGCCCCAATGCCGGCACCATTACCAGCATTACCCAAAACAATTTTTTCATAAGCATCCTCCTGATGACAAATTTGCATGTCGAGTGTTCTGTACAGAACATTTTTGACCTGCTTGTAAAAATATAGGGACGAAATAATGCGCTGGCTATCTACAAAATCCGGTAGGTTGGCCTGTTTTAGCCCGTTTTTACCCTACAAAACCGGGTAGGATGGTCATTATCAAAAGGCTAAACGGATTTTATTTTTTGAGCGGACGAGTACCGGGCAAAAAGTTCCATTCTGCTCTGAATGCCCAATTTGCGGTACAGGTTTTTTTGGTGAAAGCACACCGTGTCGTAGCTGACCTTAAGGGTAAAGGCGATTTCCTTGGGCGATATGCCCTCCAGCAGCATGGTAAAAATTTCTTTCTCGCGGGGAGTCAGGTTCAGGCGGTCCCTGTCATTGATCTCTTCCGTTTTTGCAAGGGGGCGCGAATACCCCTCCATGTCGCGCAGATAAAGGCCGTCTGTCCAGTCGGCATCAAACAGCTTTTTTTGTATGAGCGGCATGAACAGCAGGCACAAGCAGACCAGAACCAGCACAATGCCGAAAGCCAGCGCCTTGTCCGGCCCGTCATAGGTAAAAAAGTAAAAAGAAAAGAAGCCGGAAATGATAAAATGCTCGACGAAATACACCAGGCAGTAGAGCCTGAACATCCGCAGCGACCTGCTGCGCTTAACGGCTCCGGCGCACAGGTAGTACAGGATGATAAAACCAAGGCTGTCGCCCAGGCCGTAGGCAAAAGAGCCGGAATTAACGCTAATCGGCGTATCGTACAGGAGGGCGGCAAGGCCAAACAGAGTAAAGACCAGGAACATGAGCCAGATGTACAGGGCGTTGCGGCCTTTTAACAGTTGGATGATTATCACCAGGACGATAGACAAAACGGTTCCCAGCCCAAAAGCCAAATTGGAAATACTGTGTTCCGTCCAGTCGATGTAATTGCTCATGCTCATGATCATGTAATGAACAACGCCCAAACCGAAAACAAAGGGAACGCCCGAGCCTCTGCCGTCACCGCCGGTGTTCATTTCCAGGCTTTGGCCGGACTGCTGCTTCGCCCGGAATGAAAAAACCGCTGTCAGAAAAACCGCCATCACCACAAGCCCGACCGGCGTTTCGCCTGCCGCATGAACTGCGGGAAATATACTACGGGTGGCATAGTAAAACCCGTAGTACAGCTGAATGAGGGCAAGGCCGGCGAGGCGTTCGACATTGTTCAAAACAAAACAGAACAGGTAAAATGCACATGCGGCGCATAAGCCGTTAAAATATTTAAAAACCATGTAAAGGACATATTGTGCCAATCCTGCCGGCAGGAAAATCAGAAAGGGCAGGAGGACGGCGGAAGCAAGCGCCGCCAGACGGAGGAGCGGGATGATAAACCGTCTGGGCGTAAAGGCCAGGGTGAGATGGCCAAGTCCCAGAAGAAAAAACATCAATTGGGACGATCTGAAACCTATGAATGCGAAACCGTGGTCATAGTACCGCAAATTCCCCATAATGACGGCAAGGGGAAAGGCCAAAAGGGCGGGCCACAAATTTCCCCTGATATTGCGAAAGGAAAGTTCGTCCCTTGTTTGAAAAAGTTTGATGACAGCCGCAGCCAGCCATGCCCTCATAAAAATACTCCCGCCGCGAAACCTACATTTTTCGAATGGCTTCTACTTCTATTGAGAACAGCCCTCTTTTAATTTCCAGCTTACCGTGAATTTCAACAACGTCAGATACTCCGACCGACAATCCTCTCCAGATATCCCGTTCAATTTCGACTGTTATATCCCCTGTAGCATCGCCGAATGAATAATAGTCCTTCCCCAAAGAGCTGGCTATGCTTCCGGCTATTATTACCCATGAACCATTGGGAAGATTCTTTGCCTCATCAACGGTAATGGGCTGGGCGGCAGTAACGGCCTGTCCCTGCCTGGCATTGATTCTGCCGGACCCGGTCACGGCTTTTACCTCGACTGAAACCTGCCCTTTCTTTATTTCTATTTCGCCGCTGATGGTAACCCTGTCAGACGCTTCAACAGATAAACCCCTCCATACTTTCGGCTCAATTTCAACGGTAATATCCCCGGAGGAATCCCTGAATGTATAGTACTTGCCCCCCGGCAGCGTATTGACAATATTTCCGGACAATACCACCCACGAATCTTTGGGAAGGGTTTTTACCTGACTCACCGGAATTGGCTCAAAGAACGCCGCCGGCTGGCCCGGCCTGGATGCATCCGCGCCCGGTCCGTTAAAACCCTGCCCGCGAACAATAACCGGTGTGCACAATAGCAAAAAACAACAAACGCCAAAGAATGCATTCTTTTTCATTGCATACCTCCCGTATCCCAATTATACAAAAACGCTGGCAGCCTTAATGAGCATTACCAGGCTGAAAACACAAACCGCCGTATACTTTCTCATAGTATACCTCCTGAAAATGATTTTCATGCTGAAAACATGTTTGACAAAAATATACGCCGGAAAAATGCATTGACAATCTACAAAATCTGGTAGGATTGCCTGTTTTTTGCCGGTAAATACCTACAAAAATGGGTAGGTTGGCTCTCACTAACTTCCCGCTATTAGCCAAATTCTGCCGATAATAGGGCAAAGTGGCAGAAATCAGGAAAACCAGCTCGAAAACCAAAAGGCCGCCTTCTGTGACCGGTAAAAAAAGGAGAAAAACGTCTGTACCGGCTGTCAGGAAGAAGCGGAGCAAGGGGAGGACCGGCAGAAGGTCCAAAAAAATCACCTCCACCGATGTCTGGTACGCGGTGCTGCTGACCGCCTCGCTGATTGCCGTTTCAGCAATTATCGCTGTGTCGGCGGTTTACTTTAGCCCGGCCAGGAATACCGGCGATGCCCTGGCAGAAGCGGCGGCGGCTGAACCTGCAGCGCCAGAACCGGTGGCAACAGAAAAGCCGCCGCCGGTTTCCGCTCCGGCTGCCCCTGCGACGGCAACAACGCCGCCTGTCGCCGCCACGCCGCCGACACCGGCAGCGACCGCACCGCCGGCAAGATCGGCGCCAACTACCCCAAACACGGCATCTCCAGCACCGGTCGCTGTTGCACCGGCAACACCCAACACGACCGCAGCGCCGCCAAAATCGGTGGCAGCCGCCCCCGCGACGGCAACTCCCGCATCTGCCGCCGCAGCGCCGACAACGCCCGCATCGACCGTCGCTCCGCCGACACCGGCAACGACCGCACCGCCGGCAAGATCGGCGCCAACTGCCCCAAACACGGCATCTCCAGCACCGGTCGCTATTGCACCGGCAACACCCAACACGACCGCAGCGCCGCCAAAACCGGTGGCAGCCGCCCCCACGATGGCAACTCCCGCACCTGCCGCCGCCGCGCCGGCAGCAACGCCGCCTGCCGCCGCGCCGCCGACACCGGCAGCGACCGCACCGCCAGTTCCTGCCCCGCCGAAAACGGTGACTGTCACCCCTGGCGCGACAACAACGCCGCCAGCCGCGCCGCCGGCAACACCTATGCCGGTTCCCGTTGCTGCAGCAAGGCCGGCGCCTGTTCCCGCAGCCCTGACAAGGACGGCGCATCCGCCGGAGCAGCCGCCAAAGCCGGTTCACCGTGGGTCGGTGGCGTTCATCATCGACGACGCGGGTAACAACCTGCACGAACTGGAACCCTTTCTCGGTTTTCCCGGCCCCCTGACCATCGCCGTCCTGCCCGGCCTACCATGGTCGGCGGAGGCCGCCCGGCGTATACGGGCGGCGGGAAAAGAAGTCTTCCTCCACCAGCCGATGGAGGCTGCAGGCGGACAGAATCCGGGGCCGGGCGCGATCTACTCGGAGATGACGGCTGCCGAGGTACAGGCGGTGCTGCGCCGAAACATAGCCGAAATCGGCCCCGTCGCCGGAATGAACAACCACCAGGGATCAAAAATCACGGCGGACAGGCAGATGATGGAAACCGTGCTGGCGTTTTGCCGCGACCAGGGGATACGCTTTCTCGATTCGCGGACAACCGCCGAAACCGCCGTCCCCGCCGCCGCGCAGGGCATGGGCATAAAAATCGGCGAGCGCAACATATTCATCGACAACGGGCAGGACCGCGCTTCGATGGGCAGGGCGATCAACGACGGCCTTGCACTCGCCGCATGGAAGGGCAGCGCGGTAATGATCGGCCACGCCTGGTCGCCGGAATTGGCGGGCCTGCTTGCCGAACTCCATCAAGACCTTATCGAACAGGGCTACAACCTGTCCTCGGCATCCGCTCTCATTGACAAATAAACGGTAATAAATAGAATGTAATTATTATGAAAATCCTGATCACCCCTACTTCTTTCAATCCGGAATCCGGCAGTCCCGCAATTGCTATGCTTCGCGCTTTTGCCGACACTCTGGTTTTTAACAACTGCGGAAAACCCCTTTCGGAAGACGAGCTTATCCCCATGATTTCGGATTGCGACGGCTGCGTCGCCGGTCTGGATTATTTCACCGCCAAAGTTATCGAAAGCGCGCCGAACCTCAAGGTTATCTCCCGCTACGGCGTCGGCGTTGACCGCGTGGATTTGGCGGCGGCCAAGGCAAGGAACGTGGTCGTCTGCAACACGCCAGGGGCAAATTCCCAGGCCGTCGCCGACCTTACCTTCGCCCTGCTCCTCTGCGCGGCCCGCAAAGTGCCGGTACTCAACAAAAAAATGCTGGAAGGCCAGTGGCCGCGCTCCGTCGGCACGGAACTTTATGAAAAAACCATCGGCATTCTGGGCCTGGGCGCGGTAGGAAAGGCGGTGGCGCGGCGGGCGGCGGGCTTTTCCATGAAGGTCATCGCTTACGATCCCTTTATCGACCGGAAATATGCCGCAGCAAACGGCATATTCGAGGCGGATTTCGACGCGGTCATCAGGGAGGCGGACTTTCTCTGCCTGCACCTGCCCCTGAACGGCGAGACCAGGCATATCATTTCCGCTGACGTGATGAAGGCGATGAAAAAAGACGCAATCATTGTGAACACAGCAAGGGGCGGCCTCATCGACGAAGATGCGGCATATGAGATAATGGCCTCCGGGCACCTGGGAGGCATGGCCCTGGATGTTTACGAGGCAGAGCCAACGCCAAGGCTTCCGCTCTTTGATCTGGAAAATGTTGTGCTTACCCCGCACACCGCATCCCACACCAGAGAGTCGACTGAGAATATGGCCAATATGTCGGTTCGAAACCTTATCGACGTACTTTCAGGAAAAAAATGCCAGTATATCATTTGAACCTCTAGATACCTAAAACCAAAAACGGTATAATACAAAACCAGGGAGCGAAAAAGAACCATGATGAATCATCGAAAAACACATTTTATCTTATTTTTAGCGGCAATTTTCATGCTGGCAATTTCCTGCAAAAGCACTCCCAAGCCGCCTGATCAGGAAGCTCTGGACAGGCTCAACGAAGCGATGGCGCGGGCAGAAAACGCCCGGAACAAGGCAAGCGAAGTGCAGGGGCAAACATATTTTCCGGAGGAATGGGACGCGGCAGAAGCGGATTATCAGGCCGGTATGGCGGCGGACAAGGAAACCCTCGTCGGGGTAAACGAAGCCATAGACCGGTTTAACGCGGCGGCGGACGGCTTTGAGGCAATCGCCGAAAAGAGCGCCCCTTTGTACGCCAGGGACCTTGAGGAAGCCCGCGCGGCGCTGGAAGCTGTGATGGCCCGCGTCGGACAGTCCCGGCAAAACGCCATGGATAACCAGGGCGCGTCCTACTTCCCCGACGACTGGAATTCCACCGAAGCCCAATGGCAGCGGGGCGAAAGCGCGAACAGAGAAACCCTGGACGGAATAAAAACGGCAATCGCCGCATTTACCGCCGCAGCGGACGGATATGACAGCATTGCCGAACGGGCCGGCCCGCTGTACGCGGCAGACAGGGAAGCGGCGCGCAAGGCGCTGCAGGAAGCAACGGCCCGTGCGGAACAGTCGCGCAAAGAAGCACAGGATGTCCAGGCGGCAACCTATTTTCCCGAGGACTGGAAGAACGCCGAAGACGGGCTTCAATCGGGAAAAGATGCCGCAAAAGATACGTTAGACGAAATGAGGGCTGCGGAAGCCCTGTTTATAACGGCGGCGGATATGTACGACGACCTTGCCGAAAGAAGCCGCCCCTTGTTTGCAAGCGAAGCCGCCCAAAAAGCTTTGGACGCGGCGATCGCGCGGGCGGAAAGATCGCGGCAGCAGGCGATGGACGCCAACGGCCAGAACTTCTTTGCCAACGACTGGAGAACTGCGGAATCCAGGCTTCAGTCCGCGAGAAACGCCCCCAGAAATTCGGCTGAAGAGATACAGGCGGCGGCGGCGCTGTTTGCCTCGGCGGCGGACAGTTACGACGATATTGCCAGACGAAGCGGGCCGATGCTTGCCAAGGAAAGGGATGACGCGCAGAAAGCCCTGCAGGCGGCAATAGCCAGGGCTCAGGCATCCCGCAGGGCGGCATCGGACGCGAACGGGCCGACCCTTTTCCCCAATGAATGGAGAAACGCCGAAACCAGGAACCAAACCGCGACAAACGCGAAAAGGGAAACCGTTGCGGAAATGAAAGCTGCCGTCCCGCTCTACAACACGGCGGCGGACGCCTACGACGATATTGCCCGCAGAAGCATTGAGAAAACGGCGCAGGAAGCAAGGGATCGCGCGGCAAAAGAACGCCAGGCGGCGGTAGACGCAAAGGCGAACGTAGCGGTTGAGGCAGAATTTAACCGCGCCGATACCGTTTACCAGCAGGCGGTAAGGGACTTTGCCGCGAAGGCATTCCCCAAAGCCACGACCGGTTTTAACCAGTCGGCGACCCAGTTTGCCGCCGCAACCCAGGCGACGGGGGTAAAACGCAACCAGGCCGACGACGCGCTCGCAAAGGCGAAGGCGCGATCGGAGGAAAGCATCGCGCTTGCGACTAATGTCGGATTAGCATTGGAGGAGGAAGAAAATGAATAAACACGGAATCGCATTATTAGGGTTACTGTTACTTTTTAACCTGGGAACCCCGCAGCTTTCGGCAGTAGAGGGCGACATTCAGTCGCTGGGCTATGTGAGCATCCTTCTTAACAATGAATATTTGCTTGAAAACGCCCGGCTCATCGCGCTGGCGGAACAGAGCTACGCGATAGGAAAGTACGATGACGCGGTAAAATATGCGACCGAAGCGATACGGTTTGCCGATTTGTCGGATGCGTATGTGTCTTCGCAGATGAGGCTCAGGGAGGTCAACGAGGCAATCGCCTCTGCCCAGGCCCGCATTGAATGGGCGCAAAAAATCGGCGCGCCCAACCGTTTTGCCGAAGCCTACGGAAAGGCGGAAAATGCCATGGGAGATGCCCTGGACCACCGTTCCCAGGAAAACTGGGACGGCGCGCTGGGATCGGCACGCAGCGTTCTCTCGATTCTGTCGGAGTTTCCCGACGAGCAGCCTGCACAGCCGGAACAAACGGGAAAACCGGTATTGCCCGCGCAGTACCTTGTCAGGACGTGGATCCCCACGAAGGACTGCCTGTGGAACATCGCCGGCAAACCGGAAATTTACGGCGATCCCTGGCAATGGCGGCGGCTGTACAATGCGAACATCGATAAAATGCCCAAGAGGGACGATCCCGACCTCATCCACCCCGGCATGATACTGGACATACCCAGCATCAGGGGCGAAGTGCGTTCCGGCATTATGGAGCAGCGATAAGCGGGCGATTGACAAACTGCCCGAAAAAAGGTATATTGCAGAGTACATTCCCCTGTAGCTCAGCTGGCAGAGCAAGTGGCTGTTAACCACTGGGTCCGTGGTTCAAATCCGCGCGGGGGAGAAAGCCTGTTCGTTTGGACAGGCTTTTTTTATAATATAAATTTAAGAAAATTTGACGTATCTTTATAGTTGGATGTGAATTCACCGGCAGATACCAGTATTTTTTATTGACCGCAGATTTGGAAGGTGTCAAAATACTGGTACCTACGGAGATAAAATAATGTTTAACATACGAAAAAAAATAATACTGGTGGATGATGATGCGGCAAATCTGGAGAGCGTCAGGAATAGCCTTGCCGATAAATACGATCTCTTCACCGCGCAGTCGGGCAAAAAGCTCATGCAGCTTCTGGAAAAGCTCATTCCCGACCTGATACTGCTGAATCCTGAATTGTCCGGCATGGACGGTTTCGGGATTGTTGAGGAGTTTAAAAACAGCATCGCCGGCATCGGTATTCCCGTCATTGTGCTTACAGAGAATTATAATCCCGAAAACGAGGCCATGGGCATCTGCATGGGCGCCGCCGATTACATAATAAAGCCCTTCTCGCGGGATATGCTCCTTAAACGAATTGAATTGCACCTCCTTGTCGAGGCGCAGAAACGGGAATTGAACAGCTACAGCCAGGACCTGGAAGCGGTGATAAACTACAAAACAAAGTCGGCCATAGAACCGCAAAATGCCGTCCTTAATACATTGATCGGCCTGGTCGAATCGCGGGGCATAATGACGGACGGGCATATTGAACGAACGCAGGATTTTCTGAATCTTTTCATCGACCTTCTGCCGTCTCACGACATGTACGATGAAGAACTCTCGACATGGGACACCGGCCTGTTTGTCATGTCATCCCAACTGCACGACATCGGAAAAATATCCGTCAGGGACAGCATTTTAATGAAACCGGGCAGGCTGAACGACGAGGAATACGACGAGGCCAAAAAACACGCCGTCTACGGCATGGGCATAATCGAACAGATAAAGGCAACCATGGGCGAAAGCGAGTACCTGAAACACGCCAAAAAACTGGCGGGCTGTCACCACGAAAAATGGGACGGAACGGGCTACCCCTGCGCCCTTAAAGGCGGCGATATTCCCCTGCAGGGAAGGCTGATGGCCATTGTAGACGCCTACAACGCCATCACCAGCAATCGCCCGTACCGGGGAAAAATGTCGCATCAAAAAGCCGTAGAAATAATAAGGGACAACAGCGGGACGTACTTCGATCCCGCTCTTGCCGGCATATTCCTTGAGCATGAGCGAGAATTTGCAGACCATATGGCGGACACGGAATAACGGGCGGAAAGCTGCTGGAAAGTGACTGACCCCGTGCTTGACCCCAATCTTCTCTTGACAAACTTTCATTTGAAAGTTTTATTAGAGTTAGAGATGGAGGTTATGCATAAAACTCGCAGCGATACACGCTCACCGTTTCATTTTGAACGCCCCCGGCTAAACAGCCTGTTTATGGAGGGGGTAAAATACCCTCTGGTCCTTGTATACGCCGGGGCTGGCTACGGCAAAACCAGCGCGGTACATGACTTTGCCGGGGAATACAAAGCCGCCACGACGTGGATACAGCTTTCCGAACGCGACAACATCGGCGCCCGCTTCTGGGAAAATCTTGCCCACTCCCTGACGAACATCAACATACCCCTGGCAAAGGCAATCGGCAAACTCGGCTTCCCCGATACAAGGGACAAGCTGAATCAGTACATGGCCCTTATGTACGAATACGTAAAGCCAAAACGGCGGATCGTCGTCTTTGACGACTTTCACTTCATAGAGGATCCTTCGGTGATCCGCTTTATTGAAGAATGCATGATCCTTAGGATGCCGCCGGGAACATCGATATTCCTGGTTTCCCGTTCCACGCCCGCAGTGAATATCGCGGGGCTGATCTCCAAGGACCAAATGTTCACCATAAGCGAAAACGATCTGCGTTTCAGCGAAAGCGAGGTCGCCCAGTATTTCGGCGGCCTGGGCATTACCCTGCAGCCGGACAACCTCCGCGAAATAATGCAGGACACCGGCGGCTGGGCCTTCGCGATAAACATTATCGCCCACTCGTACCAAAAAGCGCCGGGCTACACGGGCTACCTGCGCAGCGCCATGAAGAACAACATTTTCCGGCTGATGGAAATAGAAATTTGGGACGGGATTTCGAAAAACCTGCAGCGCTTTTTGGCGCGCCTCTCCCTGATCGATCATCTGTCAACCGATTTAATCAGCCTTTTGGCGGAGGAAAACAGCGACCTTATCGCCGAGTTTGAGCGGCAGAGCGCCTATATCCGCCGCGACAGCTATATCAACGCATACCTGATCCATCCGCTGTTTCTGGAATTCCTCGCCACCAAGCAGTACATCCTTTCGCAGAAGCAGAAGCATGCGGCTTACGCGATTGCCGGGGACTGGTGCAATAAAAACGGCTTCAAGATAGACGCGCTTTCATACTACGAAAAAACAGGGGATTATAAAGAAATTGTTTCTATCTTAATGGCATTGCCCGCACAGATACCGCTGGACATCGCGCGGTATGCGGCGGCAATTTTCGATCGCGCGCCGAAAGAGGCCTTCGATACGGTTCCCATGCTTGCCGTAACGCACTTCCGCAGCTATATATGCCAGGGGCTTTGGGGGAAATCGGCCGAAATGGCGGAGCATTATGAAAAAAAATTCCTGCAGTTTCCGGAAAATGATCCCTTCAGGAAACAATCGCTGGGGGGAATCTACTACTGCTGGGGCTACCTGCGCGGACTGATGTGCATAAACGACGATCATTACGATTTTGACAAATACTTTGAAAAATTTGCCCAATGTGTTTCAAAGCCGATTGACCAGAGCAAATTTGTCAACTTCACTCCCGGCCCCTGGACTATCGTTACCGGCTCATCAAGGAAGGGCGCGCCGGAAGAATTTATCGGCGCGTTGGGCAGATCGCTTGCCCATCTGTCGCATAGTTTCAACGGCCTGGTAACCGGCGAGGGCGAACTGGCGCACGGGGAACTGCATTTTTTCAGGGGCGACATACGCGCCGCAGAACCCTTTGCCGCACATGCCCTGGAACAGGCCAGGGGGAGCAGGCAGTTTGAAACCGCCCACCATGCGCTGCTCTACCTATTGCGGATTGCCGTATCGCAGGGGGATTTCGCAAAGGCGGAACAGGCGATAAAAGATACGAAAGCCCAGCTTGACAATGAAGAATACCCCAACCGGTTTATCAACTACGACTTTTCCCTTGCATGGTATTATTACATCATCGACCTGCCGGAAAACTTCCCCCAGTGGCTCAGGGAAAATTTTTCTTCCTACGGCCACCCCGGCTTTGTCGAAAACTTTGCCAACCAGATCAAAGCCCGGTTCTGCTACATGACCAGGCGATACCCTCCCCTGCTCTCGTACATACAGGAAATGAAAAAGCGGGAGTCGTTTCTGTTCGGACGGGTGGAAATGCTGGCGATGGAAGCCTGCGTCCATTACAAGATGAAGGACAAGGCCCAGGCCTTTGCCGCGCTGCACGATGCGTGGAAGGCGGCGTCGCCCAACGGCATCATCATGCCCTTTATCGAACTGGGCAAGGATATGCGGACCCTGACCGCCGCCGCGCAGAAGGAAGGCGGCGCGAACATCCCCAAAGCCTGGCTGGAAAACATCAACCGCAAATCTGCCACCTATGCCAAGCGCCAGGCCCACATCGCCTCCGAATACCGGCAGGCCAACCGCATAGACGACAGCATCGATCTTTCCCCCAGAGAAAACGACATTCTCACCGACCTTTCCCACGGACTTTCCCGTTCGGAAATCGCCGACAGCCGTGGCCTTTCGATCAACACCGTAAAAATGGTTATCAACAATGTCTACATGAAACTGGGCGCGGAACACCTCGCCGACCTTATCCGCATTGCCGCCGAGCGAAAATTGATTTGACCCCAGGGACAGGAACTTGTAGAAAAAACCGGCTACGCACCGGTGCGCTGACCGTCTGCCTCCCCGCAAAAATAAACCCGGTCCCTGCCGGTTTCTTTTGCCCGGTAAAGGGCGCTGTCGGCGGCGGAAATAATATCGTCAACCAGCCTGCCCGGCGCTGGCGACTGCGTGCTTACGCCGATGCTCACGGTAATATTCAATGCACCCAGTTCAACGCAGGGGATCATCATGCCTTTTATTTCTGTCCGTATTTTTTCGGCAATTGCGAGGGCGGCTTCCGATTCCGTTTCCGGCAAAATAACGACAATCTCATCGCCTTCCCGGCGGGCGATGAAATCAACCTGATGCCGAATCGCTTCCATGGCTTTTTGCGCGATCGTCTGCAGCGCCAAATCGCCCTGCGGATGCCCATATGAGTCGCTGTATTTTTTAAAATGGTCAACATCAATAATCAGCATGCTGATGGGGCTTTTTTTGGCTATCGTCTGCTTCCATTCCCAGTTCAGGCGGTTCTCAAAGCTGCGCCTGTTCGGCAGCCCCGTCAGCTGATCCCTCATGCCGAAGGTAGAAAACCTCATGACGCTGAGGGCAAGGTTTTTATAATCGCCTCGGAATTCCCCCGTTTGCAGGCTGTAGTCGGTATTGCCCCTTTCGTGCTCCTCGATCATCACGTTGATATCGTTAAGCAGTTTGTGCATGGTATCGGCAACCTTCTGAAAAGACCTTGCCAGGTGCCCTACCTCGTCTTCGCTTTTCACATCGATTTGTACATTCAGATCGCCGTCCGCGATACGGTCCATATCGGCCGAAAGCCGGGTAATCGGTTTGCTGATCGATGAAATGATAATTATCAATACAACGATGGATGCTGCCAGCCCGCACAATCCCAGCACGATCCCTTCTCTGATGGATCTATTTGATGCCGCTATCATTCCCGTTTCCGGATTTCCCAGGAAAAACACGGCAAAGGCTTCGCCCCGGGCATTTAAGAGCGGCTTGTAAAAAGTTCTGTATTTTTCGCCGAAAATTTCCGTATTGCCGGAATATTCCTGCCGGTTGTTGATGACAATTTCCGCGATATCCGGTTCGAGCGTCGTACCGGCTATACTCCGCCCGTCTTTGGTAATTGTCGTGTTAATTCTGACATCGCCCAAAAAT
>Ga0082212_10001491_pt1 | contig 34535 bp, 22 predicted proteins | sample TergutNt197P3_FD_71548 | JGI IMG/M metagenome (GOLD analysis project Ga0082212, IMG submission 71548) | Neocapritermes taracua P3 segment gut microbial communities from Petit-Saut dam, French Guiana - Nt197 P3 | ecosystem: Host-associated > Arthropoda: Insects > Digestive system > Gut ... | reverse complement strand
GTCGCAGACATACAGTCCGTATTCGTCGCATAAATCATAGAACAGAGGATCACAGGGGTAATGTGAGTTTCTTACAGCGTTGATATTTAACTGTTTCATCAACTCAATATCTTTCCGCATATCTGCTTCCGATAAAACATGAGCCGTTGTGTGACTGTGCTCGTGGCGATTTACACCTTTAATATATACCGGTTGTCCGTTTACCAAAAACCGGGCGTTTTTGATTTCTACCGTGCGGAATCCTACGCGAGCGGGAACGACTTCGAGCGTTTTTCCGGCATTGTCGCGCAACATAATATATAAGGTGTATAAATTTGGTATTTCTGCCGACCATGCTTTCACGTTCGGTATCCGGGTTTCAAATTTCAGACGGCTGCCGGAGGTAGCAAAATTTTGCTCCATTTCTTCTTCAAACACGATAGCTCCCGATGCATCGGCAAGCGATACGGATATGCCGTAATGAACCGGATCAGTTGCTGTTTCTCCGCGGTTTAAACTGTAATTGCTGACGTCGATGTCAAGAGCGAAAACGCCGTTGCGAAATTGTTCGTCCAATTGGCTCGTTACCTTGAAATCGCGAATGCTCAATTTAGGCGTAGCATACAGGTACACATCGCGTTCTATTCCCGATATGCGCCAAAAGTCCTGACATTCTAAGTAACTGCCCATACTCCAGCGATACACTTCGAGTGCGATTGTGTTTTCTCCCGTATGAACGTATGGTGTAATGTCGAATTCGGCTTCCAATTTAGAATCGGTACTGAAGCCGACATATTGTCCGTTTATCCATATATAAAAGGCTGATTTGACCGCACCCAAATGGACGAAAATCTGTCGCTCGTCCCATTCTTTGGGAATCACAAAACTTCGGCGGTAACAACCGACCGGATTATCATCCTGCGGAATATTTTCCGCCAATTTGTTGGTATCCGGATGTCGGTCGCCAAACTCAAAGGGATGATTGACATATATTGGATAACCATAGGTTTTTCCTGTATTGTTAAATTCCCAATTGGCAGGCACCTGAAAGTTATCCCATTTGGATACATCGTAGGAGTCTTCCTGAAAACCGGCGGGACGCAATGCGGGATTTTCCACCCATTTGAACTTCCACAGGCCGTTGAGCGACTGAAAATAAGTCGATAACTCCTTTCGGCGGGTTTCCGCCAACTTTGGGGATTCAAAGGCGAAGAAATGAGCCTTCATGGGCTTCCGATTCACTTGTGTAATCGAAAGATTTTGCCACTCTTTGAGATCGGAACGTTGCGTTTCCCTTCGCTGAGCGTAGGCATTTGTAACAACAAAAAATAACAATAAAAAAGCGTAAATATTCCTCATTAATAATCATTTAGTTTGTTAGAAAAACGATAATTGCATCACTCTGTGGTTAATACACTTTTAAATATTAAGACTTAGCTTTCAAAAAAAACAATTAAATCCTCCGCATATCAAAAGAAACAGTTAGCTTCACTCACATATACTTATAATAAGCATTACAAGATTTAAACCAGCTATCCATATAACTGAAATGTTTCTCCATGATCTGTTTTTTCTTAATCTCATTTAATTATATTAACCATCTCCTCCTTACACCCCGAATTGTCGGGTAACATAGATAACTACATACAAAACCAAATACTTCCTTTGAAGATTTGAATTCTGAAAGGCGCTAATTATGGGCGCGTTTAACTGCGTTAAGGCAAAATTAAGACATCATTATCCACAGTTAGCCGTTATTTTCTCTGCAAAGGTACGATTTTTTTTGGAACAACCATGCTTTTATTTATTTTTAAATATTTTTTTAGTTTATTTTGTGTAAAAAAACAGTTACGAGTTACAAGTTGGTGATACAAACCGGCTGATATGGACTGTTTCGCTGCAACGCGCCTCACAGTGAAATTGAAGTGTTGTCATTTTAGTTTTCATCAATTAAATGAATTTCTAATAAAATCATAAACTTTAAATAAGAACTAAAAAACGACATTTATAAAATAAATACACTATAAACGAGTCTTTATTTGAAAATATGCGAAATGTGTCTGTTTTAGATTGAGGAAATACCAATGTAAATTGTCTTTAAACAGTTTCATTCTTGTCATACCTTTGCTGTGTGAAAGTAAAAAGTGGTCAATATAATTGAGAATAAAAAAATAATTGAAAAAACATTGCGATTTAAGGAAGGTTAGAATTACTCTTATAATGCTTATTATGAGCATGTTTAAATAATTTTAGGCAGAATTCTTATCTGTCTGTGTGTCATTTAAAGAATTTCATGTATCTTTGCCGTAAAAAGTAAAAACATGAAGAAAAACGTTCGGATATTCATCATTGCCTTGTTGTTTCTGCCAATACAGTATTGCTTTACAGCCCTTTATGCACAACCCCAACATCAGTCACCCTACAGTGTGCCATTAGGAGGTAATACTTACGTCACAGAAAGAAGAGACGGAGAAAGGAGAGAAAGTAGAGAAAGACTGACTGAAAAAGGTGTTCAAAATTGGACGCATCCGGATACGCAATTAAGCGTTTTTTTTCGAGTCAACCAATCCGGAAACCTCTCACTTTATTTGAATTACAGCGCATCTTCCCAATCAAAAATACAGGTTTCGTGCGCAGGAAAAACCTTCAAGGTCAAATTACCGGCAGGAACAGACAGGAAAGTCAAGCTGGGAACAATTAAGCAGGTAGACAGCGGTTATGTGCGCGTCGATTTGAAAGGAATCGACCGGAAAGGGGCAACTTATGCCGAAGCATCATCAATCCTTGTTGAAGGAACTGCTACAAAAGAAGGCATGAATTATGTCAACGATTTCGCTTTTTATTGGGGGAGAAGAGGTCCATCCGTCCACTTGGGTTATACGCTTCCGGAAAACGAAGATATCGAATGGTTCTACAATGAGATAACCGTACCCGTAGGGGAAGACCCTATAGGATCGTATTTTATGTCGAACGGATTTGCTCAGGGTTATTTCGGAATACAGGTGAATTCGCCGACCGAAAGAAGGGTGTTGTTTTCGGTGTGGAGTCCTTTTCAGACCGATAATCCCAATGAAATTCCGGAAACGCATCGCATCAAGCTTCTTAAAAAAGGGGAAAATGTGAAAACCGGAGAATTTGGAAACGAAGGATCTGGCGGACAAAGTTATCTGATTTATCCATGGAAAGCGGGCAATACCTACCGGTTTCTTACCCGTATCAAACCGGATGGAAACGGCGCTACGGAATATACTTCCTATTTCTATGCGCCGGAAGAAGATAAATGGCTGTTGATTGCTTCTTTTTCCCGTCCTCTGACGGATACTTATTATAAAAGCCCCCACTCTTTTTTAGAAAATTTTTCACCCGAAACGGGGCATGTTACACGCAAAGCATTATACGGCAACCAATGGGCAAGAACCAAAGACGGAAGGTGGATACAGGTAAACGGCAGAGCCCGGTTCACCGTTGATGAAACCGGACGCAAAGGTGCGCGTATGGATTACAAAGGCGGCATAGAAGGCAATGCTTTCTTCCTCCAAAATTGTGGCTTTTTCAGGGATTATATTCCTGCCGGAACGATATTCACCAAAGATGAATCGATCGGAACAGATGCGAAAATTCCGCAGATAGATATGGACGGTTTTTGAATTATTCCTGTATAATCTGCCTGATCCCTCCGGTTTCGGGATGAAAATATATTCTGACCGGAACTTTCTTATCGTCGAATAAAGAGGTTGCTAAGGCTTGCTTTCGACCGAACTGTACAATCGAAAATGTGTTTTTATACATGGAATTAACGCCATGAAGTATTTCTACGGTTGCTTTCCCCGGAATATTATATACGATGCTTTGATCTTCTTTGGCTTTCTTTTTCGGGTCGACCATTTCCGGCTCTTCCACAATATTTAAATCTTTCACATTGATATAAACAGGGTTTCCGCTCAAATCGTCTGCCCCGACTATTCCATTGTGTTTTGAAAAGCGGAACAAAACTTCTTTGTCCATATCTGAAATTGGCTCTATTTCAAACTCAGCATCCATTAGTTCGGTAGTTGTTGTTCCTATAAACAGCTCTACCAAGGCTTTTTCCTGCGCCTCCAAGTTAGCAAGAATAATTTTCATCCCTTCCCCGTCACGGGGAGCGTTATCGGCTTCTCCGGTAAGCAAATCGGATCGGCTTTCACGCAATTTGTAGATTTGTTTGGCTAAGACTTCCGCTTTTTTGTGAACCGATCCTGCATTTAAATATTCTTCCGTAAAAATGGGTTGAGAAAAGGCAGATGATACGGAAGCCGGAAGAGTAGGGGAGGCTTTAATATTATTCGCCGGTTCAGGCACATAATCGGCATTGATTGTGTAAATAAGACCCTCTTCGGAAAGGTAAACGAAAGAGGCAGTCGATTTGGATTTAAACTCAACCAAATACGAAGCATCCTTATCAATCACGCCCTTGCTGCCTGCGTTGACTTTATCCAAAGTGTAGTAAACCCTGTCTTCCATAACTACCGATTGTTCATCCATACCCAATAGATTTTTAGCATATCGGGCGTAAGTACCTGCTTTTTGAGTAGTTTTACTGTAATCGACATGCACCGTCAGAACGGTTTTGGGTAAAAAATAAGCCACACCGTAGTCGGTACTTTTGGTTGCACTCATTTTGACAACTTTGGTTTGAGCGCTTAAAAAATGGACTGTAAATAGAATAAAAAATAAAAAACTTATTCGTTTCATGGGTCATAACTGTTTAGTTCGATTACAAAAGTAGTTAAAATGTTTGAGATTCTAAAATTAGTTTGTACACTTGCCACAGATATTTCTGCATTTTTATTTCTTTCTGAATCAAGGATTGTATGTTCTGATCAAGTAATTTTTAAAAAACTTGTGCAATAGAAATTGGCTGCATGGTAATATTTATTTATTTTTGCGGTAAATTTACTTGTTTTTATTTAATAATATTATTACTTTTACGTTCTATTTCATACAAACAATGACCGAAATTTGGGTTAGAGATAAGAAGTTCAGTTTATTTCTTTCTGAAAGTGAAATTCTTAAAGGAATAAAAAATGTGGCGGAGAAGATAAAATCGGACTTGAGAGAGGAAGATCCGTTGTTTATTTGTGTTCTGAACGGCGCGTTTATGTTTGCATCCGACCTGGTGAAGCAGCTGGATTTTCCCTGTGAATTATGCTTTATTCGTTTGAAATCATACGAGGGTACAAAAACGGAAGGAAAAGTAAAAGAAATTTACGGATTGGTGGAAGAAATCAAAAACCGGAATGTCGTAATTTTGGAAGATATTATTGATACAGGACATACCATGTATGGTTTAATAGAAAATTTAAGTAAGCAAAGTCCTGCTTCTATACGAATAGCAACATTGCTTTTTAAGCCGGAAGCGCTTCAGTTAGCCATTAAGCCGGATTATGTTGTTATTGAAATCCCGAATGATTTTGTTGTGGGATATGGTTTGGATTATGAAGGACATGGGAGGAATTTAAGAAATATATATAAAATTTGCGATTGAAATTATACTCTAAGAGCTGACTATATAAATCAAAAAAATGTTAAACATTGTTATTTTTGGAGCGCCGGGATCGGGAAAAGGAACACAAAGCGAGTCAATCATAGCTAAATATGATTTGTTCCATATTTCTACCGGTGATATTTTAAGACAAGAAATCAAAAATCAAACCGAATTGGGTATGATTGCCGAAGGGTATATCCAAACGGGACAATTGGTTCCTGACGAGCTGATTATTAAAATATTAGCGGAAGTGATAGATGCCAATCAACAAACCAAAGGATTTATTTTTGATGGTTTTCCCCGAACAATTGCACAGGGCGAAGCTTTAGACCAATTGCTGAGGGAAAGGGATACAAGTATAATTGCGGTTTTGAATCTTGCAGTAGATGAGGAAGAACTTCTCAATCGATTGGTAAAGAGAGGAGAAGAATACGGAAGAGCCGACGACAATCCCGCTACTATTCAAAATCGCTTAGAAGTTTATCACAAGCAGACAGAACCTTTAAAAGTGTATTACAAGAAAAAAGGAAAACTTTTCACAATAAAGGGGAATAATACGGTTGAAGGCGTTTTCGAAAAAATAGTTGAAGTTTTAGACCGGTTACTTTCCATTTAATATTATGGAGATCTCACGTCAAACGCGGGATAGAAGAATATGAGTGAATCCAATTTTGTAGATTATGTAAAAATCTATACACGTTCGGGAAAAGGGGGAAAAGGCTCCGTGCATTTTCGCCGCGAGAAATACATCCCTTGGGGCGGTCCCGACGGCGGCGATGGTGGCGACGGCGGCAACATCATTTTGAAGGGAAACCGAAATCACTGGACCTTGCTTCATTTGAAATACGAACGGCATATTCTTGCCGGACACGGAGAAGGTGGTTCAGGAAGATTATGCAAAGGAAAAGACGGCGAAGACAAAATGATTGAAGTCCCGGTTGGAACGGTCATCTTCGATGGAGAAACCGGCGAATTCATTACCGACATACAACAGGATGGTCAGGAAGTGGTTTTGTTGAAAGGGGGAAAAGGCGGGAAAGGCAATAATTTCTTTAAGTCGGCAACCAATCAAGCGCCCAAATATGCCCAGCCGGGCGAGCCGTATCAGGAACGAAAAATCATCTTACAACTGAAATTATTAGCCGATGTCGGATTGGTGGGATTTCCCAATGCCGGAAAATCGACGTTGCTTTCCGTGGTTTCGGCGGCTAAACCCAAAATTGCCGATTATCCTTTTACTACCTTAGAGCCCAGTCTTGGAATCGTTGATGTGCGCGGAAATCATTCGTTCATCATGGCGGATATTCCGGGAATCATTGAAGGAGCAAGCGAAGGAAAAGGATTGGGATTGCGCTTCCTGCGTCATATTGAACGAAATTCCCTGCTGCTCTTCTTAGTTCCTGCCGATGCCGATTCAATTAAGAAAGAATACGAAATTCTGTTGGGCGAATTGATGCGTTACAATCCCGACTTATTGGATAAACAGCGAGTGTTGGCCATTTCCAAGTGCGATATGCTTGATGAAGAATTGGAAAACGAAATGGCGAAGGAGTTGCCTTCCGATATCCCTTGCATTTTTATATCTTCAGTGGCGCACAAAGGAATTATTTCGTTGAAAGATCTGTTATGGAAAGAGTTAAATAAACAAATCTTTCACGATGTAGAAAGCATTGTCCGTAAACCGATGGATATCCAACCGGAAGATTTCGACGACGAGGAAGACTTTGAAGTTGTGGAAGAGGAGGAATAAATGCGATGCATTTTTTAGTGTTAAGGTTCAGTAGAGCCGCACCTGTAACAACTCTCGTTTCTATCAATATGATTTCCACAAGAACAAACCCAAAATGTTTCATAATCATCGCTTCTGCGACAATTAGGACAAGTTAATCTACCTCCATTTACTTGCGCATAACTCAAATTATGTACATAGTGCCCACAAGCAAAACAATGAAACTCGTAATATTTAAAAGCCATTTTAAATAATTTTAATTTTGCCTACTCTCTTTTTTAGTGTCTATTTTTCGGCTTAGTCAGACTTTATCAATATTGCCAACGCGATACATAACCACATTTGGGGCATTTCAATGTTTGTATACTTAAATAAATATTTTCACATCTTTGTTAACAAACACGACTCTGATTACCAACAAGCAGGCAGTCTCACAACACTACGTCAACCCACTTTGCTTTTTTCTACATAAAATTCCAAATTGCAAATTTCTGTTATTTCTGCATCTTCTCATTCCACCTATTCGTAATAAGTGGTACTGAAAAAATACATACAGATAAGCAATTATTTGTGAGCAATATAGCATATATTATTTGTTTTTTCAAGCGAAAAATTAAACAAATTGACAAACAAATACTATACAGCGCTATTTTAATGTCAGTTATTATCGTGTAATTCAATTTGATAACTTAATATCGTAACTATAAAAAAAACAAACAAACGATATAACATTTTCTAAATGAATAATTTAAATATAAGTATAAAAAATATTTATTACACATAATGAAAATTATTGTTTTTTTATTTGTCGCATTGTGAAAATATTACTACTTTTGCAAAGTTCACTATTATGGGTAGTACCACCTATTACGAATAAGTAGCCCTCTTTAGACAGAGCGGAGGGTCTTTTTAGGGGCCTCGTTTAAAATTACTCTTTTTGGAAATTATTGAGTTCAACCAAACACATCAAAACATATCTAACCAAACACACAAAACAAGTTGGACGATTCCGCTTACTCTTAGGGTAGGGAAGTGCTTTCCGGTGGCGACCGGTGATATTTGTCACAAAAACAGTTTTTTTCATCCCTATTTTTAGTTACCTGTTCGAGATACAGTGTCTGCATTAAGTGTTTTAAGGAAAAAATGATTACTTTTGGGCATTGTTACCATGAATAATTAAAAATTACGAATACTGGAAATGCGTATCTTATGGAATCATTCAAATCCGAATTGCATCAGGAACTGTTGAATAATATTCTGCCTTATTGGATGCAAAAAATGCCGGATGATGCGAATGGCGGCTTTTTGGGGCGTATCGACGGTCGGGAAAAAGTGCATCATTCAGCCGGTAAAGGAGCGGTCTTGAATGCCCGGATTCTTTGGACTTTTTCTGCCGCATACCGCCTGGAAAGAAAACAGGAATATTTGACAATGGCTGAACGTGCCTTTTTGTATCTTCAAAATTATTTCACCGATAAGAAACACGGAGGTATTTTTTGGGAATTGGATTATAAGGGAAGGCCTTTGAACCCTAAAAAACAAATCTATGCACAGGGGTTTGCCATCTACGGTTATTCCGAATTTTACAGGGCAACAGGCAATCCGGATGCGCTTGAAGCTGCAAAAAACCTTTTTTATTTGATCGAAAAATATGCGTATGACCCCGAACACGGAGGGTATATTGAAGCCTTGGACGAAAATTGGCAAATCATCGACGATATGCGCTTAAGCGCCAAGGATGGCAATGCTCCTAAAACCATGAATACGCACCTGCACATTTTAGAACCCTATACCAACCTGCTTCGCGTTTGGAAAGACCCTGCATTGATTAGCGCTCAAACACAATTGATTCGTCTTTTTTGCGATCGTATCGTTGATGCTCGCACCAAACACCTCGGACTTTTTTTCGATTGGGAATGGAACGCCCAAGACGGAGGCATTTCCTATGGACACGATATTGAAGCGGCTTGGTTACTCTATGAAGCCGCTGAAGTTTTGGGTGACCCTGAATGCATCGAAAAAGTAAAAAAACTGTCTGTAGAAATCGTAAATGCTTCTCTCGAAGGTCTTCAACCGGACGGAAGTATGATTTACGAACAGACGCAGGACGGACATACCGATAGAGACAGGCACTGGTGGGTACAGGCGGAAACCATTACAGGTTCATACTATGCATGGATGATTACGGAAGATAAAAAATACCTTTCAATTGCAGAAAATTGCTGGGATTACGTGAAGCGCCGTTTAATAGACAAAATAAATGGGGAGTGGTTTTGGAGTGTTTGCGCCGACGGTACACCAAATCGCAAAGACGACAAAGCGGGATTTTGGAAATGTCCCTACCATAATTCCAGAATGTGTATGGAAATTTTTTATTCAAATAAATAAATATAATAAACTTAAATAGATACTGTTATGGGAAAAGTATTGCTTGGCGGAATCGATATTGCCATTATTGCCGTTTATCTCGGTTTTCTTATTTTTATTGGGTTATATTTAAAAAAGAGAGCATCCAGAAATCTCGAAGCTTATCTTTTGGGCGGAAAATCACTCCCTTGGTACATGCTCGGACTTTCCAACGCTTCGGGAATGTTCGATATTTCCGGTACTGTTTGGTTGGTAGCAATTACCGTTCTTTACGGATTAAAAAGTATCTATATGCCCTGGGTATGGCCTGTGTTTAATCAGATTTTTTTGATGGTCTATTTATCGGCTTGGTTGCGTCGTTCCAACTGTTCTACAGGTGCCGAATGGATTGGTTTTCGTTTCGGAAAAGACAAAGGCGCTACGATTTCTCACGCTATCATTGTTGTCTTTGCCATCATTAACTGCTTGGGAATGTTGGCTTATGGATTTATAGGACTGGGAAAATTCATTGAAATCTTTTTGCCACTCAAAGTCATATTTCCGTTTCTATCCGGAATTCCTGATGCATACGTTCCGCATATTTGGGGGATAGCCTTCACCCTGTTTGCCGTTTTCTATGCTTTGATGGGCGGTATGATGTCGATTGTGTGGGCTGATGTGGCGCAATACGCCATTATGACCATTGCCGCAATTGCCATCGGTATCATTGCAATGGCGCATTTAACGCCGGACACTTTCACCAACCTGTTGCCGGCGGGATGGATGTCGGCGGGTGTAGGAAAAATGCTCGACATTCACTGGCAAGGCGCTTTGGCAGAGTTTAATATAACGATTGAATCATCTATATATCAAATATTCAGCGTCTTTTTCGGGATGGTACTGTTGAAAGGATTTCTCACTTCGATAGCCGGACCTGCCCCAACCTACGATATGCAAAAGATTCTTTCGACGAAAAATCCGAAGGAAGCCTCCCTGATGTCGGGCTTCGTGACCGTTGTGCTGATGCCTGTACGCTATATGATGATTGCCGGAGTGGCCGTACTCGGTATCGTTCTTTTCAAAGACATTATGCCTGAAATCCGGAATGCGGGCGGCGCTTTGGATGCGGAATTAATCCTGCCTGCTGTTGTCAAGCATCCCTGGATTCCGGTCGGGCTGACAGGGATCGTAGTCGCCGGGCTTTTGGCTGCATTTATGTCCACTTTTGCTGGAACCTTGAATGCCGCTCAGGCCTATATTGTAAACGATATCTATGTCAAATACTTCAAACCCAATGCAACGCCCAAACAGGCTACGAATGCCAACTACCGGTTTGGCGGTTTGATTGTCGTAATCAGCATATTCTTCGGAGTTATGGCTCAAAATGTCGATCAGATACTTCAATGGGTGACCAACGCTTTATATGGAAGCTACATTGCTGCCAATATATTGAAATGGCATTGGTGGCGTTTCAACTCCAAAGGATTTGCCTGGGGAATGGCTGCCGGACTGATTCCCGCATTGATTCTCCCGCTGATTTTCGGCAATTCTGTTGTCATCGCTGCTTTGGAAAGTAATTCTCTGATGTTGCTGAAAGATCCGCTATATTATTTCCCGATCATATTCCTGTGTTCTGTTATCGGCTGTATTGCCGGAACCTATTCCGCACCTCCTACCGATGAAGAAACATTGAAAAACTTTTACAAAAAGACTCGTCCCTGGGGATTCTGGAAGCCTGTCAATGCTTTGGTGGAAACGGAAGACCCCACTTTCAAACGGAACACCCATTTCGGAAGAGATATGGCCAATGTGATTGTTGGAATAGTTTGGCAAACCTGCTTGGTAGCTGCCCCAATTTATTTGGTAAGCAAAGAATTCACCTATGCCGGTACTTGCCTGATGATGATCATCGTTGCTTCTCTGATGCTTTATACAAATTGGTATAAGAAACTGGAAAATTAAGGCTTGCATTCAATTAAACATACATTAAATCAAATATTTATGTATGTTAATTCAAAAAAATATTACATATAATGAAAAAATACGGTTTATTATTTGTCGTATTGTGAGAAACTTATTATTTTTGCCACGTTTACATAAGAACTCCCCTGTTCCTGAGAGCAGGAATGGTGTTGGATAGGGCAAAAAGATAAATTAGCATATATGAATTTAATAGCAAACACAGGTATTCAGTATTATACCATTCCCTTGGAAATCAACTTGAATAGTGATTTCAAAATGTATTTTCACGAATGGTTCGACACGGAGGTTGCTCAATTAAAGTTGGAACTTGCTCACTATTTTTCAGATGTGGATCTGTGGGTAAAAAAAAGTGATTTATCACTACTTGGTCATGTCAATGATGGAGAAGTCTCTGACAAATGGGACACAATTGAAAGTGATTTTTTTGCGTATGGATACGAGATTATACCCGTTCATACCGCAGCCTCTCATGATTCCGGCTGTTTTCAGGAATCAACAGGTAGAATAAGATGGGATAAATTTGAAAATAAGTGGTTGCCATTTCCTTTTTTTGAGTTAAAGAGTAATGGTAAATCGGATTTCGGACCTGCCAATTGGTGTCGCATCAAACTAATTCCGGGTGAAACAAACAACAAGGCAAGAAAATACAATCTGCTTTTGGCTTTTGATACCCGAACGGCTTTTGAAGATAAAGACCTTGATGATTTGAAGGAAACCCCCGTTTTTGTCCGCTCTTTAAACCCATCAAAAGATTATGCCGTTTGTAACGATGAGTTTAACTTAGTGCGTTATTGTTCAAAATTATCTAAATGTGACTGGGTAGATAAACGCATTTTACGACTCTTTCATAATGTAGACAATCTCAATGAATTAAAAATTAATAAGCCAAAGTTTAATTACCTTGCACAATACCTTTTTATAGTTAGGTATATTCAAAAATTCGGTAAAGTGCCAAAAATCACGCTATATTCCAACAGAGACGTAGTCTATGGCAATGTCGATTTGGTGATAGACATCGGTAATTCTCGCACTTGCGCCGTTCTTTTCGATAACAGTGACTTCACAAAAGTCAGTCCCTTGGAATTGCAGGATTTCACTGTCCCTGTTTCAGAAGGTAAACTTAATAAATACAGAGATTCTTTTGATATGCGCCTGGCGTTCAGGGAAGCCGATTTTGGCGGAAATTTCATCATCAATAGCCGTCAGTTTGTATATCCAAGCATGGTTCGTCTGGGAAAAGAAGCCAATCAACTGATACATGAGTCGACCAATATGAATACCGGAGCGGAAAAAACAAGCACTTTTTCGAGCCCAAAACGCTTTTTATGGGATGTTAAACCACAAAAGCAGGAATGGGAGTTTGTTCAACTGGAAGGCGAAACGAGCAAACCAGTATATATTAAAGGTATATCTGAACAATTAAATAGCGACGGCTCATTGAATACCGAAGGCGGAGGAGGTATTTTGACGCGCTTTTCGCGGAGAGCATTGATGACATTTGCTTTCCTTGAAATTCTTGCACAGGCAAAAATGCAAATCAATAGCTATGAGCAGCGAAGCCACTGGGGAAATGAAACTACGCCACGACAAATCGGACGGATCATCATTACTTGCCCTACGGCTATGTCGAGGGTTGAACAGATTGCGCTGCGAAAATGCGCCGAAGATGCTTCGATCATTCTCGATCGTTTCTTTGAAGACACTTACAACGATGAAATTCAAATTCAACTCTTCCCTTCGGTTAAAAATCTGTCAAATAAAGAAGAAAAAACAGAATGGATTTACGATGAAGCTACTGCTGCACAGTTTGTCTTTCTTTATGCGGAAATTGGCAAACGTTATCTGAAAAATGTGAAAGATTATTTCAATTCTTACGGAAAAGTACGAAATGATTTGGAAGACTATGACAAAAAATCGCTTACGATCGGATCGGTGGATATAGGAGCAGGAACAACCGACATGATGATCGCTGCCTACAAGTACGACGATTCGGGACAATGCGTCTTGACGCCTGTACCTTTGTTCTGGGAAAGCTTCTATCTGGCAGGTGATGATTTGCTTAAGAAACTTGTGCAACAGTTGGTTATTGAAGGACAATTTTCGCCCATTGAAAAGAAGTTAAAATCCTTGGAAAGAACATCCGAGCAGATTGCTCTATTGAACAACGACTTTTTTGGCGGAGACAACGGAATGTCGTACCGCAACCGTCAATTAAGAAGCGATTTTAATCTGCAGGTATCCGTTCCTATTGTCCTGTACTATCTCGAATTATTACAAAAGAAAGAAGAAAGTAAAATATTAACTTTCAGTGATATTTTCAGCAACAACAAACCCACTCAAGATATATTGAATCGTTTCAGACAACATTTCGGATTTGAATTTGATACCCTGCAATGGCATTACGAAAACAGGATTGTATCCGCAATTGTGGAGAGAACGTTTGATACGCTGATCGGCAAAATATCCGCTTTGTTTTCGCATTATGCCTGCGATATCGTACTGCTTTCAGGTCGTCCCTCATCGCTTAAATCATTGACCGACCTGTTTTTGAAATATTATGCAATTTCGCCGAATCGCCTGAAGACAATGAACAATTATCGTGTGGGACGCTGGTATCCTGAGGATAAACGTTACAGATTTTTAGATGGAAACGGTTATTTCATCAATCCCAAATCGATCGTGACGACAGGAGCCATGATCGGAAACTATGCTTCAACAAGAGGAGGCTTGGATGGTTTTTCTCTAAATTTAAGGGAGCTTATTCAAAAGATGACTCCTACAACAGAGTATTTTGGAAAACTTGATGAACTAACCGCAGGATTTATTGAAACCAATCTCTCCCCCGATAACAATCATGCAATCGTTGAAGTCTCTACTTTGCCTCTCAGGATTGCTTGTAGTCAGTTAGATACACCTTCGTATCCTTCCCGTCCGTTTTATACACTCGACTTTAATACCGAAGGAATTGAAAAGAGAGTAAATAATGGGGATGATGTGAATGCGGTTCAGGTTGCAGTCATGGCTCAAAAAACAAAAATACAAAACAGAATGCCGCTTAAAGTGACCATTGAACGCGATTATCATGCTGATAAGGAAAATTTGCAAATAACCTCAGTTATCGATCGTGAGGGTGATGACTGGTCACTGAACTTCTTCAATTTACAGGTCAATAGCATGTGTGAAGTCGACAATTTCTGGCTTGATTCGGGGATCTTTATTTTGAATATTAATGACTAAAGCGTATGTGAGATGAAGCAGAAGATTCAAAAACAACTCGATTTAATAGAAAAATCCAATGCATGGATTAACAATTCGCTGCAAGGAGAAAAGCAGAGGAATGCCTATCGCAGCTTAGTGAATTGCCGCAGAAAGTTGAACAGGAAAAAATATGCACTGGAAAGTAATCCGGCAGCTGCTGTGTATGGCGAAAGCCAAGTTGGTAAATCATATCTTATCAGTAGTTTGCTGTCGGAAGAAGGAAAACCCTTCGGTATTACGGACGAAAACAACATCGTACATAATTTCATAGAAGAGATAAATCCTCCGGGTGGCGGCTCTGAATCGACTGGCCTGGTTTCCCGCTTTTCTGTCAATTACAAACCCGTAAATCCAAAATTTCCCATAAAGGTTACGCTCTTATCACCAGCCGATATTGTATTGGTACTTTGCGATAGTTTCTATAACGACATAAAAGCCAATCACGAACTGGCATTGAAAACCGAACAAATCAATGCTGAAGTTGAAGCTTTGAAAGCCAATTGGCAAAGCCGGCGAGCGAATCCGGGCGTTTTCAGTGAGGACGAGGTGTTGGATATGCAGGATTATTTTGAAAGTAATTTTTCGACGAAGGCAGGTAATGTGCTTTCTTCCAAATTTTTCGACGAAGTTTCATTACTGATTTCTAAAGTCGAACCCAATGAATGGAAAAGTATTTTCACCCTGTTGTGGAACAAAAATGAGGTATTCACAACCCTTTTCTCTACCTTGATTGCCGAATATGAGAAACTGAATTTTTCCGATACCATTTATTTGCCCTTAGAATCTGTTTTATATAAACATGGCACTTTGCTTGACGTGAAACGCTTGAAAGAAATATATGAAGACCCCGACAAAATAGAGTCGGAATACAAACCGGATACCACTGTGCTGTACTTTGAAAATGATAAAGAACACTATAGGCTGTTTGCAAAGTCGTATTTATGCGCACTCGCTGCCGAACTGGTTTTTAGCTATTCGGAAACATTGATTGAAAGTAAGCTGTTCCTGAAAGAAACCGATTTGCTCGATTTCCCCGGAGCCCGTTCCCGCATGAAATTAGGTGAACATCTGATTGAAACAAAAAACATTCCTGAATTGCTCCTACGAGGGAAAGTAGCCTACCTGTTCAATAAATATGCCGATGCCGAAAAAATCAACATCTTGCTCTTTTGTGCCAAACACGAACAGGCTGCACAGCGGGCAATGCCCGAAATGTTAAACAATTGGATTGAGAAGACCATTGGTGAAACCCCCGAGAAAAGAGAAATATTTATCGATAGATCAAAAATCCCTCCCCTGTTTATTGTAGGCACATTCTTTAATGTGAATTTGGCGTTTAATCCGCTTCAAGATAAGTCTGAAGATAATTCTTCATTTAATTACCGTTGGAGTCAACGTTTTGAAAAAACATTAGCAATCGAATTTTTGGGTGCGAAAACCTATCAATGGTTTGAAAACTGGACAGCAACACGTCCGTATTTCCAAAATATTTTCCTTTTGCGCGATTTTGAAAAATCAGATTCATTGAGCCGTATTTTTGACGGATATAAAAAACACAAAAAAGAAATCAAAGAAATTGTACCTCCGGAATACCCTGACTTTAAAGAAAAACTACGTAAATCTTTTTTAGAATATGATTTTGTAAAACGCCACTTTGAAAATCCTGCCGAGTCGTGGGACGAAGCGGCAAGTATCAATAAAGACGGCTCTCAATTAATTATCGACAAACTGACGGTTGCCGCCAACCATATCAATGCGGCCCGACGCGAAAAAATTGTTGCCGAGTTGAATAATATTGCCCAGGAAATGCTTGTCGAATTGCGCAAATATTATCACAGCGCCGATAAAGATGAAGAATTGCAGAAAGCAAAATCCGTTGCGGGCGCTATTCAATTAAAGTTGGATATGGCTTTCAGAGGAGACGGAATAAAACGATTCGGTCCGATGATGAAAGAATTGACGATCGACGAAGGCGCTATTCTTAAATTGTATCACGAAAGAATGGACGATATTGAGCGCAGGGATGTTATCAATTGGGATAAACACAATATCATCCGAATGCAGGTGCCGCCTGAAGCCGGTGATACCGTTGAAACCTATTGCGAACGATTGTGTGTACACTACGAAAAAACAACTGATGAACAAAAGCAACAATTTAAAGAACAACTGATAGCAGAAAAAGTTGATTTGGAAGAAATAATCAACGGTAATACCGACCGGATCAAGAATTTCTCGCAGCAGTTGGCTGACTCGCTGATAGCGTATTGGCTCGACTACGTTTCCCAAAACGACAAGCGTATAGTCAAAGAAGTTTTGCCGGATTCGGTCTTGCAAGATGTTTTGAATATGTACCAAAGACTCTTCAAAAAATTAAAGATACATAAAATCATTGCCGAAAAAATAAGGCATTATGTGGATATCTTCGGTATCATTGAAACTTCCTACGAAATGATTGCCGACATTAGTGCGGAAATCCTGAACAAATGTATCAACAATGTAGGCTTGGAATATTTCTCGGAATCTGATATCAACGATTTGAAACAGGCAAACGACAAAAATCACCTGGGTTTGGTTTTCGATAAAAACGAACAAATTGATAATGTGAATAACAAACAGAAAGTAGCTGAATTGTTGGAGAAAATTGATGACATGCAAGCCATGGCTCTCAGGAATCCCAACGCTGTGAAAACTATGCCGAATTATCGAAATTATCAACTGTGGTACAATCGTTTGAAAGTAGGATTTGTTTCTGTTTGCGATATTCCCAATTATGATGTACATGCAAACGGACAACTGGGTACAATCATTGAAAAATGTGAAACCATCAAATTCTGAATTTTATGGCATTTGCTAAAGGAAAACAGGAATTATGCAAAACGGATTTGAAATATTTCAAGTCGGTGCAATTCATTGAGAGAAGTTCTTTGTTGGACCGCTATGGCCCTCTTGAAAATATTGTAAATCAAAATATTGATCCGACATATCGCCATTTTTTAGCTCAACCAGTGAGAGAAAATGAAGAGTCAATTACATGGTTTTCAATACCTTACAGAGAATCGCCACAACACCTCTCGGATTTGCAGGGCGGGGATTTTGAAAAATACCGCGCTATAAAAGAAAAGACACGCGCTCATTACGAAAAAGTAATCAAGTCGCTGAAACTATCAGGAGGTGATGACTCAATTAAAGCGGATTTTCTTGAAAAAGCAACGAAGTTTGATGATGACCGTTGTGTGTATTGCTTCGACGACAAAGTGGTTTTGGGTGTATGGGGTATGCAGATGCGTGAAAGTTTAGAAAAACCCATATATGAGGTGATGATAGATTCATTTGAGCCGCCACCACCATCTCCACCACCTCCTCGACCGGTAATAGATGAACCACCCGTAATGGAAATAGAACCACCTACGGGAGGTAGCACTGTCCCACCACCACCTCCTCCTCCACCGCCGCCAATACCATGGTATAAACGTTTTTGGAATTGGCTGACAGGTTTGTTTTTGTGGAGAGGCTGTTTAAAATGGCTGCTTTGGCTGTTATTGCTACCTCTGTTATTGTGGTTACTTTTGTCGTTATTAAAAACTTGTGATTCTGGCCATCGACCGCCTCGTCCGATTCCATCCCCGATACACGATAAACCTTGGGTCAGAGAGCATCCCGATGCAGGCGGTATCTACCATCCGGGCGACCCGTATATGCCTGTACCCACCCCTGCTGATCCCAATTTGGGATATGGAGATGTTCTGCCTCCCCATCAAGGCGTTTTGCCTTCGCTCGATGATCCGGACATAATCCGTGAACCGGGAATGCCGTCAATTGTTGCTAATCGACTGAATATTTTGATGGAAAACAACGATAAATCCATTATGGACTTAGCTAAGGATTTCAAACAACAATACCCCGACGACAAATATAAAGTGGTTTATTACGACGACCTTGTAAGAAGAATGCAAATAGAAATTCCGCCACAGGAAAGAATGGCTTTGAAACAGGAAATTCCCGGTAAATTTGCACCCGAATATGAATTGTTTGTGTTTGACGAGGCGCTTTTCGAAACCCAATCCCAATACATACCCAATGATCCCGCATTTAACGACCCCGAAAAATCCTGGTATCTGCATGTTGTAAAAGCCCCGCAGGCATGGAACATTACGCTCGGATCGAAACAACTGACGGTGGCGATAGTCGATAATGGATTTAATCTGAATCACCCCGAACTGAAAAACAAAGTGGTGATGCCCTATAGCGTGTGGAACCATTCCAAAGAGATGATTCCGCAAGCCATTGATCATGGGACACATGTGGCAGGAATTGCGTTGGCTGCCGCCGATAATGGAAAGGGACTTTGCGGTATTGCGCCCAACTGTGCATTTATGCCGGTTCAGGTAGCCAATGTACAGGGAATAATGACAACAACTTCCATCTTAGATGGTATTTTATACGCACTCTATCAAGGTGCAGATGTGGTCAATGTATCGTTAGGCTCTGATTTTTCAGGATTCGACGCTATTCCTGAAACCTGGCAACGAGAACTTTTTCGTAACCGTTTCAAAGAAGAGGAACGCCTGTGGAATCAAATCGCGAAGATCGCCGAAAAACACAACTCGACCATTGTGGTTGCTGCGGGAAACGACAATGTATTGGCAGGCATTGAGCCCATTCAACGACCGAAAAATATCATTACCGTTTCGGCATTGAACAAGCAAAATCAACCCTACTCGAAAGCCGACTTCAGCAATTACGGAGAATATTCCACTGTTTCCGCTCCCGGAGTCGAAATCTATAGTAGCCTTGGAAACGACTTTGCCGCAAGGGACGGTACGAGCATGGCAGCCCCGATAGTGTCGGGAGGAATCGCTCTGATGAAAAGTTTGAATAAACCACTGACTACCGAACAAATTATTTGCATCCTCCAAAAGAGCGGTTTAGCAGCAGAAGGCAATGTTGGAAAATTGATACAGTTGGACAAAGCCTTAGAAATGGTAAATTTGGGCGAGAACTGTGAAACGGAATTGTTGACGCCATCAAGCGGCGATGTGCAAATCACGTTAAGCTGGAACAACTACAACGATCTAGATTTAATCTGTACCGATCCGAAAGGCGCAACGGTTTATTTTGAAAATCCGAAAGTACCCAGCGGAGGACAACTCGAAATTGATATGAATGTGGATTACCCCGACAGTAAAAATCCAATCGAAAACATCTATTGGCCTATGGGAGGAGCGCCAAACGGAACGTATAATATTTATTTGAATTATTATCAAAAGCACGAGCCGCACATTGACGCAACACCTTACACCGTTACAGCGAAATACGGAGGAAAAACCGAACAATTTCAGGGCATCATAAAAGAAGCAGACGGTATCGTTCACATTGCTTCGTTCACATTGGGTGAAGCAAGCAATTCCTCCAATCCGAATGTAGGCGATTTCGATAGCAGAACACAAGACCTCTTGAAAGAGAAAAGACGTTTGGAACAGGAATTGAAAGGGGTCGAGGCGGAATTAAAACGTTTGGGAAATCAGGATAGAAATGTTGAAAAATAAAATATTAAATAATTCATAATTATATTACAAATATGGATCGGTTCAAATTTACATTGGCAGACATTATCGGATTCATTACTGCGATTGTCTTTGGTGTTGTATGCTATTTCAGTTGCAACTTTCTTCCACTGGGAGATACAAATATCGCCCTTACCGTTGCAATAGCAATTGCCCTTGCATTGTGGCTATTATCTTTCATTCTCAGATTATTGAAAGAAAGGACGTCGCGGCGTTTCAAAACAGGCATCATAGCTGAAGGCTTGTGTTTGTTTCTTTTCGCTGTAGTTGCTTTTTTTTCATTGATTGTATTCTCACATTTTTTTACAGTCTACCTGCACAAAAAAGACATCAGTAGCAGGATGATTGAAAATATCGATCAGGCAGAAAACATGTTTGCCGCCTATGATGAATATGCCAACGACAGGATAGAATCGTACGAAAAAGATTTGAATACGGCTATCAACGGGCAAAATGCAAATTTAAACGGTCTTACAAAAATGGGATTTAAAACGGACACGGTGAGTGCTGGACCTTATCGAGCGCAGATGAAACGGAAAATGGATATGATTCGAGGCACTTTGTTCCCTGCCGAATACACATCTCTTAAAACATCTGCTACAGACTGGTTAACAAGGGTGAAAAAAGATGTAGAACTGTGGAATCCCGTAAGATTAGTAAATGATGTGAACATGATAGATGCAGAAATAATTCGTTGGAAAGAAGAATTAAAAAAATACTCTTCGGTTTCGGATAAAATGGAGGGAGAAGATGTAGAGGCTTTTGAATATGCTATTTCATTTGATGATGTAACTTCTCTTTTTGAAACACGGTCGCTTCCGCCGGTTTTGGGGATTGTGCTGGCAATCGTAGCCTTTTTGTGCTTGCTGTTTTCGTATTTTATTACGCGGCGGCACCCGAGATACCCGGGACTTAAATCCCTGTTTGGTAGAGTTGATACGGTGTTAGTTGGTGGAGGAAATGAATTATAATAAGAACATAAAGATGAACAAACAGGAAATTTTAGATAAAGTGCTAAGCAAGACAGCAGAAGAACTTGCTGGATACATCAGTAAAGGGATTGTGTCGCTTGATGAACTGAGAGCAACCGGCGATTTATTCGCTTCCAAACGAAAAGATATTGAAAAAATATTGCCGAACAATCCATCCCAATCTCCTCAACACAAGGTTGAAGATACGGATAGATCAACAGTTCTTCCTCGCGACGGAGAAATTCTACCTCCTAAAGAGCCCCAAAAAAGGAGTAGCGTTGTCGATGACATTCAGCCAAAACCGGCAGGAGGAGTGATGACTAAGGACATAATATTAGCGAATGTCGGCAGTATTAATGCTAATGATCTTTCGGACTATATCAGCAAGGGAATTGTAACACTCAACGAGTTGATGGGAACCGGCGATTTAGATCCATCCATCCGCAAGAGGATTCAAGAATTGCTCAAACAGCGTGAACAGGAAGAAGATGATATGTGGACACGTGTCAGCTATGGCAATGAGTCGGATCTGCGTGATTATATATCCAAATATCCCGCAGGAAAATATGTAGATGAAGCACGTGAGTTAATTGATCGCATCAGGATACTCAAGGGAGAAAAAGAAAAAGAAAGGCAAACAATCTTAAACAATATTCAAAAAGAATGCAATGCCTACACGCCGGGGATGATACGGGATTTTTTGGATAATGGGACAATAAGTCAAAGCGACTTAGCCGGTTTGGATATCCCAAGCCGTATTATTGACAAGATAATCAATTTTGTCCCACCACCACACATGCACATGGGAAAAACGTCAGGAATTTCTATTCCTGAAGGATATACGGAAGTTTATTTTTGGGGTATTAGCGGATCGGGAAAAACCTGCGCTTTGGCAGCTATTCTGAGCACGGCCGAAAAATTGGGTTATTTGGATATTGCTGTCGGACCCGGATATGATTACATGACTCGCCTGAAAAATATTTTCGATGGCCAGATTGCCACACTTCCGCCTGCAACACATGATTATACACAATACTTGCCTTTCGTACTTAAACGAAGCGGTGAAAGGCCGCATTCAGTTTCGCTGATAGAAATGAGTGGCGAAATTTTTCAATGCTTTTATCGTAAAAATGCAGGTTTAGCTTTAACTGATCAATATGAAGATACATTCAACACGCTTATTCAATTTTTGAAAGGAAAGAATAGAAAAATACATTTTTTCTTTATCGACTTTGATAGAGAAAATAAGAAAGATAAAGACGGTTATACTCAAAGTGACTATTTGAGAGCGGCATCTACTTTTTTCCAAAACGAAGAGGTATTTAATAAAAACACCGATGCCATTTATGTCGTGATTACCAAAAGCGATTTAATGCCTTGTGGGGCAACATTCAGCGAGAGAATAGACTATGCAAAAATACATTTGCAAACCCATAACTTTTCTGCTTTTATCAATGTCTTAAAAGACAGATGCAGACAATTCGGCATCAATGGAGGAAAGCTGACCGTAGAGCCTTTCTCTTTGGGTAAGGTTTGTTTCCAATACCTCTGTGATTTTGACGACAGCACAGCTGAAAGATTCATCGAAATCTTGATAGATAGAATACCTGAAGACAGGGAAGGAGTTTTTGACTTTTTTAATAGATAAAAAATAATGGATATAGTTATTCATGGTACCAATGGCGGATACAGGCTTTTGTATGCTACTCCCGGTAGCTCCCCTGCCATCATACAAAGAGATGTACGCAGTTCCAACTCAACCAGTGAAAAAGAAGTGGGGCAATCGGCTTATTCAATTGCTTATGCTGCCGACGGCTGTGTGTTAACAAAATATGTGATAGTGAGAGATGCGATACGCAGTAAAGCCACCGGATATATCGCATTTTCAGTCTATTTTCCAAACAATGAAAAATTGATGGGAAAAGACATTCATGACTTATTAGATGATTTATCGGATATGTTCTGCACAAGACATGCACCCGGCTACAACCTCGACAGTTTTCATGACGATTGGATATTTGTAGGAAAAGCTGAAAGTCAATACAAGATTAAAAAAGGTGATTTCGGAGAAGTCTGTCAACCCGGAACAGGTGATGCTGCTTACATATACTATGCAAACGAAACCGACTTGCAAAAATTTTTAAACGATCCGTATCAGGATAAATACAAAACTTATAAACAAATCTTCTTTGTTGAACGACAATTGAAAGGCGATTTGAAAAATCCGCTAATAGCATTCCAACATCATCCCGATAATGATTTAACCAATCAAATGGATGTGGATAACCTGAAAAGATACAAGATAATCACAAACGCGCAGACTTGGGATAACAGACTGAAAGTTGAAATAAGAGCGAATAGTAGCGGTGGTCGGGTCACAAGAAAAGAAAAACTGTATATCAGCTACGAACAAAAATACAGGGAATCCGGCAAAGCAGAAGGAACCTGGGAGGAAATAAAACGCCAAAAACCAAGCTGGATTGCTGTTGACGACGATAGAGAAATGATAACGATAAATCCCATACAATTGTCCCCGGAAATAAGAACAGTAAAAATAGAGGTATCAGGAGAAAAGAGTCAGAGCCGGATATATAATCTGAAAGTAATTTGTACAGACCGACACGGAGGTAATTTAAAAGATATTTCCGGCAAAAGATCGATAGATTTTGTAGGAGACACAATCGGAGAGGAATGGATAATAAAAGCTTCTGCAACAGGGCATGAAGAGAAAGAAGAAACATTTAAACCGGAAACGAAATCAAGTGTTAACATCAGATTATCAGAACAAAAAAAATTCAAAGTAGAAGTACGCGACAGGGAAAATAATCAACTTTTCTCATCGGACGACTACAGTTTGAATGTTTACTGTAGAACCGACAGACTTAAATACCCTGTAAAAGAAAAAGACAATACAATTGTTTTTACGGGAGATGAAATAGAAAAAGAATGGCGCATAGAAGCCTTAAAAAACGGCTATTGGATGCCTGAAGGCAAAGTTTTCTGTCCGAAAAATGAACAGGAACATAAACCTGTTCCGATATATATGGATAAGAAAGTCATAAGGCAACCGTCGCCGTCATCACATAATTCGCAGAACACTTATGAAATTACTTTTAAAGCAAATAAAAAATACGGCAAATTGAAAAAAGGTGAGTATGGCGGTTTCACTGAATATGATGGAGAATCATTTTTTCATATAACGAACCTTCCCGATCATCATACCCAAGTGATTCAAATATTTCAACATAGTGCCTCTATAAAACCTGTTCCAAAACCATTTTATAAATTTGATGGATGGCAAAAGAAAAAAACAGATAATAACCAATATGAATACAAAGCCCATTTCAAACTCCGGAAATGGGACTTGATTGCTTTGTGTTCATTGTTGGTGATTCTTGCGACAACAGGAGTGGTTTTTTGGTTAAGGGGGGGGGAGCAAGCGCAAGCGCCAAAAGAAAAAGAAGGGTTCAGTATAGATTGTATATCTGACTATGTGCAGAGCGACAGTCTTTTACCTGTCCGTTTGAATGAATTCAAAAAATATTTGGAAAATCAGCAAAAGTCCCCTGAAAAAGAAAAGTCACTTAAAAGCGCCTCTCGGGAGTTCAGAGATAAGATATTTCCGAAATCTAATGAAGATAACGGAAAGCAACCCAACAATCCTCAAAATGATAGAGGTTTATTGATAGCCAAGTTGGATTCTGCAATGGTTATTCGTAATTTTATCCGAGAAGCGGAAATCGACTCTCTAAAAGCGGAGACAATTTTATATCACGAAAAACAAAAAACGTTCAAAGAGGCTGTTTCAAAAGAAAATGCAAAAGCAGTTATAGACTCTCTTAAAGCAAATATAGATCAATTGACATTATCGGAAATCGCAGAAGCGATTAATCCACCACAAGATGACGTTGATAATGAAGAAACCCAGTCAGAAAATGAATCGGAGACCACCGAAGATCATGAATGATGATAACAATAATAAATTATATGAAGACATTAAAAATAAGTTTAGTAATCATTGCAATAGCGGCAGTTGCAGGTTATTTTTTGTGGAAATGGGTGGTGATACCTCCGCCCCCCCCGCCACCGCCTTCAGTGGCAAATGAATGGGAGAAAAAAATAAGAGACAAAATTGATTCTCTGAATCAGCATTCCGCTGCCAAATTTTGCCCTGCGTTTTACACAGAAATAAAGAACAATATTCCGGAGTTTGAAGAAGCTGGAAAAATAGATAATAAAACAGCAACAGACTTGGCGAAAAATTTGGATTACGCCTATTTTGATAAGTTCATTGCACAGGCATTCCATGTTTTCAGAGGATCCGAATGGCAACCTTCCGACCGTAGTTTTATCGATACGGAAACGGAAAAATTACAAAAATCGAAATTTCTTGACCCTGTTAGTAATGTGAATAAAAAGCTGATAGAAATATTGGACATTCTTCAAACATACAACAAAGTAGACAGTTTTATACAAAGTGTGGACAGCTACGTGAAAAGAGGCGCTTTTAGTTTGGAAAAATCAAAAGCTTATTTATTCTCCATACAGCAATATAAGAGCGACGGTTTAGGTCAGTATGTAAATAATTGTACGAGCCTGCACGATGCTTTAAAGGATTTGCCTGAAAAATTGTACACTAAGCACTTGAATTATGTAAAACAAAGTATCAATGCGAATCGGAATGCGTATCGAAACACTTCTTTTTCAGGAGTAAATTGGGCGCAAAAAACAAATGATTACAAAAATAAAATATATTTTCCGGTTATAGCTATAATAAACGAATTGGAAACTGAAAAAAACATTTACAATGTTTCTACAATTAATTCCGACTTGAGTGCTTTAAAGGACATTTGGGAAAAAGAATTAGCAGATGCTACTGAGTATTTCAAAAATTAGCCCCAGTAATAATATTTATGGAATGAAAAAGAAGTATTTAATCACATTTTTGATATTGTTTTTCGGCTTCTCTGCCTACGCACAGGACTATCTGAGAACAGCCGATAATTGTTATGCGCAGGGAGATTATGGGTGTGCGAGTAAAAACTATTACCTGTATTTATCGAAAACGGAAAATAAGACAATACGGGAGAAATATATAAACTCACAAAAATGCGAAGAACTTTTAATGCTTGCAGAAGAATCTTTTGAAAAAGGAGATTATCGAGATGCTAAAAGACACTATGAGGCAATCTTAAGAATTAATAGTGGCGACCCGAATGCAAAAAGAGAGTTGGAAAAATGCAATAATTTTTTGAATCCGCCATCCTCTTCAAACACTCGAACCACGCCATCTGCGTCAACCACCCCTTCAGCAACTCGAACCCCTTCAACCACGTTAACGGTTGGGACTCAAAATCTTACTTTTGGATCTTCCGGCGGAAACGAAAAAATAACCGTTACTACGAATGCCGCTACTTACGATATCATTTCGTTGCCATCGTGGTGTAAAGTCTATAGATATTCCGGATATTTTACTATATATTGCGACCGCAATCGTGGAAATTCAGCAAGAAATGATTGGTTCAAGGTGGTGGCGGGCGATAAAGAAATTAGAATAAATGTTTCCCAATCCTCAACCCAGTCCTCAAGTAGAGTGTATACTTCCCCGCAATCTCCGCCCAAACCACCCAAACCACCCAAACCACCCAAACCACCCGGAAAAGGATTCAATAATCCGAAAGCGCACCATCCTGTGGGACTATCTGTTGGATATGTCGTTCAATCCGACGATGAATATGGATATGCCGATGACTATCTCATTGAATCTTTGGAAGGTATTCAGGCCGGACTTCGTATAGAGCCTTTGTTTAAGTATGGTTTTGGTTTGAATATGGGTGTTTTCTATGAATATTACAGTCGCAGTTACAGTTATTTTGCCAGTAATGGCAGAGACCTGATTGAAAATAGAGTAATACTGCATGAAATAAATGTTCCGCTGCATTTGGAATACCGTCTGAATTTTCACAAAGATTTCAACCTGTTCTTTTATGGTGGCGTAAGCATGAACCTGTCGTCGGAAAGTATGGAAGATATTTTTTCGAGTGAAACAAAATTTTATCGAGATTTTGGAGGTGGACTTCGAATGGACCGGGTTCAAATAAATATCGGGACAAGCGCCGAAGATACTCGCAAAAAGACAATGATATCGCTTTCGTATATGTTTTAGAAATAATAAAAAAAATATGCAAACAAATCTTAGAAAAAACACAAAACGTTTCTGCAAGATGTTGAAAAACAGGATTATTTTGGCATTATTAGCCGTTTGTTTCTCATTGTCGTTGTACGCACAGGACGGATATTATCACTGTCTCAGTTATTATGATGAGGGCGATGTGGAGAAAACAATCGAATGTATCAGCGATTATCTGAGAAGAAATCAGAAAGATGTGGATGCGTTATATATTCGTTCAAGATGCTATTACTATATGGATGAATACATCTGGGCGCTCTCGGATATTAATAACGCTATAAAGTTCCATGACAAAAAGGCAAGAGCAAGCAAGGATGATTTATATTTGACACGAGGCGCTTTATATGTCGATATTGAAAATTATGATGAAGCATTAAATGACTATGCAACGGCGCTTAAAATCAATCCTAAAAATACGGATATTTTATTTCAAAGAGCAAACCTTTATTATAACTTAGAAAATTATTCTGCTTCGGATGCCGATTGGAAACAAGTTCTGAAGCTTGAAAAAGAAAACATCAATGCGCAAGTCGGATTAGCAAGAAACATGATTGCCCGCGGACAAATCGATGAGGCAATAAGAGAATTAGACAGGCTTGAAAAAATAGATCAAAGAAATCCGCAAATTTTCAGATACCGAAGTAGTGCGTATGCCCAAAAAGAAAATTACCGAAAAGCAATCGACGATTTGATAGACTGGTGTTATTATGATGAAATCGACAGATATAAAGCGCTCCTTTTATCTATTTATGCGGATTATGAATTTACCTACGCACTTGCCAAAGTCAGTGAACGAATTGTAAGTGAAAAAGACGAAAAAATCAGTTGGCTCTATTTGAGAGCAGGTTTGTATGAAGATCAGGATATGTATCGAGAAGCTGTGGAAGATTACAATACGATTGAGGGATTGTTATCATCTCCGAATATCAACATTTTCATTGATAGAGGTGTGTGTTATACCCAATTGGGCGAATACGACATGGCAATTTCCGATTTCAACGAAGGTCTTAATCTACGAGAAAGCGATCGTTTATATTTGAGAAGGGCGGAAGCCCTGAGATTGAAAGGCGATTATCAATCAGCCATAGCGGATTGCACAAAAGCCATAGAGCTTAATCCAATGAGCGATTACGCCTATTATAAACGCGGTTGGGCAAAAGAATTCGTTAACGACTATCAGGGTGCATTAAAGGATTACACCACTTCTATTGAGTTAGACAGGGAATATGTCTATACGTATTTTATTCGCGGAAGGCTTTATCAACTACATTTAAATCAACCCCAATTGGCGGAAAAAGATTTTCAAATGGTACTTTCGTTAGAAGAGGAAATAGGAAGAAATGGTAATTGTCGTCAATATGCATTGTTTTATTTGGGAAAGATAAACGACGCCATCATTTATCAAAATGAGATTCTTGATAATTATCCCACTTCGGGCAATTACTACGATGCTGCTTGCCTGTATTCTCTCATGAATCGTCCGGACGATGCAGTAAAATACCTGCAAATCGCTTTTGAAAAGGGATATAGCGGTTTTGTACATATGGAAAGCGATAGGGATCTGGATAATATTAGAAATACGCCCGGATACATAGAATTAGTGAAGGAATGGAGGCATAAAGTGTCTGAATTATCGCCTCAAACAAGTCGCGCAATAGCGCCGGAGTCCAAACAGACGCAAAAATTCGTAGTGAAAACCAAAGAACTGAGATCGGGTGTATATGAAATCCCCTGTACGGTAAATGACTTGCCACTCAAATTTATTTTTGATACAGGGGCTTCAGACATTACCATATCTTCGTTAGAGGCTGCTTTTATGTTGAAAAACAACTATCTCAACGAATATGATTTCAGGGATCGAAGAAACTATCGAACAGCTTCCGGCGATATTGTCGAAGGAACAAAAGTACGGTTACGTAAAATCAAAATCGGCGATCTGGAATTGAACAATGTAGATGCCTCCGTTGTTCATAAACAGAATGCACCGCTTCTGTTCGGTCAATCCGCCTTGGGAAGATTCGTGAAAATTACCATAGATAACAGGAATAGTGAAATCATTTTTGAACAATAATATGAAAACAAACCATCGAAAATGGCTGATGATTGTAGCCTGTCTGATTTTCAGCATGAATGTCTTTTCGCAAAAAAATAAAAATGCGGAGCAAAAACCCATAGACGACAGAACCTATTGGGCGAATCTGCTTTACAAGATTTCCGAGCCGGTACTCAGTAATATGAGTAAAGGAGAGTTGAAGAAAAATATGCCTGTGGAATATAGTCCTGCATGGGACAATCGAAACAGCAATGTGGCATATATGGAGGCTTTCGGCAGGTTGATGGCGGGTGTCGCCCCTTGGCTCAGTCTGCCCGACGACGATACGCCCGAAGGCAAGCAGCGCAAGCAAATACGCGAATGGGCATTGTTGAGTTATGCGCATGCTGTCGATCCCGACAGTCCGGATTGTTTACTGTGGAGTGGCGCCAATCAGGTATTGGTCGATGCCGCATTTCTTGCCCAGAGCTTCATCCGTGCACCGCAAGCCTTATGGGAGCCTTTGGATACAACAACGAAAGAACGTTATGTGAAAGCGTTTAAAAGCCTCAGAACGATAAGGCCGGCGTACAATAACTGGCTGCTTTTCAGAGCTACCATCGAGGCGTTTTTGGCTTCGATTGATGAAGAATACGACATTTATTCGCTTGATATTTCTATCCGGAAGATAAACGAATGGTATTTGAGCGATGGCTGGTATGGCGATGGACCCGAGTTTTCGTTCGACTACTACAACAGTTTTGTAATACATCCGATGTTGGTAGAGATCATAGAAGTAATGGACAGTAAAAAAATAGCAAGTCCGCTCAAATTTGATCTTGCACTCAGAAGGATGCAACGGTATAACCAATTGATAGAACGCTTGATTTCTCCGGAAGCTTCTTTCCCTGTAGTAGGACGGTCGATGACTTACCGAATGGGCGTATTTCAATCCCTGTCTTTATCGGCTTGGAAATACGGTTTGCCCAAAACCATGACAAACGGACAGGTAAGAAATGCACTTACCTGTGTTATGAAAAGAATGTTTTCCGTAGAGGGAAATTTCAGCAACGACGGCTTTCTACAACTCGGCTTTGCCGGACACCAGCCCGAAATAGCCGACTCCTATTCCAATACCGGAAGTCTGTATCTCACATCTTTCGTTTTTCTGCCATTGGGACTACCTGCCGATCATCCGTTTTGGACTTCTCCGCCTGAAGAATGGACATCACTCAAAGCGTGGAGCGGCAAACCATTCCTGAAAGATTATCACGAATCGGTGAAGATGTAGATTGCTTCGGGCTATCGCCCTCGCAATGACGAATACTGCTGTTATTGCGGGCTTGACCCGTAATCCCCTCGTGCATTTTTCAGGGGATCCCGCGTCAAGCGCGGGATGACACCCTTTAACCCTTAACCGTTTACCTTGATAATCACGACAAGGCTGCAATCGCAGAGCCGATTAGATTGGGATCTCCCATTTCGTCGATGATTGTGACGCTGACTCCTTGGGGCAATAAAGTTTGGAGTTCTTTTGCAACCAAATCTTTGTAATAGGTCTTCTTATCTTTATCCTTACCCCAAAATACGCTGCCGTCTGCAGCAAGACAAAGTTTCTTGATAGACGAGTCTTGAGCAAGCACTACCTGAACTAAACCTGCTAACGAAGCAGCAACCAATTTTGCCGAACGGTCGTAAATCCACCGAGCAACATTGACTTGTTCTTCCGGATTTTGTGCCGGATTGTTGATCATATTTGCCAAAGCGCCACCGTCGAAAGCATAATTGATTTTCTCGTGCATAAAAACGGTTTTGAAGACTTCGCCCAAATAACCTCCGGAAATGGCTTTTTCGAAACGTTGCTGACCTTTATTGTTCGACATAGCATCGACCAAACCATCAACGATCGTCAAGTAAGGAGGATAGAAGTTGCCGGATTCAAGATTGACGGGAATAGAACCGCTTCCTTTGCTTTTCAATTTTTCAATCTTGTCCAAGCGCATCAAACTTGCCATATTGGTACCGGTTCCGACAATTAATCCCATATATGAATCAAAACCGGTTTCGCTCAATCCGGCGAAAAGACAGGCTACCGTGTCGTTGATTACTTTGATGTCCGTAAAAGTCGTTTTTATATCTTTGTGATTGTTCAAATAAGTCATTAACGTTTCTCCTACGTTTTTTTCAATCATATCCGGAATATCAATTCCTTTGGTCCAACGAAGAAGAACAGCATCTCCGTTCAGTCGAGCGGCTGCCGGATAAGAGAAGCAATAACCGATCTTCGTTACGTCTTTGTCTAAACTTTTAAGTTCGCCAATCCATCCTGCCATTTTTTCGTGCAGTTTATTTTGGTCGAATCCAACGGTTTCCTTTGCAGACAAAGGATATTTTTTATCTTTCGACAAAGTTTCAATAATCGTTGCTTTTCCGTTTTTAAATTCGACAATAGCGGCTCTGAAATTGGTTCCTCCCCAATCCAGCACCAATACTTTACCGTCGTTAATTTCTTTTTTAGGAACGATGTGCGTAGGAATACACGAAATTTCCATACCGTCTTTTTCAAGACCTTCTTCAATTTTCTTTTGAAGATTGTTCGCAATGTTTTTTAATTCATCTGTTGTCAGTTCAAAAATATTGTTTCTCATGTTTCAAAAAATTAGTTTAATTAATAAATTTTCGGTAAAGGTAATTGTTTTTTGGGAATTATGAATTATGAATTATGAATTAAATTCAATGACGATAACGAAAATTTTGCAAAAATCAGTATTTTTGCAAAAGTATTCAATGAAAAAAGATATCGTGAAACAAATCAAGTGGATTTTAGTTTTTATTTTTCCGGTAATGTTTTTTCCGGCTTGTCAGACAGGAAAGACTGTTCAGCGTCAGATGCAAAGCATACAATCCGAACTGTTTTATGAACTTACTACGCCGGTCTATTTGGAAAACATCGACAACACTGTTTATTTGGGCAGCATTGAAGACATGGCGACACCTCTGCACACTACCGTAGATAGAAAAGGCGGAAAAGTGTTTCCGTTCATACTCTACAATCTTGTGCAAAACAAATATGAAGTAACACTGGGTGAGACTTCTCTGATACAGCCCTATCGCGAGTTTTTGGTGGACGCTTTTTTGGCACAATGTAATCGAAGTTCCTGCTTTGACTTGAAAATACAAGAAGAAACTGCTCTGCCGGATTCCGCATTAATTTTGGAAGTGAAAGTCAACAAAAACACAACTACCGCGAATATGGTAAACAAGGAAACTTCCTATATTGTACCGGCGTATGACGTTTTTACCATGAGTTTTTCAAGTTGGGAAATCAAGCCACCGATTAGTGATTTGGAAATTTCTGCCCGTTTGATGCAGCAGGGGAATTGCTTATGGGAAAATACCTATGTCGTTGTCTTCGACTTACCCAATAAAACGAAAAAAGTTGAATATCCCTTCGAGGCTTATGAAACCTGCATCGACTATATGGCAGAATGTTTATCTCACGCAACCAAAGGTATTGTAGAGAATATCAGTGCAAATCTACATTTGTTACTGTTACAAAAGTGATTGGGAAACTAATTGATTCACTCCTCCTTTAGTTCATTTAATTCTTCCAGACTTTTCTTAATGGATTCAATGTTTTTGTCGTAAATCTTTTTATAAGACCAATAGCCGTACAGTACAACAAAAATAACCAAAGAAATCCAAATAACCCACCCGAAAATATTGGTTTTTACCTTTAACAACACAATACTAATGAGAATATAGAAAGCCGGTATAAAGAATTTCATGATTATTTTTTCCCATTTTATTTGAAGGCTATAACGGTTTATATAATACAGATTGCTTTTTATATTTTCAGTTAAATCTATTTTCATCAATCCGTAAACCCGATACACAAGAACGGGAAGATAAATAACACAAAATATACCGGCAACAATGACAGTTAAATCCCAAAGGGTATGTTTTCCTCCAAATCTTCCATAAGCATACACAAGAACGGGAATTAAAGCAAGCAATAACGGAATACCGATGCTGTCAGACAAAAACAACTGCTTGAGAGATTTATTGGTTTTTTTATCAATCATTTCTTTGACAATGCTTTCTTTCAGTATCTCCTGTTTTTTTAGACGTTCGTCAATCGAACTCCATACATTTTTTAACTCATCTAATTCCATAATTTTTTATTTTTTTAAATTACTGATAATCGTTGTTTTTTGACTTTGTGATTGAGTTGACATTATTTGGCAAAGATGTAAAAACGATAAATCTGAAAGACTTAATACTAATAACCCCAATAAAGCGAAGCGATTGGGGGACAGAGTAATGGTATCTATCCTATGTCTCCAACCTGAAAGGTTGAATATGAGAGCGTTTAGCTTACGTTCAACCTTGCAGGTTGCGGGTGGGTATATATATTTTTCATATACCCTCAATCGCTTCGCTTTATTGAGGGTTATTTACATTCAAGACCTTCGGTCTTTTTATTCCCGTCATGAATATCTCTCAATAGTCAATTCAAACAAAAAAACAAAGAACACTTATATTTTATTTAATATTAATTAGTTACAAACAAGTGCATCGTCGCTGTTTTTAATTATAATTATCCGTGTCAAGCGCGGGATGACAGACTTTTAAAACAGCCTTATTTCAGAACGTCAATTTTCCGACATTTTCTTCAATTTTTCTTTGATCCGTTTCAACTTAACTGCCACATTATTCAAACTCAAACCCGTAATATCTGCAATTTCCTGATAGGATTTTTCTTCGCCTCAATTCTTTCCTCACTCCCGTAATGCAAGTATTTAAGGCAATGCGGTATATCCAGGTGGATACCGATAGTCGATAAAGATATAAGAAAATTACAAAGGGAGAGATTTTTTTTCAAAAATAAAACAAAAAATAATAAACAGTTGCGTAATATAAAAAAAATATTTACCTTTGCAGGCTCATTTGAGAAAA
>Ga0082212_10001490_pt1 | contig 34540 bp, 24 predicted proteins | sample TergutNt197P3_FD_71548 | JGI IMG/M metagenome (GOLD analysis project Ga0082212, IMG submission 71548) | Neocapritermes taracua P3 segment gut microbial communities from Petit-Saut dam, French Guiana - Nt197 P3 | ecosystem: Host-associated > Arthropoda: Insects > Digestive system > Gut ... | reverse complement strand
CACAGGGCCAAACGCTCATTGCGCTTCGCAGCGCAGAGGAAGCGTATTCTGAAGCCCGCGAACTGCAGGATAAGATGCAAATGGCAAGAATATTGCATGTCATGGCGGAAATTTATTATACAGCGGGACAAAACGAGCTGGCATTCCGTTATTTTTCCGAGTGTCTTGAACTTGCGCAGCAGGCCGATCAGTCAGGATCGCATTTGATCATACTGACATTTAATTATTTAGCCAATCTGTCGAAAGACATGAACCGCTTTGAATTGACGTTGCAGCTTACCGACAGCATGCGTGTCGAGATAGACCGTTTTCGCCGGAACCACCCTGCGGTCAATATGCAGTTGTACGATTTTTGCGTTGACGGACTTCAGGCGGTGGCATACGCGAAACTGAAGCGAACGGAACAGTCGCTTCAGGCAATCCGTCGTGCCGAGTCTCATTACGGGCAGTTGGGGGGTGGCACTGTTCTTGATGCGTCTGTCAATGAGATGTACATCGCTTATTATACCGCAACGGGCGACTACGGCAAGGCGCTGGAATATGTTCATAGCGCCGTGGAATTATATGGAAATCTTGGAATTATCCAGTACGTGATAGCCAAGCAGGCCGACAAGGCATCTGTGCTTTACGAAAAAGGCGACTACAAGGTCGCTGCCGATACCTACCTGCACATCATACGGACAAAAGATTCGCTCAACAACGAACAGTTCTACGCCCAAATCAACGAACTGCGCACCATCTACGAACTCGACAAAGCCGAATTAGAAGCCGAACGGCATCAGGAGGCGATTCGCCGCCATCGGATAATCAATACCGGACTGTCGCTTGCCTGCCTGATGCTTGCGTTCATCGTTGCATACGTCCTGTGGAACCGTCGCCGTATCATGCAAAAAAACATCGCACTCTACCGCCAAATCAAGGAGCAGGAGACATTGCGCGACAGGATAGAGCGGAAAACGCCTCAGCAGCAGGGCGACAGTCAGCAGCAGAAATTAGTTGACAGCCTGCGCGACTGTCTGCGCGAAAACGCAGTATATACCCAACCGGACGTAAACGCCGACACGCTTGCTGCTGCGCTTGCAACCAACCGGACATACCTCTTCAAGGCGGTTAAGAGTGTGACGGGATCATCACTGCAGGAATATATCAACGATATGCGAATAGACGAGGCGAGGCGCATGTTGGAAAACAATCCCGAACTGACCATTGAAAACATTGCCGAAGATTGTGGCTTTATTCAATTGCGAACGTTTTACAGAAATTTCAAAGAAAGATACCAGATGAGTCCGGCGCAATACCGGAAAATAGCGAAAGGATAGCCATAAGATCGCTTATTTTCCACTAATAAGTTTCATCTCAACCAATTCTCAATTTTAATATTTTCAAAATTTTTGAAGTGTTTCGTGTTGTCTGTTACCAAAATCAAATCGTTTGCAACAGCAGAAGTACCGATGATAAGGTCAAATTCGTCATGCAAAGGGATACCTGCTCTTCTTAATCGAACTTTTTCTTTTGCGTAAATATCAATAGCGCCGGTAATTGGAACAACTGTTAAACCGGATAGAAACATGTCAACAGCATTGTGATGTTTTGCGGAATTATTACTGTTTTCAGCGCCGTAATGCAGCTCGAGAACAGTGACTTCCGAAATGCAACAACATTCCCGCCATTGTACTCCTACAAATTGACTGAAATTAAGTTTTCCTCTGAGGAAAAACACACAAATATTAGTATCCAGGAGATAACGCATCATAACAAAATGTCTCTATTCAGAAACGTTCTGCCTGCCCGTATTTCGGAGCAAATTTCTTCTGTTGTTTTGTCCATATCAGCCCATCCGCCAAAAGACAAATCAACATTGTTTGGTGTTTTCTTTTCAATGGCCGGCACAAAAACTTCATTAACCGGAAATACCAAAATTTCCAATTCTGTACCTATATATTTATCCGGTATCGGAACACTGATACAGTTACTATCCGGTTTATAAACTGTACGTAACATTTTAGTATGTTTAAAAATAAATCGCAAATGTAATATTTATTTTACGGCTACCAAAATTTTTTTTACAAAAAAAATCAACAAATTCAAAATCAACCGAAAAATGTCATTTTCGTACTGTATGTCCAGAATTTCGTACTGTGTGTCCAATCGTTGCAAATTATTAGACTGATATTTGCAACGATTTTTTACCGGACGGCTATGGACAAAGACGAAATTGCAATCATACTGATTATTGTTGTCATCAATGCGATGATAATACTTTGCTTCTGTTTGCGTCACAGGCGGGTGGTAAGGAAAATGAACCGTTTCATTTTCAGGCAGATACAAGAACAGGAAGACTTAAAAAGGAAATTAGAGCGCACCTGTATTGAAAAGAAAGTTTTAGAGAATTGCCTGAAAAATTTAATCGGAGAGAAAACGACACATAAATAATACATTAATAAATACAACTATGAACGTACAAACATTACGCAACAGACACGCGACGCGGGCAAATGCGGATTACAAATCCTTATCTTCAATATATTCGGATTGCAAATCCGAATGGACGAGTTGCAACGCCGCCAACGCCAACGCCAACGCCAACGCACACGCCCCCGTCAGCACACTTACACGAAGTCGCATGTATGCGCCGGTAAGGGAGATCAGGTATTTCCTGTTAATTCTTTTGATGGCTTTAGCGCCGGCGGCGGCTATCGTCGCACAAGACGAGTGTGAAATTACCCTGACAGGCACATCCTACGCCACTATTGCCGACGCACTTGCCGCTGTCGGCAGCGGGCAAGCACGAACCATCCGCCTCTTGAAAGACGCCACCCACAACGGCAACATGACAATAAACGACAGCAGGAAAGTCACTTTTGACTTGGACAATCAATACACGCTTACGGTAAACAACACTTCCGGCGTGGCGCTGTCGGTCAACGGCAACGGTTCAGTCGATTTAATCAAAGATGCAGGACCGGCAGCATTTAACGTGAACGGCGGAAGTCGGGGTGTTTTTGCCAACAACGGCAACGCCCGGGTTACCAACGCCACAGCAACGGGTACCAACGGTTACGGAGTATATGCCACAACCGGCAGCCAAGTGACTGTAACCGGCAACGCCACAGGCACAGTGTACGGAGTGAATGCCTACGGCTCAGGTTCCGTGATTACCGTAGGCGGCGACGCCATAGCCACAGACCCTGGCACAACCATGATGCCAAGCAGCGGAGCGTATGCCTCAAGCAACGGCGGTAAAGTAACCGTCAACGGCAACGCTCTGGGCGTAGATTATGGCGTGTCTGCCTCCGGAGCAGGTTCCGAAGTAACCGTAACAGGCAACGTTACGGCGACAGGCAATCAATCCTGGAACTACGGCGCTTATGCGGGAAGCGGCGGAAAAATAACCATTGACGGAAAAATCAACTTTACATCCCCCGCCGTCTATATACGCACAGGCTCTGCCAATAAAGCCCCCGCCCAATTCGAGCCGGTCACCACGCTGGCGGGTTATGCCACCTACACCGACAACGGCACAAACACGGTTTGGGTAAAAGCGCCTGTCATCACCATCGACGCGCAGCCTGACCCGTTCACAGCCTTACCGGAAGGCTATGCCGGCGGCAGCGTCCTGACCGTTAGCGCAAGCGTCGTACCCGCCGATGCAACCCTCGCTTATCAATGGTATGAAAACACAACCGCATCCACTTCGGGCAGTGTCGCAATATCCGGCGCAACCGCCGCTACATTCAACATACCGTCAAACGTTACGGCAGGCGTCAATTACTACTACTACTGTGTCGTAAGCGCAAGCGGCGGCATGTCGTCCGCCACATCCGACTTTGCCGTCGCAGGGATTGTAACCTGCCGGGTCATAGACGCATCGAACGCCGTCGTTGGCTCATACACCCCCCTTACCGAAGCCCTCGCCGCAGTCGGCGACGGACAAACCATCCGCCTGCTCACCCACATTACCCACCCCTACGGCATCGCAATCAGCGGAAAGAGCATCACCATTGATTTGGACAACCAATATACGCTTACCGTAAACAACACGACGGGCACAGCGCTGTCGGTTACAGGCAACGGCAGCGCAGTCAAATTAATAAACGCGCCGAAAGGTGTAGCCGAATTTAACGTAAACGGCAGCACACGTGGCGTTTATGCCGACAGCAACGGCCTCGCCGAAGTGACCAACGCCTCGACATCAAACGGCGTCGGAGCGTATGCCTTAAACGGCGGAAAAATTACGCTAATCGGCAACGCCGAAGGATCATCTTATGGCACCTATGCCACAGGCGCAAATTCCGAAATTACCGCAGGTGGCGATGTTAAAGCCACAGGCGCATCCAGCCGCGGAGCGTTTGCCCAAAATAACGGTAAAGTTTCCGTCACCGGCAACGCCACAGCCACAGGCACAGGCAGTTACGGAGCGAGCGCCAGTGGCGGCGGCAACATTACCGTAGGCGGCAACGCCGAAGCCGCAGGCACAGACAGCAGAGGAGCGAGCGCCGACGGCTCAACTTCCACCGTTACCGTCACCGGCAATGCCACAGCCACAGGCACAGGCAGTTACGGAGTGCGTGCCGCATCCGGAAGTAAAATTAATGTAACACTCAATGTTACAGGCGAACAGTATGGCGCGTATGCCAATGGCTCAGGCACCGAAATTGCCGTAGGTGGCAATGTTACGGCGACAGACAATACGAGTACTACCACCGGCGCATACGCGGTATTTGGCGGAAATATAACCATTGACGGCTCAATCAGCGTTCAGCCCGGCGCCCGCTATATCTATGTAGAAGTATCTAAAACCCCCGCTGATATTACACTGCCTACCACAAAGGCGGGTTATGCCACCTATTCCGGCGCATTAATCGGAACAACCGTCTGGGTAAAAGCGCTCGCTTCGGCTGCCGTGATAAGCATCGACACGCATCCTGCCCCGACGACCGCCTTTGCCGTTGGCGCCATCAGCGGAAGCAGCAGCGTGCTGACGGTCGCCGCAAGCGTAACGCCCGCCGATGCAACCCTCACTTATCAATGGTATCTCAACAGCGCCGCATCCACATCGGGCGGCACAGCCATCACCGGCGCTACCGGCGCTACATTCACCCTGCCCGCAACCCTTGCCGCAGGCGTCTATTACTACTACTGCGTCGTAAACGCCAACGGCAATGCGGCGACTGCCACATCCGGCCTTGCAACCGTCACGATTGCCGTATGCGAAATCCTTGACGCATCCAACACCGTCATCGGCAGTTACACCACCCTTGCCGACGCCCTTTCCGCGCACGCCGACGGACAAACCATCCGCCTGCTGACCGACGTCACCCACCCGGGCGGCATCACAGTCACCGGACGAACCGTCATCTTTGACCTCGACAGTCAATATACGCTCACCGTCAACAACGCTTCGGGTACGGCGCTGACGGTTAGCGGCGCCGGCACCGCAGTCGCGTTGAAAAACGCCCTTGCGGGAACAGCCGAATTCAACGTGAACGGCTTAACTCGTGGCGTTAGCGCCTCCGGCGGCAGCATCGCCGAAGTATCCGGCGCCACAGCCTCCGATAATAACGGCTACGCCGTTCATGCCTCCGGCGGCGCACAAGTGACCGTCGGCGGCAACGCCCAAGCCACATCCGCATCCACACTCAGCAGCGCCTTAGGTTACGGAGTGTATGCCGTCGACGGCGGTACCAAAGTCACCGTAGGCGGCAACGCCACATCCGCAACCGCAACAGGTTACGGAGCGCGTGCCGTATCCGGCGCGGAAATTACCGTACACGGCAACGCCGCAGCCGCAGGCAATACCGGTATCGGCGCTTATGCCAATTCCTTCACTTCAAAAGTTACCGTAGGCGGCGACGCCAAAGGCGGTATGATTGGAGCGCAAACCCTAGACGCCAATACCGAAATTACCGTAGGCGGCGACGCCATAGGTACAGGTACGCTCAGTATCGGAACATTTTCCGATGGCGGAAAAATTACCGTAACCGGCAAAGCCCAAGGCATGCTAAACGGCGTGTATGCCAACGGCGCGGGCGGCGTAGTGACCGTCATCACGGTGGGCGGAAACGTTGAATCCACCGCCGCCACAGGCTACGGTGTGAGAGCCATCGGCGGCGATGCATCCGTTACGGTGGGCGGCAGCGTCAAGGGCGTCCTCTACGGCATATACGCCGCCGGCACGGGAACACTCGTCACCGTCGCAGGAACGGTCGCAGCCACCGACGCCGCCGGTGTTGGCATAGAAGCCGGCAACAACGCCAAAGCAATCATTGAAGGCAGCATCACCGTACCCGCCACCGCCACATACGTCAATGCCGGCGGCATGATTAAAACCTCAACCGACGTTACCACCCCCTCCACCCTCGCGGGCTATCTTGAATACAGCGACGGCGGCAGTTACGTCTGGGTAAAAAACAGCGTACCGCCGCCGACCATCGTCTCGGCAGCCACCAACGCCTCAGGCGACGAAATAACCCTTACCTTCAGCAAAGCCATGTCGTCGACAGGTCTGGGCGCAGGACTGGCAGACGGTTTCACGGTATCGGTCGACGGCGTTGCCGGCACGATCGCAGCCACCTCGGCTACAGCCTCAACTATCACGCTTACGCTTACCACCCCGATCACCAACGGACAAACCGTCACGGTCAGCTACGCGCCCGGCACGGTCGAAGCGACCGACGGCGGCATACTCGCCGCCTTCACCGTTCAGCCGGTAACGAATAACGTACCGCCGCCGACCGTAGCGCCCACGATCACCTCGGCAGGCAGCAACGCGGCAGGCGACGAAATAACCCTTACCTTCAGCAAGGCCATGTCGTCGACAGGTCTGGGTGCAGGCTTGGCAGACGGCTTCATGGTATCGGTCGGCGGCATTGCCGGCACGGTCGCGGCCACCTCGTCTTCCGGCTCAACCATAACACTTGTGCTTACCACACCGATAGCCAATGGACAAACCGTCACGGTCAGCTACGCCCCCGGCACAGTGACGTCCACCGACGGCGGCATCCTCGCCACCTTCACCGCCCAGCCGGTAACGAATAACGTACCGCCGCCTGCCATCCCGCCCACGATCAACTCGGCAGGCAGCTACTCGGTCGTTAGCGGCACGGGCGGCACGTTTCAGGTCACGGCAACAGGCACGGCGACGATTACCTACTCGCTGACCGGCGCACCTGCAGGCGTAATCATCAATTTTGCAAACGGTCTGATAACTATCGCAACATCAACGGCTGCCGGTACGCATACCTTTACCGTCACAGCCGCCAACGGCGGCGGCTCGGATTCGCAACCGTTTACCCTGACCGTCACTGCGCCCCCGCCCCCGCCGTCATATTACGTCACCGCAGGCTATTATTCAGGCGGCAGCGTATCGGCAAGCCCGACAACCGCGCAGGCAGGTACAACCGTCAGGCTGACTGCCAGGCCGTCGGCTGGATATGAGTTGGTTTCGATGTCGACGAATCCGTCCGTCACGCTTGGAGGTTCGGGCAACATCCGCACATTCACGATGCCCGCCTCTGACGTTACCATCCACGCCACGTTCACGAAGACCGCCCGCCAGCTGCTCTGGGAACAGGTGATAAGCCTCATCGAAAACGCGACGTTCACCGTCCCGCAGGAGTACGCCACTAACGAAGCCGCCCTTGCCGCCTATTTAGCTAACCTCATCAACCAACTGCTGCAGGGTACGGGCTTCACCGTCACGTCGGGCGACATTGTCGTCTTCAGCTTCACCCCCGCCACATCGGGCGACAGCGCCCTGCCCGCCGGCGCCAACGGAACGTTCGGCTTCCGCGTCACGCCGTCCGGCACGAACACCTCCGCCTACAATGACGGCACAATCACCGCCACACCTGTCGACAACGAAAGCGTCCTGACCTCGTCGCTGAAAGCATGGACGCACAACGGAACGTTGTACGTCAGCGGCCTGACCGTCGGCGAAACATGGCGCGTGCACAACCTCGCCGGTACGCTGATATATCAGGGCATTGCCACAATCGATGTAGGGGCAAGGCATGCCTTGCCCCTACCGTCACGCGGCGTCTATATCGTCACAGACGGAAAGGCAACGGTCAAAGTCGTCAATTAACGTAGGGGCGTATTGCATACGCCCCCCCCACCCACCGACATTCAGTAAGTGATGCAAAATATTTAACTTGTCATTATTTCTGGATTGCTTCGCAGGCTCGCAATGACGATGTACTTGTTTTCCACGTCATTGCGAATGGGAATGTTATTTATTTTTCATGCCTAAATGCAACTTTTCGGGAGAAAGATATTGATTATTTTTTCAGAAGAGGTATTTGCTAATGTATTTTTTGATTAGCTCTCAATTTGCATTATCTTTGTGGCGTTATATCAAAAGACAGCTATGGTTACAGGAAGAATATGCAACAAAAAAAGGATGCGACTGTTATCTGCCGCGATGACTGTCAAAATAAAATTATTTCTCTTTGTCTTTGTATTGGCAGGTTGCGACACGCCGTACGATGTTTTTTATGAAATAGAAAACCGTACAGATAAGGTGGTATTCATTGATGCAGATTTCTGGAATCCAAAGAAAGGCACACATGAAAAAGACATTTCATTTACTTGTGCAGCGGGCGAAACGGTAAGAATATTCTCGGACGGAGGGGTGAATCTTAAAGATTATGTTCCTGAAGACCTGTTTTCTTTTCCGGATGGAATAATACCGCATAATTTTGATAAATGTGACGTCTACATAGATGGCGTCCTGATGTCGGATAGCCTGCGCTGCCGAAAGAATTGGGATTATGTTGCGAAAAAACTGCTCGGGGTATATACATTGCGCATTACGGAAGAAAGTGTTGCCGCTTTCAGAAAGTAACTGTGGCATATACATATTTATCTCTTTTATCTTTGGGCTTTACAAGACAGGGGTTGCTTACCCGGATAAATATGCCTCGTATGCCGTTTCTGTTCGTCAGTACCGGATTTTGCAGTCTCGCTTCCTTCAGCGCTCACCTCGCGGCAAACCACCTTGCGACTTGCTAATGCTTCGGTTTTACCCGCGCATACGGGACTTTCACCCGCTGGAAAAATACACTTTCTGGCCGCTTGGTTTTTCCGAATATATTTGTATATTTGCGGCTTTTTCAGAGCTTGCACAGCAAGTGTGCGCTGCTCATGCAGGGCGCACCCCGTCCTTTCGGATTTGAAATCCGAAAGTATTGATTATAAGCATTTACAATGCGAACAAGATAAAGGATAATAATAAATCCAAATATTAAAATCCGTCGAATTGTAAATTCGGCTGTACGAAGAAAGGCTGCCAGGCAAGCCGCCGAAATTGCCGGTATGAGCGCCGACAAACGGCGGCATTTGCAGGATAAGGGGTGGCTGTGAAAGGGGCGATAAGTCCGTTTTATTATGCCGATTTCGCCAAATCAAATTTCAAACAGGTCGCCCATTTTCACCTCGCTTTGTATATTGCTCCAATACATGTTGTGTTTCACTCCGAATGTTGTAATCATTGTTATATGAACCGTCTTGCGCGTTTTTTTTTCATTTATGAACGATGCGTACTTTTTTCGGAGGTGGTCATTCACCTCTTTACTTATCAGGTACTCGTCTTTGGAGTATTTCATTTCACAAAGGTTGATTACACGGTCATTACGGTAAATTACAAGGTCTATTTAAGCAAACATTTCAGTATCGGTACTTCTCCACGAAGAATAGTTTGCAGTAACGCCTGAAATGCCAAACTGATGCATAATCTGCGGAATATGCCACAAACAAACCTGTTCAAAAGCGTAGCCTTGCCAGGCGTTATGTTTTGGCGTTCCGAAATTATTCGTCCAATAATTTTCGTCACGATTATTTCTGTCTTTTATGAAATTCAAGTAAAACAATGAAAACAAATCAACTAACTGATATATTTTGTCTTTTTGTTTTTTGCTGAAACCATAATAAGAACGGATAAAACCGCATTGTTCCAATTCTTCCAACATTCTCGTAACTGATCCGCCATCTGTTAAATTTAAAATATGCACAATCTCGTTTCTTGTAAGTCCCATTCTTTTTTGCCAAGCGCTATGACCAGTAAAATGTATTTTTCAGCGTGTTTATATAGCGAATTGTATATTTCGGAAAATTCGTCCTGTAAGGTAACCGTATTGTTAAAAAACATATTATCAATATTTTGAGGCAGCCCCTTTGATTTATCTAACTGCTTCCAGTAGTACGGGACTCCTCCGAAAATCATATAATAATTGAGTATTTGATTGCAGTCTAACATCAACTTCTGTTTGTTGACCAATTCTTCACATTCCCTTAATGAAAATGGCTGCAACTGAATTTGCCTTGTTACACGGTTATGCAAACCGCCGCGATTTTTAATAATTTTGTTTAACATCCACGAAGTGGAAGAACCGTAAATAATCAGCAGAATATCGGGATTTGACGAAGCGCAGGTATTCCACCAGTATTTAAACGCCTGAATGAAATTAGAACCCGTCGTTGCAAGCCACGGCATTTCATCAATAAAAATCACTTTACGTCCTCTTTTACGCGAACGATGAATTTCATTTCGCAACATATCAAAAGCAATCGTCCAGTTTTTAGGTGTTGGAACTGTCATGTTAAAGCAGTTTTGAAATGCAATTTTAAAGTTTTCGAGTTGCATGTGCATACCAGGCTTTTTGGATTCAACAATCCGTTGCAGTAATACCAGTTCTTTTTTTCTGCAGACTATTCCGACAGGTAGGCGAGAATCTGTCCGCTTAACTGCATGAGGGATATTTCACAGAGTTTTGTGTTGTATTCGGCGATAGAGAGGCGTTCTTCGGCTCCGAGTAAACTGTTTTGCGCTTCGCGCAGGTCGATACCGGCCAGGTCGCCCAACCGGTAACGCTCGATGGCGGTCGCATAATTATTGCGGGCAACGACTAAGTTTTCTTTTTCCAGTTCCCATAGTCCCAGATTTATGCAGTAGGCGTCCCACAGCTTTGAAAAGTCTGCCCGCAGTCCGAGTTCAAAATCCTGTATGCGAAGTTCGCTGTTCTGGATTTGTATACGCGCGTTGCGCTGTTCGCGCTGTCGATTCATTCCGTTGAAAAGGGTCATACCCACCGTAAGACCATAGTTCAGACCCAGCCGCTGTTGCAGTTCCGTCGTTCCCGAACTGTACCAGTTTGCCGCATATCCGTAGCCTGCATTGATCCTGAAATACGGATAGTTGCGGCTTTGTATCTTTTTAAAATCCAGCTCGGAGATCGTTTTGTTTTTTTGAAAAGCTAACAATAAAGCATTATTGTCAATGGACTTTTGCCACAAGTCCGATTCGACAAGTAACGTGTTTATCGGTATGGTGTCGAAAATTTGAATGTCCTCGTTAAAGTTCTCAAGCCCCATCTGTTCCTTCAACTGTATCAGCGAAGTATTAACCGCTTCATTTTGCTTTATCAGCGCGGAGCTGTCGGCGTTGAAATAGACTTTCGCCTGCTGCAACTCCAATCCTGACATGGAGCCGATCACAAAGTGGGCTTCCACTATGCGGAGCCTTTCTTTCGACAGGATAACGGCTGAATTGAGGTTTCGCTGACGGATACGCTGGCGAATCAGGTTGTAATATTCGGCGGAGATGCCGGCTGTCAGATTCTCAATGGCGATGCGGGTGTTCAGTTCGCCCATCTGCTGCAATTCCTTGAGTTTGCTGTAATCCGCCTGAATGCCGAAGCCGTCAAAGATGGTCCAGTTCAGGTTGATTCCGATATTGACCGTTTCGTTATTGATGTTATTATCATTAGCGGATGTTCCGTCCCTATAATCGTAATTATAATTGTACTGCGTACCGCTGACGCCTCCGCTCAGGTCGATGGTCGGCAGATAACCGGCATTGCCTAACGTCGCATTATTGGCGGATATTTGCGCTTCGTTTTTTACGATCCGGATGGAGAAGTTGCGTTCGAGACCAATCTCTATACATTTTTCCAACGTATAGATTTCCTGCGTGCAGACCGTCGTGCAGCAGGCAAGAAAAACCGATAGAATTGAAATATGTTTCATTCTTTTTCTTTTTTATTTTTGATATTCGTGGCGATGTAACTGTACATGGCGGGTACGATATACAGTGACATGAACGTGGAGGCGATCATGCCGCCCACCGTCGCATAGCCCATCGCAATGCGGCTGTTAGCGCCTTCGGCGGATGCAAACATCAAAGGCAACAGTCCGAGAACGGTCGAAAAACTTGTCATCAGAATCGGGCGAAAACGCTGGACGGCAGCAGTACGTATCGCCTGTGGTTTTGCGTCGCCCGCTTCCTGCCGCTGGTTGGCAAACTCCACGATCAGGATTCCGTTCTTGGCGACAAGGCCGATCAGCATGATGATACCGATCTGGCTGAAAATATTCATGGTGATACCGCCCATGTTCATAAACCACAGAGCGCCTGCAACGGCCAACGGTACGGTAAACATTACGATCAGCGGGTCTTTGAAACTCTCAAACTGCGCCGCCAGCACCAGATATATCATGATGAGCGCCAGCACAAGTGCAAACATCAGGCTGTCAGAACTTTCGCGAAACTCTTTCGATTCGCCGGACAATGCGGTTCGGAAACTGTCATCCAACACTTCGGCTGCTATGCGGTCCATTTCATCCAATCCGTCTCCCAGCGTATAGCCTTTGTTAAGACCGCTCGACACGGTTGCAGCTACGAAGCGGTTGTAACGGTACAGTTGCGGGGGAGCCACATCCTCAACCAGCCTGACTACATTATCTAACTGGTTCATATAGCCGCTATTGCTTTTTACGTAAATCGATTTCAGGTCAAGCGGCGTATTGCGTTGCTGACGGTTGATCTCCCCGATTATCTGATATTGTTTGCCGTTCATGTAAAAGTACCCCATGCGCTGTCCGCTCAATGCGTATTGCAATGTTTGCGAGATAGACCGTGTACTGACGCCCAGCAGCGACGCTTTGTCGCGATCAATCTGAATACGCAGCTCCGGTTTTGTAAACTTCAGGTTCTCGTCGGCCATCTGGAATACAGGGCTTTCATTGACTTTATCCATAAACAACGGCAAAAACTCCTTCAATTTATCGATGTTGGTGGTCTGTAACACATAGCGTACAGGCATACCGGCCCGACGGCCTCCAAAAGTGGACTGTTGCTGTACAAATCCTCTTGCCGTCGTCTCTGTACGGATAGCGGCGGTTAACTTGTCGGCAACCTCCATTTGCGAACGTTCACGGTCCTTGATGTCAGGCAAAATGACGGAAATAAAACCGTTTGCCCCAAAGGCGCGCGTCGTGGTGAACTTTCGTTCGTAAGCAATCGAATCGGCAATGTTTTCCAGCCTTTCCGAAAAATCGCGTACATACTCGAAAGTAGCGCCCTCCTGTCCGCGCACATTAATTGTAATTTGCGAGCGGTCTTCAAGCGGTGAAAGTTCGGACGGTATTTTCTGCCAGAAATAAACGATGGCGCCAAACAAAACCGCCACAACCGGAAGTGCTATCCACTTGTTTCTAAGAAAAACGTCAAGCGACGTTGAATATATTTTATTCAATCCCTCAAAAAAAGGTTCCGTTTTCCGGTACAGCCAGTTTTTCTTTTCGCGGCGTTTCAATAACTTGGTTGATAACATCGGCGAAAAAGTGAGCGCTGCAAAGGCGGAGATGGCGATCGATCCGGCTATCACAATGCTGAACTCGGTAAATAACCGGCCTGTCATGCCTTCCATAAAGACGATGGGAATAAACACGGCAATCAGGGTGATTGTCGTCGAAATGATAGCAAAAAATATTTCCTTCGACCCTTCTATGCCTGCTTCGCGCGGCTTCATACCACGTTCAATCCGGACGTATATATTCTCCGAGACAATGATTGCGTCGTCGACCACCAGCCCGACGGACAATACGATGGCAAGCATGGTAAGGACGTTGATAGAGAAGCCGGCAATGAACATCACGAAAAAAGCGCCGACTAACGATACAGGAATGACCACAACCGGTACGAGCGTCACGCGCCAGTCGCGAAGGAAAAGGAAAATAACGATTACTACAAGAAGAAACGCGATGTAAAGCGTTTCCTGAACTTCGCTGATAGAGGCGCGGATAAACTGCGTGTTGTCGTAAATCATTTCGATTTTCACATCATCCGGCAGGTCTTTTTTCAGTTGTTCGATACGGTTGTAGGCTTCGTTGGCGATTTCAATATGATTGGCGCCGGGTTGCGGCACAATGGTATTGATGACCATCGGCTCGCCATTCCGCTTCATCAGACTTTTGATGTCTTCGGGCGAAAGTTCTGCGCGACCTACGTCCTGAAACCTGACGATGCTGTTTTTGCTTTCTTTGATAATGAGATTGTTAAACTGTTGTGCCGTCGTCATCAGCCCCATGGTGCGAATGGACAGTTCCATCTTGTCGCCTTCGATACTGCCGGAAGGAAGCTCAATATTTTCGGCGTCGATAGCGTTTTTTATGTCAAGCGGCGTGACGCCGTAACCGGCCATTTTGACCGGGTCGAGCCAAAGCCGCATGGAGTAGCGTTTTTGCCCCCACATTTCGACGGCGCTCACATTTTGAATCGTCTGCAAGCGTTCCTTGACCGTTAATTCCGCGATTTCGGTCAGTTCCATCAGATTGCGCTGAACGCTGCTGATACCGATCTGCATGATCGGGTTCGCATCGGCGTCGGCTTTTTCTACGGTGGGCGGGTCGCAGTCGCGTGGCAGATAGCGTTGCGCACGCGATACCTTGTCGCGCACGTCGTTTGCCGCTGTTTCCAGGTCGACCGACAGTTCAAATTCGACTGTGATACGGCTCATTCCCTGCTGGCTGACGCTACTTAGCGAACGTATACCGGGAATACCGTTGATATTTTGCTCGAGCGGTTCGGTAATCTGGTTCATGATTACTTCCGCATTTGCTCCGGGATAGGTCGCCATCACCGTAATAATTGGCTGGTCGACGCTGGGGAACTCGCGTACGCCGAGCGAACGGTAACCGATCAGTCCGAACAGCAGGATGACAAGCACCATCACGGTTGCAAAGACCGGTCGATTAATACTCATTTCGGATATATTCGCCATACTGTCAGTCTTCTATCAGATTATCAATTGTCACTTTCATTCCTGAGCGCAGTTGCATCACGCCGGTCGTAAGGACGGTATCGCCCGGCAGAAGCCCTTCCAGTGCGTGCGTATGTCTTTCTGTACGAAGACCCGTCGTGATTGCCGTCGCTCTGGCGTCTCCGTTTTTGTACAGGTAAACGATGGTTCGCCCCATCTCCGGTATGATGGCTTCGCTTGGCACCGACAAGGCGTCAATTATTTCCTGTCTTGTGATATCGACCGATAGGTAACGTCCGGGTAAAATGGCTTCATCCGAATTCGGGTACAGTGCACGCACCTTTAATGAACGGGTTTCCAACGCCACCTTACTCTCTACTGCATAGACTTTAGCGTTATATTTGATTTTCATGCCGCTTTCGTCTTCCATGTAAAAGGTGACATTCGTGCCGTTTTTGACGTCGTTAGCATAGCGTTCTGGAATGGAAAATTCGATTTTCAGGGGACTGATTTTAGTTAAATTGACAATGACGGTTGCCGGCGTGGCGTATGCGCCCTCGCTCACCTGGCGAAGACCCATGATCCCGTCAAAAGGAGCGCGCAATTCGGTTTGCATGATCCGCGCCTTTACCAGCTCTATGTCGGCTTTTAACTTCTCAAGCTCGGTTGTGACCTGCTCGTAGGCCTCCTGACTGACCGCGTCCTTTTCCAATAACGTCTCCTGTCGAAAGACACGCTGATTAGCCAGCGGCGCCTGCGCTTCCAATTTTTTCAGCTCCGCCTGCAACGGTTTGTCGTTGATCTTTGCCAGCAAATCGCCTTTTTTTACATGGACGCCCTCTGTAAAATAAATACCGACAACCTGCCCCGACGATTCGAATGATAAATTGACCTCTTCATCAGGGATAGTAGTTCCGATCGTGACAAAGTTATCGGTAAGCGTCTTTTTCTTCATCACTACCGCATTGATATTCAATGGTGCGCGGCGTTGCTGCATGGCTGCTGTCGGCGGCGCGCCGCTTTCGCCCGAAGTTAATTTTTGTTTGATACGCGGATAGGCAATCATGCCGATAATAATCAGCACAATAATGCCTACTAAAGTCCATCTAACCGGTTTTGACATGTTTTTGAATTATTTGTTCATAAAAATACAATTCGAGTGTGACTGCCAAGTAAAAAAAAGGTTTAATCAATGTACAGGAAAATTTCAAACTTTTTCATTACCTTTATGCAAAACATGAAGGTATCTGCGTTTCGGCATAAAAAATAAACAGGTATATTTTGTTCTGCGCTCAACTTGCATTACCTTTATGCAAAACATGAAGGTATCTGCGTTTCGGCATAAAAAATATACAGGTATATTTTGTTCTGCGCTCAACTTGCATTACCTTTGCCCCAAATTTAATTTAGGAATTATGAAAGATTACAAGCAATTACTGGAAAAACAAAAAGCGTTTTTTGCCACCGGTCAAACCAGAGACTATGCGTTCCGCATCGAACAGCTGAACAGATTGCGTCAGGTCATGATTGAGAAACATCCGGACATCGAGGAGTCATTGAAAAAAGATTTAAGCAAATGCGAATTTGAAGCATTCGTAACAGAGGTGACGGCAATCCTTGATGTCATCCGGAATGCGGTAGAAAATCTCGAATCATGGACAAAACCTGTTGAAGCCGCTTGTGTGCCTCTATTAGGGTGGGGCGAAAGCAAAATCTATTACGAGCCGTTTGGCGTCGTGTTGATTCTCAATACATGGAATTATCCTTTTGTGCTTTCTCTAAAACCTTTAATTGGCGCAATAGCAGCAGGCAACTGCTGCATCGTTAAACCGTCGGAAGTGGCGCCGGCAACTTCGAAAGTGATAACAGACATTATCCATACCTCTTTCGACGAATCCTATTGCACTGCCATCGAAGCCGATGTCGAAGGCACTACTGAACTGTTGAAAGAACGTTTCGATTTTATTCTTTTTACAGGCGGCACCAACATAGGCCGCATCGTCGCACAGGCAGCCGCCATGCATTTGACACCCACTGTGCTTGAACTCGGCGGAAAAAGTCCATGCATCGTCGATAAATCGGCAGATATTGCACGATCGGTCGGCTTAATCTGCTGGGGTAAACTCCTGAACGCCGGACAAACCTGTACCTCACCCGATTTTATTATCGTTCACAAAGACGTCAAAGATTCGCTTATCGAAGCGCTCAAGAAACAGATTACTATATTCTACGGAACGGATGTCAAAAACAATCCCGATTTCGGACGAATCATCAATCAACATCATTTCAAACGGCTGCAAAGATTAATGAACGATGGAAAAATTGTCTTCGGCGGTGAAATCGATGAAAGTCAATGCTATATTTCACCAACGGTTATCGACAGCATCACCTGGGACAGCCCGATTATGCAGGAAGAAGTATTCGGACCACTGATACCGATTCTGACTTTCGACAAGTTGGAAGATGTTGTAAAAGAATTTTCCAAACGCGAAAAACCGCTTGCCCTATACCTGTTCACCACCGACAAAGCATCGGAGGAACTGATAATCAACAATGTTTCCTTCGGCGGAGGATGTATAAACGCCACCCTGATGCACATGTTGAATGAGCATCTTCCTTTCGGCGGCGTCGGTAACAGCGGATACGGAAGTTATCAGGGACGGTGGAGCATCGAGACTTTCTCGCACAAGAAAAGCATCTTCAACAGAGCCTTGTCCGACGAACCCGCACCCGTTTTTCCACCCTACAAAGACCATGTGAAGATGCTGAAACAAATTTATTTAGGACAATAAATGTAAATAATCGGCAATTTCTCCGCTTTTTATGTGAAATAATGTTATTCTGATACGAATATATCGGAGGAGTTATTATCTTTGCAATAATTTGAGCGAGTAAATATATTGTAAATATTCATTTTGAAAATAATTATTATGAAAAAAGTGTTTTTGCTTATTATTGTTTGCCTGTTTGCTTCATTGAATATGCAGGCACAAACTGCAACAGATGTCATACTGAGTTGCGATACCATTATTTTGCTTACGACAGATGCGCCTCAGGATACGTCAGTGACTGCACATGTGTTGCCTGCCAATGCAGTTGTAAAACAGGTACGGTGGGACATTACATCAGGAAAAAATACGGTAATCAGTTCCTCAATGGCGGATAATACACCCACGACTGATACAATTTTTACATTTAGTTCGGTAGCTGTTGGAGAGGCGCTTATTGAAGTCCATGAAGACGATTCCCATAAAAAAGCCACTTGCGTAGTACTGGTTGTAAAACCTGCAGACGATATTGAATTAAGCGAAAAAACGCTATCGATGACTATCGACGATGTGACGGACTCATCGAACGAACTGGTTGCAACCATATCACCCTCAGATGCTACCAGAGCGTCCGTCAAATGGGAAAACTTAAATGAAGACTTAATTGAGATCGACACGGTAGGCGACGTATGTAATATAACAGCTTTAGCGCGTGGTACCGCAAAAGTAGTTGCAAAAACGTATTATGACTACGATCCGGACGGTACAGTTTTTGAATTCTTTACGGATACCTGCGTAATTACAATAAGCGCCGAACCTATTACAGATCTTACCTTGACAGGTCCAGAAGGTGCAACATTACCTGAACTGCTTGAATTAACAAAAGAAGATGTTTACGAATTGACCGCTCATCTGACGCCTGCCACTGGCATCGTCGATTCCGTGAAGTGGATCAGTTCGGATTATAACGTTATCGACTTTAATTCATCACAGTTTGGTACTGTATATGAACTGTATGCGAAAGGCGTGGGTACTGCCGAGGTGATTGCTATTTCAATGCAAACGCAAGTGGATTATCCATTAGATGATACGCAGTGGGTAGCCGACACGGTCAAAATTAGAGTATACGGCGAGCGGGCTACAGGCATGTCGCTGGATTTAGATACTATCAGGGTGAACCGGACCGAAACTGCGCAATTGATTGCAACAGTAATGCCCTCAAACACAACAGACAAGACCATAGACTGGATTATCGACGGACCTGATAATATTACCCTCTCCACCCCTGGAGGGGTGAATGATACCATTTGCGAAATCACAGCGCATTGGTCGGATACGACAAAAGTTATTGCCATCTCTCTTGATAACGATGAGTTTCGTGATACATGTGTCGTTATCGTGTACGTCCCAGTGGATAGTGTCGTCTTTAAAATTGCCGATATTTCAATAAGCGATACGGTTGATATGGAGATAAGCGACACGATAAGACTGAAAGCAACTGTCTTTCCCGACACGGCAACCATCAAATCCGTTACCTGGACTATTCGCGACCCCCTGTTAATTGAGCAGGAATTTATTGTACATGATACCGTTTGCGACATCATAGCGCTAAAATACGGCAATGCGCAAATTAAGGCCACAGTAACCGATCGGGAAGTAATAAACGAGGATTCGTGCATTTTCCGCATCGATTATAAACCCATCACCGGCATCAATCTAACTCTGCCGGATACCGTTGAAATATTCAAATTTGAAGAACAGGAACTGACGGTCACGGTATTACCATTCCTCGCTGCCAACGATTCAGTCATTTGGATAAGTAGCGATTCAGCCATTATCGATATTCTCACAACAGGATTTGATACGATCTGCATTATCAAAGCGTTAAGCATTGATACGGCCACAATCACTGTCACTTCCAAAGCCGATCCGGGCCTCACGGCATCGTGCGTATTTGTAGTTAATATGATTCCGGTTGAAGAAGTCATATTGCCGCAGGATACCTTAAAATTATATTTAGGTCATAAGATGAACCTGACCGCCACTGTTTTGCCATGGGATGCAACCGATAAATCCCTTACCTGGACAAGTAAAAACCCGACTATCGTTGAAATTATATCCCCTGTTAATGATACAGTCTGCGAAATTTTGGGCAAGGAGCTTGGCTATGCTATGATTTATGCGGTAGCGCATGACGGGGTTGCCGAAGATTCCTGTGTTATTCTGGTAAGAGAACAGCTTGTGTTCCTGGAATCGGATACGACGAATATAAACGGCGGTATTGAGTTATCGCTGTTAATCCCGGAAGGTGTTCTGCTGTCGGGGTCTTTTGAATTGCAACTACCTAAAGGATTTGGATTAACAAAAGGAGAGGTATCTCTTTTCAGGTCGTGTCTGGCTGATGACTTAAAAGATATTTATGATTTAGACATTCAGTATGTCAATGACAGTACTTATATATTTACGATAAACGCGATAACAACTCTACCCCCAAGCCATACGGGCGATACATTGAAGTTGTTGGATATTATTTATACTATTTACAATAATGGCCTGGAAGGTAGTAGTACGGATTTTCTTGTCAAGATCGTGGATGTCGTCTTCGACCTGAGTAACGATACGGCAATTGAAGAAGATATGGTATCCGTTGTGGTTAAATCGTTTAGAGATCCTACTGTAAATGAAATAATTGACAAATTTGTAAATTTCGCCTACATCTTCGATAATCGTCTGTATGTCAATACAGACAAGGCAGAAACCATATCCGTCTATTCGTTGAACGGTAGCCTCCTGTTTACCGGTAATAAAAAGGAAGGCCAGGCCATATTCAACATCAGTACGCCGGAACAGATACTCATCGTTAAGGGAAGCTCCGGATGGGCTAATAAAGTGTCTAATAAATAAGATGAAAGATAATTATTGCGTCATTATGGGAGGCGGCATCGGAAGCCGTTTCTGGCCGTTCAGCAGGGAAAGTTATCCGAAGCAGTTTCTGGATTTTTACGGGGTAGGACGTTCGTTGTTACAAATGACGGTCGACCGTTTCGTCAAAATCATCCCTTTGGAAAATATCTATATTGTTACCAATGAGATGTATGCAGGTTTGGTCAGGGAGCAATTACCGTTGCTAAATGAAAGTCAGATCCTGCTCGAACCGACCCGCCGCAATACAGCGCCCTGCATTGCATACGCAGCCTATCATATTAAGGCGCGTAATCCCAACGCTAACATCATCGTAGCGCCTTCCGATCACCTGATCCTGAAAGAAGGCGAATTTCTGACAGCCATCAGGAAGGGACTTGATTTCATACGCGAACACGATGCGCTGATGACGCTGGGCATTAAGCCTGATCGCGCGGAAACAGGTTACGGGTACATCCAAAGAAGCGATAACATGATAGGAGAATTTACAAAAGTGAAAACCTTCACCGAGAAGCCAAACATTGATCTGGCTAAGGTTTTTGTTGATAGCGGTGAATTTTTCTGGAACTCGGGTATTTTTCTGTGGAATGTAAATGCGATCATCAGCGCCATTCATACGTTCCTGCCGGAAATTTCATCCCGCTTTAATCTGGGCGCCGACAAATTCAATTCGCCTGAAGAACGGGAATTTATCAACACACACTATCCATACTGCCCGAATATCTCCGTTGACTACGGGATCATGGAAAAAGCAAATAATGTATATATGCTGTGCGTTGATTTCGGTTGGGCCGATCTGGGAACATGGGGGTCATTGTTTGATATTGCAACCAAAGATAAAGAGAATAATGCTGTATTGAAGACGCGCGCCCTGTTGTATGAATGTAAAGGCAATATCATCGCATTGGGTGATAACAGGCGGCTTGCCATTGTACAGGGATTGGAAGACTATATTATCGCGGAAAACGGAAATGTATTGCTAATATGTAAAAAAGATGAAGAAGATCGCATCAAGTTTTTTATAGCTGATACACAGTTAAAATACAACGACGAATTCAGTTGACAACCCTGCTTACCGGCCGGTCGTTTTCAAAAAAACCTATCACATTATTACTGACTGCACGCGCCATGTCAATACGCGAATAGGTAGTTTGCGTTCCGATATGAGGCGTAAGTACCACACGATCCATTCCAAGCAGTTCGGGAGAAGGATGGTCGCCAAACTCAAATACATCTAATCCCGCGCCAAGTATTTCCCCGTTTTGTAATGCTTTCACTAAGGCCTTTTCGTCGACCAACGGTCCTCGGGCGGTATTGATCAGAATAGCGGTAGGCTTCATCTTTTTCAATGCATCCCCGTTTATCATGTGATGCGTTTCCGGCGTATGGGGAGCATTTACCGAAACAAAATCCGACTGTTCGAGCAGCTCGTCCAAAGTGACATAGATAGCGCCTGTTTTCGTTTCTTCGTTCAAATCAAGCCGGCGGCGGTCATAATAAATCACCTCCATACCGCAAGCGCGCACACGTTTACAGAGCGCTTTCCCGATACGTCCCATTCCAATGATTCCTATTGTAGCGCCTGTCACCCGCATGCCAAGGTTTTCGAGTATGCCAACTTTCATGCCTGCTCCCATTGTACGCAGTTTACGGTCACATTCTGTCACGCGACGGGCGGTATCTAAAAGAAGCGTCAACGCAAGATTGGCTGTCGGGTCGGTTGTCGGGGCAGGCGTATTGGCAACTGTAATACCTTTTTCCCCTGCATATGCGACATCAATATTATCATATCCCACCGCATAATTGGCAATCAGTTGAAGCCGCACGCCGCAATCTATCAGTTCTTTTCGGACGGGAAAATTAAACATGGGGCACAAAACATCGTATTCTGGAAGCATTTCCATCACTTCATCGTATGTAAAATCGATCTCCCCTGCCGGAAATGTCACATCATACTTTTCTTCAAGTTCGGCAAACCCTTCCCGAAATATGTTATAAGTTGTTAATACTTTTTTCATCCTGTACTTAATTTATAATTATTTGAGCGCAAATATAGCATATTTCAATTAAATCCCTTACTTTTGCACTTACAAAGTAAATTATTTCGTTGAAGATAGAATAAATGAGTGCAAAAAAACAAAAAGAAAACAAGAATAAGGTGGTAGCCAAAGGCGTAAAAAAAGGGAGCAAACGGATGAAGAAAGACCTGATGTTCCATTTGATTCTGGATGTTTTCAAAAAAAATCCAAAATCAGTATATAATTACAAGCAAATCAGCAAGCTGATAGACATTAAAGAGGATGTTCAAAAGAAGCAGGCGCTTGAAATTCTCTATGCGATGGCCGAAGAAGAGATTTTGGTGGAATCGGATCGCGGCCGTTTTCGCTACAACAGTCTCGGAACAATAGCAATTGGCGCTTTTCAACGCCGAAGTAATGGAAAACACGCCTTTATTCCAGAAGGAGGCGGAGAGCCTATCCATGTATCCGAGCATCATTCGGCACATGCGATGGATGGGGATACGGTTCGCGTTCAACTGTTCGCACGCCGGAAAGGCGCAGAAGCCGAGGCCGAAGTGATAGAAATATTAGTGAAAAAAGACAGGTCGTATGTAGGCAAACTGCATATTACTAATGATTATGCCTTTCTGATGACCGAAGACAGAAGCCTTGCCAACGATATTTTTATTCCTAAAAGCAAACTTAACGGCGGAAAGAATGGCGATAAAGCCATCGTGAAAATAAATGAATGGCCTGAAAATGCAAGGAATCCCATTGGGGAAGTATTGGATGTGCTGGGCGTTGCCGGCAATAATAACACAGAAATGCACGCAATTCTCGCAGAGTTCGGATTACCCTACAAATATCCGGAAAATATCGAACAGGCCGCCTGTCAAATTTCGGAAGATATCACAGATACAACGCTTGCGGCGCGTGAAGACTTCCGCGAAGTAACGACTTTCACAATTGATCCGCATGATGCAAAAGATTTTGACGATGCCTTATCGATCCGCCCGACGGCGCAGGGACATTGGGAGATAGGCGTTCATATCGCAGATGTTACCCATTATGTAAAACCTGATGATATCATTGACAGGGAAGCGATCAACCGTGCAACATCGGTCTATCTCGTCGACCGTACCATCCCCATGCTTCCGGAGCATCTCGCCAACAAACTATGCTCGCTTCGTCAGGACGAAGACAAACTATGTTTTTCTGTTATTTTTGTACTCAACGAAAAAGCAGTGTTGTTAGATTCGAGGATCGTACGCACAGTCATACGCAGTAACCGCCGGTTTACTTACGAAGAAGCGCAAAATATCATCGAGACAGGCGAAGGCGATTTCAATGAAGAGATTTTGAAACTGAACGAACTGGCTCAAACATTACGGAACAATCGTTTTGAAAGCGGCGCGATTGATTTTGACCGTTTTGAAGTGAAATTTGAAATTGATGAAACAGGAAAACCGTTAAACGTGATTTTCTGGGAAGCGAAAGAAGCCAATCATCTGATTGAAGAATTTATGCTGCTGGCCAATCGCCATGTTGCCGAAATGATCGGGAAAAAATTAAAAGGTAAAACAAAAAAGACATTTGTTTACCGTATCCATGAACAGCCGGACCCGGATAAAATGCAAAATTTTGCCGATTTCATCGGACGCTTCGGATATAAACTGAAAATGTCGGGCAGCAAAGGAGAAATCACCAAAAGTATCAATAACCTGCTTGACAAGGCCAAAGGTAAACCTGAACAAAACTTAATCGAAACGCTGGCCATACGTTCCATGCAAAAAGCCCGTTATTCGGTTCACAATATCGGCCATTATGGGCTTGCCTTCCCTTTTTACACACATTTCACTTCTCCCATTCGCCGTTATCCGGATATGATGGTGCATCGCTTGCTTGCGCGGTACTTAGATGGCGGAAGAAGCGTCAGTAGCGATGAATACGAAGCCATGTGCGACCATTGTTCAGCAATGGAACAGCTTGCCGCCAACGCCGAACGCGCATCTGTCAAATACAAACAGGTGGAGTTTTTGAGCGATAAAATCGGACAGTTTTTCAATGGCGTTATCTCCGGCGTTACAGAATGGGGATTGTATGTCGAACTGAATGTAAATAAATGCGAAGGACTTATTCCCATGCGTTATCTAAACGACGATTTTTATGAATTTGACGAGAAAAATTATTGCCTCACAGGCAAGCGAAACAAGCATATCTACCGGCTCGGTGACACGATCACCGTTAAAATTGCGCAAGCTAACCTGCAACGCAAGCAACTTGACTTTATTCCGGTGGATTGAAATCAGTTCTCTGGATAACGCAGTTCATAATTCATAATTCATAATTATTTCAATCATGAAACCGATTAAATTATTCTATTTAAAACATTGTCCATTCTGTAAAAAGGCATTTGCCTACATGGAAAATCTGAAGCAGCAGGATATCTACAAGTCTGTTGAGATCGAATTGATCGAAGAAAGCGAGCAGGCTGAATTAGCAAATCAGTACGACTATTACTATGTCCCCACATTCTATCTTGATGGGGAAAAAGTACACGAGGGAGGTATTTTTGAAAATGAAGTCGAAGCCATTTTCAAAAAAGCGCTTGAGTAATCATCGTCACTAATACGGCTCTATCCCAACCAGTTCGATTTCATAAATCAAGGCCATATAGGGAGGAACGCTTGGCAACGATCCTGTGTAGCCGTATGCCAGCTCCTGTGGAATATACAATTCCCATTTCGATCCCAAAGGCATCATTTTCAACGCCTCCGTCCACCCTTTGATCACCTGCGTGATGTAAAATGAAGACGGCTCATTTCTTTTATAGGAATTGTCAAATTCCGTACCGTCAACCAATGTCCCCCAATAGTTTACCTTAACTTTTGTTCTTTCATTCGGAATAGTGCCGGTGCCTCCGGTAATAATTTTATATTGCAATCCGCTTTCGGTTGTAATAACATCTGCCTTTTTCTTATTTTCGGCCAGGAATTTCTCGCTCGCAGTAATAAGTTCGGCATACTTTATCTTCCTGTAATCATCCTTTATGACTTCCTGTTTTATCTGACTATATGTTTGAGCCTGCATAATTCTTTTATCATCATTGGATTTTACGCCCTGATAAAAACCGGCTAACATGTTGATGCGGTTCACTGACTGACCGGAATCACCCATGAAAATATCGCTGTTAAGGTTTGAGACCCATCGGTTGTTAATCAAATGTGCAATCCGCACGCCTTCATAATATGCAACATCATCGGGAGTGTAATGTTTCGCTCCTTCCCGGAAGCCTTTATAGAAAGCCTGCATGTGACTGCTATCTATGCCCTGACCCGAAAGGTAATTCCTGATACCTTCCGTCTGCGCCATGCCGTAAAAATACGACAATGTATCAACATCCGTTTTCAATTCCGTTTTATGCGAAAAAGATGTACATGAACCTGTACCCAACAGCGCAATAATAACTAAAAAAATACCTGTTCTTTTCATATCAATCTATTTTATTATTTTAAATTATTTAATATTCAACTGTTTATGTTATTAAGATAAGTTATTCGTCCTGCAAAAATATAAAAAAAACATTATTTGTTGCATACAAAAAATTGTTTAGTAGCTCCAATTTTTCATAATGAGACATTTTTTCCGTACTTTTGCGCAAAAACCGATGCAATTCAAACTTATATTTATGAAACATTACCTATTCATTTTTTTCGCTGTCCTTTACTTTTCAGGAAGCGCGCAAACCATCACGGTGAAGGAACTAATCGCTACCGAACCGCTTAACGTAACAAAACCGGTCGAAATTGACCCGACAAACCGGAACGGTAATTCTTTTACCGATGTTAATCTCTTACGGTTAAAAGTAACTGTCCCCGAACATAATCATTTCAGTAATAAATACACGGCGGACACGGCCGGCGTATTCGTCTTGCCTGCCCGGGATAACAAATACATACAACTGCTTTCATTTTTCGTCAACGCCAGTGCATACGGGAAAGCAAGAGTGAAAATTACTTCGCATGACATGCTGGAAGTCTATATCAATGGCAAATTGATATCATCGAAAACAACCACCGAAAACGCGATGGATTTCGCCAAAAATGTATCAGCCGAGTTCAGCCCTTACCCGCAAACATGCCACATAGTCATCAAACTGTTACATTTGGAAAAAAACACGAATCCATCGATAAAAATTGAAGTGGAAGACGTATTGATCGGGACGATGCTGGATGACACAACGGACGAAGCGGAACAGTCCGGCGCGGTTCGGCGGCTGTCAGTCGCCGATGGTCCGAAACGGAAAATAATTCTGGAAGACATCCTGAATGGGACGCGACTAACCAACATTTCACTTTCGCCATCCGGGAAATATATGCTATTAATGTATACGGGCACCCATGGAAGCCGTTCGGCTAATTTCACCGAAATGTATACGGTTAAGACTGGCAAACGCATCGTGATTGATTCGGATAACCATAAACGCCAGTTAAACTGGATGCCGAAATCCGACAGATTGTATTATCTTTTAAGAGAAGGCGATTTGACAAACCTGATGTCTATCCATCCGGAAACACTGGAAGAAACAGTGATGGCAACAGCTATTCCCGATGAGCGAATCACATTTTCGCCGGATGAACAATATTTATTTTTTTCAAAAGCCGAAAATGAGACAGCGCCGGCAGGCGATGTGTTCAGAATGCATACATTGACAGTACGCTCCGGCGGTTTACCTTCTCATTCTTTTATTTACCGCTATCATATGCAGACAGGACAAACTCAACAACTCACTTATGGATCGCATACCACTTATCTCAACAGCATCAGCGATGACGGGAAACAAATTCTTTTCTCCATCTCCGATGAAACAGTAACTGAACGGCCTTTCAGCAAAAGTTCAATGTTCCTGCTTCATCTTGAAACAATGCAACTGGATACCCTCTGGATAGACGAGAAGTTTGCTTCACGCGCACAGTTTTCGCCCGACGGGAAAATGATTCTCATTACCGGCGCTCCGGAATCATTCGGAGGTATCGGGTTGAATATCAGCGAGGGACAAATCGCCAACAGCTATGATACACAGGCTTTCCTGATGGATGTTCAAAGCAGAAAAATTGAAGCCTTCACGAAAAATTTCAACCCCGCTATCAAAAGCGTCCGATGGAATTGTGCAGATAACCTGATATATATGCTGACAACCGACAAAGACCGTTCGCCTGTCTATTCATACAACCCAAAAACGAAACAAACCGTCTGTCTGCCATCAGCAGAAGATGTCATCAACAGCTTTCAGGTAGCCGATTTTGCGCCAGTGATGGCATATGCCGGCGTAAGCGTTTCCAACTCGACACGGGCCTATATCTATGAGATGAAGACCAAAAAAACGACGCTTATTGCCGATCCTTACGCCGACGCGTTGAAGGAACTGGAACTCGGCGACGTCAAAGATTATCATTTCATTAATTCGGATGGCATTGAAATACAGGGATATTATTACCTCCCGCCGGATTTCGATCCGAATCGGAAATACCCTCTGATTGTCAATTATTACGGGGGTACCACTCCTACCGAGCGTGTTTTTGAAAGTCGTTATCCCAAACATGTATATGCGGCGCTGGGGTATGTCGTGTATGTTGTTCAGCCAAGCGGAGCGATCGGCTATGGTCAGGATTTTTCCGCGATGCACGTCAATACCTGGGGGATACGTTCTTCAGACGATGTCATCGAGGGTACGAAAAAGTTCATCGAAGCGCATCCGTTTGTCGATCCTTCAAAAATCGGCTGTATCGGCGCTTCTTACGGCGGCTTTATGACAATGTACCTTCAGACACGAACCGATCTGTTTGCCGCCGCCGTATCACATGCGGGGATTAGCTCCATCAGCAGTTACTGGGGCGAAGGTTACTGGGGATATTCGTACAGCGGCGCCGCCAGCGCCGGGAGCTATCCCTGGAACAATTGGGATTTGTATGTCAATCAAAGTCCGCTGTTTAACGCCGACAAAATTAATACGCCGATTTTGCTGTTGCATGGGACATCGGATACAAATGTCCCGGTTGGTGAAAGCATTCAAATGTTTACAGCCCTGAAAATTTTAGGTAAGCCTGTCGAACTGGTGCAGGTCAAAGGCGAAGACCACCATATCCTGACCTACGACAAACGACTGAAATGGAACAACACCATTTTTGCATGGTTCGATCGCTGGCTCAAAAATGAACCCGCCTGGTGGAACGAACTTTATAAAGATTAATGAAATATGATACGATTTGAATGTGATTATGCCGAAGGCGCTCATCCGCAGCTATTGGAGCGGTTGTCCCTGACAAATTTCGAACAGACGAAAGGATACGGCGAAGATGAACACTGTGAAAACGCACGACGTATCATCCGCCGTTTATGCCAGTACGAAACGGCTGACGTTCACTTTTTAGTTGGCGGCACACAGACTAATACAACGGTGATCGCATCTATTCTTCGACCGCATCAGGGAGTCGTTTCCGCAACAACAGGTCATATTAATGTACATGAAACTGGCGCGATCGAAGCAACCGGACACAAAGTACTGGCCTTGCCGACCGAAAACAGCAAACTGGCGGCTTCTCAAATTGAACAAGTCTACCTGGATCACTGGAACGACGTCAATCATGAACACATCGTACAGCCGGGAATGGTTTACATTTCAAATCCAACCGAAGGAGGCGTCATTTATTCGAAGCGGGAACTGCAGGCAATCAGTGATGTATGCCGTAAGTACAACCTGCCTCTTTTCTTAGACGGCGCCCGTCTCGGATATGGATTGGCGGCAGAGAACAATGACCTGACATTAAGCGATATATCCCAATTGTGCGACGTGTTTTATATTGGCGGAACGAAAGTAGGCGCCCTGTTTGGCGAAGCGTTGGTCATCACAAACGATTCCATTAAAAAAGATTTTCGTTACTTTATCAAACAGCGTGGCGGCATGTTGGCAAAAGGGCGTTTACTCGGAATACAGTTTGAAACGCTGTTTGAAAACGGGCTCTATTTCGAAATAGCGCGACATGCGGTACAGCTGGCAATGATGATCCGTGACGCTTTTCGTTCGAAAGGATTCCGGTTTTTATGCGAATCGCCTACGAACCAACAATTTCCGATTCTCACAAATGAACAAATCAACCTGTTTGCTCAAAAATATGCTTTCGAATGGTGGACGAAAATGGACGATCACCACGCTGCAGTCCGTTTCTGTACCAGTTGGGCTACCCGTGAAGAAGATGTACAGACGCTGGTAAAAGACATAAAAAAACTTTAGGAAAATTTTTTTTATTTTTTTGTTGTATATTAAATAAACATATCTTATATTTGCAGCCGGAAAAACGAATTATTGCCGCGCAATCTCGTTTTTCAAGTGCAAAATTATTAATTGGTATAACAATAAAAAACTGATTTTGATTATGATATATACGCACGAGGTAGAGCATATGTGTATCGTTAAAAACGGAGCGACTCACGCTTCCGCTCCCATTCCTGCAGAAGGCAAATGGGTGAGAGTGAAAGACGTGAAAGATGTGTCCGGTTTTACGCACGGCATTGGTTGGTGTGCGCCGCAACAGGGCGCCTGCAAGCTGACATTAAATGTGAAGGAAGGTATTATTCAGGAAGCATTGGTCGAAACCATCGGTTGTTCCGGTATGACCCACTCCGCTGCGATGGCTTCCGAAATATTGCCGGGCAAAACTTTACTGGAAGCGTTGAACACTGACCTTGTTTGCGACGCCATTAATACGGCCATGCGCGAGTTATTCCTGCAAATCGCATACGGACGCACGCAATCAGCGTTCTCGGAAGGCGGACTTGAAATCGGTGGAAGCCTCGAAGACCTTGGAAAAGGCTTGCGCTCGCAGGTCGGCACCATGTTCGGTACGTTAGCAAAAGGGCCCCGCTACCTTGAAATGGCAGAGGGCTACTGCACGCGTATGGGACTTGACGCCGAAGGCGAAGTGATCGGCTATGAATTTATCCATCTCGGTAAAATGATGGAGATGATTAAAAAAGGAATAGAACCGAAAGATGCACTCGCAAAATCGAAGAGTAGTTACGGGCGTTTCAACGATGCCGTTAAATATATTGACCCACGTAACGAATAATAGGGAGGAATTGAAAAATGGCAAAACATGAAGTAAAATTTGAAAGTCAGCATCGTCGTATCGACAATATTCTCAGCGTTTTGAAGGGTTACGGAATAAGCAGTTTGGAGGAAGCCGAAGCCATTTGCGATGCAAAAGGTATCGACCCCTATCAGATTTGTGAGGAAACACAGCCTATTTGTTTCGAAAATGCAAAATGGGCTTATGTTGCCGGTGCGGCTATCGCCATAAAAAAAGGTTGTATCAATGCAGCAGATGCTGCCGAAGCCATCGGCGAAGGTCTGCAGGCATTCTGTATAAACGGCTCGGTAGCCGACGACCGGAAAGTAGGGCTTGGCCACGGTAACCTTGCCGCACGCCTGCTACGCGAAGAAACAAAATGCTTCGCTTTCCTTGCCGGACACGAATCGTTTGCCGCTGCTGAAGGCGCTATCAAAATTGCGGAAAAAGCAAATAAAGTACGTAAGGAGCCGTTGCGCGTTATCCTGAACGGTCTGGGTAAAGACGCGGCAAAAATTATCTCCCGGATTAACGGATTCACCTATGTTCAAACCGAATTTGATTATTACTCGGGCGAATTGAATGTGGTTGAAGTAAAAAAATATTCCGAAGGCCTGCGTTCGAAAGTGAATTGCTATGGCGCCGACGATGTGCGTGAAGGCGTTGCTGTCATGTGGAAAGAAGATGTGGACGTGTCAATCACAGGCAACTCAACCAATCCGACCCGCTTCCAGCATCCGGTTGCCGGAACCTACAAAAAAGAACGTTATGAAAAAGGTAAAAAATATTTCTCCGTTGCATCGGGAGGCGGCACAGGACGTACGCTTCATCCTGATAATATGGCTGCCGGACCGGCGTCTTACGGGATGACCGACACGATGGGACGTATGCACAGCGACGCACAGTTTGCCGGTTCTTCGTCCGTTCCGGCACATGTCGAAATGATGGGATTCCTCGGAATGGGTAACAACCCGATGGTAGGCGCAACAGTCGCTGTTGCTGTTTCCATCGAAGAATCTTTTAAATAAACAACACAGATTTGTTTTCATTATATTATTTTTTAAATTGTTAGGGAAACCGTCTGCCTGTGATAGGTAGACGGTTTTATTTTATATCATAGCTGGCCGGTCGGCCCTAAATTTTTTTAACTGATAAAAGATCATGCTGGTCGATACGACACTTGCTATCAAATCGGATGCAGGCATACTCGCCCATACGCCTGTCACGCCATAAACTTTCGGCAACAGGATCAGGCAGGGAATCAGCACAATGACTTGCCTTGTCAGCGACAGGATGATGGCTTTCCCTGCCATTCCTATACTTTGAAAAAAGGAGGAAATCACGATTTGCGTTCCAATTAAAGGGTAGCAGATGACCGTGATACGCAATCCGTAAACAGACAAGCCGATTAATGTCTCGTCACTTGTAAATAAGCGCGCTACCGCCTCGGGAAAAAATTCTCCCGTTAAAAAAGATGTTGTAGTGACAATCGTGGCAAAAAAGACCGTCATCCGAAGCGCTTCCAGGACGCGCGAAATGTTTTTTGCGCCGTAATTGTATCCCGTAATCGGTTGCATCCCCTGATTAAAGCCAAACACAATCATCAAAAACATAAATGTGAACCGGTTTACAATTCCATAAGCGCCGATAGCCAGATCGCCGCCATAAGTTTTCATCCCTTTATTGATGAGAATGACGATAAAACAGGACGCTATATTCATCAGGAAAGGTGATAATCCGATTGCAAACATAGCTCTCGCAAGTCGGAAATCAATCTTAAATATACCTTTCCGGAGATGTAACAACGCCTTTTTATCACTGAAAATATTCATTTGCCAAACAAGCGCTATCAATTGCGAAAATACCGTGGCAATCGCAGCTCCCTGAATCCCCCAATTGAAAACGAAAATAAAAAGCGGATCGAGCAGGATGTTAAGTAACACAGTGAAGATGGTGAGCATCATTGCTTTTCGGGGATGCCCCGACGAGCGAAGCACATTGTTAAGACCAAAATAAAGATGTGTGACAACATTGCCGAGTAAAATAATAATCATATACGTGCGTGCATACATGATGGTCTGCTCGCCTGCACCGAAAAAATACAGGATAGGATCAAGAAAAATGAGCGACAGAATCATAAACACAATGCCGATGATAATATTCAGAATAATTACATTACCTAATACTTTTTGTGCGGAAGCATAATCTTCCTGACCCAGTTTAATTGAGACAAGCGTACTGGCGCCTACGCCAACCAAAGTGCCGAAAGCAACCGAAATATTCATAAACGGAAATGTGACGGCAAGACCGGAGATAGCCAGCGCCCCTACCCCATGCCCGATAAATATACTATCCACCATATTATACAATGAGGATGCCGTCATGGCTATAATGGCAGGTATGGCATATTGCCTCAGCAACTTACTAATTTTTTCAGTCCCAAGCTCCGTAGGTATATTTTGATACGGCATAGTAATGTTTATAATGCTTTCAACTGACTCTTGGCGGCTTCTTTCAGTTCTTCCTCTTTGTCACTACAATTCGTGATCGATAATTCATAATATTTTTTTGCATTCGCCTTATCACCCTTAATTTCATACACATAAGCTATATTAAAAGAAAGAATGGCGTTCGCCGGTTCAATTTGAAGCGCTTCCATAAGTTTCGCTAATGATTTGTCGTATTCTTTTTGGGCCACATAGACCGTCGAACTGGCAATATGGCTTTGAATATGTTTTGGATAATACTTCAACATTTCATCTGAAATTCGTATGATGTCCTTGAACAGTGCAGGGTCTTCCTTTAAAAACAAATTTTCCTGACAATCAGCCACAACACCAAAAAACATGTCTACCGGATAACTGACTAACAGAAAATCCACTTCTTTCCAATTATTTTTTATCTTATCGGAATAGGCTATCAACTGTAATATTTCCTCAACATACGCTTGATAACTATTCAGTTCTCCAAGCATATAAATTTTTGCAATACGCATATCCAATCGTATCGGAAAACGTTCGATTCCTTCCGAAATATATTCCAATGCCTGTTTCGAGTTGCTGACATCATACCCGTTCGCTGACAGCATACCGGCTTCCATGCTTCTGACAGTATAAAAATTAAAAAAAGCAACATACAATTCCGGATCATTCGCATTATCCAAATCCCAAGCTTTCAGAATCGCTTCCGCTTTCTTCATATCTTTCGCGTTCAATGCCTTACCGAAATCATCCCTGAACGATTGAGCATTCGCATAAATGAAGCACAATGTGCTTATAAACAATAATAAAACTCTTTTTTTCATAACTACATGATTTGTATTATTCCGTGGCAAAGGTAGTGCAAGTTGAGGGTAATACAAAATAAAAGCAAGTTTTTATTTTGCATTGCCGAAACGCCGCCATATATCCGGGTCGCTAAATATTTTTACGTTTTTATAGTATTATTTTGAAAATTTTATTATACATTTGCAGTCGATTTGGAGTGAAAAACTATTTTAATTAAGGTGATGTTCTTAGAAAAAACACTATATCTATTATCTTGTAAATCAACGTTCGGCATGATTTTTGCAGAGAGAGAGAGAGAGAGAGAGAGAGAGAGAGAGAGAGAGAGAGAGAGAGAGAGAGAAAAGAATAAATCTCTCGAAAATTTACTGTATAATACAAGCCGGCCCTTGCGTGTGGCAC
>Ga0082212_10001489_pt1 | contig 34545 bp, 34 predicted proteins | sample TergutNt197P3_FD_71548 | JGI IMG/M metagenome (GOLD analysis project Ga0082212, IMG submission 71548) | Neocapritermes taracua P3 segment gut microbial communities from Petit-Saut dam, French Guiana - Nt197 P3 | ecosystem: Host-associated > Arthropoda: Insects > Digestive system > Gut ... | reverse complement strand
AACTTATATTTGGATGACCCTAATGTATTAAGTACAGGATCAAAAGACAGAATTGTATTGACAAAAAGATAGAATTATTTTTTTCTGTGCTGCAAATGTTGCTGTAAAATCAAAATCAACCGCAGTTGAAAAAGCGAAAAAACTTTTGACGCTGCTTGTATGATTCTGGGCGCGTTTCGTCGCGCTTATTATGGGATCAGCTTAAAAAATTCGTCCTTTACCGGACCGGTAGCAGATAAATGAGCTTGTCGTCTCCTTCATCGTAATAATCGGGCAGCGTTGCGGCGAGGGTGCAGCCGATTTTTTCGTAAAACAGGCGGGTTGTCCCGTAACTTTCCTGGGACGATGTTTCGATAACCAGAAGTTTTCCTCCCATCTTGCGCACTTCTTCAACGACAAAGCCGGTAATCTCACGGCCATATCCTTTTCCCCACCGCTCCGAATGCGTCGCGATCCAATACAGGTCGTAAGTTGCCTTGGTCATCGGGTTTTTCCCGAAGCAGGCGTACGCGGCAACGGTGCCGTCGTCCTCCAGGAGGACGAAAGGCCGGTAATCTTCCTGGTCTTTCTGGGTCAGCGCGATATCGACAAGCTCCATCGCCACATCGACCTCGAAAGGCTTGAATGCGCCGGTGCCGGCAATGAGCTTGCGGATCGGCTCACGGTCGGCGGCTTCTATAGGGCGTATCCGGCTCAACGCGCGCCCAGAGCCAGGCCAAGTCGCAGTATTTCGCATACAAGGTCCGGATATGAGATGCCGGTGGCGCGCGCGGCGCGGGGCATTCCCGCGTCCGGCGATATATCCGGGTTGGGATTCACCTCGAGGACGTACAGCTCTCCCTGGTCATCCATGCGAAAATCGACGCGGGCATACCCGGTCAGCCGGAAGATCCGGGCGCACTCAAGGGCGATCCGCGACATCCGGTCGATCAGCTCTTGCGGCGCTTCGGCCGGGCATACCGGAGCTATTTCGTGATAGGAGGGGTGCGCATTGTCCCACTTCGACTCGTATGTGCAAAGCCGCCAGCGCTTGTCTTTATAGACCAACTCGGCTGGAGGCAGCGCGCGGTGCGGGTTGTCCGGCGTTCCGTTACCAAGCAGCCCCACGTTGAATTCCCTGCCTCCGACGAACTTCTCGGCGATGGCGTTTTGCCTGAATCCCTCCTTTAACCACTTCACCTGGCGCCGCAGTTCCTCAAGGTTGTTTACGAAACTGTCTTCGGTTATTCCAGCGGAGCCATCCTCGTTTGCGGGCTTGACGACCAGCGGGTAGGGGATATCGGGGTCTTTGGGCGGATCGGCCGTATAAAGCAGGAAGGGCGGCGTGGGAAGTCCTTCCCCCATGAGAATTCTTTTGGTAAGCGACTTGCTGTTGCAGATCCCAAGCGCGAGAGGTCCGTTTCCGGTGTAGGGGAAGCCCAAAAGCTCAAGCATAGCGCAGGCGTGCAGTTCTTTTTCGGGCGTAAGGAATGGACACTCGCTCAAGTTGAAAACGATATCCGGCTTCTTGCGGTTTAATTCGGCGGCAAGCTCTGCCGCGTCTTTGCCGAAGGCGTGAGGCCAGGCCTCGAACCCTTTGGCCTCAAGGACTTCCGAAATTGTGTGAGCGTTGATAGCAAGGTCCATATCATCGCGGATATCTTCCCGGACTTCCTTTATTGCCTCGAACACGGAGGTGTAGAGGACGGCGACGCGGGTTGTCTTTGCCGCCTGGCTGCTCATGTCCTGGATATTCCCAACCGGATCAAGGCGTTGGAGAGGATCTCTTCGATCAGGGAAAGGTAAGGAACTCCCATGCTTTCCGCCATGATCGGCAGGTCGCCGTAGCCGGGAGAGAGGCCGGGCAGAGGATTGCATTCGATGAACTGCGGCGTTCCTTCCTCGTCAAGCCGAAAATCGATCCGGGAGAAATCGAGGCATCCGAGGGCTTTATAAATACCCAGAGCGCATCGCTCGATCTTTGCCGGCACAGGCTCCGGCAGCGCGGGAGGGATGCGGTAGGACACCTGGTTTTCCCAATCCCGCTTGACTTCGAGGGAATAGACAAATTCCGACTGCGGGATCGACTTTGGGACGATCTCCATCATTCCGGCGATCCTTGGCGGGTTGTTTCCGAGGATGCCGACCGTGATCTCCGCGCCGGGGACAAAGGTTTCGACCAGCGCGTCCTGGCGGTAGGTATCGGTGACGAAACGGACCATCTCGCGGGCCTGTTCGAAGTTGCAGGCGCGGGAAGACAGGCGTACTCCTTTGCTTGATCCTTCGAAAGCGGGCTTGACGATGACGGGAAAGGAAAGCGGCCATGACGTGAATTCGTCCGCGCGGCTATAGGTTCTAAACGGCGGCGTGGGGAATCCCTCGTGTTCCACCAGTTTTTTCGCTATGGGTTTGTCGAGGGTGACGGAAAGGGTTAGCGGGTCGGACCCGACATAGGGGATGCCGAGCATTTCGAGAACAGCCGGGATATGCGCCTCGCGGCAACGGCCGCCGTCCCCTTCCGCGATGTTGAATACGATATCAAGCGGAGCCTCGCGGACGGCGTCAAGGAACCTGGAATCCGCCGGCAGGCGGCGAACTTCGTGCCCAAGGCTTGCGAGCGCGTCGCAGATATGACCCACGGTCGCCTCGGAGTCGTATTCCTCAAAGGCGTCCTCGGGCAGATGCTTGGGAAGATCAGCCGGTTTTACGTTGTAGGCAAGGCCGATTCGCATCGGCGCTTTCTCCTGGCCATTCGTTCGTTTCCGGCTGGGGTGAGCGCGCGGAGTTCTCCGGTCAGCAGGCGATAGACATCGTTACGCGGCAAGGGCATTGCGGTTTCGGGCCGTGCCGAGGGCCGTCCGTCGTCTTGCGCCTCTTCGTAGCTGACGATGATTCCTTCGTAGTTCCGCAAAACCGTGCGTTCCTCGCCCATGGCGAGTATGTACGCCGGCATAATCGGAATTTTTCCGCCGCCGCCCGGAACATCCACTACGTATGAAGGGATCGCCAGCCCGGAGGTGTGCCCCCGCAGCGCTTCCATGATCTCGATCCCTTTTGCCAGCCGTGTACGGAAATGCTCGAGCCCGCGCACCATGTCGCACTGGAACAGATAGTATGGCCGGACTTTCGCTCGCAGAAGCTCGATGTTCAGCTTCCGGATGATTTCGGGGTGGTCATTGATCCCTTTGAGCAGAACGGTTTGATTGTTTACGGGAACGCCCGCGCGCAGTAGCCGGTCACAGGCGGCTTTTGCCTCGCTGGTTACCTCTCTTGGATGGTTGAACTGGGTGTTTAGCCATATCGGGCCGTATTTTTCCAGCACGGAGCATAGCTTGTCGTCGATGCGCATCGGCAGTACGACCGGCACTCGCGTTCCGATCCGGATGATTTCGACGTGCGGGATTTTTCGCAGGCTTTTCAGGATGAATTCGAGGCGGTCGGTGGGAAGCGTTAACGGATCGCCGCCGGAGATAATGACGTCGCGGATTTCTTCGTGGCGCTTCACATACGCGAACATCTTCGAAAGTTCAAACTCGGTTTTGGCCGCCTCCCCAAGCGCCCAGATCCGCTTGCGGGTGCAATGCCTGCAGTACATGGAGCAGAAGTTGGTTACGACCATAAGGCAGCGGTCCGGGTACCGGTGAGTGAGGCCTGGGACCGGCATGTCTTTTTCTTCTTCCAGCGGGTCGTCTTCGCCGTTCTGGACGCCGAAGCATTCTTCCGCGGAGGGGATTGCCTGCTTCGCAATCGGGTCGTCTATATCGTTGAACCGCATCAGCGAGAGGTAATAAGGAGTGATGCCCATCCGGTAGAGGTTGCTTACGCGTGAAAGGAGCAGGGTTTCATCGGAGGAGAAGCCGCGCAACCCGGAGAGATCCTCGACGGAGGTTATGCGGTTGGAGAGCTGCCAGTGGTAGTCGTTCCACTGCTCGTGTGTTACCTGCGGCCAGAGAAAGCCGTCGGAAGTCGCCGTATCTTTCGGGCTTTTAAGCAGTACGGCATCTTCGCCGGAATGGGTTTCCATGATCCTCCTCGTTTTTTCTCCCCGCCGGCCAAGGCGGGAAGGCATGGGCTTTACAAACCCTTGCTTCTTATCCGCTTGTGCGCACCCACAGGAAATCGACTATTGTTTTCCCCTTGTTTGAAAATGCGAACTCCTGCTCGCCGGAGAAGTAGAGGCTTTCTCCCTTGCGCGCCACGTAGGATATTTTCCCGAGCTGGAGGCCGAGGCGGCCGGAGAGAACAAGGACGTAGTTCTCCCCTTCCTGTGCGGGCTCCGGGGGCGTATTCCTGCCCGATGAGATCGTGGCGCGGTAAGCAACGATGGAACGATAGCGGCTTTTCGGCAGGAGCGTATCAAACGACTTGTATCCTGTAACTTCGGAGGGAAGCGCGTCGGTTTTTCTGAAGAGAACCTTTTCCTCATCAATGTCGGCAAAAAAGGAAGAAGGTGTTTCGTTAAGAGCGGATAAAATTTCGAAGAGGTTGGCGATGGAGGGAGATGAAAGATTGCGCTCCACTTGGGAGATTGCGCCTTTGGTGAGCCCTGCGCGTTCGGCCAGGTCGGCCTGCGCCAGTCCGTTGATCTGGCGGAGATGTTTGATCCTTGCGCCTATATCGATCACTGGACTATTTTTTTAAACCCTCCGTTTAATAAACCTATCCGAATTTTAAAAATTGACGATTGTCGTGTCAAGCACAAATCACTGAAACTTTGTAACTTTTTTGCTATTACAGTTCTTTGCGCTAATCAACGTGGGAAGGTTCTCTATACCCCAAAAAAACCGCCTGGCGGCATGTCGCGGCGTCGCGTTTTGGGTGTAGTGGATGGTTTTAGGCAGGCTGTCTGCGGTTTAGCATAGGCGGCTTCTGCGCTCAAGCCTCTCTCCCGCCGGGCACGCTCGCCCGCCATCCGTGGCTTCCTGCGATTGCGGACTCATCGCTCCCGTCATCCCCTTGCATTTCGCTTCGGAGTCTATGCTCCTGTAAGGCAGAGGCGCTGTGCGATAACGCTCGCCCGCAAGTGCGCTAATTCAGGTTACGAAACCGTGCTGCTTTACTGCCGCGCCTAACTGGATAGGTTTCTTGCTCAAACGAAACCGCCCTGCGATGGCTGCTGTGATGGATGTGGTTTTCATGCCTTCGTTTCAAAAAGACTTGCGCTTTGCCGAAGAGGTTTTTCGCTAATGGGCGACCATGCGGGAGTTGACGCAGATCTGGCGAAATTGGAACACGGCGACCATGCCGGTTTTGTTTTGACATGAGGCCTTATCTTGTGGAAAATGGTCGATTACAAGGTGGGGGAGTAGCTCAGCTGGGAGAGCACCACGTTCGCAACGTGGGGGTCGAGGGTTCAATCCCCTTCTCCTCCACCATCTTGTGAAATCACCAAGTCCCGCAAAGCCCGCAAAGTTTGGATGCCGACAAGGGCGCTATAAAATCCGTCAGGTGTTTTCTCTAAAATGCAGGGGCAACCCTTGCAAAGCATTTTTGGTTCAAGCGCTTGCGTATCCTGAAGAAGTGAACTATTCGTTGCCGTCATCCATTGGACAGCCAGCCACTATATGGCTGTGGCAGCATCGCGCATGTAAGCTAAAAATGCTATAGACGGCGTAAACCTCAATAAATGGCGGCTAAAACTCTTGAAAAGGCAGTTTCCGTGTAACATGCCCGATGGGCTTAAAGCATTGAAAGCCTGCGGAGAGTGAAAAAGCAATGCTGAAGCTTTATGCATCCATTTTTGTCCACCTTATAAGCGAACTCTCCGGCAGTTTTATGGCGGGTTTTGGCAAGGGAGCTCTCATTGGTTTTGGCATTGCGGTGTTTTTGCTGTTCCTTGCTCACGGTTTGGGTCTTTTCAAACGGCAAAGCAGGCTGCTCTCTCTTCTGACTGTCCTCTATTACCCATACCTGCTTCTCCTCTTTACCGGTGTTTTCGGCGCGTGGTTTGGCGTTGCGGAGGTTCACGGCAGGCTGGTTCTCTTGTGCGATAAAGCCCGTCCTGTGGTAACAGAGGCTTCGGTGGAGGTGACCGAATTCGTTCTATCTGAATTTTACGGACTGGCTCCGGAAGCTTCTATTTCTTTGAAGAATGAACTTTTGCCGGCAATACGCGCCAAACTGATAGAGCGGTTCTTTCCGGGTCTGGCCGCGTCGTCCGATCTCCCCGCCCCTGTTCGCATGTTGATCGGCAAGGCGGCGGATTTAATCAGCGACCGGATTGTGGCGGAAATTCAGCAACGGATATTGCAAAACTTCGTCGGCAAGCTGGCGGATACCCTGAACATCGACGCGCGTGACCTGCGCGCCTTCTGGAACAAGGACATTGTCCAGGCGATGCGGGATGGCATGGTGATGAAAATTGTGGAAAAACAAATACGGGAGTATTTTGCCTCTGTCGGGTCCGGAATAAGTTTCTCCGGCATTCTGCTTTTTTTGCCGGTGCTGCTGGAAACCCTCTTTGCTTTGTACACCCGTAAACACGCGGCCGCCGAGCTAAAGTAATAGAGAACTTCAACGCGCTTTGTCCGACCTTTTACAAGGAGGGGGCTGTATTTCCCTCGCTGTCGGCAAGCTATGGCGCAAACCTTTGTCTGTCAGGTTTGGTTCCTGTTTCATTCGCTCTCCGAACATATTCTGTTAGCGTCTGCGCTGTTCACGCTGTTCCTGACGTTGATGTTCACGTTCGCGCTGTTCTTGCTCCTGGCGTTGTTGTTCACGATGCTGATGTTCACGCCGTTCCTGTTCCTGACGTTGATGTTCACGTTCGCGCCGTTCTTGCTCCTGGCGCTGTTGTTCACGGTTCTGCTGTTCACGTCGTTCCTGTTCCTGACGTTGATGTTCACGTTCGCGCCGCTCTTGCTCCTGACGCTGTTGTTCACGGTTCTGCTGTTCACGTTGTTCCTGCTCCTGACGTTGATGTTCACGTTCGCGCCGTTCTTGCTCCTGGCGCTGTTGTTCACGCTGTTGCTGCTCACGCCGTTCCTGTTCCTGGCGCTGCTGCTCGCGTTCACGCCGTTCTTGTTCCTGGCGTTGTTGTTCACGCTGTTGCTGCTCACGCCGTTCCTGTTCCTGACGTTGATGTTCACGTTCGCGCCGCTCCTGTTCCTGGCGTTGCTGCTCGCGTTCGCGTCGTTCTTGCTCCTGGCGTTGTTGTTCACGCTGTTGCTGCTCACGCCGTTCCTGTTCCTGGCGTTGATGTTCACGTTCACGCCATTCTTGTTCCTGGAACTGCTGTTCACGTTCACGTCGTTCTTGCTCCTGGCGTTGTTGCTCGCGTTCACGCTGTTCTTGCTCCTGGCGTTGTTGTTCGTGTTCGCGCTGTCCTTGGTTCTGGCGTTGTTGTTCGTGTTCGCGCTGTTTTTGGTTCTGGCGTTGTTGTTCGTGTTCGCGCTGTCTTTGATTCTGGCGCTGTTGCTCGCGTTCACGCTGTTCTTGCTCCTGGCGTTGTTGCTCACGTTCACGCTGTTCTTGCTCCTGGCGTTGTTGCTCGCGTTCGCGCTGTCCTTGGTTCTGGCGTTGTTGTTTGTGTTCGCGCTGTCCTTGGTTCTGGCGTTGTTGTTCGTGTTCGCGCTGTCCTTGGCTCTGGTGTTGTTGTTCGCGTTCACGTTGCCCTTGGCTCTGGCGTTGTTGTTCGTGCCGCTTTTTTTCCGGATGCTGCTGTTCGCGGCGCTTTTGCTCGTGCCGGGTTTTATCGCGCATCCACTGCGCGCGCAGTTCCTGTTCGTTGTTCAGGCGTTTCGTTTCCTCCCATTCCCATACCAGGCGCTCACGTTCCAGGCTTAGACGTTCGCGTTGCGTGGCCAGACGTTCGCGTTCCAGCATCTGTTCGCGTTTACGGTGGTAACGCGACCACCGCGTTTGCCGGTATTCCGAAAAATCCTCGTAATAATAGCTGCTGTAATAGGAAGTCTCAGAAGTGGAACTATCGTAAGTCGGGCTGCCAGAAGGCGAACCACTGTGAGAAGAACTATCGGAAGAGATATTTTTTGAAGAGGAGCTTTTGGAAGAAGGGCTCTTGGAAGGATGGGTTTTAGAGGAGGAGCGTTCCGTACATTTTGTCAGGCATCCGGAACAAAGTGTAAGCACCAAGGTAAGGGAGAGGATTTTTCTACGCATGGTTTTTACCTCAACAGGTTTTTCATACGCTTTTTCAGTTTCATTGCGCCTGATCTGTCTTACAGGTATATGAATACAGGTTGAATATGGAGGAAGCATGAAGAAAAAAAGGAAAAACAGTGGTTTGACGCTGATTTTCTCCGGAAATTATTAGCCACAAGTTCCGATAAATGCCGCTAAAGCGCGTATGAATGCCTGTAACTGCCTAAAAAATGCAAGTTTGGACGGCAATTAATCCAGTTGATTCGAGCCTGCTTTACATACCTCGCTCTACTTCTCACCATGCTCCGCGGCTTCTGTCCGCATTCCCAAAAGACAAGAGGCTGTTTAGGGGGGCTGTCAAAAGTGTTATATTTATAAGCTAACATGCCTCCGACGGAGGATTTTTTTTTGAACGGCGAAGATGCCTGCTTTGTGCTGACGGAACAGCGTGGCGCACACAGCGAAGTCCATATTTGTGGGGATGGGGATGAGTGATTTTCTGCATTTTTCCCGGCCTGCCATCGGCAAGGAAGAGGTTGCTGCCGTTGAGCGGGTTTTGCGCTCCGGCTGGATCACCACGGGGCCGCAAAATCAGCAGCTTGAGCAGGATTTCTGCGCCGCGGTAGGCTGTAAGCACGCCGTGGCTCTTTCCTCGGCCACGGCATGTATGCATGTGCTGCTGATGGCGCTTGGCGTGGGTCCTGGCGATGAAGTGATTACTCCCTCGCAAACCTGGGTTTCCACTTTAAACATGATTGCGCTTCTTGGCGCCGAACCGGTGATGGTGGATGTGGACCGCGAAACCTTGATGGTCGGCCCGGAAGCAGTGGAAGCGGCCATAACTCCAAAGACCAAAGCTATCATACCGGTGCACTACGCCGGCGCTCCTTTGGATCTGGATGCTTTGCGCGACGTGGCCGCGCGGCATGGTTTGCCGCTTATTGAGGATTCCGCGCATGCCCTCGGCACGCGCTATAGAAATGAACGAGTCGGCTCCAAGGGAACGTCCATCTTTTCGTTTCACGCCATTAAAAATGTCACTTGCGCCGAGGGCGGATTGATTGCCACCGATGATGCGGCTTTGGCCGACCGGGTACGCCGCCTCAAGTTTCATGGTCTGGGCGTTGATGCTTTTGACAGGGAACAGCAGGGGCGCAAGCCTCAGGCCGAGGTAATTGAACCGGGTTTCAAATATAATCTTTCAGATGTGCACGCGGCTATTGCCGTGGTGCAGCTTGCGCGTCTCCAGGAGATGAATAACCGGCGCAAGGCGCTGGCCGAACGATATCTCAAGGCGCTGCAAGCTTCTCCGTTTTTGCCGCTTGGTTTGCCCTCTTATCCGCATGAGCATGCCTGGCATTTGTTCATGATCCGGGTGGACAAAGAGACTTGCGGCATTGACCGCGACAGCCTGATGGAGCGGCTAAAGCAGATGGGCATAGGCACCGGGCTGCATTTCAAGGCCGTACATACACAGAAATATTATCGTGAACGCTATCCGTATCTGAGATTGCCCAATACGGAGTGGAACTCCGATCGCCTGTGTACGCTGCCTCTGTTCCCGGATATGCTGGAGCAGGATGTGGACCGTGTTGTTGAATCACTATTTTCCGTGTATCGGGAGTTTCATGTATAAGCACGCCCTTATAAACAAAGTGTCGGTGGTTATCCCGGTTTATGACGAGGAAGCAAGTATCCCGGCGTTGCTTGCCAGAACCGGCGCTGCCTGCGATAGCCTTGAGCGTGACTACGAAATCATCCTGGTGGATGACGGAAGCGCGGACAAATCCGCCGAGCTTTTGATTGCGGCGGCGAAAGTTCCGGGTAGCCGCGTTATAGTGGTGTTGCTTAACCGCAACTATGGCCAGCACGCGGCTGTCATGGCCGGTCTTAACCAGGCAAGGGGCGATCTGGTGGTGACACTGGATGCGGATTTGCAGAATCCGCCGGAGGAAATACCCCGTTTGGTGCGGCTTGCCGATGAAGGCTACGATGTGGTTGGGACAGTGCGGAAAAACCGGCAGGATAGCTGGTTTCGCAAACTGGCCTCACGCATGATCAATCGTCTGATTCAGCACACTACAGGCAAGGGAATGGAAGATTACGGCTGCATGCTCAGGGCCTATCGCAAACATATTGTCAACGCTATGTTGAATTGCTCCGAGCGCAGCACCTTTATTCCCATTCTGGCCAACACCTTTGCAAGGAACACCATTGATATCCCGGTGGCGCACGCGGAGCGCCAATTTGGCAAATCCAAATACAATATTTTCAAATTGTTCAACTTGATGTTCGACCTCTTGACCTGCCTGACCACCACGCCGCTCCGTCTGCTCAGCGTGTTTGGGGTGATGATCGCGCTGGCCGGTTTTTCGCTGGCCTGTCTGATTGTGGTTATGCGCCTGGTTTTTGGACCGGAATGGGCGGTGGGCGGGGTATTCACGCTTTTTGCCGTCCTGTTCATGTTTGTCGGCGCGCAATTTGTGGGAGTGGGAATACTTGGCGAGTATATAGGCCGCATTTATATAGATGTGCGGGCCAGACCGCGCTATTTTGTTCAACAAGTAATCGGCGCTGCCATGCCGGAAAGGACTTGGGAAGACAATAAATGAAAGCTGTCGTATTCGCATATCACAATTTTGGATGTATCGGCCTTCAGGCTTTGGTGGATGCGGGGTATGAGGTTCAAGCCGTATTCACGCACATGGATGATCCGGGCGAATCCCGTTTCTTTTCATCCGTGGCCCATCAGGCGGCCCGGATGGGCTTGCCGGCTTTTGCGCCGGAAGACGTGAACCATAGCCTTTGGGTCGAGCGTATTCGCGAATTGTGTCCCGATGTGCTGTTTTCATTTTATTACCGAAACCTGATCAGCGATGAAATCTTGTCCATCGCCCCGCTTGGCGGCTTCAATTTGCACGGCTCGCTGCTGCCACGTTATCGGGGGAGGGCGCCGGTCAACTGGGTTTTGGTAAATGGCGAAAAAGAAACCGGCATAACTTTGCACAAAATGGTTCGGCAGCCCGATGCCGGCGACATTGTGGGGCAAAGCGCCGTTGCCATTGCTGACGACGACACGGCGTTGACCTTGCACGAGAAGCTGTGCGCGGCCGCGAAACCGCTGCTGGCGGATCTGCTGCCGCGAATAAAAACGGGCGCTTTCAGCCTGAAAAAGCAAAATGAGGCCGAGGCCAGTTATTTTGGGCGTCGCGGGCCTGAAGACGGAGAGATTGACTGGCAGAAGCCGGCTTCCGATATCTACAATCTGGTTCGCGCGGTCACGGAGCCATACCCCGGAGCTTCTACCTATTCGGGCCAGCGCAAAATGATTGTCTGGAAGGCCCGCGTGATCAATGGCGGGAGCGGGGAACGGCCCGGAACCGTTCTTTCGACCGCTCCTTTGGTCATTGCCTGCGGTGAAGACGCTTTGGAGGTTGTCTCTGGCCAGACCGAGCAGGGGTTGTATCAGCCGGGAGTCCGTCTGGCGGGCGATATGGGATTGGTGCAGGGCGCGCGTTTATCAGGCAGGCCGGGGAAATCCGGCGAGCGGCGCACGCGCGTGCTTATCCTGGGGGTGAACGGGTTTATCGGCAACCACCTTACCGAACGCCTGCTGCGGGAAGACAGGTATGAAGTTTACGGTATGGACATCGGTTCCGACGCCATAAGCCGGTTTTTGAACCACCCGCACTTTTATTTTGTGGAAGGCGATATCAGCATCAATAAAGAGTGGATAGAGTATCAGATCAAAAAATGCGACCTGGTGCTGCCCCTGGTGGCCATTGCCACGCCTGTCGAATACACCCGTAATCCGTTGCGCGTGTTTGAACTGGATTTTGAGGAAAACCTGGAAATTGTCAGGCACTGCGTGAAGTACAACAAACGCATCATCTTCCCTTCTACTTCCGAAGTTTACGGCATGTGCGATGACGAGGAGTTTAACGAAGATACGTCCAAGCTCATTGTCGGGCCTATCAACAAGCAGCGCTGGATTTATTCCATCTCCAAGCAGCTCCTGGACCGGGTGATCTGGGCCTATGGAGTGAAAGAGGGGCTACGGTTTACGCTGTTTCGCCCATTCAACTGGATGGGGCCGCGCTTAGATACTCTGGACGCCGCGCGCATCGGCAGTTCACGCGCCATTACCCAGTTGATCCTTAATCTCGTGGAGGGTTCGCCTTTCAAAATGGTGGACGGAGGCGAGCAAAAGCGCTGCTTTACCGACATCAATGATGGCATAGAGGCGCTGTGCCGCATTATCGAGAACAAGAACGGGCGTTGCGACGGGGCTATCATCAATATCGGCAATCCGGATAACGAGGCCAGCATAAAGCGCCTGGCCGAGATACTTTTGGAGTGCTTTGAACGGCATCCCCTGCGGGGGCATTTCCCTCCCTTTGCCGGTTTCAGGGTTGTTGAAAGCCGGGATTATTACGGCAAGGGTTACCAGGATGTGGAACATCGCAAGCCGAGCATTGCCAACGCCAAACGCCTGCTGGGATGGAGTCCGGGTATTCCTATGTTGCAAACGGTTGAGGAAACGCTGGACTTTTTCCTACGTTCAACGGTTGGAGCGGATAAAAAGACGTGAAAACGATAGGTCTTCGCGTCGATGCCGACACCTTTTACGGCACGCGGGACGGCCTGCCTTTTCTGTTAGCCCTGTTCGCAAAATACGATATCCGGGCCACTTTCTTTTTTTGCGCGGGTCCGGATACCATGGGGCGGCATCTTTGGCGGCTGCTCCGTCCGGCTTTTTTTCTCAAGATGCTGCGTTCCAACGCGCCTTCCCTGTATAGCCCAAGTATTTTGCTTGCCGGTACGGCTTGGCCGGGGCGCAGGATTCTTCCCGCGCTCGGCGCGGTCATGCGCTCGTGCGCGAAGGCCGGACACGAGGTAGGTTTACATGCCTGGAACCATCAGAGCTGGCAAGCCAATATGCCGTATTGGTCCGAACAGAGGCTTGAGCAGGAGGTCGGCAGGGGTTTGGAGGCGCTTGAGAGTGCTTTAGGCAGGAAAATAAATTGCTCGGCGGTACCGGGCTGGCGTTCGGATGAACGCGTTCTGGCGGTTAAAGAGGCGTTCGGTTTCCGCTACAACAGCGATTGCAGGGGCAGCCGCCCGTTTCGCCCGTTGCTGGCCGATGGCCGGGTGGGTACGGTGCAGATTCCGGTGACCTTGCCCACATTTGATGAAGCTGTTGGGTCTGCGGTGAGCGAGTCTGGCTACAATGATTACATTTTGGAGCTCATGCAGCAGGCCGTGGAAACGCCGGTATATACGATTCACACGGAAGTCGAGGGTTTTTCCCGCCGAGCCCTGTTTGAAGATTTTTTACGTAAAGCCGCGCGGCGGCGGTTTGTTTTTTCTCCATTGGGAGATTTGCTGCCTGAAGATACGTCGGTTTTGCCGCTGGGGCGGGTTGAGTGCCTGCCCTTCCCCAACCGGGAAGGCTGCCTGGGCAGACAGCTTGCGGTGACAATGGAGGGCGCTTCGTGATGTTTTTGTCCAGGCGGCAAGCCGTGGCTGTTTTACTGGTGTTTTTTGCGGCGCTGTACCTGCTGCCTCTTGATTTGCCATACCTTTGGCAGCCGGATGAAACCCGATACGCGGAGATCAGCCGTGAAATGGTGGAAAGCGGCGACTGGATTGTTCCCCGCCTTTTGGGGTTGCGTTACTTTGAAAAACCTGTGGCCGGATATTGGGTCAATAACATAAGCCAATCCGTGTTTGGCCATAATAACTTTGCCGTGCGTTTCGGATCGGCGTTTTGCACGGGAATCAGCGCCGCGCTGGTTTTTTTCATGGCCTGGATCATGTGGCGCGGGCGGGAAGACGCTTTCATCGCCACGCTTATCTACCTCTCTTTGCTGCTGGTTGCCGGATTAGGCACATACAGCGTGCTTGATCCGATACTTTCCATGTGGATGACAGCGGCGATGTTCTGTTCGTATTTGGCCTTGAATGCCCATACGTTGCCTATGCGAGCCGGAGCGTATGCCCTGCTTGGTCTTGCCTGCGGCATGGGTTTTATGACCAAGGGTTTTATAGCTTTGGCGATACCGGTTGTTGCCGTCTTTCCCGTAGCTATTACGCAAAAGCGCCTGAAAGAGCTGTTCATGCTCGGCCCGATAGCCGTACTCACGGCCCTGCTGATCAGCTTGCCCTGGGGTCTGGCCGTAGCTTTACGGGAGCCAGATTATTGGAACTATTTCTTTTGGGTGGAACATATCCAGCGCTTTGCGGGCGCAAGTGCCCAACACGCGCGACCATTTTGGTTTTTCATTCCTGTTCTGGCGGTAGCGGCTATCCCCTGGCTGGGTTTTCTGCCGGGCGCGTTGGCGCATGGATGGCAAAAGCGTTTGTCCCGGCCGGAGTTGTTTTTTCTGCTCTCCTGGATGGTTATGCCTTTTCTTTTCTTCAGCATCGCCAAAGGAAAGCTTTTAACCTACATCCTGCCGTGTATGGCTCCTCTGGCCCTGCTAATAGCGGCCTATGCCAAGGAAAAGATAAACAGCGCCACTGTTTTCAAGGCCAATGCTGTTATCAATATGTTTTTAGCCGCCGCGATTTTGCTCGCTATAAGCAATGCTGCTTTCGGATGGATTCCGATGGATGTGGAGCTCTCTGATAAGGAATGGTACAAGCCGGCATTGGGTGTGATCCTGGCAGTCGTTTGCGGCGCGCTGGCGTGGCTTGCTTTTTATCGTCCGGCCAAATACTGGCTTCTTGCGGCTGCCCACTCCCTGCTGCTTTTTGGGGGATACGTTTTTCTTTTGCCGGACGCGGTGGCGCAAAGCAAACAGCCGCAGGTTTTTATTCGTGAACATATTGCGGAGCTGCAAAACAGCCGTCATGTTTTGACGAATGAGCTGGGAGTATCATCGGCTTTGGCCTGGGAACTGCGGCGCGGTGATATTCGGTTGTATAACAATGACGGCGAGCTAAGGTATGGCATTGAACGCGCTGAAAAAGGTTTGAAGCCCCTGGTTTCCGCCACCGAATTCCCGGCCTGGCTGGATGAAGTCCGCTCCGCGGGAAAGTGCGCCCTGCTGCTCAGGAGTTCCAAAAACACGGAAGACTTGCTGGCTGTTTTTCCGCCGCCGGATGCCGTGCATAGAACCGGCAGGCATGTCCTGTTCATCTATAAGCAACAGTGAAAAGATATGGGCGGAATTGAAGGGTATATATTTCTTTTGCTGGCGAGTCTGCTGACCAGCGCCGGGCAGCTTTGCCAGAAGCAGGCCTCAACCGTTTGGGGGTTGCTGGCAGGGAAGCCGGAGCGTATGGTTTTTACTTTTCGTTGGCTGTTTTCAGCTTTCCTTCTGTTGGGTTTTGGCATGGCGGCCTGGCTGGCGGTGCTACGCCTGCTTCCCGTAAGCCAGGCCTACCCCATGCTAAGTCTTAATTTCGCTTTTGTCGCTTTGGCCGCGCGTTTTGTTTTTGGAGAAAAAGCAGTGCCAAGGCATTGGTGGGGCATTGTCGCCATTATAAGCGGCGTTATCCTTTTGGGGATAGGCGCATGACCGGGCAGCCGCGCACGCTCGGCAGACAGGGTTTATTGTGGTGCGCAAACAGCGTTTTTCTGGTTACCGTGGCCCAGCTTGCTCTCAAGTACGCGATGCTGCGGCTTCCGGCGTTAGCGATAGAAAGCCTGCCTTTTTTGTGGGATGCGCGCTGGCCCCTTGCGGTACTGATCGTGGGGCTTGGCGCATATTGCCTGTCCATGCTGTGCTGGTTCATGGCCTTGCGGCATTTGCCTCTGAATTACGCCTATCCCATGCTCAGCATCAGCTATGTTCTGGTGTACCTTGCCGCTGTGGCTCTGCCATGGTTTGAAGAGCCGGCTACATTGCTTAAAAGCTGCGGCATTATTGTCATCCTGTTCGGCATTTGGCTGATCCATACCGGGGCTGTCCGTCCGGAATAAGGCATGGCCGGGATGGCGGTAAAGACGAAAGCGCCGCGGACAAACACCGCAATCCGATAATGACGGAAACTGCCTCCGGCACGCTTTGGGAGGCGGTCTTTGCAAGAACGGGCAAGGCGCGGAGATGGCTATCCGGTATTACTACAGTGGAGACACGGGCCAGGAAGTGGTTGTGAGCGGCGGGGCGCCGTTATCCTATCCCTGGCACATGCATATGCGGCACTGGACCTTTGGCCTGGTGCGCCGCGGCGTGGCGGAACTGAGAAGTTCCGCCGGAACGCGCCGGATGGATGCGGGCGGTTTTTTCATTGTGCCGCCGCGCATGCCGCACTCCCTGCGCATAGCCGGGCGTTCCGAACTTCTGGCGCTGTGCCTTGACGAAGCATACGCGCTGCAACACGCGCACAAAGGTTTTCCCCATGTACGCCAGTTTCTCCTTTCCCGGGAACACGAACTGTTTGCGCAAATGATTGCGCGGCCTATCCGGCAAGCCTGTGCCGCAAGAAAACGGCAAGCCGTAGATGTGGTGAGCGGACTGGCGCAACGTCTTGTCGCGTGTCCGGAAGAGAAGCTTTCTCTTGCCGCGATGGCGCGCATTGCCAGTATCAGCCCTTGGCACTTTCTACGACGCTTTCGGCTGGAAACAGGCATGACGCCGCACGCTTTTCTCTTGAACTGCAAAATACGCCATCTGCGCTCTCTGCTCAGAGGCAGGGTGGCGGCTGCCGATGCCGCCGCGCTTACAGGTTTTGCGGACCAGAGCCATATGCACAAGTTATTCAAATCGCACCACAATCTGACTCCCCGGCAATTTGTGTTGGCGAGTAGCAGATTGGATAATGCGGCGGGTTGACGCCGAATCGCAACTCGTAGGGTTACAATTTGGCACGACATGTTGCCATGCCGGAACAGATCACGGCTTAAGCGATATGAATTTGGCAAACAGGTATAGGCCGTCGCCGCCCGCATGGACTTCATGCGGTGTATCGTGGGCAATAACGCTTATCGTGCCTGGCGCGTAAGAAAACGTGCCATCGGGTATTACGCATGTGCCGTTGCCCGCGATGACTTCATGCAGTTCCATGCTGTCCGGGTGGCTGTGCAGGCCGATGGACATATTGGGGTCTATGCGTACCAGATGACAACTGAGCATGCCGCTCGTGCTTTCGTTTCCGAGCAGATTTTTTAAAAAAACTCCGGCGAAGGTCTTGTGCCTGTTCCAGGCGAGCGACAAAGCCGACGTACATTCGGCGCCGTGTATGACCGTGCCTTGGACAAACGCGTCAAAAAGAGCGTTCATATTTCACCCCTTGCGTTGATGGAGTAAAAAATACAATCGGGCCGAACATTATTTATTGTAGAAAATTGCTCTTTTTGCGGAGTTCTTCGCGTACCGCCGGGCGCCGGTTTCTTTGGCCGGCGGACTTGTATGCCCCGTTCCATGTCTCAACATGTTCAAACCGGGCATTTTCATCCGCAAAAAACAGGGGCTGTTTTGGGGACAACAGCATACAATCTAACATCAAGACAATATAATGTGGCTTATGCGCAGACTATCCGGATGTCTTGCGTAACAACGAGAATGGATAGCGTTATTCCTCAAACGATGTGAGGTTTATATGAGCCTGCCCCGACCTATGCGCTTTTTTTACGTTCTTGATGTTCTCTTTCTTGCCATGCTGATGTGCTTTTCGTTTCCGCTCAAGGCGCAGCCTTCACAGGCGTTGCTGGATCGCGCCTTGGCCGGTGATGCCAACGCGCAGTATCAGGTGGGGCATAATTATTATTACGGCGGACAAAGCAATTATATCGAAGCCGTCAAATGGTTTACCCTGGCCGCCGAACAGGGAAACATCGATGCGATGAACGAGCTTGGCAATATGGCAAGGTATGGCGACGGCACAAAAAGCGGCGGTAGGGACTACAAGGAAGCCATAAAGTGGTTTGAAAAGGCGGGGAAGCTGGGGCACAAGAAAGCGCAGGCTGCTCTTGGCGGCATCTATGAAGCTGGGTTGGGTACGGGAAAGAATTTTCCCGAAGCGGCCAAATGGTACCGCATGGCGGCGGAACAGGATCATGCCCCGGCCTCTTACACGCTTGCAATCATGTTTCAAGAGGGAAAGGGCATAGAAAAAAACCTTGCGGAAGCGGCCAAATGGATGAAACGATCCGCGGGACTGGGCTATGAGAATGCGCAGGAAGATCTCGCAAAAATGTATCTTAATGGCATTGGCGTTAAACAGAATTACGCCGAGGCTTTTAAATGGTTTGAAACGGTCGGGGATCAAAGGCCGCAAACGGCTTATCAACTCGGCCTTATGCTTGAAAAGGGGATGGGTGTTTCAAGTAACGAACGAAACGCTTTCGCCTGGTATCGCAAGTCTGCCGCCCAAGGTTATCCTGACGCTTTGAAGCATATCCGCACCGAGGCCGAAAAAGGCAGCGCGGCGGCGCAAAATTGCTATGGCTTGATGTATGCTCTCGCCCAGGGAGTCGAAAGAAATCATAAAGAGGCGGTTAAATGGTATTCCCTTGCGGCCGGGCAGAATAACCGCGATGCGCAATATAACCTCTGCGTGATGTACGTCAGGGGGCTTGGCGTCGAAGTAAACATTGAAAAAGCCGCGGAGTTGTGCAAAAAAGCAGCCGACCAAGGTTCCGAGGACGCGCGAAAGCGTCTTGAAAGGATACTTGCGCCGGGGCCGGGAAGTAGCGACCGCACAGACCAAACTCCTAACGCGGAATAGTTTCTCCACCGCCTTCTTCTTGTCGTCTCCGTAGTATCATCCGGTGATGAAAATGAACATGGAGTCCAGGCAGCCGCTGTTTGTCGAAGTGGCCGTGCCGCTTCCGATCGACCACCCTTTTACTTACCGCGTGCCCGCGGGGCGGGAAGAGCGCGCCCTTGTGGGCGTCCGGGTTCTTGTGCCTTTCGGGAATCGCAGGCTTACCGGGATGGTGACAGCGGTGACCGACGGCTCCGCGCTGGGTGGGCGGGAGGCGAAGGAGCTCTTCGAATTTCTCGATGAGACTCCGTACATTTCTTCCCGCCACGTGGATTTCCTGCTGGCCGCCGCGCGCGAAACCCTTGCTCCCTCCGGGGAGATGTTCCGCGCGGCTCTTCCGCGCGCTCTTCCACGCCAGGCTTTTCCGAAAGCATCCCGCGCGGAAAGCTTTTACCGGCTCCCCCCTGGTTTTTCCGCAGAAGGGCTGACAGAGAAGCAGCGTTTGGTGGCGGAAGCGGTTGGCAAAGCGGGCGGGATATCCGCGTCCGGGCTGTCTGAAGCAATCCGGCGTGGGGCGGAAACAGCCCGGAGCATGGCAAGCCGCGGGCTTCTTCTTGCAGAGAAGCGCTTTAAAACCGTAGCGCTTTCGGCGACGCACCTTCCGGATGTCGTTGGGGATGTGGTTCCAACAAGCAGCCAGGAGGCGGCGCTTGCCCGGATTAGCGCTGCGGTTGCATCCGGTTGCCATGCCGTTTTCCTGCTGCACGGCGTTACCGGGTCGGGCAAGACGGAAGTTTACCTGCGGGCGGCAAATCTCGTTCGGGCCGCGGGCAGGCAGACGATCTTCCTTGTCCCCGAGATTGCTCTTACGCCGCAATTGCTTGGCCGCGTGCGCTCACGCTTTGGCGATGGGATAGCCGTACTCCACAGCGGCCTCTCCCCGGCGGAGCGGGCGGCGCAATGGCGCAGGGTTCGAGCGGGAGAAACGGCTCTTTGTGTAGGCGCGCGTTCCGCTGTTTTTTCCCCGTTTCCGGATCTTGGGCTCATAGTCATCGACGAGGAACAAGACTCGGCCTACAAGCAGGAAGACGGGGTGCGATACCAGGCGCGTGATCTGGCTCTCTTGCGGGGCCGGATGGAGCGGGCCGTGGTGCTTATGGGTTCCGCGACTCCGTCCGCCGAGGCGTGGCAAATGGCAAACACGGGCGGCGCAACGCTGCTCTCCATGCCGGATCGGATCGGATCGGCGCGGCTGCCGGAGATTCGGGTTGTGGACATAAAAGAGCGGAATTTTCGGCGGGGAGAGGACCGTTACTTTTCTCCGGAGCTGATCGGGGCGATAGACGAGACGCTGGCGCGCGGAGAGAAGGTAATGCTTTTCCTGAATCGCCGGGGGTTTGCCGCGTCACTTACCTGCGTTGACTGCGGAACCACGGTACAGTGCCGGAATTGCCAGGTATCCATGACCTGGCACAAAGAGATCAACGCTTTGCTATGCCATTACTGCGGCGTAAAGCGAAACGAGCCTGAAAGCTGCGCCAAGTGCGGCGGACACAAGCTGGCGCAGATAGGGATTGGCACGGAGCGGCTTTTCTCCTGGGTGGCCCGCCGGTGGGACAAGGCGCGGGTGGCTCGCCTTGATTCCGACATCACCAGACGTCGCGGCGCGTATGAGGAGGTGCTTGCCGGTATGCAGCGAGGGGAAGTTGATATCCTCGTTGGCACGCAGATGATCGCCAAGGGACATGATTTCCCGGAGGTAACTCTGGTTGGGGTGCTTCTCGCGGATCTTTCCATGGCATTCCCGGATTTTCGTTCCTCCGAGCGTACCTTTCAGATCCTGACGCAGATATCGGGAAGGGCGGGGCGCGGAGATCTGCCGGGAAAGGTGATTCTTCAAACATTTTCGCCGGAGAGCCCTGCTGTTCGCATGGCGGCGGAGCACGACTACGAAGGGTTCATGGAGATGGAGCTTTCCGAACGGAAAGCGCTGGGGTACCCGCCGTTTGGCCGTATGCTGATGCTTAGGGTTTCCGGGATGCGGCAGGAGGCCGCGCGCGAAGCGGCGGACGAAACGGTTTTGGAACTTTCACGGATAGCCGAAGCGCATGGAATCAGGGTTTTAGGCCCCGCGCCTTCCCCGATCGCGCGCATCAAGCAGCGGTTTTACTATCAGATCCTGCTGCTTGCTCCACCGGGGTTTCGTTTCGGCGAAGATTTTTCGGAGCAGTTGCGTTTTCTCCACGAAAAGGTCCGCAAAAAAGGCGTTCGCCTTGAAGCCGATGTCGATCCTTATCAAATGATGGTGTAAACAGGGACATTGCCGAGGGTTGCCACTTCAATTGAACGGAGGCAATGCCCAAGGCGGCGGCGACTTTTTTCAAGGCGCTCATGAGTGGCTTGGCTTCTGGTGTTTCCATCTGAGCGCAGGCGGATTGCGATACCTTCATACGGGCGGCTGCTTCAGCCTGAGTCAACCCCAAGCGCTCACGCTATGCGCGAGATTACCCGGATAGGCACGGCGCTTGCCTTCCTTACGCGTAATTTCGCGCATAAGGAGGGCAAGATCATGCGGGTGCATTATGTTTTGAACCACGAGGGGACTCCGGCCTCAAAGCTTGCCGACGTGGAGATTCATTTCGAGGAAGGGCTTCTGGCCGGCCTCAAACTGGTGGGCGCTTCCGTCTGGCGGTCGAAAAAAGGCGGGACGCCGACTGTTCTCGTTCCTTCCCGTTCTTACGCCAGCGCTTCGGGTGTTCGCTATTACGAGCTGCTTCGGCCTTCGGCTGACCCGGTTGCGCCGGGAACCGGCGTTGCGGATGACCTCGCCGCCAAGCAAGCGGTGCGGCGGTTCAAAGAGTATATCCGGGACGAGTATTGCCGGATCGCCGCGCTTCCCGACGCGCCTGCCAAGGCGTCCGGTAGTGCCACAGAAAGAAAAGCCGCCACCACGCGGTAGGTCGTTTAACGGCGGGCGGGAATACACTGTATCTCTCGCTCGCCGCTTCTTTTGTGAATACCCTTATAAAACGCTCTTCCCTGTTTAGCGGCGGTGGCAAGGAAGGTGAAAGCCGGTCCTGCCGGTCTTAAAATCAGCCTATAGTTTAGTTTTCCGCTCCGGCGACGATTAGTTGTTCAACAATTTCTGTATAGCCGCCCTCACTTGCGTAGTGCATAGCGCTGTGTTCCAGATTATCAACGGTGTTAACGTTTGCCCCTTTTTCTATTAAAAGAGCCGAGAAGTCGTTTTGTCCCCGCGCGGCCGCTATGATCAGGGGTGTTTTGCCGTCCTCATTACCGGCGTTTATGTCGGCGCCCTTTTCAATCAACGCTATTCCCAGAAATTTGTTTCCGCTTGTCGCCGCGTAGTGCAGCGGAGTGTTGCCATTGAGGAGTTTTAGATTTGTATTGGCGCCGGCGTCAAGCAGCAGACGGACTATTTGCAGGTTGCCGCCCATACAAGCGACAATCAGCGGGGATTCGCCGTTATCGTTAAGCGCGTCCAGCTCCGCGCCGGATTTAAGCAGCGCTGTGATAATTTCGCTTTGGCCGTTATAAGCCGCCTGGTGTAAAGGAGTATTACCGGAGCTGTCCTTGGTCTGCTCTCCGCCGGACAGCAGGGGAAGAATATCCCGCAGGCCGTGAGCTGTTGCGTGATCCAGGGCGCTATGGCCGCTGTTGTCCCGAATAGAAATGTCGGCGCCCAATGAAACCAGATAGCTTGCCACTTCACTGCGTTTTTCCTGCAAAGCGTAGATCAAGGGAGATTTGCCGTTTTTATCGGTAGCGTCAATATTTGCTCCCGCATAAAGAAGAAGCTTGATGATCTCCTTGTTGCCGCTTTTTGAAACGCTATGTAGAGGGGTAACGCTTTCGTTGTTGGCCAAAGCCGCGTCTGCTCCTTTGTCCAGCAGGATCTGAACGATATCTCTGGCTCCTTTGGCAGACGCGTAAAACAACGGAGTGCAACCCATCTGATCCCGCTTATTAAAATTAATGCCGCCTTTCTTTATAAAGGCTTCCACAATGCCTTTTTGTCCGTTTTTGCAGGCTTCTAAAAAAATGTTGTCCATATGGTTCCTCCTACATTAAGTCGGTTTATCTTTAAGAAATTCGAGCGTTTTGTCACTTATTGAGTACGTCTCTTATTCAGGGGTATATGCCGCTTCAATATCAATAAATTGGACTACAAGCGAGCATACATTGCTGTCCTTGTCATATCCAAACCAGACTGGATAGCATCCGTCGCCAAAACCGCTTGTAAAGATGGGAATATGGTATTCCGTATCCGGAATTCGCCAGTTCAGCCAATCACCATTTTCGCGTTGATATTGCGGGTTTTGCTTGTAATTCTCGTTCATAAGTTTGGAGAAATAATCATCGTAAAGATTATCCGCGTCCTCGCCCGCGTCAGCCAGCCAGTTTCGCTCAAAAACGAGAAACGCGTCGCGGGTTTTCGCGTCGCAGATACAGGCAAGCCCCGCATCCACAGGAAAACAGAAGCCGTCCCCCGGCGCTTGCACTTCGGCCAGATCTTCTTTGCCTGTTAACGCTTCCGAATAACGGACGGCTTCCTCGCCCGTAAAGCGAACCCGCGCCGCCGCGTACCGGGCGCAGTCGCCGCTTTCGTCAGGCGCGACCACCGCAAGCACAACATCATAATCGCCGGGTGGAACCGGTTGGTAATATGGCGTGCTATTCGCGCCCAAACTCACAAGCGGGTCGCAAACAATAATCTTGCCGGATGGAAGGGAGACCTTGCCGATGGGAAGTCTGGCCAACGTTTTGCCCGCGATTGTATCAGCGGTAAAGTATGCGTTCAAATCCACGGCGCAGGTCAGAAACTCCTGTTTCTCGCTGTATATTTTGAGCCATTGTTTTGAAGGTTTCATCGTAAATTCAAGGACATTGCCGTTTTTTTCCACAGCTTCGTACAGTGTTGACGTGCCGCCTATTACGGTGATTGCCTCGTTGTTGTTGTCGGCTGCCGTGCCGGAGAGAAAGGCGGCGATTTTTTTTGCGTTTTTTTCAATAGCCCAGTTCAAAGCCGATTTGCTGATCCCGTTTCTTTGGTTCGGGTCCACTCCGGCCGCAACCAAAGCTTTAACCAGCCGGAAATATTGCCCTTTGTATTTACTGAAAGAACTACAGGCAATCTGGATAGCATTGTTGCCGGTTTTGTCGGTCGAATCGAGCTTGACGCCGCGCTGGGTCAGTACCTCCACAAACTCCGCCATGCCTTCGCGGGCGGCATAATGATAACAAGTCCAATTGTTTCCGCCTTTTTCCGTGGACGAGGCGCTGACATTATTGTCCAGTAACAGATTTACGGTTGTTGCCACCGCACCCGCGGGTTTTTCATGAGAGGAACTTTTCGGTTGTTTTGCCAAAACATGCAGCAGGTTAGCCCCATCGCGTTCTGTTATTTCGGGAGATACTCCCGCGTTAAAAAGCAAAGACAGCGCTGCCGCGTGGGCATAATCAGCGGCAAGAAAAGCAAGTTCGTTGAGGTCTTCTTTTTTTTCAATCGCTATCTTATAGGCGATTAGCGCGTTTTTGCGGCCTTCGATCCCGTTCCTGTAGAGTTTTTCGACAGTATCTCTGGCTTTGTTTCCTTTCACATAAAGGTTTCTGACATCACTTTCTAGCAGGGCATCCTCATATTGTTTTTCCGCATCCGTTATATTATTCATGGTTTTCTATTGCTCCTATACCTGGAAACTGCTTTCTCCTACATTTTTGTAAGCAGCAGCTTGACCAGCGATTCATTATTATTTTTCGTAGCTATATCCAGAGCTGTTTTTCCTTCATTGTTAACAGCGTTTGCATCCGCGCCAAATTCCAGCAGCATGTCGCAAAGGATTTTTGCTCCGCTTTTATGTTCATTTCGGGCGGCATAGTGCAAAGCTGTTTCACCATTTTGACTCGTGGTTGTCGCGTCAGCGCCTCCTTCAAGAAGCGTAAGCTGCACATTTTCCATCACTTCAAAATCCGCCGCGCAGCAATGCATGAGGGCTGTTTCTCCAAAACGGTTTGTCAGGTTGAAATTGGGCTTGTGCTTGAGTACTTCATCAATAACAGCGGTTTTAACTTTCAGGCCAAAAGAACTATTTTTACAGTTATAACGACAAGCCAGGATGAACAGAGTGTTTTCATCGTTGTCCACGAGCGTATCAATATTGAAAGCGGAGCCAAGTGTTACATTGATGACTTTTTGAATGAGGTTTTCTTTAAAAATATCACTATATCTTGTCTTGAAACCGTGATCGAACAGGTGAGACATTAATTTGGAGGTACTATAATGCATAAAACCGTAAGTGAAGAAATATGAAATTGCCGTTTTGCCTCGCCCGTCTTTGAAGGAAGGATCAGCCCCGCAGTCAAGCAGCGCTTTTACCGCATCCACATGAAGTAGGCAAACAGCCATAGTCAAGGCTGTGCATCCGTCAAAATTGTATGGAATACCTTCTCTGTTAAATATATTTCTCGCGGCAAATTTCTTATCTTCAGGAATAACAATATTCAAGAGGCTATCGGGGTCCGCGCCGGCGCTGATAATAGCTTTAATAGCTTCCGCGTCGCTTTTTGCCGTAGCCTGGTGCAGCGTCATGCCGCCCACGATGGCTGCTTCATCATTGTCGCCGGCTGATGCGCCGGAAAGAAAAGCGCCAATGTCTTTTAAATTGTTTTTAACGGCCAGATCCAGCGCGGATTTGTCCTTCCCGTTTTTTTCGTTTGGATCAACTCCGGCTTCAACAAAAACTTTGATCAACCGGAAATAATCCTCGAATAGTTGTATTGCCGCTTCGTGTGCTTTTTGCGCTTTTGGGGAGGAATCACCTGAATAGCGCGCCCATATTTCTTCATCACTTAGATCTTGAGTGCTTTTTATTCGGTTGTAATGCTCGGTGGCCTTTTCAATCTTCTTTTTTGTTTCATCAATTTTTTTAATGGCATTTGGGGTATTTTCACAAGCTATGTGTATGCCGTTATTGCCGTTTTTGTCGGTCAGGCCGAGTTTGGCGCCGTGTTTTGCCAGCACTTCCATAAACTCCGCCATGCCATTTTGGGCAGCGTAGTGATAACAGGTCCAGCTATCGCCTGCTTTCTCTTTGCGCAGGGCGCTGACTCCGCTATCCAGCAGCAGATTGGCGGTTGCCGCCACCGCGCCGGCGGGTTTTTCATGAGTTCCGCTTCTATGCTGTTTTGCTAAAGCATGCAGCAGCGTAGACGCGTTGCTGTCTGTTATCGCGGGAGACACGCCGGCATTAAAAAGCAAAGACAGCGCTTCCGCGTGAGCATAATCGGCGGCAATAAAGGCAAGCCCGTTTAGAACAGGTTCATTCAATTCTTTCGAAAGCAGTGTTTTATAGCCGTTTAATGCCGCTTCACGGCCAATACTATAGAAGAACTTTTCAGCAACTACGTCCAAAGCCGATTCGTTCGACCGGTTTTTTTCGTTTGGATCCACTCCGGCTTCGATTAAAGTTTTGATAACCCGGAAATACGGCAGGCGGTATTCTTTTACGTAGTTACAGGCAATATGTATGGCGTTTTTTCCGGTTTTGTCAGGCAGATTGAGATCGACGCCGCGATGGGCCAGTACCTCAACAAACTCCAGCAGAGCATTTTGGGCGGCGTAGTGATAACAGGTCCAGTTGTTGCCCCCTCTTCCCTTTTGCAGGGGATCGCAACCGTTATCTAACAGCAGACTGGTGGTTGCCGCCACCGCGCCGACGGGTTTTTCATAAGAGGAGAAGTTTGTAAGGGGTTGTGCCAGAATGTGCAGCAGGGTATATCCGTTGTTGTTTGTTATTGTGGAAGATACGCCGGCGTCAAAAAGCAAAGACAGCGCTTCCGCATGGGCATAAGCGGCGGCAAGAAAAGCCAGTTTGTTCAAATCTTCTTTTTCTTCAATTGCTATTTCGTAGGCTTTTAATGCCGCGTGGCGGCCCTTTTCCCCTCCGTTTCCATAGAGCTGTTCGGCAATGGAGTAAGAGTCAAACCTGATATTTCCTTTCCCGCCACGCGAATAAAGGTCTTTGACATCGCTTTTGGTAAGGGCGTCCCCATCAAATTCTTCTAAGCCGGTACTCATCTGTTTTCTCCATCAAGGCGCTTTTTGTACTCTTCAAAAATTTTACCGCTTAATCCGGCGGAAAGTTGCCGGACCTTTTCTTCCATGCTCATTTTCCTGTAGGCGTGTATGAGGGCAAGCAAAATCGTGCGTTCCGCTTCCTTTGGAAATAGCGTACAAAAATCTGTATCAATAGGATCTAAATAGAACTGATTATTTAACTGTGCCTGATAGAGTCTAATGTATGTATCGGTGTTTTCCGCTGTGTTTGGCTGTGTTAAGGATAAAGAACGGGTCAGGCGTAAAGCCTGCTCCAGATGCGGGATGGCTTTGGAGGTTTCCTCCGAACGAATGTAGCACAATGCCAGCGCGAAAGCGGCCGCCGGATTGTCTTTTTCCTTTTCCGCTATTGAGGAAAGCAACAAAAACCCTTGCGCGTTTTGACCCTGGCGCAGACAGAGTATAGCTTTGTCGAGAAGCTCACATGGCCGTTCTTTCTTTTCTAAATCCTGTGGCTTTGTGTTATATAAACTCATTATATCCTCATGCCGAATGTGGAATAAGTTTAAAATGTAATGCTCTCAAAGAATTGTTCGGCGCCCGGTGTTCCATAATAAAAAGCATTATTTTTGTATTTTACGGTAGAATTATAAGCCTCAGCCGAAGCTGTATAGATTTTCCCTTCAGTTTTTGCCCAGTCCGCCGAATAGCCGTACCCAATAATCAACATCTCATAAGGAGAAACCTTCACAAAAGTAAGCTGCCATGTTTCCTTGTCCGTTCCTTTGTTTGATGGAGTCGCCATAACCGTTGAATAACCATCCGCCATGAAAGCATTTTCTATTGCCGCGACGGGTTGGGGTTTTTCGCCCGTGGCAGTTGTGTTTGCGACGGTTGTGTTTGCGGTTTGGGGTGTTGCCGCCACTGCCGCTTTGTTTACGCTCCCATCCGCTCCGACACATTGAAAAAGGTTTTCCGCGCCGGGTGTACCATAATAGAAAAAATTACCTTCGCACTTAACCGTTGTGCTGTAACCGGCTGCCGCGGCGGTGGAATTGAGTTCGCCCAACTCCCGCGCCCATTCCGCCGAATAACCGTACCCTATTGTCAACGCTTCATAAGGAGAAGCTTTAATACAGTTAATTTGCCATGTCTCAATATCGGTTCCTTTATCGGACACATTTAAATCGACCAAATACCCTTCCGCTTTAAAAGCTGCTTCCACGGCGGCGAGGCTTTTGCCTGTTCCAGAGTAAACTTGCTTATTCGCTATACTGCTTGCGCCAAAGGTTCTTTCATAAAGCTGGACTGCCGCTGGAGTGCCGCTGTATTTAACCTTGTCGCCCCAGCCATTGCGATAGTCCATTATATCTATCAGATGAATATTTTTTTTGTTTTCATCAAGCAACACGGGCGCGTAAACCAAATCCTGTTTTCTGTAAGCAAATTCGGCGCTGAATACCTCCCCGGTATTTGTTGTGGCGCTTGTTTCTATTACTTTAGTTGCGCCTAATGAAATATAGCTGGACCCATATTGCACATCGACATCCCATTCGTTATCCTTAAACAGTTTTTTAACATCTTCAAGTGTCGGCTGGCCCATTATTATACTCCTTTTTTTATGGTTATGTTTTTTGAAAGATACATAATAGATTCTGTATGATTGTAATGCTTTAATATATGTAAGTTATTGTTGTATGCAAAAAAGACAGATAGCGACCTTAGCATTTTTCATTAAATTGGAATGAATTGTCGCTATATACGTTCTGATATACGATAAATTTATGAAAATACCCATGCTTTGCGGCGTGCCAACTTCTGATAATATCAATTTTTGGCTTCTGTAACCGCTCATAAATCAGCTACGCTATACGTAAAAGCTGATTTTATGTCGAAATCTTGTAAAACCGCAAAGGTTTTTTGGATGGAATGAAGGCAGGCAAAAGATTGCCATTGCGCGATGGGTTGCTGGCGGCGGGTGAGGCGCGGCGTTCTCACACCCACCACACGGGCAATTTGGAAGAAAGCGCCCTGTTTTGTTTGAACCGCCGTAAAAATCTTGCGGATTCCAAGCCGGATTCAGGGTGTCATATGATTTTTTTGTCTGGCGGTGGTCGTAAAGTAAGGTGAAAACCGGCCCCGTTGGTCTTAAAATCAAACTTTAAATGACGGCAAAAATGGGGGAGTTATGTCGGATATGGGTGAAAGAGTCGCGCAGGCGACCCGTCAACGGGCGGCGGTTTACGCCCATTTGTTTTTTGTTCTGCGGAGGGAGTTCGGCGAAGATCGGGCAATCGAGCTTATGAGCGAGGCGATTCGGAGCTACGGCGTGGAGAAGTCAAAGCGGAATTACTCGGACAAGGCGCAAAAAGGGGATCTGGCGCAGGCGGCTGCGGAGTTTGCTTCTCCGGACCCTGTGAAACAGCATCAGTTTGCTCCACGGATCGTTTCCCTGAAGCCGGAGGAAGCCGTGGTTGCCATGTCCCGGTGTCCCCTTGTTGATGAGTGGCGCGAGAAGGGGTTTTCGGATCAGGATGTTGACACGCTGTGTCGCATAGCTCACGCGGTGGATTTTGGGACATGGGAGGGAGCTCTCCCGTTCTCGCTTGAGTTTGAAAGCACGCGGGGACGCGGCGATGATGAGTGCGTCCTCCGGATAAAAAAGGTGCCGTAGGGATGGGCGAGGGGAAACGCGGGTTTTTTAGAAGGGACATCCTGTTTCTGGTCGTCGTCGCGGCGGTGGTTTCCCTGCTTGTGTTTCTTTCCATTACCGGGAAGAAAAGGTTTATCAGACCGACGCAAGCGCATCTGGATGTGGCCGGAGTCAGAGACAGTGCCGCCGCGGACGCCATCTGTAGTTCCTGCCACGCGGTTAACGCTGACGCGGCGGTCTCCGCCGGTTCCGCCGGGCCGCCGTTGCCGGAGAGCCACCCGCTGCGAAAGAAAAATTGCCGTCAATGCCATCGGTTGGAGCGAAGAAATCCATGAAGAAAACGCTTTCACTTGGAGCGCATGTCTCGGTAGCCGGCGGTGTTCATACGGCGCCGGAGCGCGGCAAAAAGATAGGCGCCGACGTGATCCAGATCTTCTCCAAGCACAACACCCGCTGGGAGAGCAAGGCGTTGAGCGAAGACGATGCTCTGGCCTTCCGCGAGGAGACGGACCGGACGAAGGTTAAGACGGCGGCGATCCATTGCGCATATCTTATCAACCTGGGCTCAAGCAAGGAGACGGTTCGCACTCGCTCTCTTTACGCGCTTGAGGACGAGGCTTCCAGAGCCGCGATACTTGGCGTTCCCCACATCGTGATGCATCCGGGCTCCTGCGGGGATGATCCGGAGCGGGTGGGGATCGACCGGATTTCTTCCGCGCTTCGTTCTTTCGGCGGTTTCCCTTCGGGGGTGACGCTTTTGCTGGAAAATACCGCCGGGCAAGGTAATTCGATTGGGTGGTCGATGCGGCAGCTCCGTGAGTTGGTGGACGGCGCGGGCAACTCTCCGGACATCGCGGTATGCCTCGACAGCGCGCACCTTTTTGAATCCGGCTATGATATCGGGAAGGAAGAAGGCTGGTCCGCTCTCATGGAGGAGATGGACGCGTTCGGGATTTTGCCGCTTGTCCGGATGTGGCACTTAAACGATTCCAAAACGGCGATGGGCAGCCGCGTGGACCGGCACGAACACATCGGCCAGGGAAAGATTTCTCCCCGGGGCTTTCAGCGGATACTGACGCACGATAAGTTTTCCGGCGTTCCGATGGTGCTGGAGACTCCTAAAGACGGGGAAGATGAGTTCGAAATGGACATCAGGAACCTGGCGGCGCTTCGAAAGCTTGCCACGGAGCCTCCTGAAGAAAGCTGAAGAGGAAACATGGATTACAGGGCAATCTGTAAACTCGTCAAGCACCACAGGCAGACCTTCGGCCGGACTGTAAAAAACGAGATCTACAAGATTGAGAACGGCCGTATGTTGGCCATAACAAGACTGCATGACGACCATCACGATATGGACCTTGCCATCCTCCTTTCCGAGTCGTTTTGCATCGAGGAAATCGCGGGACGGATGGACCGGACCCCATACCCTTGCTGCGAGACAATGCCGCTCGATGTGTTGTCCCGGCTCAAAGGAATAGTCGTGACGGAGCGTGGAGGGATTAGACAGGTGCGCGAGCGGATTCCGCGGGAACTTGGATGCACGCACATATACGAGATTATAGAGTCCGCCTTCCGGGCCATTTTCGTAAGCTCTCACAGCATTCTGTACGGCGACCTGGAGAAGCTGATCGACCTTTGCCCCGACGAGCACAGGCAGTTGGGGTTGAATGATCCGGTCCTTGCCGGTTCGTGCTACGCGTTTGATCTCGATGCGGTGGACCCCGATGTGCTTGCGAGCGCGCGGAAAAAGCTTGAAGAGGCGCTACGCAAAAGAGAGAAGGTCAGGGCGATAATATCCTCCTCCGTTTGAACAATGAACATAACAGCGCTGTCCAGCAGATTGGGGAACCACATCGGATCATAGCTTTACGCAAGACGAAGCTGTTGCGGAAGGTTAGCCGATGCTTGCAACCCCCAACATCTTGCGATATCTTAAAAGTAAGATTTTTCTTGTATGTAAGATAAGGAGCAATGTAATGGAACTGGCGAAGATTACCACGCGAGGTCAGCTTACTCTGCCCATTGAAATTCGCAGGAAGCTCAAGGTGGGGGAAGGCGACAAAGTAGTATTTTTTGAGGAAAATGGCAGGATTATGGTGGAAAATGCCGCCAAGCTGGCTTTTGCGCGAATCAGGGAAGCTTTTGACGGCGAAGCGGAACGTCTTGGTCTGAAAACGGAGCAGGATGTTGCGGATATGGTCAAGGAGGTGCGACGTAAGGCGAAAAAGCAATGAGGATTATGCTTGACACCAACGTGCTTGTATCCGCCTTCGTATTCAAAGGACAAACAATCTTAAGAATGATAGACATTCTTACAGGCAATCACTCTATTGTGCTTTCATCTTATGTTTTAGATGAATTGAAGGAAATCATAAAAGATAAATTTCCTGCAAAGTACGCTGAGCTTGACGTATTCTTGACCAGCCTCCCTTTTGAATACGTCTATACGCCGGATATTTTGGACAAGACGAAATATCCGGCCTTGCGCGATAGCGATGATTTGCCAGTCTTGGCTTCCTCCATCATGGCGGATGTGGATATTCTGCTTACCGGCGACAAAGATTTTTTTAGCCTGGAACTGGATCGTCCGGAGATACTTATGCCGACGCAATTTGTTGAACAATATCAGCCGATCTAAACAGCCCCGGACGCCATGCCGAAGTTTCTCTTTCCGTAAATTTCACGGTTTCCATTTTGCTTTGGGTATTTGCGGTTGGGCCGGCGTCGCGTATAAATAACCCTGTGAAGCAGGATGCGCGTAATCATGTGGGCGGCTTTTTTCGCTCGAAACCCTCTCCCTCGGGCACGCTTGCCTGCCGTCCATGGCAGGCTGCGCTGTCCTGTTTCTTGTTTCGCCTTCCTTGGCTACACTGCAAAACAGAGACGCCCTGCGGGAGAGGTTTCTTGCTCAATGCCGCTGTTACGGATTATGCGTAGCGCAGACGTTGTAAAGTGACGGTTCGCGCCGCGTTTCTTTACTGATGTGGACTTGGTAGCCAAACGTTGCCGTGACTTGTTGAAGGAGTCAGGCCGGTTGCTCTTGGGGAGGCGGGAAAATGGCTAAAATCGCTCCTGTCACGGATACGGAACTGCAAACGATTATGCCGCCGCAGACATATGCGCTTTGGAAGGCGCTGATTGAAAAAATAGACAGTATGTACGATATGGAAAAAGTGTGGGATTCAGGCGGCAAGGCCGCGAAATATGTTTTGCGGTTTCGGCGCGGATGCAAAACTCTCGTGTCGCTGTTTCCAAAAGAAACCGGCATCGGCATGATGGTTATTTATGGCAAAGACGAGCGGGCAAGATTTGAAGCGGCGCAGTCGAGGTTAAGCAATAAGGTTGTTGATGAGTACAAAAATGCCCAAACATATCACGACGGCAAATGGGTAAAGTTCGGCTTGCCTGATGATGTTGTTTGGCGTGATATTCCGGCCCTGCTTTTAGTAAAACGTAAGCCAAATCGTATTCAAATGAGATAGGAGCGCAAAAAAATGAGTTCCGAAAAACATATTCAGCGGCTGGCGCAAATCCTGGTGCGGCATTCTGTGAAGGCACGCAAAGGGGAGATAGTTCGGGTTTCCACGACGGAGCTTGGGCGTCCGCTGGCGCTGGAAGTATTCCGCGAGATTCTAAGAGCCGGGGCGCACCCGCTTCTTTCGGCGAGGTTCGAGGAAGCCGACGGCATTTTCTACGAAGAAGCGTCGGCGGAGCAGATCGCGCACCTTCCGCCCACGAAGATGAGCGAGGCAAAGACAATCGACGCCGACATCATCATATTCGCGCCCGCCAACACCAGGAGCCTGTCTCACATTCCCGCGCGAAAAATGGCGGATCGCCGCAAGGTCGTAAAGCCGATCTCCGAGACCATCCTGCGGCGTGTGCGTTGGGTGCTGACCAACTTCCCGACGGAGGCGCTGGCGCAGGAGACCGACCGGTCGCTTGGCGAGTACGAGAAGCTTTATTACAGCGCCGTGGAGCAGGATTGGGGAGCAATGGCCCGGATGCTGACCGGTGCCAAGCGAATTTTGGAAAAAGCGGACCAGGTGCGGATTGTTGGGGAGGAGACTGATCTTACGTTTTCTATCCGCAAGCGCGTCGCCATTCCGTGCGCGGGCGAATACAACATGCCCGACGGCGAGATTTTCACCGCGCCGCTGGAAAACTCCGCCGAGGGGAAGATATATTTCGAGTTTCCGGCCATTGCGGGCGGCAGGGAAGTCGGCGGAATCCGGCTTGTGTTCCGTAAAGGACGCGTAGTCGAAGCTTCCGCTGAAAAAAACGAGGAATATCTCAAAGAGATGCTTGCCGCCGACAAAGGCGCTTCCATGCTGGGCGAGTTCGGTATTGGGTCAAATGCCGGGGTCACCGCTTTTACGCGCGACATTCTCCTGGATGAAAAGATGGGAGGCACGATCCATCTGGCGGTGGGCCGGTCGTATCCGGAGTCGGGAGGTAAAAATGACTCGGCGATCCATTGGGACATGATCAAGGATCTCCGGACAAAGGGAGAGGTGTTCCTGGACGGAAAACCTGTCCTGCGTTCAGGCGCGCTGTTTGGGAAGGCGCGGAAGAAGAAGTAAATAGTTACGGATGCCGATTAGTAGCGAAAGGAGAAATACTGTATGCCGGTTATAACGCTGGATTGCAGTTCTTTGACCAAAGAACAGAAACAGAAATTGGTGAGCGAGCTTACGGCGGTGGCCTCAAAGATTACCAATATCCCTGAGCAGGCTTATGTTGTGTATCTTAAGGAACACGAGCGTGACAATATCGGGGTCGGCGGGAAACTTCTCTCGGAAAGCATTTGAAAAAACGGATTGCGGATTAATTAATCATGGCCCCGGCTCCAGGGTGGATCGCGGCGCGTAGCCGTGCAATGTCACTGCTATTCTATCCCTTCCTTTTCGAGAATAATCCCGGTGGCTCGCCAAAGGCGGGTCTGGGCCATGCGCGCGTCCGAGTTTGCGTATAAAACATAAACCGGCTGGCTGGATCGGCTGAATGGGGTAGCGACGGGGTGGTTTTGTAGCGGTTGCCGGAATAGGTTTAGGAGTACGAGCGAAATCGCTTCGTGTGA
>Ga0082212_10001488_pt1 | contig 34584 bp, 33 predicted proteins | sample TergutNt197P3_FD_71548 | JGI IMG/M metagenome (GOLD analysis project Ga0082212, IMG submission 71548) | Neocapritermes taracua P3 segment gut microbial communities from Petit-Saut dam, French Guiana - Nt197 P3 | ecosystem: Host-associated > Arthropoda: Insects > Digestive system > Gut ... | reverse complement strand
CAGCGGCCAGCGGATCGCCATGGACGAGGACTACCAGGCGGTGAGGCGCGAGGCGATCTACGCGGAAGACCGTGGCAAGGCGCTGAGGAAGTCCCACGACAACCCGGCGATCAAGGAAGTATATGATAAGTACCTGAACAAGCCCCTGGGGGAGAAGAGCCATCACCTGCTGCATACGCACTACACCGGCCGCAGCAAGTACAACGTGGAGTTCCCCGAGGTGCCTGCGAAGTAAATATTTGTTGGCGTCCAGCTAAGGCTTCGCCATATACGGACATAAGGCGCAGCATAACTGAATCAACGGGAGCCGCTCAAACGTCGCAAGACGCCGGGGCGGTTCCCTTGCTTTTGTATTCTTGCCGCGCCGTACTGCCGAAGGCTGCAAATGTGGTATAATAACCGCTAGGCGCGCCGGTTCTACGGTAATTATACATATGGTATAATTGGAACAATATACGCGCATGGGATAGGAGATCGAACATTTTATGTTGGGCAATTTGATTAATGTGGCTGCGATCCTCTTCGGCTGTCTCGCCGGCAAACTGTTTGGAAACCGTTTAAAAGAGAACTACCGGGACGCCGCGGTCAAAGCGGGCGGATTGGCTTTATTGCTGCTGGGGATGCAAATGGCGCTGAGCGGGAATCAATTCATCCTGATTCTCCTGAGCATTGTTATCGGCAGTATCATCGGCGAGGCCCTCGATATCGACGGGGCGATGGAGAGATTCGGGAAAAAGGTTGAGGAAAAGCTGGCTGCCGGCAACGACGGTTTCAGCAAAGCCTTCGTCTATTCCACGCTGTTATTTTGTATCGGACCGATGAGCATCATGGGCAGTATCGCGGGAGGTTTGCGCGGAGAGCACGGCATATTGATCACAAAAGCGGTATTGGACGGGATTTTTTCCGCTATACTAACGGTAACCATGGGTATCGGCGTCATCGGGTCGGCCGTTACAACGGGCGTATATCAGGGCGCTATCGTTTTATGCGCCCGCTGGGTAGAGCGATTCCTGACAGAAGCGATCGTCACGGAGATGACCGCTACGGGCGGCTTGTTGATTCTGGCCATAGGGCTTAATATGTTAGGGATTAAGGAATTTAAAACGGCAAATATGCTGCCGGCGCTGCTGCTGATTTGCATATTTGTGGCGATTATACGATAATACGTGGGTAATTGACACTATATCTAGCTTAGCACTTGTAAATTTCTACATATTTAGTAAAAAATCAATAATTAGCGATTTTTTACTTGCTTTTTAAACAAACATCATATATAATGTTAAAAAAGTATGAACAAACGCGGAAGAGAGCAAATGATCTAAGCGGCGTAAAGCGGAGCGGACACGATTTGCTCAAGTTCGGTCACTCCTATTTTATATGGTGAAGTAGGAGAAAGGGGAAAAGACGTGGAAAGCGATTTATCGATAAAGCGCCCTATGATGAAAATGAAGAACAAAGGCAGCGAGCGGGTTACGGTCATGGTGCTGAGCGGCCCCGACAGCCCCATCAGGGATTTTCAGGTTTCGCTGAGGCTGATTAAGTTCTGCTTTACGTTTTTATGCATCGCTTTAGTAGCCGTCGGCGCCGTCGCGTATTATGTGCTGCAGGAATATATCGACGACAGGGTGATTCTGGCGTCGCTGGTTGAGGAGAATGACAGCCTGACCGATACGACAAGAAATCAGGCTGTGATGATTAGCGAACTGCAGCATTTCGCGGGTAATATGATGAACAAAATCGAAGAGATCGAATCGTTGAATTCTGAAGTCCGCTCAAAGGTGGGGTTGGAGGAAGCGTTTGACGGAGACGATCAAATCGTAGCCGGTTATATGGTTTCAAGAGGGGAAAGCGTGCTGGATCAGATTAATACCACCGTTAACGAAGAGATGGATACCCTGGAAGATCTGATGCAGGAATTGCTCAATATGGATCTCAAGATGACAGAGCAGACGATGGAGCTGCTCTATCTGAAGGACGATGTTGATAAGCAGCTCGCTTTCGAAGCCGCTTTGCCTAGCCTCTGGCCGATGGACGGTATTTTCATTTCCTCGTTCGGCACAAGAAAGAATCCTTTTGGACGCGGGACGGAGTTCCACCAGGGCATAGATATCGCGAATAAAACCGGTACGAAGATTAAGTCGGCGGGCGACGGCGTGGTGACCTTCGCCGGATATAAGTCCGGTTGGGGCAATATGGTTCTGATTAGCCATGGCTACGGATACGTTAGCCAATATGCCCACTGTTCGAAGATAAACGTGTTGGAAGGACAGGTCGTATCGAAGGGTGAAGTAATCGCCTCCTGCGGCAGTACCGGTCGTACGACAGGGCCGCATCTCCATTATGGTATTCAGCTAAAAGGCGTATTTATCGATCCGATGAAGGTATTGATTACCGGAGGTGCGAAGTAATAATGGCAAGAGACAAGGCGGACGCGGTGAGCACGATAATCAGCGACGATTGTTGTTTTGAGGGTAATATCAAACTGGAATCCAGCATAAGGATAGACGGCTCCCATATCGGTGATGTTGTGACTGAGGGCGATGTATATATCGGGGATAAAGGTTCCTGCGTCGGGAACCTGTCGGCCCGAAATTTCTATATTTGCGGAATGATTAAAGGGGATGTGGTCGCTAAAGCCAGGATTGAGCTCAGCAGTAAAGCGAAACTCCGGGGAAACGCCACGATGGGAAACCTGGTTATGGAGGAAGGCGCAGAGTTTTTAGGCAGCTGCAGAACGATCAATACATTAAGTCAGGATGAGGAAGATAACATCGCTAAATCAGATTGATTATACAAAATCTGAACCATCGCGTATAATAATTGAAAAACAGGGCTAAGCGTTTGTTTTCGTAGCAGAGGTAGACATTGGGACAGGCTGATCCCGATGTCTTTTTTCAACGGTGGAATTATAGTCGGCGGAGGGATTATTTCCCGGGAAATAATGGAAAGGATTTCTCGGCAATGACTCAACTTGAAAAAATGGCGGAATTGGAACAAAAAACAGAGAATTGCAGTCTTTGTCAGTTGAGTGGACATCGCAGTCAGGTTGTGTTCGGCGAGGGCGTGCTGGGGAAAGGTTTAATGGTCGTCGGCGAGGGGCCGGGCCAGGATGAGGATAAGCAAGGCAGGCCTTTTGTCGGCAGAGCCGGTAGATTGCTGGATCTGATCCTTGAGTCGGGCGGCTTCTCCCGGGAGACAAATACCTACATCGCGAATATCGTCAAATGCCGGCCTCCGGGAAACAGGACCCCTGTGCCTGGAGAAAGAGAAGCGTGTAAACCATACCTGCTGGAGCAGATCCGACTGGCAGAGCCGAAGATCATGGTATTGTTAGGCGCTACCGCTATCCAGGGCCTGATAGACGCGAACGCGAAAATCGGCGCAAGCAGAGGGCGGTGGTTGGATTGGCAAGGCATACAGATCATGCCGACTTACCATCCGGCAGCGCTTTTAAGAAACCCGAACCTGAAAGCGGCTGTGTGGGAAGATATGAAAATGGTCATCGACAAATATAGAGAATTGGTAGACCCTGAGCACTATTGCGAATATCATTGAAAGGAGCGGATCGGGATGCCCTGGGTAGATATTATTCTCATCTTATTCATCGCGGTCGCGGCGTTCATCGGATATAGCGTCGGGCTGCTTGGCGCCCTGAAAGGTTTTATCAGCAATATCCTTGGCTTGATTATCGCGTGGCTGGCCACCCCTTTTGTCCAGGCGTGGCTGGAGACTAAATGGCGGGTCGAATCTATACTGATGTCTTTGATCGGCGACAGGCTGCCGGCGCCGTTGCATGAATTGATCCGCGGGGTCGCGCAAACCGCCAGGACCCTTCAGGAACTAAGGGAGAATCTGATGTCGGCGCCTCTGCAGCCTGAAGTATCCTTATATCTGCAGCGAATGATGAATAAAGCCCCCGCCGACACGATCCCCACGCCGGATATGGCTGTTAATATGCTGACCAGAGAGATCGCGCAATGCGTCTTGTGGGCGTTCCTGTTTATTTTCATTTGGCTGATTACTTCGATACTGATTAAAGGCTTTATCAGTATGATCTTTATCAGCAAAGACGGAAAAACGCTCATTGGCGTCTTTGACGGGGTGTTGGGCATGGTCGCGATGACGATTATTATCGTAACCCTTCTGATCGTTTTCAGCGGGTTGATTTTTCCGTTAATCCTGATGTCGGGCTCCGGGGGAAACCTCGCGAAGATTTATCCCTATCTCATGGATTCCAAAATGATCGGATGGCTTGCGGGTATTTATCAGTTGTACGTCATCCCCTGGATGGGTTGATTGGAGGATTCCGGAAGAATGGATATCGAGGGAAACTGGAAGAGAGTAAAAACCCATCGGGCCAGATTAACGGATGAAGAGATTCGCGGTATCGCGGAAACGCTATTTCGCGGGCAGGAAGAGTGGCTTGAGGAAAAACTGCGGTTTCGCGAAGATTCTTTATTGGCCATAGAGTTCTTGGGATATATGGGAAAAGGCGGAAGCGGTAAGGCGTCGGATATTTTGCTGAAGCTTCTGGAAGCAGGCGAGGAAGTTTTGCAGATCGCGGCGGCGGAAGCGCTTAAGATATGCCGGCCGGAGCTGATCATCGAAGCCCTTGCGCAGATGATGATGAAGCAAAACCAAGGCTCTGTAAAGGCGGGGGAGATTATATCGAGTTTCGGCCCGGACGGCGCCGACGTTCTGCGTTGGCTGTGGTTCGGCGAAAGCGCCCCGGTCGGCCTGAAATCGCAAATCCTGCAGCTTTTAGCGGAATCGGAAGACCATCAGCTCGAAGCCCTGGCGTTTTTAGCGCTCGTTTCGGACGAAGAGGAGTTGATCCGTCCGGCTTTAAAAGCGGCTGAAAGGATAGCCGCGAAAGAGTTGTGGGGGAATGTCGCCGAATGTCTGGCGAACCCAAGTTGGCTTGTCCGGGGGAGAGCGGTCCGGATCCTCGGGCAATGGAGGGAAAAAAGGGCGCTGCGGTATATATGGGAAATGGGCGTCGACCCCGATTCATGGGTGGAGGAAGAACGGCAAAACGCTTTGATTATGTTGACGGACTAGAGTTATTATTATGGACGAAAGTAAGGTCGGGTTATGATAAACAGGTTAGGCGAATGGAAGGATACGCTTCTGGGGGACGGGAAGCTGTTCTATGATTATGTAATTAAACCGTTACTGATTATCATTGCCGCGTTCGTCTTATACCGCATATGCTGCTTATTGATCGACCGCTTGACTAAATACAGTTTCAATAAAACCGTCGATCCGCTTCTGAGCAAGAGGAAAAAAACCCTTAGGGGCTTGTTAAAAAACATTGTAAAATATGTGATTATTTTCGTCGCGATTGTGACGATACTGGATTGTTATAATGTCCCGGTTATGGCTGTGTTATCCACGGTGGGCGTAGTGGGGGTCGCTCTGGCTTTCGGCGCCCAAAGTCTCTGCAGGGATGTGATAACGGGATTCTTTATTCTGCTGGAAGACCAATACTTCGTGGGAGAGTATATCGAAGCCCAGGGCGTCGCGGGTTATGTAGAACAATTCACATTACGGTGTACGTATTTACGGGATTTCGACGGACGGCTTCATATCATACCCAACGGAAGTATGCAGCTTGTAACGAACCACCACAGGGGGAACCGCCGGGTGATGGTAGAAATCGGGATTACTTACGACAGGGATATCGGGGAGGCGTTGAAACTTCTGCAGAGCGCATGCGACGCGGTTAATGAAGAATATAAAGATGATATTACAGATAAAATCACCGCCCGGGGCGTGGTGGACGTCACCGCGTCGGGGGTTATCATCCGAATGCAGGGTAAATCCGAAACCATGATGCAATGGGATATCGAAAAAGCGCTGCGGAGAAAGTCGCTGGAAGCATTAAAAACCGCCGGTTATGATATACCTTATCCGCATGCCCATGTGATCTATGAGGAAAAAGAAGCAGGGGCAAAGTAAAGAATGACACAATACGCGGCGGGAACGATTTTAACATTAAAAAAACCCCACCCCTGCGGAAGCAAGGAGTGGAAGGTATTGCGCCCAGGATGGGAGTACAGGCTGCAGTGTAACGGCTGCGGCCATATTATGCTGATGAAGCGGGATCAGTTAGTCAAATTGATTCGGAGCGCTGACGATCAAACCTCCGGCTGAACGTCTTCCGCGGCTTCCGCTTTCGGCGCGTCAAAGAAGGGGAAAAGCTTTGTGTAGAATCCGATCATCGGCCCGGTCATCAGCATGGTGATGACGGTACCAAATCCTACGGCGATGAAAGGGTTGCCTAAAAAGATCCATGTCAGCGCCGCCGCCGTCGACACTACGGCGATATCAAAGATAAACTTTGCTTTCGACATGGGCCAGCCGACTTTGTCGCCTATGGTCCGGACCAGGGCGTCCGGCGGAGCCAGCGCGAAGTCAGCGCCAATGATGATCCTTAAGCCGAGAGAAAAGACCGGCGTAGCGACCGCCACTAATACGCATCCGACAACTATGTTGGAAGCGGCAAAGGTCAACAGATTGTTAAATATATCCAGAAAAAAGCCGAACAGGTATACCATGGGGATCTGAAGCAGGCTCTTGGCGGTGAAACGCCTGGTAATGACGATTTGGGACACAAAGCAGAATCCGTGAAAAAGGGAAGAGCATGTGCCGAAAGTCAGGGGCGTCAGTTTGGAGCCGGCGAAAGCAATAGTGCTGACCGACGCGACGCCAACGCCTCCTTTTGATGATAGGGCTATGCCAAAGGTCATGACCAACATGCCGAGAAAGTGCAGGATCATCCGTGTGAGAAAATTGCGTTTCAAAACCCGTTTCCTCCGATATCCGCAGAATCAACCGCCGAAGTAATGATTTATCTTATCATAGACGGCGGCGCCGTACAAGGTACGCGGAATATAGTTCAGCACAGTAACGATGTATCCGCCTTTTCAGTCCGGGGAATTGCCATTACGGCTTTTTTATGATAACCTTATTTGTGATTTGACGATCGAATGATCGGGGTAGCAAATTTCGTCTTTGGAGGAAATATATGTTATTTAATAAAGTTGCGGAAATATTGGAAGCCCAGGTCCTCAGCTGTCATGACAAACTGGACAGGGAGGTAGACAACGCCTGCTCCAGCGATATGATGAGCGACGTCCTCGCCTTCGCGAAGGACAACTGCCTTCTTCTGACCGGCCTCATTAATCAGCAGGTGATACGGACGGCAGAAATGAAGGACATCCTATGCGTCTGCTTTGTCAGGGATAAACGGCCTGACGACGCGATTCTGGAACTGGCGCAGGAGAAAGGGATCATCGTCATGCGTACCGCTCTCTTAATGTACGAAGCCAGCGGGCGTTTGTTCGTCGGTGGATTGACGGGAAGAGGGCATAAATAATGGATGAAGTCATCCGAATGGAATATGACGTGGACGGCGAGAACTTCGCGACAGCAGGTGAGGCGTCCGCTGATGTGAAGCGGATATTACGCCAGGTTGGCCTTCCGGCGGATTTCATCAGACGCGTCGCGATCGCCATGTACGAAGGGGAGATAAACATGGTGATCCATGCCCGCGGCGGTAAAGCGCTGGTGGAGATCACGCCGCAAAAGATAACGGTTGAGCTAAACGACATTGGGCCCGGCATTCCCGATATACCCTTAGCTATGCAGGAAGGGTACTCCACCGCGCCGGATTCCATACGTTCGCTGGGATTTGGCGCTGGTATGGGGCTTCCTAATATGAAGAGGTATGCGGACGATATTAAGGTTTCGTCGATAGTCGGCGAAGGGACAAGCGTAAGGTTGGAATTTGTTCTTGCCTGATAGTATAAAACAATAATCGTGATATTTACTCCGGGAGGCTGTAATGAATAATCACAATACCAATCTGGATAAGATACGGGATATCACCAACGAAATGTCGTTTCATTCGGTTACGCTGGATACGGATAAATGTGAAGGCTGCACCCATTGCTTAAGGCTATGCCCGACGCAGGCCATCAGGGTGAGAGGCGGGAAAGCCCACATCCTGAGCGACCGGTGCATCGACTGCGGCGAATGCATCAGGGTTTGCCCCCATCACGCTAAGAAAGCCGTATATGACAAACTGACGGAGTTTTCAGGACGGTTCAAATGGTGCGTGGCGATCCCCGCGCCCTCGCTGTACGGCCAGTTCAGCAATATTGAAGATGTGGATTATGTGCTGACGGCGATCAAACGCATCGGTTTTGACGACGTGTTTGAGGTGTCCCGGGCTGCCGAGGTCATATCGGATTTCACGCGGAAACTGTTAGTGTCGAGAAACGACCTGAAGAAGCCGATCATCAGCTCGGCCTGTCCGGCTATCGTCAGACTTATCAGGGTGCGGTTCCCCGAGTTGTGCGAAAATGTGCTTACCGTCGAGCCGCCCATCAATCTTGCCGCTACTATGGCAAGAGCCGACGCGGTGAAGAAAACCGGATATAAGCCGGATGAAATAGGCATATTCTTCATATCGCCCTGCCCCGCCAAGGTTACGGAAGCCAAGTCTCCGGTAGGTTTTCCTGAGAATGAGGTCGACGGCGTGATCGCCATGTCGGAGATTTATATCAGTATGCTGACGGAACTGAAGAAGATCAAAGAGCCGGAACAGCTGTCCCAATCCGGGATCACAGGTATCGGGTGGGCTTCAAGCGGCGGCGAGGCGGCGGCTTTGCTCCGCGACAGATATCTGGCTGCCGACGGGATTACGCACTGTATAAAGGTACTGGAGGAGATTGAGAATAATAAGCTGAACGACGTGGATTTTGTCGAGCTTAACGCCTGTACGCCGGGATGCATAGGCGGGGCGCTGACCGTGGAGAATCCTTTCGTCGCGAAAGCCCGTATACAGACCTTACGTAAATATATGCCGGTATCAAAGAATACGTATACCGAAGGCGACGACGCGATGAGAAATATCTATGTCGATCATAAAATTGAGCCTAGCAACGCGTTGCAGTTGTCTTCCGACGTCAATGAAGCCATGCGGATGCTGAAAGCCATCGAGGAGCAGTTGGAAAAATTCCCCGGGATCGATTGCGGCGCCTGCGGCGCGCCTACCTGCCGCGCGCTGGCGGAAGACATTATACTGAACTATGCCCGGGAGAGCGATTGCACCTTCGTCCTGAGGCAGATCATGGCCGGTATGTTCAGCGCGTTTACTGATATAACAGCGGCGACGCACGTGGGCAACGAATGGTAAAAACGGCTTGCGCGACAAATCATTTTATGATACGATAACAAAGCTGCCGCATCGGCCGGGTAGATATCGGCGCCGGAGCGGCACATCCCTGCTCCGCCGGAAGACTTGTCGCCTGCAAGTATTCATCGCGGCGGAGCCGTTCAGTCCAAAGGGAGGAGGTGAAGTCAATTGAGAAACTATGAATGTATGTATATCCTTAAGCCGGAAATGGAAGAAGAAGCGATCCAGCAAATGGTCGACAGATATTCAGCCATCGTTACCGACGGGCAGGGAGAATTAGTTTCCATTGACAAATGGGGCAAGCGCCGCCTGGCATATGAGATCAAGGATCTCTTCGAGGGCTACTATGTGCTGATGAACTTTAAAAGTGAACCGGATGTAGTAAAAGAGCTTGACCGCGTCATGAAAATCTCAGACGATATGCTGAGATTCATGATTATCAATCAAGATGAAAAGTAATCCCGTCTCTATACCGTTTTTCGGTTAATACGCGGCTCATCTTAAACAGGACGGTGTTGATATGTTAAATCGGGTAATACTAATCGGACGCCTGACCAGAGATCCGGAATTAAAATATACGCCTAACGGCACCGCCGTAGCGAACTTTACTCTGGCGGTGGACCGTTTTCGAAGCAATGCCCAGGGAGAGCGGGAAACGGATTTCATCCCCATAGTCGTCTGGCAGAAGCAAGCGGAAAACTGCGCGAATTATCTCGGCAAAGGCAGCCTGGCCGCCGTCGATGGCAGGATGCAGGTTCGCAGCTATGACGACAAGGACGGCATACGCCGCTGGGTGACCGAGGTCGTCGCGGATACCGTTCGTTTTCTGGATAAGCGCGGCGAAGGCAAGGCGGGAGATATGGGTTCGATGGGCGGCGACGTAGGCTTCTCGGACGACGATATTCCCTTTTGAGTAATAAAGACAAGCAAGGAGGAGAAAGAACCATATGGTAAAACGTGACCGCCAAAGGCGTCCCCGTAAAAGAGTATGTAACTTTTGCGTTGATAAAGTAGAAAGCATAGATTATAAAGAAATCGGTCGTTTGAAAAAATTTGTATCCGAGCGGGGTAAGATATTACCCCGGCGTATCTCCGGCAACTGCGCCAGGCATCAGCGGCAGCTTACCGTCGCGATCAAGCGGGCAAGGAATGTCGCCCTGTTGCCTTTCAGCGCGGACTAAGGCTATATAAAACCAGGTTTTATACGGCGCCGGCGAAACGAGATCGTTTCCCCGGCGTTTTTTCGTGTAGCAAACCTGAGGGAAGTGTGTTATCCTTGACGTACACCAACAACTCGTATCGTAAACAGCATAAAACGGCCGAAAAAGCGCTAAAAATGCGCCTTGAAGACCAACTATATGTATTGTTAAGGAAATAATTGTAACATGGCAAACTCCCGATTGGGCATGGAAACGAAATCAATAACCGAAGGCGCGCTGATGGCCGCGCTTACCGCTATCCTGGCTATGGCCGGGATCTTTATCCCCATGCTGGAGCCTGTGGTCATGACGATTTGGACCCTGCCGGTGGTTGTTGTCTGCTTGCGCTGGGGCATGCGTCCGGGAGCTGTCACCATGGCGGCCGCGGGGCTTGTCATCCTGATTATAGCCACGCCGACCTATGCCGTCGATATGCTTCTCCGTTCGGCGGGGCCTGCCCTGATTATCGGTTACGGGTTTATCCATAAATGGAAGTCGGAGACAAGTATTCTGTTTACCGCGATCGCGGCTTTTATCGGATTGGCGGCGTCCTACGCCCTGACTTTTATGATCATGGGGATTGGCTTGGACAACCTTTTCTCGGTGGAACCGGAGACGATCAATGAATTCGTTCTGTTGTTCTCCAATTATGGATTGCTGGATCAATTCCAAATGTCGGCAGCGGAAATGTCGGAATTCTTCACTAACATTTTTTCCATGTTGAAATATCTCTTCCCCGGAATGCTTCTGGTTGGCGGGTTGTTTACGGCGTTTACCAACTACGTCGCGGCGAATTTCGTTTTAGGCAAGCTGAAAGTACCGTTGCCTCCTGTAACGAAGCTGTCGGATTTCCGGATGCCCTTTGGCTTCGTCTTTGGGTTCATTTTCGGTTTGGGGCTTATGGTCGTCGGCGACGTCTTCTTGCCCGGGCTGCCGTTTGTCGCCCGGGTGGGGCAAAACATTTCACTCGTTTCTATTGCCATTTATATATTTCAGGGGATAGGACTTATTCTTCATTTTATCGGAAGAGCCGAACCGTCCGCGCGTAAAATTCTTAAAATTGTATTTATCATTGTTATACTGATGATATTTCTCTACTTCTTTATGATTGTTGGGCTGATTGGTATCGCGGACGCGTTGTTCGATTTCCGAAAGATGGGGATATTCAATAAAAAGAAATAATATGGGGAGGGCGCTGCAAATGAAGGTGATTTTACTCGAAGATGTGAAGGGCAGTGGGAACAAAGGTCAGGCGATCAATGTCGCTGAAGGGTACGCCCGTAACTTCCTGTTTCCGAAAAAACTGGCGATCGAAGCTACGCCCGGCAATATGAAGGAACTGGAGCGAAAGCAGCACCGGCAGGAGGAGAAAAAAGCGGCGGATCTCGCTCTGGCTAAGGAAATGGCTGAGAAAATCAAAGATATGGAGATTAGGGTGCCCGCTAAAACCGGCGGAGGGCAAAAACTTTTCGGCGCTGTCACCAATAAGGATATCGGCGATGTGTTGGAACAGACATATAAGCTGACTATCGACCGTAGAAAGATCGAAATCAAGAATAATATCAAGACCCTGGGGGAGCACGAGGTATCGATCCGCCTTCATCCCGAGGTAGTGTTACTAAAAAAGATCATTGTGACGGAAGCGGGCTGAGGATATGGCAGAAACGGACAGGATGCCGCCATATAGCCAGGAAGCGGAGCAGGCCGCTCTTGGGGCTATGCTGCTGGATAAGGAAGCCATTGTGGTCAGCAATGAGCTGTTGAGCCCCGATGATTTTTACCGGGATTCACACCGCTTGATTTTTACCGCGATCAAAGGGCTGGAGCAGGAAGGTCAGCCTGTGGATATGGTGACGGTAACAGAGGCGCTTAGGCAGAAAGACGCTCTGGATAAGTGCGGCGGGATGAGTTATCTTGCTTCCCTCGCCAATCTGGTGCCTTCAGCGGCGGGCATACGGCATTATGCAAAAATCGTCAAAGATAAAGCTCTTCTCCGAAGGCTGATCCGGGTTACGGATGAAATCAATCTCCGCTGCTATGAAGAGATAGACGATGTATACAGTCTCATCGGGCAGGCTGAGCAATCCGTCTTTGAGATCGGGCAGGGCAGGAGCGGGCTTGGTCTGACGCCTATCGGCGAGATGCTGCCCGAGCTGGTCGCCCAGATCGAAAACCTGTCCCAACGGCCGGAAGGGATCACAGGCATACCGTCATATTTCACGGCGCTGGACCAATTCACCAGCGGATGGCAGAATTCGGACTTAATCATCGTCGCGTCCCGCCCTTCCATGGGAAAGACCGCATTCGCCTTGAATCTGGCTGAAAACGCGGCGATCCGCTATAAAGCGCCCGTAGCTCTGTTCAGCCTGGAGATGTCCAGGGAGCAGCTCCTGATCCGGTTATTGAGCTCCAGGGCCAATATTGAGCAGACGTCATTACGAAACGGCCGGCTGAAAGGGGACGAATGGATCAAGCTGGTAAACGCCGCGGCGGTACTGAATAAGGCGCCGATCTTTGTGGATGATAACCCGGGGATCAGCGTCTCGGAATTAAGGTCAAAGACGCGGCGGATGAAAGTGGAATACGGATTACAGATGGTGCTGGTCGATTATCTTCAGCTGATGCAGGGGGACAGGCGGAGCGGAGACAACCGGCAGCAGGAGATCGCGGAGATTTCCCGCTCCCTGAAGGCTTTGGCGCGGGAATTGAAGATACCCGTTATCGCGTTATCGCAGCTATCCCGGGCGGTAGAGCGTACCGGCGGGGACAACAGGCCCGGACTCAGTCATCTCCGGGAGTCCGGCGCGTTGGAGCAGGACGCGGATCTGGTCATGTTTATCTATCGCGAGGAGTATTATGACCGCAATACGGACCGGAAAGGCATAGCGGAAATCATTGTAGGTAAGCATCGCAACGGGCCTGTAGGGACGGTGGAGCTGGGTTTTGACGACCGCTACACGAAGTTTTTTAATCTTTACTCCGCGGCCCCGGGCAGTACCGCACCGGACGGCGATTAAAACAGACTGCGATTGAAAAAAGTTTGACAAAAGGAAACAAAAACTGCTATAATTCGTAAACGTGAGGTTACAATATCAGATGGGAGCCATTAGCTCAGTCGGCAGAGCACCTGACTTTTAATCAGGGTGTCCCGCGTTCGAGTCGCGGATGGCTCACTTATCATTAAACTCGTCAAGCATTGACAAACCGGAGCCTGGCGGGTTTCTTTATGTCCGATGGCAGCGGTAAAAAGATTAAGCCTACTTGAAGGTTGCGCGCTGTAATGCCTGGCCGCAGTGAAGAACGCAGGAAATATACAGAATATTTATACAATTATCCGTATATGAACGACCAACAATAAACAGCACACAGCGCCCAATATATAAAGCGGATTACGCTCCCGGCGCCCCGCTGCTATCTGCGAAACGTGGATATTAATAAAAGTGTAAGAAAACGTTGACATTAGAGTTCCTTTAAGATTTACACTTTATTTACTAAATACGCTCGACGCAGTGAATTGGGGGTTTGCTTTATGAAAATCAAGAGCCTGGGGCTAAAAATCTCGATCGTGGTATCGCTACTGATCGTGGTGACCGTCGGTATTATCTATTTCATCATTTCAGCGGAAACAGACTCGCTGATCAACGAACTCACAGGCCAGGAAGCGATGCACGCAAACATAGCGTTGAGCAAGGCGCTTGATGAACACCGTCGTGAGGTATACATCCGCGCAATGTTGGTCGCCGGCGACAGTAATGTGATCGCAGGCGTCAAATCCAAAGACGTAGAGGGGCTGCAGTATATCGCGACCACCTATCTGGAAGGTATGGATACCGTATCGATAACCGACAAAGACGGGATCGTACTTGCCAGAGGCCACAGCGCGAAGATGGGCGACAGCATCATTAACCAAAACACCGTGGCTACCGCCCTCGCGACCGGCGCCAGGCTGGGAACAATAGAAAACGGCGCCCTGGTCGGCCTGTCCGCGCGGGGAGGCGCCCCCGTTATCGACGCGGAAGGGAATATTATCGGCGCGGTCGTTTGCGGCCGCGATTTATCCCTTCCCGAATATGTGGATGACGTGAAGGAGCGCAGCAACTGCGAGGTAACCATCTTTGACGGCGATATTTGCATGAACACCACTTTGGTTGGTAAAAATGGCGAAAGGATTATCGGGACGCAAGCCGACAGCGAAATCACTGATATTGTCATCAACAAGCGCCAGAATTATCAACCGCATATAGAATTAAACGGCATCCGGTACGCCGCTTATTATTCTCCGCTTATCATTGACGACGCGGTTCTTGGGATGCTCTTTGTCGGGGTCGATATTGAGAAAACGATTGAGACCCATGGGGTTTTGTTGTTCAGAGTACTGCGGTTAGCGATTATCGCCGTCGTTCTCGCGATGGCGCTGGTATTCATCTTTTGTAAATTTACAATAAGTAAGCCGTTGAAAAAAATCGGTGTTTTCGCGGAAAAGATACGCTCGGGCGACCTCGGTCTGACAACGTTGTCTGAAGCGACGATAGATGTGCGCTCGGCGGATGAAGTCGGCGTATTGGCGCGGGATTTGGAACGGGCTTACGCGCAGCTGAGGGGATATATAGGGGAAATCATGGAGCGAATGAAAAGCCTATCGGAGGGCGACCTCGTTACGGAGAGCGCATACGATTTCCACGGGGACTTCGTTCTGATCAGGGATTCGATCAACGGTATCGTACATAATCTCAATCAAACGATGAGCGAAGTGAATGAATCAACCGGGCAGGTCTCCGCGGTAGCAAAGCATATCGCTGACGGCGCGCAGATCCTTGCTCAGGGCTCCACCGAACAAGCCGCAGCCGTACAGCAGCTTTCCTCATCTATCTCCGACATAGCGGAAAAGACAATAGCGAACGCGCAGATGGCAAATCGGGCCGCGACGCTCGCTTCAATAATCACGAGCAACGCCGAAACAGGCAGCCGGCAGATGGGCGAGATGATGGAAGCGGTACGGGACATCAACCACGCGAGCCAAAGCATCAGCAAGATAATCCATGTCATTAACGAAATCGCTTTCCAGACAAATATCCTGGCGTTGAACGCCGCCGTCGAAGCAGCCAGGGCCGGCGAGTACGGCAAAGGCTTTGCCGTGGTGGCCGAAGAAGTAAGAAATCTAGCCGCCAAGAGCGCCGAAGCTGCCGATGAGACGGGCCAAATGATACAAAATTCTATGATAAAAGCCGAGTTAGGCGCGAAGATTGCCGGAAAAACCGCGGAAAGCCTTGCGGAGATAGTCTCCGGTATCGGCGAGAGTACGACAATTGTAACGGAAATCGCAAAATTCTCAGAGGAACAGTCGCTAAGTATAAACCAGATCAATACGGGCATAGAGCAGGTGACACAAGTGGTGCATCAAAACAGCGCGACCGCCGAGGAAAGCGCCGCCTCCGCGGAAGAAATGAGCGGGCAATCCGAAATGCTGGAACAACTCATTTCCCAGTTTAAAATAAACGACGATCCATATGCTAGGAGATAGCCCTCAGGATCCCCATGGGCGTGGACTCAGCGGATTGACCTAAGGGGTTTTGACGCAGCAGGTTCGACATCCGTCTCCGGTCAATAGGCCCGGAACAACCGAGTATCCTTACGCCAAGGTCGTTAGCGTCAACGATCATTACAGCGACGTTATTTAACCTTTTTGACAGGTTTAACGCGACGCGGTCGGGGGCGAGAGGGGCAAGTATGACGCAGCGATTATATGGCGGGATAGTATAGTCGCAGGGTCCGTCTATACAGGCGGCACGATATCCCGCGACATGATAAAACCAGCCTTTTTGCCTGAATATCTTGCCGAGCATACCGAAGGCAGACGCGAGTAGTATACGGAAACAGCCGCATTCGCCGATGGCGCATTGCATGGTTTCCGGCATGGAAAGCCCAATCCCGGCTTTGCTCTTTGTGACAAATCCGCTCAGAATCCTGGCGAAAAGACCCGGTTTGATCGAGGAAAGAGGGATAGCCCTCCCTTGGGCGCAGGCGACCATTTTCTCACTCAGAAAAAGGACGTCCCCTTTTTTCAAATGCGGCTTCGCGTATTCCATGATGATTTCCGTAAGCGAATCCTTCTCGGTGACTACTCTCGTTTTTATCGCCCGGCATGAATAGTTATCGCCGTCAAAGCCAACGATTTCATTTTTACCGGGATTAACGCATAATTCAAAATCCGCCATTGATTCACACCTCCGTACGTCCACCATAACAAAGGAGGCGTCTGAAGTGTTGTTTTAAGCCTGAATCAAGACGCCGGCGGCCCGAACGGCGCGGTAAGGGCTACGTTCAGGCTGGCGGAAGCTACGTTCAAGCCAAACGACATATAAGAACGGGCGTAAATTTGTTATAATGAATGATAGAACCCGCCCGGGAGTGATGTAATGCTTGGTTTAATCATTTGCGACGACGACCGCTTCATGCTTGGCATATCGGTAGATTTAGCGAAGCGATGCATAAAAGAAAACGGATTTAACGCCGCCGTCCTGTGCGCGACGACTGATTTCAGGGAAGCTCTGCGTTTTATAGAGAAAAACCCGGGCGCGTATTTGCATTTTCTGGACATAGACCTTGGAAAGACTTCGCTGAACGGCGTCGACGTCGCCAGAGTGATCAGGAGAGCGGAGCCGGCGTCAAAGATCGTATTTGTGACGGGACACGCCGACATGGGGATAAGCGTACTGAAAAGCGGCGTCGAGGCTTTTGGCTTCATCGAGAAAACGACAAACGAAGAGAAAATGCTCTCCGCGTATAAGAAATATATCAATCTTGCCCTGACAAACACCGCGACGACCGACGAAGATCGGCCCAGGGAAGGGTATATACAGCTCTCTGTGGGCATAGATGAGCATGTCACGCTCCCCGTCTCGCAAATCCTCTATGTGGAAGCAGATAAGTCTGTTTCTCATTTTATTTGTTACCATACCGTGGACGGCTCTTCCGTATCGGTGCGGGACACAATTGAAAACGCGTTAAACAGCCTCGGCGAGAGTTTCATGAAAAGCCACCGATCCGTCGTAATCAATACAAACCTCGTGGTATCAGTGGCGGACGGCTTAGTAAAATTCGCGGACGGTGAAACCGCGGCTTGTTCGTTTCGGCTGAAAAACGAAGTCATGAAGAAGTGCGGGGTAAAGAAGCGTGACAATCGCTGACGATTCATTGAAAATCATTGGGCAGCTATCATCGAAAACCGGTGTCTGGCCGCTTTTTCATATGGTCATGAACAATATAGCCTCGTTTTTTTTGCCTGCAGTTGTGTTGATCGCAGTATTGCTGGCAATGGACTTCGCTGATAAAAAAACTGACCGCAAAGGATTTCGCGCCGTCGCGGCCTTATTTGCCCTCGCTTCTGTGGCAGGCATTGTCACTATACGTTTCATACCGGGCAGTATCGCCATATCCTATCTGACCTTAGCCTTTGTGATGACGGCGGTTGTATTCATATTAAAGTTTGTGAGGCTGACGGGCCTTGACTATGTTGTGATGTTCGCTTGTTTTACATGCATTAACCGTTTCGTCGGGCTCGACGCCTGGCTGTTTGGAAGCGCGCTTTCGGTCTCCTGCATATTTTTTGTGATTTTCGCCATTTACCGGATAAGGATCGGGCGGCTGGACGGGCAATTATTCCATGCCTGGTTCGCCTCCGTATTGACTGTTTCGGAAGCCTATCTATTTAATGCGTTATTTAATAAATACATTTTGCTAATCGGACAAACTCTGGACTCCAATATCAAAAAAATCTTTGTGTGGGGCGTCGCGGCTCTGGCTGTTATCGCTGTAAACATCGCGTTTATTTATGCTGTAAAACGATTCTTCGGGAAACGTTTTGCTGATATCAACGACATGGGCAGGGCATATCCAAGGATCGAACGGTACTTCATCTATAATTCCGCGGCTATACTTCTGCTGGCGATGCTTTTGAATTTTGCTTACGGCCTGGCGAACGGGCTCGTTAATATGCCAACGTCGCTGTTCAACCTGTTTCTGCTTTTCGCCCAGGGTATCCAGTTCTCTTTCCTCGTTCTGATTTTCCGGATAACGCGGCTGAAAGATAATCTGCAAAGCAAAACGATAGAAAACGAGAGTCTCGCAACTTATTCCTCAAGCCTTGAAAAAAATATGGACGATATTCGCGGTATCAAGCACGATATTAAAAATATCTTCATCACCATGGGCGATTATATCGAACGAAGCGGCGACATGGAAATGCGGGACTACTTCCGTGAAAAAATAAGCCCTTTCGTGGATGATGAAATAGCGAAAAGCGATATGTTCGGCAGACTGGCGTCTATAGATAACGAACACCTCAAAGCCATTTTCCGGTACAAGATCGTTCAGGCTATGGAAAGAGGGATCGCCGTCGATCTGGAGATAACGGATGGGCGCCCGACGCCGGATATGCCAGTCGAGCTTACTGATTTAGTGCGGATTTTAGGGATACTGCTGGACAACGCAATCGAAGAATGTATGACACTGTCTCAGGGGACAATCACCATTCGTCTAACAGGAAATGATGAAATGATTTCATTCATGATAAGGAATACCGTTAGCCCGGAGAGGAAGGAAACAGGCGTCAGAGCCGGTGTTTCTACAAAAGATGAAAACAGGGGGAAGGGGCTCGCCATCGTACGCGGGCTTCTTGATAAATATGATTGCGCTGTTTTGAATTCCTATTTCATTGACGATTGTTTTGCGCAAAATCTTGTGATATATCAACCTTCGGCGATGTTGCCACAGGAGCGGTATATATGATAAGATGGTTTCGAAATAACTGTGATTATTGGATGGATCAGGTTGAGCTATATGAAGAAGAAGGGAGATTATTAACATGGCAGACACAATGAAAGCAGTATGGTGGACGGAGCCGAAAAAGATCGAGCTTTTGCATGACGTACCGATCCCGGAAGTCCAGCCCGGTATGGCGAAGATCAAAATCGCTTACTCCGCCCTATGCGCGACGGATTTCCATCAGGTATCCATGGGGGTCATGAACGCCACGTGGACGCAGCCGCGCCCCATGGGGCACGAGGGCTGCGGCGTCATCGTCGAATTAGGCCCGGATACTGAAAACAGCGGGCTCAAGGTCGGCGACAAGGTAGCCATATGCGGCGGCAACAGATGCGGCGTATGCCCGGCATGCAAGAGAGGCTTACCCATGTGTATGAGCGGCATGAGGGGATTCGGCGGGGTATTTGCCGAATACACCGTCTCGGGAATCGGCGGCTTGCATAAGATCCCGGACGACGCGGACATCAGGCCCTACGCCATCACCGAACCCTTGGGCTGTATCCTACGCTGTTTCGATCTTTCGCCTATTCAAAACGGCGATTCGGTCCTGGTCTCAGGCGTCGGCGCTATCGGCTCCATCATGCTGGACATGGTAATCAAGTCCGGCGCGGTCAAGGTCACCGTATCCGACCCGATCCCGGAGAAGAGAGCGCTTGCTCTGGCTATGGGCGCGCAATACGTCATCGACCCGGTAAACGAAGACCTGGTCGCCCGGGGCAGGGAAATCACCGACGGCGCGGGCTTTAATAAGATCTATGAAGTCTCCGGCGTACCGGTCACCGTCCAGCCGTGCCTGGATCTGGTCGCCAGAGCCGGGACAGCTACATTCTTCGCGGTGTTCCCGCCCAAATTCGAACACCCCATCAACCTGCATACGTTATACCTGAAGGAAGCCGGCATCCGCTTTGTATTCACCCACTGGAATACGGCGCCCAGGGCAGTAGACTTGATCCCGCGCCTGCAGACCGACAAGATCATCGGCAAAGAATACGACTTGGCCGACTGGGATGAAGCCGCCGCGATGTTCGAAAAGTCCATCTATCCGAAGATACTGCTGAAGTGCTAGGCGCTATTCGGCGTCAGCGTATCGGGGCGCCTGTTCCGAACCGCTGACGTGGTCGGCGCGTTGGCCCGGCGAAACAAAGTTATCCAAATAAAAAAGGTTGCCCGGATTTGATGTTTAATCAATCCCGGACAGCCTTTTTTTAGCGACGCTAAGAGCTGCGCGGTATCGGCTTATGCAGGAGCTTCGTGCCTATCATCAATGTGATGATGAAATAAATGATAGCGCAGGTAACGATCCCTGCCGAGACGGAGTAGAACCGGCGTATCCCGATGACGGTAATCAAAAAGCCACCCAGCATATTCCCGATAATCGCCGCGATGGAATTCATCGCGCCGTTGACGGTATGCGCGGTGGAGTTGAGGCCGACAGGCGCCATCGTATAGACATAATTCGTGCTCGCCCCGATGATCAGCCCGCCTGCCAGCCCGTGCAGGGTCTGGATAGCCAGTATCTGCAAAAGGCTGTTAACATAGGAGTAAAGGGAAAACTCGATCGTAAACAGAATACCCGCCAGAATTACCGCCACGGGCAGCGGAAAGCGCCTGCGCAGAGGCTTCATCAGCAGGAGCATCGGTACTTCAAGCAAGGCTTTGTAACCCGTGATTAAGCCGAACTGAGCCGTATCGCCCCCCACCATATCGACGAGATAAGGCAGGAAAGCCATGGAAGTGTTGATGGGCATATGCATGAAAATCGCGAATACCATATAGGTGATAAAATAATATTCCTTGAAAAGGCGGCTGAACTGCATTTCCCGGAACGGGATGCTCTTACGGGCAGCGGCGTCGTTGTTGGGGTCCTTCATACGCGACAAGATAAACAAGAGCGGTAAATAGGCGATCCCGTACATATAGAAAGAGACCTCGACCCCGGTCCAGGGCAGGATCGCGCTTAGGGATATCGACATGATCGCGAAGCTGATAGAGCCCCACAAGCGAACATTTCCGTAAGCCACGCCTTCCCTCGCGCAAGACTGCACGTTAAACGCATCCATCAAAGACTGCGCGGGCAAGCGGAAAAATGAGCAGAGGGGGATAATGAGGTGCATGAGAAAAAGCGGGCCGACGGCGACCCGGGACGAGGCGGGCACAAGGGCCCAGAGTATCGAAGCCACGCCCATACAGAAGACGATGATCTTACGGTTCGAGCGGACCTTATCCGCCATCACGCCCCATAAGGGGGTCGCGCAAATGGAAACGGCAAAATTGATTCCGTTGATTATGCCCACCTGCGAAGGGGAAAAGCCGTTTTTCTGCAGAAATATCGTGAGGTAATTGCCCGTCGCCAAGGCGAAATAGAACAAAAACGATACGGACGATAAAGTCCAGTAAGATTTCGGGACGCCCGCGAACTTATTTCGAATAAACACATACGTTGGGGAGCGGTGCGCCCGTCCGGGAGCGCTCATCTAGCGCCCACTGCTTTCCGGCTTGGTATAGACGGGGCCGTCGGGCTGGTCTTTCGTCACCGGGTTGTCGCTTTTGCGCCAGCCTTCCAGCCATTTCCCGGATTGTTCGGCTAACTGTTCGCTCATTTTCAGCATGACCCCGTTCGCGCCGAGCATGCCTTGCAGCTCTTTGACGGGCACGTCGCTTCCGCTTCGCGCGAAGATAGCCGCCGCGTATCCCGCCGCCTCGCCGGTCAGGGCGCAGACAGGGATTACCCTGGTCGTTTCCCAGCCCTGGCCGTTTGCCGCGGAAATGATCCGCCCGGCGGAGAAGATATTTTTGATCATTTCGTTTTTAAGCGTACCGAAGGGTATTTCGTATACGGGGCCCGGGATGTTCCAGATACCGGTGCAGCCGATGCTGTCCTCAAAATGCCTGCCCGCGTCTTCCGTACGCAGCGTATGGTCGCCTTTGAGCCGGCGGGTCGTCCTGTACTGGGCCTGGCTGGGGAATGCCATGAAAGTCAGGCTGGGGTCAGCCTTGACCCGGCGTAAAGCCGCTTCCCTGCCCTTGAGCAGGAAGTCGGTGACTTGCCACGCGTCCGTACCCCTGTACATGGGCGTATCGGCGGGTATCCCCGCTTTGTTGAAGCTGCCCAGGGCCATGATTTTGAAGAACTTCGGCGGATATCCGGCCGGCGGAAAGATGAAATCGTTGTTATCAGACTGGCAATACGCCCATAAGGTAAGCAGATTGTCCTGCTCCACGCAGGGCGCACCCGCCTGATACAGTACGTCGGCGTCTCCCGAAGCGTCCACAGCCGCTTTACACCGGTAGGCCTGTCTGCCGGATTTGTTCTCGACGACGACGGCTTTGCAGCAGCCGTCCTCCATAACCACGTCGCAGAAGATCGTGTCCAGCAGGACGTCGACTTTAGCCTCGCGGATCAGCTCATCCAGCGCCATGATGAAAGCCGGCGCGTTGAATATCGTCTGATAACGCTCTTTGGCGTCCGTTTCCCAGGGGCCGCCCCGCCACTTCTCGGGCAGGCTGTTATAACCGTACTTAATGGAAGCGTAAAGCAGTTCTTCGGCTATACCGCTGTGTATCTTATGCCCCATACCGTCGCAGATAGGCAGATAGATAACGACCAGCCCCGCGGTAGCTAAGCCGCCCAGCATGGTCGTCTTCTCGATGAGCAGGACCTTGGAACCGTTACGCCCCGCCGCCAGCGCCGCCGCCACTCCGGCTACGCCTCCGCCGACCACGACCACGTCGTACTCGCCGCATACGGCGGTCTGTTTGATCTCTTTGATCGTATCCATAGACGAATCCCCCTTCAGCTTGATGCGTCATTGCTGTTTGTAGTTGTTGACAAAACTCTTCAACGCGTTAGCGAAAATCAGTTCGTCGGGGCCCGCGGTAAAGACCTTAACGCCTGTCTTCAGCATTTCCGATACATAATCCGGTCCGCGCGCCAGTAATACGGGCGTCTTACCGTGTTCAAGAGCCTTTCGAACGAGGAGCTTTTCAAATTCGACCACCTCCGGATCGTTCGTCTGCCCCGGCTTGCCCACCGACTGGGAGATATCGCCCTTACCGGAGGAAATCATATCCACACCCGGCGTCGAAACGATTTCGTCTATATACGCGGCGGCTTTCACGTCTTCCACCTGTATAGTCAGCGTCACGATATCGTTTGCCGCTTTGACGTATTCGTCAAAGGTCTCGTATCCGGCAGCCGCCAGATAACGCCCCACGGGGGAGGGCAGATTATATACGCCCCGCTCGCCCAGGGGATGGTACTTGACGAGAGATACTGCCTTACGCGCTTTTTCAGGCGTATTTACGTCAGGCACGACTATGCCCGTCGCGCCCGCGTCCAGGAGTTTTGTCACATCCGTCAGGTCGCTGACCCGTATCTGGCAGGGCATCCGGAGCAGGACGGCTACGCGCAGCAGTTCCTTCAGTTGGGAATAGTCAAACAGGATGTGTTCGTTATCCAAACGGATAAAGTCAAACCCGGCCGCCTTAGCCATCTCCACCACATAAGGATCGGGAGACTGCACATACAAGCCCAGTATCGGGCCGTCCTTCTTCAGCAATTCTTTAAACGTCGTCATTCGCGTTTCCCTCCGTATCATTTTATTCGTTCAATCGTTCAAGATATGTACCTGGCATGTCCGCATGGTGAGTAGCGCGGCTTTGTGGCTTTCTTCGCTTACACCGGCGCAGCAGGACGCGTCGACGAGTACCTTAGTCTCGGGCAGCCTGGCTTTGAGGATGAGGGCGTTCGATACGACGCAGATATCCGTACACAGACCGCATAATTCGATTTCATCGTAGTTCCCCGCAGCCGCCAATTCCGCTAACGCTATGGAACCGAAATTAGGTTTGTCGAAAATTTCGCAGCCGTTCGTGTCCAGCTTGTCTGTGATGGCGTGCCCGTCCGTACCGGCGACGCAATGCTTGACAGGGAGCATCCGGCCTTCCTGCGTCTCTGGGTAGTCGTCCCCATGCGTATCGCGGGTAAAGACGACATTGTCGCCGTTTTGCTTATAGACAGCGATTTTTTCCTGTACGCCCGGTACGATCCGCTCCGCCTGAGGCGAGCCAAGGGAACCGGTGATAAAATCGTTTTGCATATCGACGACAATCAAAAGTTTTGGCATAGCGGCGCCTCCTGTCGTTACAAATATTGACAAAAATAACAAAATGCAGTACAATCTCGTCGTTACCGTCCCTATACTGGTGACAGGAAGGGGGGGAGAAATGGTTCGCGAATTTTTTATCTCTGTCGTGGCAATTGTAGCAGGCTACTACATTTGCAAGTGGTTGGACAGAGGTAGCAAACGGTAACCAGCCCAAAAAACCCCGGGGGTAGCATCCCCGGGGTTTTCTTTGGGATAAAATGATCCGCGAATTTTGCCTACTACATCTGCAAGTGGCTAGCTTACGAATACATTATAGCACAGTTCCCCCGGAAGCCGCAATATATAATTACCAAATTTTTTCAGTTTTACTGCAACCACTGTTTGTGTGTAGTGGGCGATGACGGGCTCGAACCGCCGACATCTTGCTTGTAAGGCAAGCGCTCTCCCAACTGAGCTAACCGCCCGGTGTGCTTATTTTAAGGGATGGACGACGATTTGTCAAATGACAGAATATGGGAATTATTGTCTGGAATTTTTGTTGCGAAACAGTGTACAAAGAAAGCGAAATGTGTTATCATTTATTAAACAAGATAAAAATGTTAAAGGAATTATAAATGACTCTTCTGGCAAGAATCAATGAACCAGATAAGCGGCAACAGCTTTTATCCGAACACTTGAGCAATGTTGCTAAATTATCCGCATCATTTTCCGAAAGTAAAAACCTATCGAGACTGATTGCAATTCTTCACGATCTCGGTAAAGCGATATCAACTTTTCAGGATTATCTGAAAAATGGCGGCGAACGGGGCAGTGTCGTACACTCAAGACAGGGCGCTTTTTTTCTGGATGACTATTTGAATGGATCAAGCGATATAGCCAAATTGCTGTTGAAAGAGATTGTCGCTTTATCGACTATGGCGCATCACGGCTCGCTATATGATGGAATATCACCGGACGGAAGAGACGTATTTCTTGAGAAACTCACTGAAAAGGAAAATGAAAGATATAGATATCTAGAAGCGAAACGTAATAGCGCTAACGTCTTCTCCGACCTTGAGAGCAATATCAACGAGTTAGTTAATTTAGCAAAAGAAGAAATCAACACCATCGTATCCCAAATTAACAATGTATATCACTCGCGAGAGTCAGCGCAATTTGCTTTGGGGCTTTTTGTTAAATATATATATTCCTGCCTGATCGATGCGGACAGACTTGACGCCTACTCATTCGATATCAATGAGCAAACCGATCCCGTCGTTTCAGACTGGGCCAGTTTAATCAATACATTCGAAGAAAAGATTCGAAGTATCCCGGTAGAAAGCGAAATCGCGGCAATAAGGCAGTCGATATCAAGCAAGTGTAAAGAGGCGGCTATAAAACACACGGGGATATATCAACTATCAGTGCCGACCGGCGGCGGGAAGACGCTTTCTTCTTTACGATTTGCCCTTCATCATTGTAAAACCGAAAACAAAGAACGGATAATATATGTGATACCATATTTATCTATCATCGAACAAACGGCAGCGGAGTTTCATAATATCTTTAACTTGAATGAAGATAATAATATTTTACTCGAGCATCATTCAAGCATTGTTTTACCTGATGATGAAGAGGAACAGAAGAGCAGAAAACTGGCGGCTGCTCGCTGGGACGCGCCGATTATCATCACAACGATGGTACAATTCTTAGAAACCGTTATGTCTGCAAAAGGCAGCGATCTTCGTAAATTTCATCACATGTCTAATGCCGTTATTATCTTTGATGAAATCCAGTCATTACCGATAAAAACTATTCATGTATTTAATGAAGTTGCATCATTCCTCGCTAAAGTCTGTAATACAACGATATTGCTCTGTACGGCAACCCAACCTTTACTTGGCAGCACAGAACGAGAAAACCTTTTGCTCGAAGATGAGCCGGATCTGGTCGATACTGACGGATTGTTTGAAAACATCAGACGAACGGTTTTGGTCGCGGAAGCAGAAAGAGATATCGATGCTTTTGCGGATTTTGTTGAAGAGAAAGCGTTAATAAACAGGAATTGCCTTGCTATTGTCAACACAAAAAGCGTCGCGCGGGAGGTGTTTGATAAACTAAAAAGCAGTAATAGTTTTACGGTATTCTATCTGAGTACATACATGTGTTCGACGCATCGAGCGGATACTATTGCCCGAATTAAGAAAGCATTATCTGATAAAGACAAAATTATATGTGTCGCGACGCAGCTAATCGAAGCTGGCGTCGATATTTCGTTTAAATGTGTAGTGAGAGCAGCCGCTGGTCTTGATTCTGTAACACAAGCAGCCGGGAGATGTAACCGCAATGAGGAGAGCAAAACCCCAAAAGAAGTTTATATCGTGCCGCTTAAAAATGAGAATTTGGATAAGCTCGACGATATTAAGTGCGGTAAAGATATTACCGAGAGAATGATACGAGAAAATAGCGGCGCGGATTTATTATCGCCCGCTATCATGAAACAGTTTTATGAGCACTATTTTTATAACAGAAGAAACCTGATGGATTACCGTTCCGATAACGGAAGCATCTACGATATGCTTTCTATTAATAATGCAGGCAGAGGTAACTATAAAAATAGAACCGGTAAAGAGTGTCCATGTTTAATCGCCCAGGCTTTCCGGACGGCGAGCGAGAAATTCTCTGTCATCGACAAAAACACAGAATCGGTTGTGGTTCAATACAGCGAAGCAGAGAAACTCATGGACGCTTATAGGCAACAGCCCAATGACAGGATGACAAAAACCAAACTTAATATCATTCGAAAGCTTGAAAAATATAGCGTTTCACTCTATTCCTGGGAGATAGATAAACTTGCGGGCGCTATTAGCATATTAGATGAAGAGACGGGGATCAGATTTTTAGATAAGTTTCACTATGCAGAAGACATCGGCGTTGTTTTTGAAGCAGACCCCAATAATTATATTGTTTAGGAGTGGCGTGCATGAAACAGAATGTGTTGGCGCGGATCGAGAGGAAGAGAAATTCAGTAGAGTTTGAAGCCTATGGAAAATACGCCTTATTTTCAGACCCGGTGACAAGAGTAGGAGGTGAGAAATTCTCGTATCAAATACCCACATATCAAGCATTAAAAGGAATTGCAGAATCCATATACTGGAAGCCATCGTTCATATGGATTATTGACGCTGTGAGAATAGTAGAAAAAATCCAAACGGAAGGTAAAGGTATCCGACCTATTAAAATGAGCGGTGGGAACGATCTTGCGTACTATACCTATCTGAAAGACGTTAGGTATCAGGTGCTTGCCCATTTCGTGTGGAATGAAAACCGCCCGAATTTACAAAATGACAGAAATGAAAACAAACATCACAACATCGCAAAACGCAGTATCGAAAAAGGCGGCAGGCGAGATATTTTTCTGGGGACACGGGAGTGCCAGGGATATGCTGTTCCCTGTGAGTTTGGCGCCGGCAGCGGATTTTATGATGATTACGGCGAAATCAACTTCGGATTTATGCTGCATGGTATTGACTACCCTGACGAAAACGGCGGAGGTATATTCGGCGTCCGCTTTTGGGACTATCAAATGGAGGACGGAATTATTATTTTTCCACCGCTTGACAGCGATGAGATAAAAAGTAGAACAATACGCGACGGACAAAAGATCAAGATGTTTAACTTAGGTGAAACGCTAAAACCAGTCGGGGACGAAGGTGGTGATGAGTAGTGGGATTATTTCAGAATCTGTTAGAAACATATGAGGTGTGTAAAGACGCTGCCGGTATAGTCACATATGACGAAAATGGTATAGCAAATGAAAAAAAGACTTTTTTACCAATTTTTCATACAACATTTAAATCACAGATTTGCATCACCCTTGACTGTAATGGAAAATTCATTAAGGCTGAGCGGGATAGTAAAGATACTACTATTATAGTTCCGTGTACGGAAGGGTCGGCAGGGCGTGCAAATTATATTGCGGCACACCCGCTATGTGACCAACTTGATTACGTAAGTGGAATAAGCGATGATAAAATATCGGCTTATCTCAAGGAGTTAGGCGCTTGGATGGAGCAGACTTCCGGCAGGACTCAGGATAAACTAAGAATAATTTATTCTTATATTAGCATGAAGACAATGCTTCCGGATATAGAAGCCGTACAGATATTTAAGGATTCAGAATACGATAACCCGGGTGACACAAGAGTACTTAATTATGAAAAAATACGAAAAATCGGGATAAGATTTGTGGTGGAAATGGCAGGTGACAGTACGCCGGAGGTTTGGAAGGATGCTGAATTAAGGCAGTCATGGATCGATTTTATCAAGCCGAAAGGCATTAGTCAGGAGGATGGTTTATTTGACTACTTATGCGGTGCGCAGGTTGGACAAATCGCAAGTCAACACCCGAAAAACATCAATTCAATGACTGGTAACGCAAAACTGATATCGTGTAACGATATAAGTGGATATACATTCAGGGGACGGTTTTCGAGCCAAAACGACGCTGTGATCGTCGACTACGAACAGTCACAGAAAATGCATCAGACATTACGGTGGCTCATCAATAATTACGGATATAATACAGATACGCAAACGATTGTCGTTTGGGCGGTTGATATGGATACAAAGCCTTTGGCAGCGCCCTATGATAATTCATATATTATGCTATTCTCTTTGCCCTCGGCAAAAACAGAAACGGACAAGTTATCAGGCGCTGCTGAAGCAGTGTACGCTGATTATTCAAAAAAATTGAGAGATATCTTTCTTGGCTATGGAAAAGCAGATAAAATCAAGCAACACGCAAGAAGGATCTGTATAGCGGTTTTTGACGCCGCAACCACCGGAAGAATGGGATTAACCTTTTACCAAGAGATGCCTCAAGACAAATACCTCGAAAACATTGTGAATTGGCATGAAGAGACCTCTTATTTCTTAACTGCCTGGATTAAAGGAAAAGATGAAAAAGGAAAGGATAAACTGACTCCATATCACTATATCGGGGCGCCGTCATACGACGATATTATATTTGCTGTTTATGGAAAAGCGCATGGTGGAAATGACGCCGGATTCAACACACTAAAAAGAAAAATCCGCAAGCAACTGCTCGAATGTATGTTTGGTAACTCTTCTTTTCCAAAGAACATGGTCGATATGGCTGCAATAAGGGCGTCTCACCCATTATCCTTTGTGGATAGCAACGGTAAATTCAGTCCGGGAGACTGGAATCGTTCAATTAATATAACATGCGCTCTGGCGCGTAAGTATTACAAAAAAACTAAAAAGGAGGGAATTGCATTGGATCTTGATGAAACAAGGAGGGAACGAGACTATTTATACGGGAGGCTACTTGCAGTCGCAGACAGATTGGAACAGACCGCTCTGTATAAAGCGGATAAAAGCAATACTAGAGCTACAAATGCTGTCAGGCTTATGGCGGCGTTTGCGGTTAAACCTTATCATACTTGGGGTATACTCTACAAACAGCTTATTCCATACATTAACCAGCTAAACGGAGCTTGGTACTATCAATCAATCATTGATGATATCACGGTTCAGCTCGAAGAAGATATGTTAAACCAAAATAACAAGCCACTCTTACCATTATATTTATTAGGGTACTCTGCGCAAAGGCGTGCGTTCGGTAACAGAAATATACAAGAAAACATAGGAGATGATGAACATGACATTACAGAATAAAATTGACTTCGCGGTAATCTTCTCAGTCAAAAACGCTAACCCTAACGGTGACCCCTTAGGAGGAAACCGGCCACGAACGACCAGCGACGGTCTGGGCGAGGTTTCAGATGTATGCCTCAAACGCAAGATTCGAAACCGCCTGCAAGAGATGGGTAATGATATTTTTGTCCAGTCAGATGAAAATAATAGAGATGGTAAGAAATCGCTATCTGACAGATTTAATTCATTTTTATCATCGCTCCCAAAAGATGAGCAAAAAAATAAGGATATAGTTTCCACTAGAGTGTGCGAACGGTGGCTGGACGTCCGCTCCTTTGGACAAGTCTTTGCTTTCAAAAAAGGCGATGACGTAGATGAAGTCTCACTTGGTGTTCGGGGACCTGTAACCATTCAATCCGCATTTACCGTCGAGCCGGTCACAATCGAATCGATTCAGATAACGAAATCTGTAAATAGCGAAACAACAAAAGATGGAAGAAAATCCCCGGATACAATGGGAATGAAACATCGAATAAATAAAGCAATTTACATTACCTATGGCAGCATTAGCCCACAGCTGGCGGAAAAGACCGGATTCGGAGACGACGATACAGAAAAAATCAAGGCGGCTCTGTCAACCCTTTTTGAAGGCGATGAGTCTTCAGCCCGCCCCAGCGGTTCCATGGACATTCAACAGATCGTTTGGTTTAAACATGATACGAAAGCAGGGCAGTATTCCTCAGCGAAGGTGCATGACAGCGTATTGGTTGACGTCGACGGAAATGTAGAAATCAAGCCCCTCGATGGCCTTTTACCTGAAATCATCGGGGGATAGCCATGCCCGATTATATAGAAGATGATTATTTACTTCTGTCAGGGATTCAGCATTACGCTTTTTGTCCCCGCCAATGGGCTTTAATCCACATCGAAGATCAGTGGCAGGAGAACTATTTGACAGCGTCGGGCAGAGTTTTGCACAACAAGGCCCATAACGGGGACTCGGCTGAAAAAAGAGGTGGTATAATTATCTTCAGGTCGTTGAAGGTTTCGTCGGCCCGACTGGGGATTTCAGGAGAATGCGATGTTGTCGAGTTCCATCAATCGGACAACGGCATTTCGCTAAAAAACTACGATAGTTTATGGATTCCTTATCCTATTGAGTATAAACGCGGGAAAACGAAACTTGATGACTGTGACAGGCTTCAGTTATGCGCGCAAGCGGCTTGTTTGGAGGAAATGCTGTGTTGTGTAATTAATAGCGGCGCATTGTATTATGGCGAACCGCACAGACGCGAAATTGTGGAGTTCTCCGGAGAGATGAGAGAAGACCTTGAAATAGTAACAAACGCAATGCATAATCTATATTCGAGAAAACACACGCCAAAGCCAAAAAAAGGAAAACAATGTTCGAACTGTAGCCTGAAGGATCTTTGTTTACCTCAAATAGGTGATAAACCTGAAAATGTTGTTCGAAAATATCTGGAGGATAATATTGAATGAAGAAGCTCTTGAATGTCTTATTTGTTACGCTTCCAGATGTTATAGCAAGCCTTGAGAATGAAAATGTATGTATAAAAAAAGATGGTAAGGCGTTGCTAAAAGTGCCGTTGTTGAATCTAGAAGGGTTGATTTTATTTAATTATTATGGCGCGACGCCCCAGCTAATGGGTGAATGCGTGAAAAGAAATATTACAATCAGTTTCTTAAGCGAACACGGGAGATTTATCGGCTCATTTCATGGAGAGACGAAAGGTAATGTGATTCTCAGAAAAGAGCAATACCGGATTTCTGATAATATGAACAGAAGCTTTCCTTATGCGAAAAATTTTGTGTTTGGAAAGCTACATAATCAAAAATGGGTTTTAGAGCGGAATATACGTGATCATTCTCTACGCGTTGATGTTGAACGAATAAAAAAGGCAAGTTCACAGATTACTGTAGATATGAAACAAACACTGGAATGTGATGATATTGGAGCGCTCCGCGCGATAGAAGGAAATGCTGCAAAAGCATATTTCAATGCGTTTGATGAACTAATACTCAAAAACAAGGAGTCTTTTCATTTCATCAGCCGAATTCGCCGTCCGCCGGTCGACCCTGTAAACGCATTGCTTTCTTTTGCGTACACTCTACTTACGAGTGAATGCAGACATGCGTTAGAAAGTGTGGGACTTGACAGTTATGTTGGTTTTATGCACACAGATAGACCGGGACGGGCGTCGCTGGCGCTTGATTTGATGGAGGAATTGAGACCCAATTATGCGGATCGTTTTGTTCTATCGTTAATTAACCGCGACGAAGTGACGCCTTCCGATTTCGATACGCAGGAATCCGGCGCAGTGTTGTTATCTTCTGAAGCAAGAAAGGGTTTGTTGTCGGCATGGCAAAAACGAAAAAAAGAGACGATAACACATCCGTTTCTCAAAGAAAAAATGGAATGGGGACTAGTCCCATATGTTCAGGCTTTATTAATTTCGCGCACGATTCGAGGCGATTTAGAACAGTATCCACCATTTCTGTGGAAATGAGGAGCGAGTAGCTTGTTAGTCTTAGTTACATACGATGTTTCAACCGAAACGTCGGCCGGTAGAAGAAGATTAAATAGAGTTGCTAAAAAATGTTTGGCACATGGTCAACGGGTTCAAAACTCAGTTTTTGAATGTAATATTGATTGGAGCCAGTATGTCGCATTGCAGGAAGAGCTTAAGAATATGATTAATCCAGAGGAAGACAGTTTGAGATTTTATAATCTTGGCAACTCATACGAAAAAAAGGTCGTACATTTTGGGGTTAAGCCGAGCATACAAATAGAAGGAGAATTAATTTTATGATATTTCGGTGTTGGTGCGAATACTAAGCTAACATAAATCATTTCAGAGGTTCGCACAAAAAACAGTGTTTCTTCGACTATTTTTTACTTAAATTAACATTGGTTTTCGATTGCCAATATGTTATAACGCAAAATATAGGGTAATAAAATACTTCTGCCCCTATATTTTGCGGTCGCTCCCCGCAAGGGGGGCGTGGATTGAAAGATTCCATGCCTGAAAGATCGTATAAACTGCGACAGTCGCTCCCCGCAAGGGGGGCGTGGATTGAAAGCCTTTAGGGAAGGATGCTACGCTGCCTACGCTGGTCGCTCCCCGCAAGGGGGGCGTGGATTGAAAGCATCAAGCCTGATAAACAGCTTGTGGATGATATCGTCGCTCCCCGCAAGGGGGGCGTGGATTGAAAGAAGTTTAGTAGCCTGGAGCTGCTGCAGAGCTGTAAGTCGCTCCCCGCAAGGGGGGCGTGGATTGAAAGATAATCCGCATCATTCCTTTATATATGTATGTGTAGTCGCTCCCCGCAAGGGGGGCGTGGATTGAAAGAGCGTGGGAAATGGAGAACGCCATGAAGCCGGCGTCGCTCCCCGCAAGGGGGGCGTGGATTGAAAGACGAAAGCAAATGGAAGGATGGGAATAAAATGAGGTCGCTCCCCGCAAGGGGGGCGTGGATTGAAAGGCGGAAAAAATTAGTAAGGGAATGGTGATAATATGTCGCTCCCCGCAAGGGGGGCGTGGATTGAAAGGACAATATAGAGAGAATATGGGAGATATTCATAGGTCGCTCCCCGCAAGGGGGGCGTGGATTGAAAGGTAGTGGGCAATGAGGGACTTGAACCCCCGACCCGTCGCTCCCCGCAAGGGGGGCGTGGATTGAAAGATCTGATGGTCTTGGATGTGCGTATAAATTCCAAGTCGCTCCCCGCAAGGGGGGCGTGGATTGAAAGGATAAACGCTGGAAGCCTGTACAAGAATCCTTGGTCGCTCCCCGCAAGGGGGGCGTGGATTGAAAGTCCATCAGCATGGTTGCAACCTGAGTATGCTCGGTCGCTCCCCGCAAGGGGGGCGTGGATTGAAAGCCCATGCGGTTGCAAATTGCCCAGCGCTCATGTTGTCGCTCCCCGCAAGGGGGGCGTGGATTGAAAGAAAGAGCAAAGCGAATATTTTTTCATTCGGCTGGGTCGCTCCCCGCAAGGGGGGCGTGGATTGAAAGTAATATTACAGAAGCGATACATTCAGAGGGTTTAGTCGCTCCCCGCAAGGGGGGCGTGGATTGAAAGCCGTTCGCGATTGCCTTAAACTGCCTGCATTGGAGGTCGCTCCCCGCAAGGGGGGCGTGGATTGAAAGCCGTTCGCGATTGCCTTAAACTGCCTGCATTGGAGGTCGCTCCCCGCAAGGGGGGCGTGGATTGAAAGAACTACCCGGAGCTGAAAGAGCAGCTCTCAGAGGTCGCTCCCCGCAAGGGGGGCGTGGATTGAAAGTCGCCATTATGAGGCACTGGCGCCGGAGCCAATGGGTCGCTCCCCGCAAGGGGGGCGTGGATTGAAAGGGCTGAGGCCAACAAGGCCATCCGTGCAGCATCAGCGTCGCTCCCCGCAAGGGGGGCGTGGATTGAAAGTTTGAGGCGTGTGAGGATGCACTGAAGTCCATGAGTCGCTCCCCGCAAGGGGGGCGTGGATTGAAAGTCACGACCGCCCCGATAATAAGGAGCAGAACGCGTCGCTCCCCGCAAGGGGGGCGTGGATTGAAAGAGTGAGGGCCTCCG